>VFQP010000474.1_pt1 | contig 77593 bp, 74 predicted proteins | sample 3512351 | NCBI WGS metagenome assembly VFQP01 (sample SAMN10412372, study PRJNA504923) | tailings metagenome | isolation source: Relicate 1 Philex TSF1 revegetated site | place: Philippines: Tuba, Benguet | collected 2017-08-29
GGCCCGCATCCGGATCGATCTTGCGCGCCAGAAGCTTGCCGCTTTCGGTTTTAATGGCAGCGATCTGTCGCGGCTGAATGGCAGCAATTCCGGTTTGCAGGTATTGGAAATCCGCAGCCCGATTGCCGGCAGGGTGGTGGAGCGCCGCGGCGTACTGGGTGCCTCGGTTCCCAGCGAGACTGAACTCTTCACCGTTGCAGACCTTTCAAAACTCTGGATCGAGGCTGCGGTGGCGCCGGCCGACCTCGCTGCCATACGCGAGGGGGACCTGGTTGCGGCTGATGGGCCGATCAAGGCCGAGGGCAAGGTGGTTTTCGTCAGTCCGGTGGTCGATCGCGAAACCCGCCTGGCCAAGATCGTGGTGCAGATCAGCAATGAAACAGGCAACTGGCGCCTTGGCGATTTCGCCTCGGTAACGGTGAAAAGCGCCATTGAGCGGGCCGCCGTCCTGGTGCCGAAGGCCGCGATTCAACGCTTGAAGAAGGAGTCGGTGGTGTTTGTTCGCACTCCGGATGGTTTTGAGAAACGTGATGTTGTCCTCGGACGCAGCGATGGCAATCAAACCGAGATCCGTTTTGGCGTGGAGGCCGGCGAGGAAGTGGCGGTGATGAACTCCTTTGTGCTCAAGGCTCAGCTTGAAAAGGCTGAAGCCGAGCATTCGCACTGAGGCCTACGGGAAAGCATCCGATCATGATTGAGCAAATCCTCCGCCTATCGATCCAGCAGCGCCTTGTCGTGCTGATCGTCACGCTCGGCATCTGCATTCTCGGCGTGCAATCACTGCTGAAACTGCCGATAGACGCGGTGCCCGATATCACCAACAACCAGGTGCAGATCAATGCCGTGGCGCCGTCCCTATCGCCGATGGAGATCGAGAAGCAGGTAACCTACCCGCTGGAGAACTCGCTGGCCGGCATACCGGGACTGGAATCGACACGTTCGCTGTCGCGCAATGGATTCTCCCAGGTCACGGCTATCTTCAGCGACAAGACGAATATCTATTTCGCCCGCCAGCAGGTCGCCGAGCGGCTGGCCGAAGCGCGTGAATTGCTGCCTGAAGGTATCGAACCACGGTTGGGGCCGATCTCCACGGGCCTTGGCGAAGTCTATATGTGGCTGGTGCGTTTCAAGGCAGAGAAAGGCACCGTCGGCAGCGAAACGGGCTGGCAGGCCGATGGCAGCTATATCACTGCCGAAGGAGAAAAGCTGGATACCGAGGTGAAGCGTGCCACCTATCTGCGCACCGTGCAGGATTGGCTGGTGCGGCCACAATTGCGCAATGTCACCGGTGTCGCCGGCATCGATTCCATTGGCGGCTATGTTAAAGAATATCATGTGCAACCGAAGCTCGACCGGCTGCTCGCCTTTGGCCTGACGCTGAACGACCTGTCGGATTCGATTCAACGCAATAACAGCGCCATCGGCGCCGGCTTCCTGGAACAGAATGGCGAGGGCCTGGTTGTTCGCGCCTATGGCCGCCTGGAAAGCGTCGAGGATATCGGCAACGTGGTCGTCGCCACCCGCGACGGCGTTCCGGTCTATGTCCATGACGTTGCCACCATCGATCTTGGCCATGAGTTGCGCAGCGGTGCCGCCAGTTCCGCCGGGGAGGAAGTGGTGGTCGGTACCGCTCTTATGTTGATCGGCGGCAACAGCCGCACGGTGGCGGATGCGGTGCATGTCAAATTGGCGGAAGTGAATCGGTCGCTACCGCCGGGGGTGGAGGCGGCGGCGGTATTGAACCGGACCAAGCTGGTGGATGCCACGGTGGCGACCGTGGAAAAGAACTTGGCTGAGGGCGCCCTGCTGGTGATCGTGGTGCTGTTCCTGTTTCTCGGCAATATACGGGCCGCTATCATCACCGCCCTGGTCATACCCATCACCATGCTGATGACGGCGACCGGCATGCTGCAGGGACGCATCAGCGCGAACCTGATGAGCCTGGGCGCCCTGGATTTCGGCCTCATTGTCGATGGCGCCGTCATCATCACCGAGAACTGCCTGCGCCATCTGGCCGACAAGCAGCATGAACTGCGCCGGGCGCTGACCCGCCGGGAGCGTCTGACGGAGGTAATGGTCGCGTCCAAGGAGATGATACAGCCGTCGGTCTTCGGCCAGGCGATCATCATCATCGTTTATGTGCCGATGCTGAGTTTCACCGGCGTGGAAGGCAAGATGTTCGAGCCGATGGCGCTGACCGTCATCATTGCCCTGGCTTGTGCCTTCGTGCTGTCGCTTACCTTCGTGCCGGCGATGATTGCCCTGTTTGTCACGGGCCCGGTGAAGGAGAAGGAAAGCCGCTTCATGGTGGCGGCGCAAGACCGCTACGGCGCGCTGCTGAACCGTGTCGTCGGCATTCCGGGTCGTATAGCTGCCGTGGCGGCGGCAATGTTCTTTGGTTCCCTCCTGCTGCTGACGCAGCTTGGCCAGGAATTCATCCCGACCCTGGATGAAAAGGATATCGCCATGCACGCCATGCGTATTCCTAGTACCTCGCTGAACCAGTCGGCGGCGATGCAGAACCAGGTGGAGAAAACAGTGGCCCGGTTCCCGGAAGTGGCTACGGTTTTTTCCAAGACCGGGACCGCCGAGGTGGCTTCTGATCCAATGCCGCCGAACGTGTCGGACACTTTCATCATCCTCAAGCCACAACAGGAATGGCCTGATCCAGACAAGACTAAGGTGCAGCTGATCCGCGAGATCGAGCAGGCCGTGGGCCGCGTGCCAGGGAACAATTACGAATTCACGCAGCCGATTCAGATGCGCTTCAATGAACTGATCGCCGGCGTGCGCTCCGATGTCGCGGTGAAAGTCTATGGGGACGATTTCGATACGTTGCTTGAAACCGCCAATGCCGTGGCGGCTGTTCTGCGCGGTGTCGATGGGGCCAGCGATGTCAAGGTGGAGCAGGCGGCGGGGTTGCCTTATCTCAATATCAGGCTGAAGAAGCGCGAGATTGCCCGGCGCGGCCTCAGCGTGGCGCAGGTGCAACAGGTCATCGCTACGGCGATAGGCGGTCATGAGGCCGGAGCGCTCTACGAAGGCGACAAACGTTTCGATATCGTGGTGCGTCTCGCCGATACGGTGCGCAGCGATCTGGAGGTGCTGCATAATCTGCCGGTGCCGCTGCCCGGCAATGGCCGCCTGGCCACCATCCCGCTGCGCCAGCTTGCCGATATCGAAATCGATGAGGGGCCGAACCAGATCAGCCGAGAGAATGGCAAGCGCCGGATCGTGGTGCAGGCCAACGTCCGGGGCCGCGATATCGGTTCTATGGTGCGTGATGCCCAGGCGCAGATTTCCGCCCGGGTGACACTGCCGCCGGGCTACTGGATTGCCTGGGGCGGCCAGTATGAGAACCTCATCGCGGCCAAGAACCGCCTGCTTGTCGTCGTGCCGCTCTGTTTTGCTGCCATCTTTTTCCTCCTGTTCATGGCGCTGGGCAGCGTGCGCGATGCCCTGATCGTCTATAGCGGCATCCCCTTTGCCCTGGTCGGTGGCATTCTGGCGTTGACCTTGCGCGGTATGCCGATTTCGGTTTCGGCGATTGTCGGATTCATTGCGCTATCGGGCATCGCCGTGCTGAACGGCTTGGTGATGGTCAGCCGCATCCAGCAGGAAATGGCGGAAGGGGTGGATAGAGTCGCTGCCGTGATCGACGGTGCGGTTGCCCGCCTGCGACCGGTGCTGATCACCGCGCTGGTTGCCTCGCTCGGGTTCGTGCCAATGGCGATTGCACTCGGCACCGGTGCCGAGGTGCAAAAGCCCATTGCCACGGTGGTGATCGGTGGCCTGATCAGCTCGACGCTACTGACTCTGCTGGTGCTGCCGGCGCTCTATGCCCGTTTCGGCACCGGGCGGCAGACCAGTGACGACGAACTCGACCTGATCGTTACGCACCAGCGACATGCTACGGCAGGAGAATGACCATGCGGATAGGTTGCTTTGCTATAATAGCCTTAGCCTTGTTGCTGAGTGGCTGTGGTTGGTCACAGGAGCAGTATCATGCGGCGATCCGACAGGAATGCCAGGCAAAAGGATTGCTCCCCGATACCCCCACCTTCCAGGAATGTTTCGCCAAGGGGCTGCATGAGGATCACTCGTTCGCTCCGGGCATCAATGCCCGTTTCAAGGGCCATGATTGGCGCCATGATATGGAGTAGTCGTGCGATGCGTATTCTGACGAAGTATTCTATCGGTTTGGCTGCCCTTACCATAGCCGCACTGTACGCAGATCTGGCTCGGGCACATCAGGACGAGATTGGCACTGTGGTGATCCAGCACGCCTATGCCGAGCCGGCCGGTTTGGGCGGGGAAACGCTGGTGCGGCTTGCCATCGAGAATAATGGTGCTTCGGTGCGCCAGTTCATCCGCCTGCATTCCGATGCGGCCGAGGCAAGCCAGATCGAGGTAAAAGTGGCAGCTGGCCGCTTCGTGCCGATTGGCTCCATGGCCATACCGCCCGGTCAGGTCCTGGACCTGGAAGAAGCAGCACGCGTTCGACTGTTGCGGCTGCGGCGCCCTCTTGCCACCGGCAGCAGCCTGGAGGCATGCCTCGATTTCGCCGACGGCCGCGAGAAGCGAATCCAAGTCACAGTCGGGAAATTCGAGCCGACTAACTAAAATGCATTTGTGGACCTTCTACGCGTCTGTTCGGTCAGCGCGCTTGCCTCAGAAGCGGTATTGCACATTTTATAATGACTGTGATTGATAGTATAATTATCATGCTTTCCACTAAGTGTCGGGATTTCGCTCATCGACGGGTCATCTGAAATCCCGGCTTGGCGGCAAAGAGATGCTGACTTCGCGCAGCGGTTTGCGAGCCTCGGGCACGGTATCGCCGCCCACATCTTCCAGTCCGGCCAGCAGGGCGCTGCAATCTTCCAGACGCCCGGCGACTAGGTGGATAATCAGGCCCTTGCGCTGCACCTTGCCGGTGACGCTGAGCAGCAGCGCGCCGAGTCCCGCGCGGCGGTGGCCCTGGAACGCCATGGACCAGATGGCGATGTTGCCGACACCGGTCTCATTCTCCAGGGTGGCGAAGATGACGCCGGAGGTGGTACCGGGCCGCTGGCGCACTAGCACACGCTCGCCGACGCTCAGTGCCAGCAAGCATGTTGGCCCCAGCCATTCTCGGGCGGTGGCCGGTTGGCAGTATGCACCGACTCCGCATTGGTAAACCCGAAGAGCCGCAACTAGGTATGGTGCCACACACCGATCACGGAGCGCGGCTGGGACATCGCCTTCGCTCCGGCTGGCGACCATAAACGCAAAATGTTCCTGCGAGAATTTGGCTTTACATTTGCGCCCGATGCGCTACGTTATTCGTCGAATGACGAATGAGGTGGCTGTGGTACAGCAGGTCAAACCGAAGGAGAAGAAAGGCGCGGCGGTCTAGGGTCAATCCTGCTGCGCGCCAGCGATGACGCCTGCCGATCTGGCCGAGCCGCTGCGCTCTGAGGACGAGGAACTCGCGCTGCTGGCCAAGGCCATCGGCCATCCGGTGCGGATTCTGATCCTGCGCAACCTGCTGCGCATCGGGGCCTGCTATTTCGGCAAGCTGGCCGACCTGCTGCCGGTGGCGGCATCCACCGCCTCGCAGCACCTGACGATCCTCAAGGAAGCCGGCCTGGTGAAGGGCCAGATTGACGATCAGCGCCCTTGCTACTGCGTCGATCTGGAGAAGCTGCGCCGTTTGCAGCATCTACTGGGCGATCTCTAAAAAATTTACCTCATTATTCGTATTTCGGCGAATAACGAAAGGAATTCTGATGAATGCCTTCACCACGATGGAGAACCGTCTCGATCCGGCGAGCCTGCCTGTTGCCGTGATCGGTGCGGGGCCGGTCGGACTGGCGGCGGCGGCGCATCTGATCGCCCGCGGCCTGCCGGTGCGTGTCTATGAGGCTGGTGCCGAGGTGGCGAGCCATATCCGCTCCTGGGGCCATGTGCGGCTCTTCTCGCCCTGGTCCTACAACATCGACAAGGCCGCCTGCACGCTGCTGGAACAGGCAGGATGGCGGGCACCGCCGGCCAATCGCCACCCCACGGGGGCGGAACTGGTTGCCGACTACGTGCAGCCCCTAGCCGAACTGCCCCAGTTCAAACCTGCCATTGAGACCGATGCGCGGATTGCCGCCGTGAGCCGGCTCGGATACGACAAGATGAAAACCCCGGGCCGCGAGGCTGCGCCTTTCGTGCTGGTGATGCGCAAGGGCGATGGCGGCGAGCGGCAGGATCTGGCCCGTGCCGTGATCGATTGCAGCGGCACCTGGAGCCGGCCCAATCCGATGGGCGCCCATGGCCTGGCTGTTCCGGGCGAGGCCGATATTTCGGATCGGATCGCTTACGGCATTCCCGATGTGCTTGGAGCGGATCATGCCGCCTATGCCAGCGCACGGACGTTGGTGGTTGGCGCGGGGCATTCTGCTGCCAATGTGCTGCTGGATCTTGGGCGCCTGGCACAGCAGGGGCTGGGCACGGAGATTCTGTGGGCGGTGCGCGGCAATAGCTTGGCGCGGCTGTTCGGCGGCGGCGAGAATGACAAGCTGGCGGAGCGCGGCGCGTTGGGCCGCAGCCTGGAGGCAATGACCCAGGCGGGCGATCTCGATCTGCATCTTGGCGCCGGTATTACCGCGATACGCCGGGATGCCTCGGCCCTAACGGTGACGCTAGGCAGCCAGCAAGGATCAAGGGTCGACGTGACGGTGGACCGCATCGTGGTCGCCGCTGGGCAACGGCCTGACCTGGAGATGCTGCGTGAAATCCGCCTCGACCTCGACCCAGCCACCGAAAGCCCCAGGGCCCTGGCGCCGCTGATCGATCCGAACGTGCATTCGTGTGGTACGGTTCGTCCGCATGGACATCGCGAACTCACGCAGCCCGATCCCGGCTTCTACATCGCCGGCATCAAGAGCTATGGCCGTGCCCCCACCTTCCTGCTCGCCACAGGCTATGAACAGGTGCGCTCCATCGCCGCCGCATTGGCGGGTGACTTTACCGCTGCCGACGATGTGCAGCTCGACCTACCGGAAACCGGTGTATGCAGCAGCAATTTGCCGGTCGAGGGCGCGGAGAACTGCGCGGCGCCAGTGGAAGCTGTGTCGGGTGGGTGCTGCGGCCCTGCCAAGCCGAGGATAAGAGTAAAAGCGGCTTCGGGCTGCGGTTGAGGTGGCGGCAATGTCCGATCCGCGAACCACGAAGCAAACCAGGGTGGTTATCGCGCTCGGCACGGCGCAGACGCTGAGCTGGGGTTCGACCTATTACCTTCCCGCCATCCTGGCTGCGCCGATGGCAGCGGAATTGGGCGTCTCCACGGCGTGGATTTATGGTGCCTTCTCGGTGGCAATGGTGCTTACCGCCTTCATTGGCCCTGGTGTGGGCGGCTATATCGACCGTTTCGGCGGACGCAATGTGCTCGCCCTGTCCAGCCTGATCTTTGCCGGCGGCTTGGCCTTGCTCGGCGCCTCGTCCGGCCTCGCCACCTTCTTCATCGCCTGGCTGGCGATAGGCGCCGGGATGGCAATCGGCCTCTATGAAGCCGCCTTCGCCACGCTGACCGCCATCTATGGCAAGGATGCCCGCCGCGCCATCACCGGGATCACCCTGCTGGCTGGCTTCGCCAGCACCATCTGCTGGCCGATCTCCGCCTATCTCGATGCCGAATGGGGTTGGCGCGCCACCTGCTTCGTCTGGGCCGGAGCGCATGTCTTGATCGGACTGCCGCTCAACCGGCTGATGGTGCCGCGCGAACTCGGGGCTCATATAACGGTGTCCGCACCCAAGACAGCCCTAAGCGCCAAGGCGGAGAGCATTTTCAGCCGCTCCATGGTGCTGCTGGCTTTCGCTTTTGCCGTTACCTGGATCACCAGCACGGCCCTGGCGGCGCATCTGCCGCGCATGCTTGAAGCAGCCGGCGCCTCGAAAGCCGAAGCCATCGCCGCCGCCGCCCTGGTCGGGCCAGCCCAGGTTGCCGCCCGCATCCTTGAATACAGTCTATTGCAGCGGTTTCATCCGCTGCTATCGGCTCGGCTGGCCTCTATCACACACCCAATCGGGGCAATGCTGGTGCTCATCTTCGGCGCGCCGGCTGTTTATCTCTTCACCTTGCTGCATGGCGCCGGGAATGGGGTGATGACGATTGCCAAGGGAACTCTGCCGCTGACCATCTTCGGCCCGAGCGGCTATGGCAGGCGCCAGGGATGGTTGGTTGCGCCGGCTCGGTTCGGGCAGGCCGGGGCACCTTTCGTCTTTGCCATCCTGCTGGAAAATTTCGGCCGCCATGTCCTGTTGTTTTCCAGTGGCCTCTGTTTGCTGGGCTTCGCCGCCATGCTGCTGTTGCGGGCGGAAAAAGCCGGCAACACGCAACCGGTGCCAGAAGACGCTTGAGGAGTACCTCCTTCGTCACAAAAGGTTCACGGGATTTCATGGATAATTTCGATAATACTGGAATCATGAAAAGAATTGATGATGCATCGGCTGTCGCCGCCTTCGCCTCCCTGGCGCAGGGTACCCGGCTGGCGATCTACCGCTTGCTGGTGGGATACGGTGCCGAGGGTCTCTGTGCCGGCGAGATTGCCGAGACTTTGGCTGTTCCGGCCGCCACCTTGTCGTTTCACCTGGCGCATCTGCATCGGGCGGGCCTGATCCGGCAGCGGCGCGATAGCCGGTTGCTGATCTACAGCATCGACATCGACCGCATGAATGAGGTGATCGCATTCCTTAGCGATCATTGTTGTGGCGGCAAACCGGAACTTTGCCGTCCTGCTGTCAAAGGAAAGCGGCATGAGCCAGTCCAGCGCACCCGAAAAGCTGTTTAACGTCCTGTTTCTCTGCACGGGGAATTCCGCCCGCAGCATCCTCGCCGAGGCGATCATGAACCAACTCGGCCAGGGCCGCTTCCGCGCCTACAGCGCCGGCAGCTTTCCCAAGGGACAGGTGCATCCCTTCGCCCTGGACCTGCTGGAAAAGAGCGGCCATCCCATCAAGGATTTGCGCTCGAAGTCCTGGGATGAATTTGCCAAGCCCGACGCGCCGCACATGGATTTCGTCTTCACGGTCTGCGATAACGCGGCCAACGAGGTCTGCCCAATCTGGCCCGGTCAGCCGATGTCGGCGCATTGGGGATTGGCTGACCCAGCGGCGGTAGAGGGCAGCGAAGTGGAACAGCGGCTCGCTTTTGCCGACACCTATCGGATGCTGACCAACCGCATCCGCATCTTCACCAGCCTGCCGTTCCGTTCGCTGGATGAGATGACCTTGCAGGCCCGCCTGAACGAAATCGGCCGCTCCCTGCCGCAGGCATCATGAGCATCCGTATCTACCACAATCCAGATTGCGGCACCTCGCGCAACGTACTGGCCCTGATCCGCAATAGCGGCGAAGAACCGGAGATCATCGAGTATTTGAAGGCGCCCCCGGATCGCCCCACGCTAGTCTCGCTGATCGCACGGATGGGCATTCCGCCGCGCGACTTGCTGCGCGAGAAAGGTACACCGTTCGCTGCCCTTGGCTTGGGCGATGCCAAATGGAGCGATGACGAATTGATCGATTTCATGCTGGCGCAACCTATTCTGATCAATCGCCCCATTGTTGTTACGCCGCTTGGCACCAGGCTGTGCCGCCCATCGGAAACAGTTTTGGATATTCTGCCCCATCCGCAGCAAGGGCCAATAGCCAAGGAGGACGGTACGCTTCTGGTCGATGCCAGTGGCAATCGCGTCCATCAATAAAGGTATAAGATCATGTCGGATGTCGCTGTCGGCCGATCCAAGCCGGTGATGAATCGCTTCGAGCGATACCTGACTCTCTGGGTCGCGCTCTGCATCTTGGCTGGTATCGCGCTCGGTCATTGGTTTCCGGCGGTCTTCCAGGTCGTCGCGGCGGCGGAAATCGCCAAGGTCAACTTGCCGGTCGCGGTACTGATCTGGTTGATGATCATCCCGATGCTATTGAAGATCGACTTCGGCGCCCTGGGCGAGGTGCGGCAGCATTGGCGTGGCATCGGCGTCACGCTGTTCATCAATTGGGCGGTGAAGCCGTTTTCCATGGCCCTGCTCGGCTGGATTTTTGTCGGCTGGCTGTTTCGGCCATATCTGCCCGCCGATCAGATCGCTTCCTATATCGCCGGTTTGATTCTGCTGGCGGCAGCACCATGCACGGCCATGGTATTCGTGTGGAGCAACCTCGTCGATGGCGAGCCGCATTTCACGCTGAGCCAGGTGGCGTTGAACGATGCCATCATGGTGGTGGCTTTCGCGCCCATCGTCGGCTTGCTGCTCGGCATATCGGCGATCACCGTGCCCTGGGACACGCTGCTGCTCTCGGTCGGGCTTTATATCGTCATTCCGGTTGTCATCGCCCAGATTTGGCGCCGGCTGTTATTGGCGAACAATGGTATACGTGGATTGGAGCGCGCCCAGCAGGCCCTGGGGCCGGTTTCCCTCGTGGCCCTGCTTGCCACCCTTGTGCTGCTCTTTGCCTTTCAGGGCGAGCAGATCGTGGCGCATCCGCTGGTCATCGCGCTGCTGGCCGTGCCGATCCTGATCCAGGTCTATTTCAATTCCGGGCTAGCCTATTGGCTTAATCGCCAATTCGGCGTGGCGCATTGTGTGGCCGGTCCATCGGCTTTAATCGGCGCCAGCAATTTCTTCGAGCTGGCAGTCGCGGCGGCGATAAGTATCTTTGGTTTGAATTCAGGCGCTGCGCTGGCGACTGTGGTCGGCGTGCTCATCGAGGTGCCGGTGATGCTGTCGGTCGTTAAGATCGTCAATGGCAGCCGCGTTTGGTATGGGCGACTCTAAATCGCCGAAAAAGAATAGTAGAAAAATCGCAAAATGTACTCAGTCCTGAGGGCAAATCGGCGATAATTTACTCTATGCGGTTTGTGAGCAGGCGGGGAAATAGAGCATGGGGAAGCAAATAGAGATTTGGTGGCTGAACAAATCGGCTCGTGATTATGCCGATTTTCTACCAGCCTAAGATTTCTCAATGCTGAAGCATCGCAGTCATTATTCCCATGCAATGCGAGGTCCGAGAGGAAAGATAACTTCTGTCGTTTGCCGGCTCAGCGTTTCGAAGCGAAGCGCATTGCTCGATTAGCAGTATACATCATTGGGATTATTCATTTTCCATTCTATGGCTTGAACGTTTACCAACTTGCCTGCTTCGGCGACAAATGGGCTTGGGAGAGCCGGTCATCTGGGGATGGGGGCATTTCCAACTTCCACATTTTTCTATTCTCATTCTCCCGGCAAAACCTAGGCCTACAGAGTTTAGTGGGAGCGGAGCCGGGACCCCTCCAAGCCCCGCTCCCGGGTGGCGGCAGAAGGGACGCTGCCGCCTGCCATCATCGTGTGTCAGCGTCGATGATGGCCGTCTCATCGTTTAGTCGGTCACAGTTCAAACTGGCCGACAGTCAAGGTGATCAGCTTTTTCCGGCCATCGGCGAAATCTAGACAGCCCTGCACAGTCTCGCCATACATCAGGTCACGACTCAGGCCGATCAGCCTGATCCAAGCAGTGTCTTCAAGATCGAGGGTTTCACCCGGCCGGATTGGCAAGGAGCCCATTGGGACCGCACGGACAGGAGAAACCTTAACTTCGATCCTGCTCCCGGAGGCGAACTCTGCATGCAGCCCCAGAAACTGCCGCGTGCCGCTGCCCTGGTTCTCCAAACGCAGACGCGCTATGGCGTCCCCGCCACTGCGGCCAGGCTCGACATAAGGATGCGTCACAACGATGGTGCCGATCTCGTCCTGATGTGCATGAGCAGGCCGGTACATCAGCGCGCCAACGAACAACGCCGCGCCGCAAAGCAGCCAAGCCAGTCGCATCAGATCAACGCCCTGCAAGTTAATCCAAGTCATCTTGCCACCTATGCCGGGGGCCGCGAACGCCCTTGGCGCCCGGCTCGCGGTCATGATCCTGGTGCAGTGCCTTGGCAATGCATTCTTCAAATGGCTTCGTTTGCTCCGTGAGACCTTTTGCCCTGCATTCCCGGCGTAAGCTTTCCTGATATTGCTCCGTTGTATAACCGCACCCGCCCAGTCCGATGACGGCAGTGAGAAGCATGACAGCTGAGGTTGTATTCATAGATGCCTCCTATTCTGACGGATGTCCGTGTGGCGCATGGACATCTACCTCATCGACTTCATCATCGATTTGACGGCGGCCCGCGCCAAATCGTGCGTAAAGCGCAGGTAAGACCAACAGGGTTAGGATGGTGGAACTGATCAGGCCACCAATGACGACCGTGGCAATCGGGCGCTGAACTTCGGCACCAGTGCCTGTGGCAATGGCCATTGGCACAAAGCCGAGGGAGGCCACCAGTGCCGTGATAAGCACCGGCCGCAGGCGGACTTCGGCACCCTCAATGACTGCGGCGATCTTCTCGACGCCCTCGGCCAGTTCCTGCTGGAACCGGGTTACCATCACCAGGCCGTTCAGCACGGCAATCCCGCTGAGCGCGATGAAGCCGACGATGGCCGAGACCGATATCGGCATGCCGCGTAAAGCCAGCGCCAGGATGCCGCCAACGAGTGCAAAGGGAATGCCGCTGTAGACGATCAGCGAGTCCCGTACGCTCCCAAGCGCCATGAACAACAGGAAGAAGATGGCGGCGAAGCACAGCGGCACCACCAGGACCAAGGTGTCTCGGGCTGCCAGTAGATTCTCGTATTGCCCGCCCCAGCCCAGCCAGTAGCCAGACGGCAACTGCACCTGCGCGGCAATCCGCGCCTGGGCATCCTGCACCACCGAGCCGATATCCCGGCCGCGCACGTTGGCCTGCACCACCACGCGCCGCTTGCCGTTCTCGCGGCTGATCTGGTTCGGCCCCTCGCTGATGGCGATATCGGCAAGCTGCCGCAGCGGGATGGTGATCGCCTGGTTGCTGTTGGGTAGAATCACCGGCACCGGCAGGTTGCGCAGCACCTCCAGGTCGCTGCGGGCGGCATCGGACAGGCGCACCACAATATCGAAGCGCTTGTCGCCCTCGAACAGCACGCCCACCTCGTTGCCACCGATGGCGGTGGCGATGACATCCTGCACATCGGCGACCGACAGGCCGCGCCGGGCGATTTCGCGCTTCTTCAGGTTGATGTCGAGATACGGCAGACCGGCAGCCTGCTCGACCTTGACGTCACTGGCTCCCGGCACGCCGCGCATCACTGAAGCAACGGCATTGGCTGTTTCCAGCAGCGTGTCAAAATCGTCACCGTAGACCTTCACCGCGATATCCGAGCGGACACCGGCAATGAGCTCGTTGAAGCGCATCTGGATCGGCTGGGTGAACTCATAGTTGTTCCCCGGCACCTGCTTCACTGCCCGCTCAATCTCGGCGACAAGTTCTGCCTTGGTCTTGCTCGGGTTCGGCCACTCCTTCTGCGGCTTCAGGATGATGAAGGTGTCCGAGACGTTCGGCGGCATCGGGTCAGCAGCCACTTCGGCAGTGCCCGTCTTGGCAAATACGGTCACAACTTCGGGGAAGCCGGAGACCGCCTTTTCGACGAGCAACTGCATCTTGGAGGACTGGTCCAGCGACGTGCTGGGGATGCGCATCGCATGCATGGCGATATCTTTTTCATCCAGTTGCGGAATGAACTCCTGCCCGAGCTGGGTCATGACCAGCAGGGACGCCGCAAACAACCCGGCTGCGGCGATACCCACCCGGCCCGGCATATGAACCACCTTCTCAAGGATGGCCCGATAGCGGGTCTGGGCGGCCACCATGAAGCGGCTTTCCTTCTCCTTGACCGGGCCGCTCACGAACAGGGCAATCATGGCCGGGACAAAGGTCAGCGACAGCACGAAGGCACAGGCCAGTGCGATGATGACCGTCAGGGCCATGGGCTCGAACATCTTGCCCTCGACGCCCGTGAAGGTAAGCATCGGGACGTAGACGATGATGATGATGGCCTGGCCGAAGACAGACGGCTGAATCATCTCCTTCGAGGCGACCATCACCTCCAGCATACGTTCCCGCCGGGTCAGTACCCGCTTCAGCTCATGTTGCTTGTCCGCCAGGTGACGCAGACAGTTCTCAGCAATGATGACGGCGCCATCGACAATCAACCCGAAGTCCAGCGCACCCAGGCTCATCAGGTTGGCGCTGATATGCCCTTTGAGCATGCCGGTCGCCGTCATCAGCATGGTGATGGGAATAACGGCTGCGGTAATCAGCGCGGCACGGATATTGCCGAGGAACAGGAAAAGCACCACGACGACCAGCAGTGCGCCTTCGGCCAGGTTCTTCTCCACCGTGGCGACCGTAGCGTCCACCAGCTTTGTGCGGTTCAGCACCGGGGCTGCTTCCACGCCGGGCGGCAGGGAGGCGTTAATCTGGCTCAATTTCTTGTCGACGCTCTCGGCGACCGTGCGGCTGTTCCCACCAATCAGCATCATCGCAGTGCCGACCACGACTTCCTTGCCACCTGAGCTGCCGGAACCCGTGCGTAGCTCATGGCCGATGTCGATGGCGGCGACGTCACGAACATAGACCGGCACGCCATCACGGGTGGTGACGACGACCGCGCCGATGTCGTCGATGTTTTCCAGACGGCCATAGGAGCGGACGACCAGTCCTTCGCCATTCTGCTCCATGAAACCGGCGCCGATGGCCGTGTTGTTACGCTGAATGGCAGTGGACAGATCCGTGAGCGTCAGGCCCTGGGCAACGAGGCGGTCCAGCTTGGGCTGGATATGGAATTCCTTGGTGTAACCGCCGATAGAGTCGATACCGGCCACCCCCTGCACACTGCGAAGCTGCGGCTTGACCAGCCAGTCCTGCACCGTGCGCAGATAAGTGACCTGCTTCATCTCGGTATCGAGGACTTCGCCTTCGGGCGTGCGGAAGGTGCCGTTCTTCTGCCAGCCGGGCTGGCCATCGGCCACGGCCTGGCGCGGCTCTTTGTAGCGCACGAGCCACATATAGACTTCACCTAGGCCAGTCGTGATCGGGCCAAGTCGTGGCTCTACGCCCTCAGGCAGTCCCTCCTTCACCTCGGTCAGTCTCTCGCTCACCTGCTGGCGGGCGAAATAGACGTTCGTCTTCTCTGAGAAGATGGCCGTGACCTGCGCGAAGCCGTTACGAGACAGCGAACGGGTGCTTTCCAGGCCAGGAATACCGGCCAAGGCGTTCTCAATGGGGTACGTGACCTGCTTTTCGATTTCCGTCGGAGACAGCGCAGGCGCCAGGGCATTGATTTGCACCTGGTTGTTGGTGATGTCGGGTACGGCATCGATAGGCAGTTTCAGCAGGGACTGAACGCCCAGGATACAGACGCCGACCACCAGGATGAGGACGACCAACCTCTGCCGGATCGACAGGCGAAGAATATGCTCAATCATTGTTCTGGTTCCGCCTGCAGCAATCAGTGAGCGTGCTCGGCTTCAGCTTTTTCGAGCTGAGCCTTCAGAACAAAAGAGTTCTCGACTGCGACGAATTCACCGGCATCGACGCCGAAACGGATTTCGACCTGGCGGCCGTCAGCTCGGCCGAGAACAACTTCGCGCTTCTCGAAGCCTTCATCGGTACGGACGAATACGACCTGATCCTTCTTGATGCGCTGGATGGAGGCCTTGGGCACCAGGATGCCAGCCTTCTCAGACGAACTGTTCACCGTCACGGAAGCAAAGTCGCCGGGACGCCAGTTACCGCCGTCATTGGGGATTTCGACAAGGACCTTGGCCAGCCGGGTCTCACGATCGATGACCGGGCTGACGAAGACGACTTTGCCCTTGGCCGGATTTGCCTGGCCTTCGATGTTGACGACCTCGCCTTCCTTGACGAAGGCGAGGTCGCCGGGAGCCACCGAGGCCTCGACCCAGACAGCCGATAGGTCGGCGATGGTGAAGAGTTCGGTCTCGGCGGGTACGGAGGCGCCAATGGCTCCGCGGCGCTCGACCACGCGACCCGCAATCGGGCTGCGGATTTCGAGGATTTGCAAACCCGAGCCGCTACCGCTCATGCGTGCCAGGTCCGTCGGGTTGAGACCCAGCGCCGCAAGCTTCTGGCGGGCCAAGTCGACACGAATGCGGGCTTCTTCCAGGGCAGTCCGAGCCGTCAGGAAATCCTGCTCGGAAGAGATTTTCTTCTCCCAGAGGTTCTTTTCCCGGTCGTGAGTGTTACGGGCCAGCGCTTCGGTGCGCTGGGCAGCCAGCAGCTCGCCTTTCACCTCGGCGATTTCCCGGCTCTCGATGGTCGCCAGCAACTCGCCCTTGGCAACGGTGTCACCCAGACGCTTTTTCAGGTCGATCACAACGCCGGACGCCTTGGCCGCCACAATCGCCATGCGGTCGGGATTGGCCGTCACGGTGCCCGGGAAGGTCGTGGTGCGGACCAGGTCACCCTCGGTGGCCTCGGCAACGGTAATGCCGGACTGCTGGATCTGCTCGGCCGTCAGCTTGAGCGGGTCGCCTTCTTCCTCGCCTTCACCATGGCCATGGCCACCGCCAGTCTTGCCGTGACTGTGCCCACCGGCTTCTTCCTCATGATGACCGCCAATCAGGCCGGTCTTCACGGCTACGACCGATCCGCCGATGCCCAGAGCGATGCCCAGGATCAGGGCGATGATGGTATTGCGCATGGTGTTCTCCGAGAAATCAGTAAGTGCGGCCAACAAGGCGCATCAGTTCGATACGAGCCAGGTGATAGTCGCGCAGCGCAGTGGCATGCTGGGCTTTGACGTCGAACTGGGTCCGCTGGGCATCCAGCAGGTCGAGGAAGCCGAACTTGCCAGCGGAATAACCTTCACGGGCAGCAGCAGCAGCTTCATCGGCAGCAGGTATAATCGTCTTGCCCATGGCTTCGGCTTCGCTATGCGCCGCCAGCAGCGTCTGTCGGGCGCGCGCCAAGTTGCCGAGCAACGTCAGCCGCATGGCATCGGCCTCGGCTTCAGCCCGATTCAGATCTTGGCGGGCACGCAAGATGTTTCCGCTGTTCTGGTCGAAGACCGGGATGGGAATAGACAAGCCCACCACCAGGGCATTGCCGCCATCTTCGTTGTACCGACGCATACCCGCTCGGAGCGTCGGGTCCGGCACACCGGCAGCGCGCTCGCGGTCCACGCCAGCGCGCGCTTGGGCGATTGTCGCGTTTAGCCGGGCAAAGTCCGGATTCTCGGCCAGTGCGGCTTCATTGGGGCTTACATCGGGGACATCGCCGATACGATCGAACCAGCCAGAATTCAGCGCCAACGTGACATTCGGCACTCCCAGCAAGGCTGTCAGAGCGGCCCGACTGCCCTGTAGCTCGCGCTGTGCTTTCTGGCTTGCGACCTGAGCCGCCGCCAAAGTGATGTCGGTTTTGCGAGACTGGACGGGAGACTCTCGGCCGTTCTGGACACGCTCACGGATGGCGCCCGCCAACGACTGAGCGTTCTTCAGCCGGTCGTCCTCCAGGGCCACCAGGCGAGCCGCGTACAGTGCGCCGATATACGCCTTGGCGACCTCGTCTCGCAGGGCGAGCTGGTCGGCCGTGCGGTCGTGGGTAGCGAGCGTCAGTCCGGCTTCGGCAGCATCAATGCGGGCCTGCCGTTTACCGCCAATCTCGATACGCTGGGACAGGCCTGCCGTCAGCTCGATGTTGTTGGTGCCGCGATACTCCTTACTGCCCGCAAAGTTCTCGGCATCGACGAATAGCTCGGGGTTCGGCCAAGCACTGGCCTGCATGCGGTCGCCTGTCGCTCCTTCGCGCCGGGCATCGGCCGCGCGAATGCGAGGTGAATTGGTCTCGGCAATGCGCAGGGCATCGTCGAGCGTGCGAATTTCGACCGTCTGCGCATAGGCAGTTGAGGTCAGCGCCACGCAGAGTGCGAGCGCGGAAAGGCTGTAGAAGCGCATGGAATCCTCGGACAGACACAGGTTTCCCGGCGCAGACACACCAGGTCGTGTTCAGAGTCGAAGGATCAGGCTTTGGGAGGTTCTAGAAGGCCGTCAGGCTGCGCAACGGCAAGGCCGTTGTCGTTAAGGGCCAGGAGCTTGGGCGCCGTGGGCATGGAGTGATTCAGGCTGGCCACGGTATGCGGCAGGCCACGACCATGCTGTTCACAATGGGAAGCACAGTTCTGGCTTCCATTGGCACCTGGCTTGGATTTATCGATATCGACCTGCGACGCACTATCGCCCGACTGGAACGCCGATACCGTCGTTTGGTCATTGAAACCGGCGACCATGTCCGGATGCTCTAGATGCCAGGCGCCGACAGTCGCGCTGAACAGCATGCCAAGCACAGTGACAATGACGGCGAAACGCCGACCTGCCAAAAAATGCCTGAAAATACCGATTTTCATTGATTTTGTTTGCCTGGGGATACGCTTACTTGACGTTCAGATTGTACTGAGCCTTGCCAACTTCCTTACCACCATCAGCAAGGGTTGTCATGGCCCGAACATTCCCGGCGGCGGGGCTTGCGGCCTTGCCAACCAGCTTATTGCCTTCGGGCTTCAGCTCGACCGTGCTCTCAGCGTTGTTCACGAAGAGGCGCACATTGGCCGACATAGAGGCCGTCGGGTTCATCGGCTTATGGTCCTTGATGACATAGAGATGGACGTCGCTACCCTTGACGACCAGCTCGCCTTCGTAAGAACCGATTTTCTTGACCTGGCCACCGTATTTCGCCTCGTCCGCCTGCGCCGAAACGGCGAAAGCGAATAGGCCTGCGGCGACCAATGCACTCAGTTTCCTCATTCGACACCTCCATGTTTGAGGGACATACAGAACTAGCGACGGAAGATTACGCTGGCAAGTCACGGCGTTGTCAGGCTGCTGCGACGCTTCGCCGCCGCAATACTGTTACATCCGCTCTTGCGACCGAGGGTGAATACCATCCCAAAGAATATAGGCGACACCGGCGAAAATGGCGACGTCCGCCAGATTGAAAGCGGGCCAGTGCCAGCCGAAGGCATGGAAATCCAGAAAGTCGGTCACGGCCCCGTGCCGATATCTATCCAGAACATTGCCGACGGCACCCCCAATGATAAGCCCAAGCCCAGCGGATGTGATCCAAGAGGCTTCTCGCCAGAGCCACCACAGGAGGTAAGCGATGACTACGAGAGCAAACATCGACAGTGCCCACCAAGGTATATGGCCGCCGAGCAGGCCAAAGCTGACGCCGTCATTGCGCACCAGGATCAGATTGAAGAATGGGGTCACCTGAATGGCCCAGGTGGAATCACCTGAGCCCGCGGCAAGGGTAATTGCCTTACTTGCCTGATCCAGGAGGAGCGCGGCGGTGCCCCATACAAATCCTGCAATACGCGGCGTCACAGCGATGTTTTACCTGCTCTGGCCAAGTCACTTCGCGCATCCCGCACAATCGACCAGGCCGATTGCAGGAACAGTCCTGCTATAACGATGGCAACGACCAGATCCGGCCATGCCGAATCCGTCCAGGCGACCACGCCAGCAGCAACGACAACGGCGGCATTGCCGATGGCATCATTCCGGCTGAATAGCCAAACAGCTCTGACATTGGCATCGCCCGCACGATGCGGCACCAGGACAGCAGCAGCCGCGACATTTACAGCAAGTGCGATAAGGCCGAACAAGCCCATCAACTCAGCTTCCGGCGTATGCAAGACCAGAACCCGATAGGCCGTATTGGCAAGGACTGCGAGCCCCAGTGCGCCAAGAAACAGGCCCTGGATGAGAGCCGAACGCGCACGCCACGCCAAACTCCACCCTATAGCCAGTAGCCCGAGGAATGTGATGAGACCATCGCCCAGGAAATCGAGCGCATCGGCCTTCAGTGCTTGAGAACCAGACCAGAAACCGCCCATCGCTTCCACGATGCCGTAGCCAACATTCAGCAGCACAACAATCCAGAGCGCGCGCCGATAAGCTGGTGCAACATGCGATATGTCTTTCGGCAGCTCATCGTTTTCGCCATCCGTTACGGTATCCAGGCGCTGAAGGTGATAGCCCAGACCTGTCACCGCCCGCTCGACTTCAGGCAGTTGTACCGCCGGTTCCGCAACGTCGAGCGTCATGATCTGAGACGCGATTGATACCCTGACATCGTTAACACCAGTTATCTTTCGAGTGGCGCCTTCAATCTTGGTGGCACAACTGGAGCAATCCATACCGGTCACGCGGTACTGAATATCAGATGCCTTCGGTGCAGCCGTGGTGGACATGATTACCTGATGATTGCGTTTCGGATGCGGGCGACATTCCGGTTCATCACATGCCGGATGTAGTGGATGTAGAACCATCGTTTCCAGCCCCTGATATTCGTACCGACCTTGGCGTAAAACTCGTCAGGGGTATTGAATAGACCGAAATCGTGATTGATGCCTTTATCCTGGATATAGGTATCTCGGCCCGTCCATGCTGTCTTCGGATTGCGGAAATCGGCGGTGGACACGCCGTATCCGCAGAAACTTCCGGAGCAGTCAGGAAAACGGGCCTGAAGCTGCCGCAGATATTTGTTATCCAGGATCAAGCCTTCGAGATTCAACCAGCGGCCATCAATCTGAACCTCGACCCAGCTGTGCAAAATGTTGGCGGGCGCCAGCAGATAGAACAGGCCAGTGACCGCGCCCTTCTGAAGGCGCTTGTGAATGGTGAAGCCGTGGAATCGGCAGGAGATGCCGACCGCGCGCAGCAGCGCCATGAAGAGGGTCGCCTTGGTGTTGCATTGACCGTAGCCGTCAGCCAGCACGGCTGACGCCGGAATATCGTCGTCGGTGTTGTAGCCGAACAGGATTTCGTCACGGACGAACTCATAAATTGCCTGCACGCGGTCTTCGCGAACCATGTCGCGCCAGCCGCGCTCGGCAATCAAGGCCACGATGCTGGGATGGTCGAAGTCGAGCAACGGCGTGCGCTCCAGCAATTCGCACACGCATTCGGCTTCGTTGGGCGTTACGGGCTGGTGGCCGCGGAAAGCAATGTCGGTCGCAAGCATGGTGCGCCTGTTGATTTGATTTCACTTCGGACACCGTACAGCCTACAACTATTGTAGGTTCAAGCGGTGATTTCACCTGCCGTAGACGAGTTCACAATATGAAAAATCAATCACTTACGATTGGACAGCTTGCCGACCAGAGCGGCTGCTCTGTCCAGATTGTCCGTCACTATGAAGAGGAAGGCCTGCTACCAGAGCCTCCCAGGACGGCAGGCAATCAGCGCCGATATGGCGCCAATCATCTCCGACGCCTGCAATTCATCAGGCACAGCCGGGATCTTGGCTTTTCGCTCGGGGATATCCGGGAAATCATCCGCATCTCAGACGAGCCGGACCAGAGTTGCGATGCGGTCAATGCAATCGCGCAGCAACATCTCGAAAACGTCGAGCGACGCATCTCGCAGCTCAAGGCCTTGCGTAAAGAGCTGAAGCGGATGGTTGGTGAATGTGGCTCCGGCAAAGTCGCTGAATGCCGCATCATCGAAACACTGGCGGACTTTGGACATGCCCATTGCCGTCATGACCAGGCGTGAGTTTGATCTCAGGAGCATGGCGATCCTATACCTTCGGTTTACAAACCCGAAGGTCTGCCAAAGGCTAGCACCGACCGCAGGTAATATTCGGGAAATATCTTACTGCTCTGTAGCTCGCCGAGCCTAAAGCCCTGGAGATCAATGAAAATTTTTTACACGAGAAAGAAATTGGTCGATAATATCTGGCTTCGCACATATGGCCAATTTGGACTTGCACGGTCCTGGAATATATTGACCTCAGCCATTTCTCGGGCGACCAACCAACGGGAAGCCTGAAACAAATGACCGAAGGCACATTCCTCCCACAAGACCTTACGCAAGCCTTCATCGCATCCGACCTCGAAAGCGAGCGGATAGCATCGATCATTCGCGCCATCATCCTGGTGACGCTGCTGGCCGCAGTTTTTACGGCACGCACGCAGGAAGCAGATCACCGGCCACTGGAGTTGGCCGTGCTGGTTTACGGCATCGGAACCATTGGGGGCCTGTATGCGGCCTGGAGGAAGTATCATCACGCCATCCTACCCTATTTCCTGGTCGGCTTCGACATCATCACCTTGACGACTGCCATCGTCATGATCGGGGCGGAATTAGGCATTTCGCCAATTGACGCTTTCACGCTGCCGATCTCTGGCCTGCTTGTCGTAGTCTTCCTCCATGCGTCACTTCGCTACAACCCTTGGCTGGTGGTGTTTGCGGCCGGCATCCTGGCGACAGTGGTCCTGATCGCGTCAATGGTCAGCAAAGTTGATGACTCTGGCTTCCATACGGATGCGGCAGGGCATCTGATGCACTTCAGAGTTTTTCCGATCATCATTTTCCTGCTGACCATGGGCATTCTCGCGGTAACGACCGCGCGAACCAGGCGACTGATTGCCAATGTCTATGTCAGCACCAGTCGGGCCGCCACCTTGTCTCGCTACTTTTCCCGCGACGTCGCTGAAGAGCTGATGAACAGGCCATCTGGAACACCTGAGTTTGGCGATCGCATCCGCGCCGCGGTGCTGTTTGCCGACTTGCAAGGCTTCACCGCCATGGCGGAGGCGATGGATCCTGGCGAGCTTGCCAAGTTCGTTTCGGACTTCAGGGAGCGGATTTCCAGGCCAGTATTGGCCAATGGCGGTGTGGTCGATAAATACATCGGCGACGCCGTCATGGCGGTCTTCGGCGCACCACGACAGGCGCCGGAAGATGCAAAGCGGGCCATACTCTGTGCTCTGTCGATGGTCGATGAAATCGAGGCCTGGTCCCGGGAACGCAAAAATCTGGGCAAGCCGCCCATTCGTATCGCGATTGGTGGGCATTTCGGGGATGTGTTCGCAGGCGTGATCAGCGATGGCACGCATCTGGAATATACCGTCATTGGCGATACCGTGAATGTCGCCAGCCGTCTCGCGCGATTACCGCGTGCCTTGGAGACACCGCTGGTTCTCTCGACTCCGCTTGTCGAGGCGGCAGGTTACCACGATGCCAGGCTTGTGGCGCTGCCGCCGCAACCGCTTCCCGGCCACCCCAAACCGATGCCAGTGCATAAGCTTTCAGGCTGACGAGCTTGGGAGCAGCTTCAGCCTCATCTCCGGCAGACATGCCTTGACCTTCCCACGCAGGAAGGCCGTAAGGCTGGAGCGGCAAGGAGATACCCGATGACTGACCTTACCGTTCCCGACATGACCTGTGGTCATTGCGAGGCCAGTATCCGCAAGGTGGTTGCCGCTTTGCCTGGCGTCGATGACATCGTCGTCGATCGCCCGAACAAGCGCATTTCCGTGCGTGGCTCAGTGTCTGACGATGCGGTTCGCAAGGCCATCGAAAATGCTGGCTTCACGCCAAAGACAGCGTCGGCGTGACCTCCTGACAGGTTCCGTTCATTTGATGCGGACGGCACGCAGTCGCAAAGCGTTGGCAATCACACTCACCGACGATAGGGCCATGGCGGCCGCAGCAATAACAGGTGACAGAAGCATTCCAAAAGCCGGATACAGCACCCCGGCTGCGATCGGTACACCCGCTGCATTGTAGATGAAGGCGAAGAACAGGTTCTGTCGGATGTTCCGCATGGTCGCGGCCGAGAGGTGGCGGGCCTTCACGATGCCCTGAAGATCGCCCTTCAGCAGGGTGACGCCGGCACTTTCGATGGCGACGTCCGTCCCGGTCCCCATGGCAATGCCGACATCGGCGGCCGCAAGCGCGGGTGCGTCGTTCACGCCATCGCCGGCCATGGCCACCACACGGCCTTCGCCGCGCAGGCGCTCGACGATGGCGCTCTTGCGGTCCGGCAGCACATCGGCCTCTACCTCTTCGATCCCGAGGCGTCGCGCCACGGCTTCGGCCGTGATGCGGTTGTCGCCCGTCAGCATAACGACATGGATGCCATCTTCGCGCAGGGCGGCAAGCGCTGCTGGCGTCGTCTGCTTGACCGGATCGGATATCGCCAGGATACCGGCCACCTCCTGGTCGATGCCAAGATAGATGGCGGTTGCGCCGTCCTGGCGGAGTTCATCGGCCTGGTGACTGAACCGCTCCGCCGGCAGGCCGTGGCTGCGCAGGAAGTCAGCGTTGCCGATGACGACCTGATGGCCATCGATCCGTCCGACCACGCCTTTGCCGACCGGGCTGTCGAAGTCGGTCGCCGTGCCGAGCGCCATGCCGCGTTCAGCCGCCAATTGTACAATCGCCTGAGCCAGTGGATGCTCACTGCTCCGTTCGAGACTGGCTGCGAAATAAAGCAGTCTGTCCTGGCCAATCTGGGCCGTTGTGCGGATCTGGGTGAGCTTTGGCTTGCCTTCGGTCAGCGTTCCGGTCTTGTCGACCACGATGGTATCGACTTTTTCCATCCGCTCGAGTGCTTCTGCATTCTTGATCAGGACGCCGAGCTGGGCACCGCGCCCGACCCCGACCATGATCGACATTGGCGTCGCCAGGCCAAGCGCGCAGGGACAGGCGATAATCAGTACGGATACAGCAGCTACCAGTCCAAAGGTGAGGCGCGGCTCCGGGCCCCAGACAGCCCAGGCAGCAAACGCGAGGATCGCTACCACGATGACGGCAGGCACGAACCAGCCGGCAACGTCGTCGGCAAGGCGCTGGATCGGGGCCCGACTGCGCTGGGCCTGCGCCACCATCTGGACGATCCGGGACAGCATGGTGTCATGGCCGACCTTATCGGCGCGCATGACGAATGACCCGGTCTGATTCATGGTTCCCGCGATCACCTTGCTGCCAGCTTCTTTGGTGACGGGCATCGATTCACCGGTGACCATGGATTCATCCACGGCACAGCGGCCCTCCAGTACCTCGCCATCGACCGGCACCTTTTCGCCGGGCCTGACTCGCAAACGATTCCCGACCTGGATCAATTCAGCAGGAATGTCCTCATCCGAGCCATCCGCCGCGATGCGCCTAGCCGTCTTCGGTGTCAGGTCCAGCAGGGCCTTGATCGCACCCGATGTCTGCTCACGCGCCCGCAATTCCAGAACCTGGCCGAGCAGGACCAGCACAGTGATGACAGCTGCCGCCTCAAAATAGACTGCGACGGCGCCATCTGGCCCGCGAAAAGCCGGTGGAAAGAGGCCTGGATGAATGGTTGCTACCAGACTGTAGGCCCAGGCAATGCCTGTCCCCATGGCGATCAGGGTGAACATATTCAACTGGCGGGTTGCAATGGACACCGCACCGCGCTGGAAGAAGGGCCAGCCCGCCCACAGAACGACAGGTGTTGCCAAGACCAACTGGATCCAGTTCGACATCTGCTGCCCGACGACATGCAGGTTCAAGAGATGCCCGCCCATCTCGAGCATGAAGACGGGGATAGTCAGCCCCAGCCCGATCCAGAATCGCCGGGTCATATCGATCAGCTCGGGATTGGGCCCGCTGTCTGCCGAGACGATTTCCGGCTCAAGCGCCATGCCGCAGATCGGGCATGAGCCAGGCCCGGGCTGACGGATCTCAGGGTGCATCGGGCAGGTATAGATGGTACCCGCCGCAGCCGGCGGCATGGCCGGCTTTACCTGCCTGGTCGTGTAACGGGCCGGATCAGCAGTGAACTTGGATTTGCAGCCGCCCGAGCAGAAGAAATAAGGCCGCCCCTCATGCTTTGCCTGATGAGCGGTTTTTGCCGGGTCGACCTGCATGCCACAGACCGGATCCCTCACTGTGTCCGGCGTGTCATGCTGATGACCGTGAGCATGATTATGTGCGGCTGGATCATGCCCATGATGATGGTCGTGGCTCGAATGGTCGTGGCGGCTGGTGTCGTTCATGTTTTTCTCGTCTCGGTCAGTCGCTGTGGCAGTTGCCGGATTCGCGAATACTGCGCAGGGTATTTGTGCGATCGAACTCCATCCGCACCCGGCAATGATGCAGACGCGGCGAAGGCGATCGGGGTGTCGCTGACGGAAGGCGATGTTCATCCATGATATAGGTCAGCACCTGTCGGTCATTGATCCAGGTCTCTGCATCCGGCGATCCATACCGCTTGAGGATGTCTGCTCTGGGCAAGCCGATCAGATCATCGAATCTTGATGGCGTACCTGTCGCACAGGCAGCAGAAAGTATTGGTAGCAGCAGGATGAGGACCCGGATCGACATGATCAGCCTCCGCAATTTCTGCAGGCAAGAATCTGCTCCGATCAATGATCGAGCAGTCTTTAAGTTGGGTCCTTAACAATCAGAATATCGGAAAACTCATATTTTTCAAACGCGAAGCCGCCTGAGCCGACAGCCAGGCATGGTTTGCTCTAAAATTGGTAACCTCTCGTTCCGGCCTTGACCTTGCCATGCTGGAAGGTTGTATCGTGCTCCCCATGATGTCCAGTCAGACACAGATGACGCTTTCGCCGTGGCGGCGCCTTGCCGCCACTTTGGCGTTGTTTGCGCTTCTGTTTGCCGGGACCGTCTCCTCGCTTTCGCACAGCATGGCGATGGCAGCGACATCGAATACGATGATTACCGCTGTCTCCGGATCTCCTGGGCATGATCACGCAGATCAGGCCTCGGTGGCCGGTCATGATCATCAAGGTGTCAAAACCTCGAAGATCGATGCGACCACCGCCCATGAATTGGGCCTGCCGCATGATCACGATGCCATGGCAACCAGTGGCGACAGCGCACCTGGCAATTGCGATCAGGGCTGCATCCTGTGCAAGGACTGTGCGCTCTGCGGCCTGTTTGCATTCGGCGAACGGCCACTGACGGCCTTCGTGGCCTATTACGCGGGCTATGCACTGCCGGCGACCCAGTCGCCCGCAAGCCTTACGCCCGCACTTCCCTCCGAGCCTCCTCGAGTCTGATCGACGCCTGAGGATCGCCCCGCAGCACTACCTGCGGTCGATCATCCTTTCGTCGTTCAACTTGATGAGGCTTTTCCATGTCTTCCTTGAGCTTTCGGTCAGCCCTTCTGGGCATGACCATGGGCCTTGTAGCGCAAGCTGCAGGGGCCGCAGAGCCGCCGGCCGGCCTGCTTGATCCGAATGCGCCGACCGCGCCGCTTCCCTATCAGTCCGCCTTCAGCGGCTATAAGCGCTCTCAATTCGAGGGCAAGACCGATTGGCGCAAAGCAAATGACACCGTGCGGGATGTCGGTGGCCATGTGGGGGCCATCAAATCGGACAGCACCGACGAGATGCCGGCCAAGGCCACGAGTGATGCAGCTCCGGCGGCCGGCGGCCATGCCGGACACGGCAAGTGAGGTCCGCCATGATGACCCAAGCCATTACCATGCGCCGCCTCACCGCGAGCGTTGCCCTTGTCGCCTTACTGGGCGCCTGCGCCGGCCCGGTTGCCAATCGTGCCTTCAAGGAGGTCGCATCCACCACGGAACAGCGCATCGGCCAGAAGCCGGTCTGGATCAAGTCCGAGGAGGATGAGGTCAAGGTCCGCAAGACCATCGACGAATTGCTGGCCAAGCCGTTGAGCGCCGATGACGCGGTCCAGGTCGCCCTGCTGAACAATCGCCGGCTGCAGGGCAACTTCTCCGAGCTCGGCATCGGCGCTGCCGATCTGACCAGCTCCTGGCGGCCAGAGAATCCTGGCTTCAGCTTTGCCCGACTGAGGCGTGGCCAGGAGATCGAGATCGAACGTTCGATCGGGATCGACGCCCTCAGCTTGCTGGTGTTGCCGATCACGGCCAGCATCGAAAGCCGGCGGTTCGAGCGGACAAAACTCAATACTGCCACCGAAGTGCTGTCGCTGGCGGCCCAGACGAAGCGGGCCTGGTATGAGGCTGTGGCTGCCGAACAGACTGCTAAATATGTAGCCCAGGTCCGCGAGACGGCCGAAGTCCAGGCCGAACTAGCCCGCCGCATGCGCTCCGTCGGCAACTGGAACACGCTCGACTATGTCCGCGAGCGAATCTTCTATGCCGATGCCACAGCCCGCCTGGCCAAGAGCCGGGTGATGGCCACGGCTGCCCGTGAGCGGCTCGGCCGTCTGATGGGTCTGTGGGGCAACGATATGGCCTACAAACTGCCGGACCGGCTGCCCACCCTGCCTGGCAGCCCGCGCAGCGTAGAGAATATCGAAGCCAAGGCGATCACCGAACGCCTCGATATCCAGATGGCCAAGGCCGACGTGTCCGCCCTGCAGAAGTCCTATGGGCTGACCAATGCGACCCGCTTCGTGAATGTCCTCGAAGTCGGTTTCCAGCGGAACAGCCAGAGCGAGGCCAAGGACCAGACCGGATACGAGGTCAGCTTCCAGGTTCCGCTGTTCGACTTCGGTGACGCCAAGGCGACCAAGGCCGAGCAGTATTATCTGCAGGCGGTGCATCGCCTGGCCGACACGGCGGTCAATGCCCGTTCGGCTGCGCGTGAGGCCTGGCTTGGCTACCAGACCAACTATGAGCTCGCCAAGCACTATCAGGACGAGGTCATCCCGCTACGCCAGAAGGCGTCCGAGGAGATGGTGCAGCGTTACAACGGGATGCTGATCAGCGTATTCGAACTGCTGTCAGACGCCCGTGACCAGATCGCCGATGTCACTTCGGCGCTGGAAGCGCAGCGCGATTTCTGGATCGCCGATACCGACCTCACCTTTGTGACCATCGCGCCCGTCGAAGCCGGCACACCGGCTGGCGGCAATGCTGTTGCCGCTGCCCGCGCCGGCGGCGGTCACTGAACTTCTGGAGATACGAGCATGTTCACCCGACGCAATCTCTTTTCTGCCGCCGCCACCGGTATCGCCGCTGCGGCCGTTAGCCGCTCGGCGCTCGCCGCCCTGCCGGAACCGGCCTATCCGGCCGGCCCCAAGACCGAGCCGCCGCCGTTGCCCAGCACCGGCCGGCCGTTCAATCCGGTCGTGACCCTGAACGGCTGGTCCGCGCCCTGGCGCATGAACGGCAAGTGGAAGGAATTCCACCTGGTCGCCGAACCGGTCGTGCGCGAACTTGCCCCCGGCATGAAAGCCAATCTGTGGGGCTATAACGGCCAGTCACCTGGCCCAACGATTGAAGCCGTCGAAGGTGATTGGGTCCGGCTGTTTGTCACCAACAAGCTGCCGGAACACACCACCATCCACTGGCATGGCCAAATCCTGCCGGCCGGCATGGATGGTGTCGGAGGCTTGAACCAGCCGCAGATCAGGCCAGGCGAGACGTACGTGTACGAATTCCAGCTGAAGAAATCCGGCACCTTCATGTACCATCCGCATGCCGACGAGATGGTGCAGATGGCCATGGGCATGATGGGCATGTTCATCGTGCATCCGCGCGACCCGAACCAGTACCGGGTGGACCGCGACTTCGTCTTCCTGATGAACGCCTACGACATCGAACCGGGTGCGGCAACACCCAAGGTCGCAGAGATGACCAACTTCAATCTCTGGACCTGGAACAGCCGTGTCTTCCCCGGCATCGACACTCTGCCGGTGCGGATGGGCGATCGGGTGCGAATCCGGTTTGGCAACCTCACCATGACCAACCACCCGATCCACATGCATGGCTACGATTTTGCGGTCACCTGCACCGATGGCGGTTGGGTACAGCCATCGGCACGCTGGCCAGAAGTCACCATCGACTGCCCGGTCGGTGCCATGCGGGCATTTGAGTTCGACGCCGTGCATCCGGGCGACTGGGCTTTCCACTGCCACAAGTCGCACCACACCATGAACGCCATGGGCCATGACGTGCCGACCATGATCGGCGTCGATCATCGCGGCATCTCCAAGCGCATGGTCTCGCTCATTCCCGACTACATGACCATGGGTGAGCGCGGCATGGCCGATATGGGCGAGATGGAAATGCCGCTGCCCGACAACACCCTGCCGATGATGACCGGCACTGGTCCGTTCGGGCCGATCGAGATGGGCGGCATGTTCACCGTCGTGAAGGTCCGCGAGGGTCTGGCCCGCGGCGATTACAAGGATCCCGGCTGGTACAAGAACCCGCCCGGTACGGTTGCCTACAAGTACAACGGCGACGTTAACAAGCGCGGCTGAAGAGCCGTAACACTGCAGAAGGAAAACTCAATGCTCTCGAATCATCGCAAAATGATGCTCATGCTGGTCAGCGGCACGCTTAGCCTGGCGGCCGTCGCTGTCTCCGCAGCACCTGGCCATAGCGGCGGCCACGGTCATGACGACAAGAAGGGTGCCTACGATGGCCATGCCGCAGCCTTGGGCGAGCCTGGCGATCCGAAGGCCAATGCCCGGGTCATCAATGTCAACATGACGGACGAGATGCGCTTCAGCCCTGCGACCGTGATGGTCTCCCGCGGCGAGACGGTCAAGTTCGTGGTGAAGAACAGCGGTCAGCTTAAGCATGAGATGACGCTGGGCACCATGGATGAGCTGGTTGAGCATGCCACGGTGATGGAGAAGAACCCGGAGATGGAGCATGACGATCCCAATGCGGTGACCGTCGATCCAGGCAAGACCAAGACCATCCTGTGGAAGTTCACCAAGGCAGGTACCTTCGATTATGGCTGCCTGGTTCCGGGCCACATGCAGGGTGGCATGAAGGGCAAGATCATCGTCCGCTAATCAGGAAGGTCATTATGTCCAACATCAGTTCCGTCGTGATTCTTCTGGTCCTGGCCGGGTGCGCCGCGCAGTCGAATCCACCCTTTCCGGTGGATCAGGCGGCCTGCGTAAAGCTTAGCCGGGCCGGCACGGCAGAGTACCGCCAATGCATCACGGATCGAGTAACGGCCTATGACGAGCGCTCGAACCGCTGGCGCGTTGAACAGTCAAACTGAAAAGGAGTTGCATCATGAAAAAGCTTATCCTCGCCGCCGCCGTGTTTCTGGCTCTTGGTGGAGCTGGCCTTGACGCTTTTGCCCAGATGATGGGCAAAGGAGAAGGTGAAATCCGCAAGGTCGACAAGGACGCCAGCAAGATCACCATCAAGCATGGCCCGATCGAAGGCATGGATATGCCGGGTATGACCATGGTCTTCCAGGTGCGGGATTCGAGTCTGCTGGACAAGGCCAAGGTCGGAGAGACGGTCAATTTCACTGTGACCAAGGACAGTGGCGCCATGGTCGTGACCTCGGTCGAGCCCAAGAAATAAAGGGCCGGCAGAGGCCTCCCCTGATCCGGACGGCGCCGTCGTGGGTCCTTCGGTCCGCCATTCGGTTAGGGGAGGTTTTGCTGGACATCGCCCATGCCGCTTAAGCTTAATTCCGTCTCTTTTCAGGTGACCAGCCGCATGAAGGTCTGGCGTGACCATCATCATGTACCTCGGCGTCACGCTGCATGGGCGCTCATGCTGTTCGTTCTTGTGCTGCTGCTCCCACCAGCAGTTCGTGCCCATACGGAATTCGGTCCCCAGATCGATGTCGACCACGCCTTGATCGAGCCGCGCAACGGCACAAGTGCGGTCCTGAAATTCAGTATCCATAACAATACAGGCAGCATCATCCACCTGCTGCGTGTCGACACGCCGATCGCATCCGGCAGCCGGATCATGTTCAATCCCGGCGATGGGCGCCAGCTGCAGCTGGACTCACTTGGCGTGAAACCAGAGCAGGCCCTCGATTTCGCCACATCCCATATGTGGGTCGAACTGACCGGGTTGCGTGAAACACTGCGCAACGGCGTGCATGTCCCCTTGCGCCTCATTTTCAATGCCGGGCAATGGGTCGACGTGGTCGGTGATGTCGGGCCGCATCATGATCATTGATGATCTACCCGCGCTGGAATGCCCGTCCGACCTGCGTCACTTTGCCGTTCGGAACCGGGCAGAGTCGGTGTAGACTATGCCCATGACCGCCGGTTGGGCTAAAGCGCTCCGTCTTTTGGTCGCCATCGGGCTTCTGCTGGGCCCTCTGGCGCCGATGAGTGCCAATTGCGCGCCGGCCAATGATGCCAGCACAGTTCAGTTGGAAATCATCCAGGCCTTGGCACCAGGTCACGATTGCTGCGACGAAGCCGATCAGGCCGGTCTCAATGGCAATGCTGATCTGTCGAAATGCAAGGTTGGTTGCATCGCTATTCCGGGCGTGAGCCTGCCTACGCAATCCGCCATGACCCGACTTACTGTTGTGGCTGAACCATCGTTCGTCGGCCGTGGCATCGCCGACTGGCTGCCGCCGCCGCTCTACGATCCGCCGATCCTCCGCTCCTGACCTGACCCACGGCCCGGCCTGCCGGGCCATGTCTGACGTCTGGAAACGGAGCATTTTCCATGTTCGAAGCTTTTGTATGGCGTGGTGCCATTGGCGCCATGCTGATGCTGGTTGCCACGATCGGCATCCCGGTTATGGCTCAACCGACGCTCGCACAGCCTGCTTTGGGCAGCGAGTTGCCCTTGCTGCTGGCGACGGCACGCAGCCAGCATCCCGATATCGCGTTCGCAGCCCTTGAGCGCGACATGGCGATGGCCCGCGCCTCAGCGGCCGACAGCCTTGCCGACCCAACCTTCCGGGTCGAATTCAACGACAACACGCGCTCATCCGGCCTGCTGCCCGACCAGCTTGGCTACCGCAAATACATGCTGGAACAGAGCTTCCCATTGGGTGGCAAACGCGACTTGCGCCGCAACATCGCCGATGCCGATACGGCGGATGCGCAGGCGCGTCAGGAGCTGGTTGCCAACGAACTGGTCGCGCGGATCAAAGCGGCCCAGGCACAGCGTTTTCTTGCTCAAGCGGGTCTGCGCATCCTCAATGAACAGCGTGGCCTGCTGGACCGCATTGTCGAGGCAGCAGATCGTGGCTATGCGCAAGGGCGGATCGGACAGGAAGGTGCGCTCAACAGCCGCCTGGCCCGGAACCGGCTCGAAACCGAGATTGCGCGCCTGCAGGGCGATGTACGCCAGTTCGATGCCCGCCTGAATGGGCTGCTTGGCAGAGATGCTGGTGCCGACCTGCAGCCGCCGCTCGGGCTGGCTCCGATGCCGAGGCCCGAGCGGCTGCAGTTCGACAGCCTGATGATCGAAGCGCTCGACCGCAACCCGCAATTCCGTCAGCTGGCCGCCCGCGGCACCGGCGCCGATGCCAGGCGGCGGCTTGCCGATGCCGACTGGGTGCCAGACGTGTCGCTTGGCGTAGGTACGATCGAACGGGATCTCGGGGTCCGGGCCTATGAGGCTTATGTCACCCTGAACATTCCGCTGCGCGGCGGTCTGCGGGATGCCAAGAAGAACGAGGCGATTGCCGAACAGAGCGCTGTTCGGGTCCAGCGCCAGGCCATTGAACTGGAACTGGCCGCAACTCTGCGCGAGATGCTGGCCGGTCTGGAGGCTCAGCGGCGCATCGAGAGTTTAAGTGGTGGCAGCATCCTGTCCCAGGCTCGGGCAGCCCTGACTGCCCAGTTGCGCGCCTATGAGCAGGGTAGCGGCGGCTTCGCTGACCTGGTTCAGGCGCAGAGCCGGCTGCGCGAAGTCGAACTGGATGGCATCCGGGCCCAGGCCGAACAACGCCGGCTGCTGGCCGAAATCGAACGTCTGGTCGGAGGTGACCTATGATTCGCCCTCAATTCATCCTGGCCGGCGTCGCGATTGCGACACTGGCTGGTGTTGGCGGCTACGCCCTGGGAACGCACGGCCTACCAGCAGCAATTCGTGGCAAGGACACCACTATGTCAGCCATGACATCGAGCCAGCCGGCTGGAGAAGCGCAGAAGGCTGAAAAGAAGCTGCTCTATTACCGCAACCCGATGGGCCTGCCTGATGTCTCCCCCACCCCAAAGAAAGACTGGATGGGCATGGATTACATCCCTGTCTATGAAGGTGAGGAAGAAGGACCTGATCGCGGCATCAAGCTCAGTCCGCAGAAGATCCAACTGCTCGGCGTCCGCACCGAAGATGCCCGCAGCCGCATGCTGTCCAGGCCGGTGCGCGCGACTGCAAGCTTCCAGTTCGACGAACGCCGCCAGGTCGATGTGACGGTCAAATACGAGGCCTGGATCGAGAAACTGCTCGTCAATGCGACCGGCGAGCCGGTCAAGGCCGGCCAAACCATGATGCTGGTCTACAGCCCGGCCATGGTGCAGGCCCAGGAGGAATACCTGCTGGCCGCACGCCTGCGCGATGAGGCACCTTCCGATGACCGGGCCGTGCGCAATGACGCGGAACGCCTCGTCCAGGGGGCGCTGGCACGGCTGCGCAACCTCGATCTGCCCAAAGCTGTCCAGGACCGCCTGGTACGCATCGGCCAGGTCAGCCGGCAATTCGCCATTGCCGCCCCCATGCAGGGTCTCGTGATGGACAAGGCCGTGGTCGAAGGCATGCGCATCATGCCAGGCGAACGGCTTTACCGCCTGGTGGATGACAGCCAGCTCTGGTTGCAGGCTGAGGTATACGAGCAGGACCTGGGTCTGATCAAACCGGGCCAGCCGGTCGAGATCGCAGTGAATGCCTATCCCAACCGCAAATTCGCCGGCAAGGTCGCCTTCATCTATCCGACGGTGAACCGCGACACCCGCACCGCCCGGGTGCGAATCGAGGTGCCCAATCCGGATGGTGCGCTCAAGGCCGAGATGTATGCCTCGGTGCTGCTGAATACCCAGGCCGTCACCGAAGAGACGCTGGCCATCCCCGAAAGCGCGGTGATCGACAGTGGCCGACGCCAGATCGTCATCGTCGATATCGGCATGGGCCGGTTCGATCCGCGCGAGGTCAAGCTGGGGGCCCGCGGTGATGGCTATATCGAAGTGCGCGACGGTCTAGATGAGGGCGAGGCCGTGGTGGTGCAGGCGAACTTCCTGCTGGATGCCGAAGCCAATCTGAAAGCGGCCCTGCAATCATTTGCACCGCCATCGGCAGCGCAGTCGGGCCAGGAGGCGCCGAAATGATTGCCGCCCTGATCCGCTGGTCGACCCGCAACATCTTCCTGGTGCTGTTTGCAACCCTGTTCCTGAGCGCGGCCGGCCTTGTTGCACTAAGCCGGCTGCCGCTCGATGCCATCCCGGACCTCTCCGATACCCAGGTCATCGTTTACACCGAATATCCGGGTCAGGCGCCGCAGGTGGTGGAGGATCAGGTCACCTACCCGCTCACCTCGGCCATGCTGAACGTGCCCCGTTCCAAGGTGGTGCGCGGCTTCTCATACTTTGGGGTGTCTTTCGTCTATGTGATTTTCGAGGAAGGCACCGACCTCTACTGGGCGCGCAGCCGGGTGCTGGAATACCTCAATTTCGCCACCAAACGGCTTCCCGCCGGCATCACTCCAGCACTCGGCCCCGATGCGACCGGTGTGGGCTGGGTCTACCAGTATGCCGTCACCGGGGCACAGAAGACGCTGGCCGAGCTGCGCAGCCTGCAGGACTGGAATTTCCGTTACCAGCTGGCCAAGTCCGATGGTGTGGCCGAGATCGCCTCTGCGGGCGGCTTCGTGAAGCAGTATCAGGTCGTGGTCGATCCCCGCAAACTGCAGGCCTTTAACATCCCGCTCGAGCGGGTCGCCGAGGCGATCCGGCAGAGCAACCGGGATGTTGGCGGCCGGGTGATCGAGATGGCCGAGACCGAATTCATGGTCCGTGGCCGTGGCTACCTGCGCAACCTGTCCGATATCGGCCAGATCGTCCTGAAGTCGGAAGGCGGCACGCCGGTGCGGCTCTCCGATGTGGCCCGTATCGAATTGGGGCCGGATGAGCGCCGCGGCATCACCGAGCTGAATGGCGAAGGCGAAGTGGTGAGCGGCACCGTCATCCAGCGAGCCGGCCAGAATGCGCTTGCCGTGATCGACGGGGTTAAGGCGCGCATCCAAGAGATGAAGGCAAGCCTGCCCGAAGGCGTCGACATCGTGACGGTCTATGATCGCTCGGAACTGATCCGGCGGGCCGTCGCCACGCTTAAATCGACCCTTGTGGAGGAGTCGATCGTGGTGGCGCTCGTCTGCTTCATCTTCCTGCTGCATATGCGCAGTGCGCTTGTCGCCATCGTCACCCTGCCGGTCGGCATCCTGATCGCGATCATCCTGATGGAGGCTTTCGGCATCACCTCCAACATCATGAGTTTAGGGGGCATTGCGATCGCGGTTGGCGCCATGGTCGATGCTGCCATCGTGATGATCGAGAATGCCCATAAACGGCTGGAGCGGGCCGGCCCGGAGGCTGATCGTGTCAAGGTGCTGACCGAGGCGGCCGTCGAGGTCGGACCGTCGCTTTTCTTCAGCTTGCTCATCATCACGGTGTCCTTCATCCCGATCTTCGCGCTCGAAGCCCAGGAAGGCCGGCTGTTCAAGCCGCTGGCCTATACTAAGACCTTCGCCATGGCTGGTGCGGCTCTCCTTTCCGTGACGCTGGTGCCAGCACTGATGGTACTGCTGATCCGCGGCAAGATCGTGCCCGAGCACCGCAATCCGGTGAACCGGCTGCTGATTGCAGCCTACCGGCCGGTGATCGACCTCGTGCTCCGCGCCAAAGGGGTGACGATTGCGATCGCCGTCCTGGCCTTGGGCCTGAGCTGGATTCCGCTTTCCCGCATCGGTACGGAATTCATGCCGAACCTGAACGAGGGTACCATCCAGTACATGCCCGTCACCCTGCCGGGGCTGTCGATCGCCAAGGCAGCCGAGCTGGTGCAGACCCAGAACAAGATCATCAAAAGCTTCCAGGAGGTGGAAAGTGTCTTTGGCAAGGCCGGCCGCATAAATTCGGCGACCGACCCAGCACCGACCGAGATGTTCGAGACCGTGATCAACCTGAAACCGCAGTCGGAATGGCGGCCAGGTGTGACCGTGGACAGCCTGATCCGGGAGATGGATCAGGCACTGCAGATCCCAGGTGTTTCGAACGCCTGGACCATGCCGATCAAGATGCGCACCGACATGCTCTCGACCGGCATCCGTACCACGCTTGGGATCAAACTGTTCGGACCTGACCTGGTCGAACTCGATGGGCTCGCCAGAAAGATCGAGACCAGCCTGCGCAAGGTCCAGGGGACATCGAGTGCCTTTGCCGAGCGTGTGATCGGCGGCTACTACCTCACCATCGAACCGGACCGTCTGGCGCTCGCCCGGCATGGTGTATCGATCGACACCGTGCAGAACGTCATCGCCATGGCACTGGGCGGCGAGATGGTCACCAGCACTGTGGAAGGCCGGGAGCGCTATGGCGTGATTATCCGCTATCCGCGCGAGCTGCGTTCCAGCCCCCAGGCCATTGCGCGTGAGGTGCTGGTACCGCTGCCCAACGGCGCCATGGTGCCGCTGGGGCAGCTGGCCAGCACCCGGCTGGAGCAGGGTCCGACCGGGATCCGCACCGAGAATGCCCAGCTCGCGGTCTATGTCTTCATCGACATGCAGGGCCGCGATATCGGCTCCTATGTGGCAGACGCCCAGGCGTTACTGGCCCGCGAGATCCAGGTGCCGAAGGGGGTGACGCTCGCCTGGAGCGGTCAGTACGAGTATCTGGAACGTGCCAAGCAGCGCCTGCGCATTGTCGTTCCGGCGACGCTTTTCGTGATCATGCTGCTGCTCTACCTCAACTTCCGGCGCATGACGGAAACCCTGATCGTGATGCTGAGCCTGCCTTTTGCCCTGATCGGCGGACTCTGGCTGATGGATTGGATGGGGTTCAACTTCAGCGTGGCCGTTGCCGTCGGCTTCATTGCGCTGGCCGGCGTCGCCGCCGAGACCGGAGTGATCATGCTGATCTACCTCGACCATGCACTTCGCGACCGGAAGGCGCTCTGTCACAGCGAGGGACGGGCGTTCACACAGGCGGACCTGCGGGCGGCAATCATCGAGGGCGCCGTTGACCGCGTGCGACCCAAGGCCATGACGGTGATTACCATCATGGCAGGCCTGCTGCCGATCCTGTGGATCACCGGCACGGGCTCGGAGGTGATGCAGCGTATCGCCGTACCGATGATCGGTGGCATGGTCTCATCCACCTTGCTGACGCTGATCGTCATTCCGGCGATCTATGCCCTGATCAAGCAGCGCAACATTCCAAAGATGTGAAGGAGACCACCATGAATCGACGCAGTTTTCTGGTACTGACGCTTTCTGCAACAGCCCTGCCCGTACTCCCGGCGCGGGCAACGGACACAGTCCATGTGCTGAAAACCTCAAGCTGCGGCTGCTGCAACGCCTGGATCACCCATCTGCGCAAGGCTGGCTTCCCGGTCACGGCCAAGGATGTGCCGATGGCGCTGCTCAACCAGGAGAAGCTGAGTGCCGGCCTCACGCCTGAGCTGTCCTCCTGCCATACCGCGCGCGTCGGCGGTTATGTCATCGAAGGCCATGTCCCAGCCGTTGATATCCAGCGCCTGCTGCGCGAACGGCCGGACGCGCTTGGCCTGACGGTGCCCGGCATGCCGGAAGGCTCGCCCGGCATGGAGACCGGGAAGGCAGATCCATACGACGTCCTGCTGTTTGCGAAGGGTGGAACGACCACAGTCTATTCGCGTTACTCTTAGGCCGGTCTGATCATGGTCCTGGAGGCATATCATGGCGCACCATTCGACGGAGATGCATAAGTCCCATTACTGGGGCTTCGCCGCTGAGCTGGCGGTCGATTTCGCCATCATGTACCTGGTCATGTACGCCATGATCAATTCGCTGTCGGATTTCCATTTCAACCTCAACAACGTCTACATGACCTTGATGATGGTCGCCCCCATGGCTCTCGTCATGCTTGTCGCCATGCGCTCGATGTTCCCCATACAGCGTCTGAACTGGACGATCGTTGCCGTGGCTGCACTCGTGTTCATTGGCAGCTATGTCGGCATGCGCACACAGGCAGCCGTCGGGAATGCCGAATTCGTGCGCTCCATGATTCCGCATCATTCGGGCGCCATCCTGATGTGCCGTGAGGCCAACATCACCGATGCCGAACTAGCCGATTTGTGCCGGCAGATCATCAAGGGCCAACAGGGGGAGATCGACCAGATGGAGCAGATTTTAGATAGGTTGCGATCGTCAAATATATAGACAGGATGAAACTCAAACGCGCTTACGAAGCAATGCTTGCAACATTACCCGGATATTCGTCACCGGCATGGCCACTAACCTTGTGAGGACAATATGGGTGTGGGACATGACCATAATCGCGTCAAAATCGAAGGCCAGAGCGAGCGACCGATCTGGTGGGCCCTAGGCCTCACCACAACTTTCCTGATAGCTAAAGTTGTCGGCGGCATTCTGACCAACAGTCTGGCGCTCATTTCCGACGCTACGCATATGTTCACCGACTCGGCAGCTCTTGCCATCTCGCTGGTAGCAATCCGTATCGGCCGACGCCCGGCCGATCGGCAGCGGATATTCGGCTATTACCGATCACGTGACAGTGCAGATCGAGGCAAACCTCTGCGAGCAGGCCACGGAAGCCCATTCCTTTGGCCCCCTGGCCCAAGCGCATGCCGGCCATTCGCATCAGCATTGATGTGTCCGGGCATGGGCCTGCGGATAATCTCAAAATTTATGGTAATTTCACGGTATCTTCTCAGGGAAGATGGGTAAATCTTCCAATCATATGCTTGAGTGCATTTTACATCGTTCATACTGAGTAGGCTTTCGAATATAGATGAAATGGATGCCGGCCTTCCTTGGCGATGTGCCGTACCTGAGGCCACTTCAAGGTGGTGAGTCTCAAAAACGCCCTACGATTTTCCATGCGGTTCTTATGCGATAATAAGCTGCGAGCTCTATGCTGCAGGTAGCACTGAGCTAAGCTTATCCATATTCAATATCTGGGAAATACCATAGCTGACCAACAATGGTCTAATGCAGAACATGGAAGTTCACTTCTACTATCTACGTTGCTTAGATTGAATATAACTTCCCTCTTTTAGCTAGCAGAGGCAAAAATTAATTAAGACATCAATCTTTAAGTTGATTTTTACTGTTCTTACATCCCAATATACGGGTGTGGCGGAAGGGGCTTAATGATGAATGATCGGGGGCAGTCAGCATTAGACCGTCTGGAAAAGCCGCCATTACATTTGCGCCTGGGGATGGTCGGCCGGCGCGATCTCTCCAAAGCGGGAGCCCAGCTAGACGACGTTGCGTTGCGGGGAATGCGCCTTTGCGCCACGGCATTATGGCAGCATGGTCAACAAGTAGGCAGCTTTCATCGGCCAGGCCCATGGGTATTTGCTGGCATCACTGCACTTGCCGAGGGCGCCGACCAACGCCTTGCCAAACTATGGCTTGACCTTGACTGGACTGGTGAAGGGGTAGAGCGGCGATTGGAAGTGGTATTGCCTTTTTCGCGGGCTGGTTATGCTCATACTATGTCGGGTGATGCCGCAGCGGAAATGCGGCAATTATGTAGTCGGGCAACCCAATTGCTGGAATTGGCTGATCGCGATCCGTCGCCGGAATTCGAGCCGAAGGATGCGGCAGAGAAGCGGTTTCGTGATCAACGTTATGCTGCGCTCGCTGACATCATCGTGCGGCAAGCCGATATCGTGCTGGCATTGTGGGATGGTGCCCCTAATGTCGATCTTGGCGGCACACCACATCTAATAAGTCGAGCTCTGAGAGATGGCGTGCCGGTATTGTGGGTGGATATCCAGAGTACGACTATGCGCTTACTGCTACCGAAGGACGAGCCGATTGGTGACGTTCTCCTGGAGGCAATGACTGTTGAGCCGCTGCCGGCCGACGACGAATTGGCTCAGGAAGCCTTATATAAAGCCCTAGCCCCGGCCCTTAATCCGCTTTGGCAATCTCGGAAGAACGTGGTGGATGGCACGCATTCCCCTCAGGCGGCGCCAGGTGGCCATCAAGGAAAGGGCATTGTGAGCGCGGAGCTGGAAGCGTTCTTCGGGAAGCCGGAGATCGGTCCTGGCAAGAGCCGTGCTGCTGCCTACAACCTGCTACTGTGGGTCACTGGTAGCTGGATTATTGTGAAGCCTAACGAGAAAGTCAGACGGCAATGGCTCAAGCATTGTCCCAGTCTTGCAGTCGACTGCGATCATGTGCGCCGTTCCTTGTCTGATATAAAACAACAGGCGGGTAACACTTGGTGGCATTTTCCATCTGAGGCGCAGGCGGCTTGGGGCCATGCCGATGCGCTAGCCACATTGCTCGGTCATCGCTACCGTTCCGACTATGTGGCGATTTTCCTGTTAGGTGCATTTGCGGTGGTAGTTGGCTTGCTAGGGGTGCCACTTAAGGAATGGAAGTGGCTCTCTGTTGCTCTGGAATTGGTAATCCTGGCCATCGCGGCTGTACTTTTCTACTCTGAAAAGAGGAAGCGAGTGCATGACCGCTTCATGCATGCCAGAGGCATGGCTGAGGCATTTCGCCCCTGCTTCATGCTCTGGCCGCTGGGCTTGGTGGGGCGGCGCATCCGAAGGACTGCTTCAGATTGGCCCATTTGGGCGGTACAAGCGCATGTGTCTGCCGCTGGCATTGCACCTGCTGTACTGGATGCCAAACAGTTGGCCATGCTGGCGTCGGCAATGCGCGCGCATATCGTTGGCAGCCAAATAAACTACCACACACAAAATGCGGCGCGGATGCATCTTTTGGATCATGCCTTGGAGCGACTTGCCCAATGGTTGGTCGGTGTGGCGGTATTGTCAGCGATAGTGTACCTATTTGCTTACTACACATACGGTAAATTTATAGTAGAGCCCTTTGCTGGCTGGCTTACTGTACTATTGGCCGGAATTCCGGCCTTGGCTGGTGCGCTCGCCACTATACGCTATCATGGTGATTTTGAACGTTTCGCCAGCCGCTCGACGCGCACCGTGCAAGCGTTACGTTGCATTGAGCAGGAACTTGCGCGATACGAGCAGCGAGCCGTGGCGTCTGAGCCGGATGTTGCTGACCCATTCGGTTCCTTGCGGGATATCCTGCTCGCACTCGAATCTGTTCTTCTGGAAGATTTGCGAGACTGGGACTTTGTCTATCGGGTTCGTCATACGCCGGAGCCGGCATGAGGGCGATAAAGCGCTATCGGCAATGCTCCCTTGCACCAAATAGGCTGTGGCAATGAACATTGTGCAGCATGAACTGACCAATATACCGGAAGACATAGTCTTGCTGGCGGATTTCTATAACAGCCTCTATGTGGCTAACTTCCCGGACTCCGACGAGCGGGAGTCACTGGACAATATGCGGGCATATATTAGCCTGAAGGAAAATGGTTGGTACGAAAGCAATAATTACCACATTCTATTTTTCATTGTTGATGGCGTGGTCGCCGCTGCATCGATTAGCGACTATCTGGCCGACGCCAATTGCGGCGTTATAGAATTCATACTGGTTAATGAGGCGGCACGAGGCCAAGGCTTGGGGCGCCGCTTACACGATGCAACGCTAACCTTGCTACGCGGTGATGCCATTGCGGCAGGGCATAGTGAATTGGCAGCGGTGATCATCGAATTAAACGATCCTTTTCGCACGGCACCGAGTTCGGACAATCTCGATCCCTTCCTTCGTGCAGCCATGTGGGGGCGTTGGGGGTATGGCCGCCTTTGCTTTCCCTATATCCAGCCAGCTCTATCTATGGATCAGCAGCCGGTGGATACACTGCTGCTCGCGGCCAAACCTCTTGTACCGAAATTGCAGACGCAGGTTCCGGCCGATTTGATCCTACGTTTCGTTACCGCTTATATGATTTGGGCGATGCGTATCTCGCAGCCGGAAGGCAACTCCAGTTATCGGTCCATGCGGTCATTTCTGGTGCACGCCGGAATGATTCGAATTGAACCTCTGTTGCGGTATCTCGGACGCGATCCGGCATACCCACTCCATGTCAGTGAAGCGCGCAACAGTCATGATGCAGCATTTCACGGTGCGGTTGGAGCATATCGTCGCATTTTCACCCTGGGCGAAACCACGATGGAGGCCGCGAATTTCGCCACGGCTGTAGATGTTGAGGTGCCCGGCCGACACTATCATCTCTGGGCTCTATCTGACGGGCCGAAATCTCCTATACGCGGCCTAGCAGCATTCGCCACAACTAAGGAGTTTGGCTTCGCCGGCTACATCGGGCTGGAGGCAGAATTGAAGGGCAGAAAGTTGGGTGCGATGCTGGTGCGCCGCATGGAAGAGCAGATGATTCGCGACGAGGAGGCAGTCCGAGAGTGGTATGTCGAATGCGCCCCTGGTACCGCAGAAGAGGCGGCATTTAAACGCCTGGGATTCATCGCAGTGCCCATCAAGTACCATCAGCCGCGGCTTGACCTTCCATTTACCGAGCGCCGCAATGGATTAGGCCCGAAACTATCGCTGATGCGGAAAACTATTGGCGATGATTTCGAACAAAATCAGTTGGCTCATGACCGCGCCAAGCGCGTTGTGCGCGTAATTCTGGAATTAATTTATCGAATAGATGACGCGGAGAATTCCGCCTGCTACAGAGCGGCAACTGAGCCAATACCGCCGGGAGCATACGCACTTTGAGATATTGGAGGGTATCATGTCGGATACTTTACATTTCTTTGCCAGCTCAACCTCGCGCGATCTGAAAGACGCTAGAGAGGAGCTATGCCATTTTTTCAGTGATTTGGGTTGCCATGATGACTCGCAGAAGAACGGTCCAGCAGGGCCTCAGGGAGCGGAAGATATTCGGCGACTTATTGGGCGAGCGTATTTCGTTATATGCTTGATTGGCTATGAGCTGGGGGAACGGATTGACGAGGAGCTGGCGATAGATGGTGAGATGACGGGCATTATTCCTGCCTCCTACACGCAATGGGAATATGTTGTAGCTAGAAAGAGCATCCTCGAGAATCCAGAGCAGGACGGCTGGCCTCGGCAAATGTGGGTCTTCTTCCATCAAAGAAAAGACATTGGCTTTGAATTCAGCGAGGATCAGCGGATATTCCGAGAGAATGTAGAGCGAAAATTGAGGGGGGACGACAGGCGTTTTTTTTGGACTTTCTCCAGCAAAGACGACTTGATGCGTCAAATAAAGGATGCTGTACGCGACGAGAGCGGAAGAATCTATAAACGTCTCATTGAGAACCAGTGGTTACGCGTCATTCGGGAGCATAAAGAAAAATGCCAGCGCGATTGGCGCAGGAGTTTTTCTGATGAATATCCAAAGCCTGATGCTCGGAAGTTCGACCGCAGCAGCCAGATTTATATCTCTAATCTATCTTTTTCCGGCCTCGAGCAGGCACATTCACATCTTCCACAGTTGCCTTACCTGAAGCAGAACGCATTTATTTCCGGAGCGCTCACGGGAACGAAAGCTGATGCACGAAAAGGATCGATATGGCATTCCGGCATTATTCTGAACGATCTGATATCCGAGCTGACGGGCGGTCACACCATCCGAGATCTTCTGAAACCAGGCAATGTAGCAGCGCGCCGCGCCGCGCCGCTTTTTTTTCTCATCAGTGGTGGTGGTGTAGGAAAATCAACAACACTGGATAGGCTGGAGTGCAAGATCAATGAGATTGAAATTTCACCAGATGAGAAAATCGCGGTGAAATTGAAGGTTAATGAGTTGGCGCATTGGCTGATGCCTGGACGGTTCGGTATAGAGTTTGATTGGAGAGGGCATCACAAGGGGCCGGATGATGCCCTAAGTGAATTCGTCTGCAATCGTCTTGCGTTGTCGAGTGATGCTGTCAGGCGAGCGAGTTCGCCACAAGGGAAACGCCTATGGGCGACAGCGATATCCTATGGTGTTCAAGCGGCCCGTGAGAGCGGCCGGCTAGTGCTGCTGATCGATGGAGTCGACCAGGCCGGACCTGAACTTCAACCAATCCTCAAGCAATTAGACGAGCCTGCTTGGCGCAATGTGGCCGTATTCGTTTCGGGCAGGCCTCATGCGGTTCCGGCCTATTGGGAGGATAGGCAAGGAAGCATGCTGGACGCGAGGAAATGGTGCTTTATAGAGCCGATGGAGTTTGAGGAAGATCAGGTCAAGATTTATCTTGATGCTTCAGTCGATGATCTGGATAAGGTCGGAGAGAGCCGTATCTTCAATATGGTTCATGGACAGCTTGGTTCTTTGATCTACTTGCCGCGGCTACTTTCACTATTGCGGACATTGGAGGAAAAGGATCTCACTGATTTACGCACTGGAGTAAGCATATATCTGAGGGCTATCCGGAAATTAATCGCAAGTTCGGTGAACTCCGAGGATTTTTCGGCAAGCCTAGAGGAGCGTGCTGTTCTAAGGACCGTGGATCAGATAGTCCAGGCAATGTTCGAAGTGCTTTCCGCTATAGCTTACATGACCCTTTATGATGCTGCAGGATTTCTGGCCAACAATCAGGAAGTACTGGCGCCATTCAACAACGGGACAAACTTCGAGAACCTAGTAAAGAGACTGAACTGCATATCTGAGCCAGCAGTGTCGTACGATAGAAAGAATGTACAAGGCGTATTGCGGCTATTAGGCGGTTTGTCGACTGTGGTCGGTAATGGAATTTTCGAAGATCGTGATGTTAGTAGCGACAAGACGCTGCGCAATGTTGTCTGGGCAAATCCCACCATACGTCGTTTCTTTGCAGCCTACTGGTTGGCATGTTTCGCCGGAAACGCGTATGTTTCCAGTGGTGGAAAAGCAGATAGTGATAAGTTTGCTGAACATCTTTATTTTCCGGAAGACGACAATAACGAAGCTGAGGAGGTCAATCGTTTCCTGGCCGACATGCCCATCAACTATATCGTGTCTTACAGCTGGGTTGCCTCGGCGAAGCATTGGTATCGAGCTCATTCGGTACAGGTGGTCGAGACCCGCCGATGGTGTGCGGAGATGCTCTATCGGTCCTGGGGAAAGATGCATGCTATTGCGCTGTGGGAAGTAGATGATTGGTGGGATATCCCATATGATGGCCTTTGCCGGCGCACTCGGGAAGCGAAGAGGCATAAGGCAATCCGGGTTGATGCAGACACACCGGAATGTAAGGCTGCTCGAACGGCTATTCGCACTTTCTACGAGGATTTTGCTCAAACCCGGAAAGATATCGAGATACATGGTAGCCCCGAGCGGCGAAACGCAATGCGTGAGCTGATCCAGGATATGTGGCTAAATGCGCCAGCAGGATCATTCAAAATGGGGGCTTTGGAAGGTGCTCAGGGCCTGCCAAGAAAGTCGGAAAGATATTGGCGGAATCTGCTTGAGGAGATTGTGAGGGGAGATAAAACCCCTAAAGATCAAGCCGAGACTTGTACCGATCCACGTTGGTTCACCGGCCTTCAAGGGAAGGCGCTACGTGCCAATGATGTCGATGACATGGAGAAAAAGGTTTTCCAACCGTTCGCCGATGATATCGTGGCGAATCGCTCGGAAGCCGGCATTACCGCAGCAAAGGCGATTGCGCTCGATAAAATTACCCTCCGGTGGCGGCGACGGGACGAGACGCCCAGGGAGATTGAGCAGCAGGTCACGGCATTCGTGATGAAACAGCTTCCGGTATTGCACTGCTGGTACTGGCTTTTCGCCTCCCATCACCGGGAGATTGCTTGTGCCGAACTCAGCCGTGTTGGGCAGCTTGAACTTATCCCCCATGCCGAGGAAGCCACTATCAATCCCCAGTATAAGTTGCCACCATCGGATCATCCGGTGATCTATGTAAGTTGGTACGACGCCTGGGCATTCTGCCAGTGGGTGAATTGGCATGATGAAGACACCAACACTCATTTTAAATGCCGATTGCCGCATGAGCCGGAATGGGAATATGCATGCAGGCATGCACTTTCTGAAAATCCTGCAGTTGCGCCGGAACCTGTAGGACGAGAGCTACGTTATTGGTGGGGTAATAAGTTCTATGAGCAAGAGGATGAGGGTGTCGAGGAACCGATCTCCAGCCAATGGGCTCATGCTGTCGGAGGGCCGGGGGATACTCGCGCACCGCATTTCGCTATAGGCAACGGGCTTGGATTCAAAGACATGCTGGGTAATACTTGGGAGTGGTGTGCTAATATCTATGACGTTCGGCCTGAACTTGAGATCCGGGCTGATACCAATAGCCAATATTCACGCTATGAGCCAAAAGGCCCGCCACCTGTCAATCCATCTCGCACCATGCGCGGAGGGCTTTGGTATTTTCTTAATCTTCTGGCGACATGCAGTAACCGGTATCGCCTAACATGCAATGACCGAGATTATAAGATGGGATTTCGAATGGTGCGGGAGGCTTGGCGTCCTCCTTACCTCTAATAGAGAAGCCCCCGGTTTTTGTTTCGGTTATTCTGTGTATGAGGTTGGGGGAATTCTTGGTGCAATTGACGCGTGTTGTGCGCCAATATTTTAGGTAGTTCCTAGCCAATGCGGAAGTGGGGGGGAGCATTCAGCAAGCGTTAGGTTCGGTTCAGTTGTTGGCCCCTGCAAGTACCCGCTCGAAGAAGGCTTTGCTCCTGTTGAAGGCGTCTTCCGCTGCAGCCGGGTTGCCGCCGCTCTTGTGTTTCTTCACGCCGCCACCGACGCTCCAACCATCCATCTCGATGACACGCTCCGGTCGATCAAAGCTGTGATAGGCGCCGGGGTAGAAGACCATCTCCGTCGGTGCTGCCGATTTGAGTGCTTCATTTGCCTGTAATTCGCGGCAGAGAGGGGCCGGTGTCCAGCTATCGTGTTCGCCAATGAGGATGAGGAGCGGGACGCTGATCTTCGTGTCCTGCTTCGGATTGCAATAGGGGTAATAGGCGACTGCACCCCGGATGCCGAAGGCCTTTAACTGATACTTCTCCTGTACCGCCTTCATGATGGTCCAGCCACCATGCGAGAAGCCGACTAGGCCAATCTTGTCTTTCGTGACATAGGGCAGGCTGGCAAGATACTCCGCGCTGCCGATGATGTCGGAAACCCGCATCTCGGGAGGCACCAGGGTAGTCTGGGTGCAGAGGCTCTTGTGGCCGCGCGACATGAAGCTGTCGGGGACCAGGGCGACATAACCCCAGGATACCAGGCGCTCGGCCCAGGCCTTGTGATGGTAGTCGGCGCCGCCGCAGCCATGCAGGACGATGACGGCCGGGAACGGTCCGTTCCCGCGAGGTTTATAGATACCCGCATAGACCGTTACCGGGCCACCCAGCCCCGGGATTACCGCATTCGGGTAGGTGACATTCTCCTTGGATTGGGCGCAGGCGTTATTGATGCCGGCGCTAAAGGCGGCGGCTGCCAGGAGTATGCATATCAGGATCTTGTGCATGGGATACCTCTCGATGCTTCGACAGGGTTCAGCTGTTTGGAAGTGGCAGATTGGATACCTGCTTGTTGAGAAGGCGGCCCTAGAACCGGGCCTCGATATACCAGCGGCCCTTGACCTTATCGGTCCAGCTAATGCTGTAGAGAATGGTCCGCTTGCCGGCATTGGTGATGGCTTCCGCTTCGCAGAAATAGCCAAGCAGCTCGCCGTTCTGATCCTTCACGACGGCTTCGCCGGCATTCCACTTCCAGGCATTCTGCGTCAGGGCGGCGGAGAGGATTTCCTGAATCTCCAGCTTCAGCCGGCGCCCCGCAGGCGAGTTCTTCACCGCCTCCTTCAGATGGCTCTGGGCGGTCCGGCTCTCACAGGTCGGCAGGGAAGCGGTCTGGCCAAACTCGCCATCAGCGCCTTGGCGCATCAGATTCCAGCCAAGGACAACGATCAGGACGATGCAGAAGACAATCTTGTCTCGGGCCCGGTGCAGAACCACTGTGCCTTTCTTGCGCTTATAGACTGGCCCCATCCAGAGCAGGATTAGCCCCGGCAGCAGCAGCGCCAGCGCGGCCAGCACGTTGAGGAAGGCGACCGCCACGCCCAGGGCGTTGATGGTCCCGACGAACCAGAGTTTGCGGTAGACCGGGATGGCGCCCCATTCGGGCAAAGCGGGAGCCGTATGCTCATTGGAAGACATTTTTTACTTTCCTTTGCTGGTTGTGTAGCAACTTCAGGCTCTTCGCAGAGGTGATTCCCAGACCAAGGAATCATAACACCACTATGTCACAGTATAATTGTGATATATGGCGTATCAAGGGTAGAAAAACACAATGACATTGCGTCGCCATTTGGTCCTGTTTCAGACCAAATGCGAGCATGGATGCGAAGCGAAACAATGACTTGCTTGGTCGTCTGGGTAGGCGAATTGCGACTGCTCGGAATGCTGCCCACCTCACCCAAGAGGCTTTGGCTGAGCGTATTGGCCGATCAAAAAATCAGGTGTCGAACATTGAGCGCGCGGAGACCGACATCCCGATGTCTACATTTCTCGCCATTGCTGAGGCGGTCGGTGTAAGTCCGGGGGAGCTATTTGATTGGGCTCAGAAACCAAACCGCAGCAAAATAGAAGTGGAGCGAGAGAAGGCATTCGGGAAACTGCGCTCCCTTCTTGATAGTGACGAACAAGCAATATCATCAGAACTGATCGATGTCCTCTCGACGCTAGTGAGCCGAAAGAAGTGACCTAGTATTCCTCGGCCAGCATCAGGGTGAGTACCCGGGTGGTGACGGCCGGGTTGGCAGGATCGGGCGAGCCGTATTCGAGCGTCTTGTCGTAATAGTCGATCTTCCAGAAGAAGGTCTGGCCGCCCTCTTTGAGGCTGCCAAAATCATGCTCATGATAGGGATCGTTGTCGGCGCTAAAGGCGTTGAAGGTCATTACTTGGCGGGTCAGAGTGGCCACGCGGATAGGGCCGAGGGCTTGAACGCCGGCGGTGATCATGAAGCGGCCGCCGACACCGGTGCTGCGGAAGGCATCGTTCAGATCGCGGATACGGTTGGCGGGTTGGGCTTGTTCAGTCAACATGGCATACGTCTCCCATGGCGCGACCCTGGTATGACTGGGTGGCGCGGTTGCTAAAGGTGGATGCGGAGAAATTGCTTAGGGCCGGAACGGGCGGTGCTGGGACAGGCGTTTACGAGAGACCGGATGTCCCTCTGCCCTCAGCACCAGGTACAGGTAGATCAGGCGGCGTGGCTTGACGCCGAGGTCGGCGATCCAGACTTCGATGATCCGGTAGGCTCGGTCTTCGTCGCTGGGTGCCAGGAAGAAGACTTCAGCGTTGATCACCACGGCTTCCAGGATGCAGGCAAGCTCATCGACGATCATGGCGGCCTCCGTGCTTGGAGGAAGCCGGCTGTCTGGGCGAGCCTTTACGAAGTACCCGCCGATATCGCTGCAGGGACTCGTCCAGTGTCCGCACGGCATCGGCCAAGTCGCCCCCGGCCCACCGGTCCAAAACGCCTTGGGCAGCCTCCGCGAGCGTGATGACGGCTGCTTTGCGTGGCCGGTTCATGGCGCACCGCCATGCGGATGAGTAGTGGGCGGCGGGGGCGACGATGTCTCCGGGGGCGCTTCCCTGGGCGGGAAGTCGTTGAAGAGCTGGTCCAGCGCAAGGTGGATGTTCTCGGCCCCCAGCTCCAGGATCGGGCTGTTTGGTGCGATCACCAGGCCAGTGAGCAGCAGACCCAGCTTGCAGGCACGGTCCAGGCGGTCGCCGAGTTCATCGGCTTCCGCCCGGGTGCCATCGAAGGCCAGGACGAAGAGCTCGGTCTGCTTGCCCTGGAACAAGGCGATGTAGCGCCCCGGGGTTGGGCAGGCGGGTTGATGGCTGACTTGGGCTGTCATGCTGGGCCTCAATCGAAGCGGAGGGTGGCTTCGTCGGCATCGTGCAGCACCGGCTGGGGATGGCCGGCCCTGGCCCAGCCCTGCCAGAAGGCGACGAAGGGCCTATGACCCAGGGTGATGCGGGCCGGGCTGCCGTCGTCGTCAAATTGCCCGAGCAGCGAAACGACGCTGCCGTGGTCGACGATGCGGCTGATATGGATGGGACGCTCGATCATGGTGTTCTCCTTCGGTTGAGCGATGGACAAGCGGATACGTGGCGCCGGCCGGGGGCGGGCGCAGGGAAGACGGATTGTCGGATTGGTGCTTAGGGGTTACTCGGCGCTGTAAAGGCGCAGCAGGGCGGCTTGGCTGCCGGCCTGGATGGTCTTGGCCGCCAGGGGCATGGCGCGGTGCGGGCCGCGCTTCGGCCCCTCGGCCACCACGGAAGCCGGCACGTTCATGGCCGCCAGGGTCGATTGCTTGGTACCGGGCAGCTTGGCCTCAAAATGCGCCGCCCCGACCGCCAGGCCGCCTTGCAGAGCAGCCGAGGCCACGGCCAGGCCATGCCGCTGCCAATAGCCGTCCCGGCCTGGCTGCTTGAAGGCATGGATGGCAGCCAGTGCCAGGGTCGGGCGGTGTTCCTCTAGCAGCATCTGCCATTCCCGCAACGCCTGTTCCCGGAGCGGCTTGAAGCCCGGTCTCTCAACCCGTGGGCATTGACCGTTCGGCAGCCACAGATCCCGGATCGGAGAGCCGCGCTGCTTCAGCATGGCGGGGTCATGGCAGATGCCGAACATATCGAAGCAGGAGCAGAGCGCCGCCTTGTGGCCGCTGGGCAGGATGACGAAGCGATGCGGCGAGGCATAATCCGCCAGGGCGGGGACATAGACCCGCTTGCAATGGATGGTGTCCTGGTCGGCCGGGATGATCTTGCGGGCTAGGCCGGCAATGCCATCGGCCCCGACGGCAATGCAAAGCTGGTCGCCAAACTCCCAGCGCCGGGGCGAGGCGGAATCCGCCCCGAAGACCACCAGGCTGCCGGGCGAGGCTTCAGCCAGGAGGGCTACGGCCTCCCGCACCGACGGCATGAAGCCCTCCTTGGCGAGTAGCTTGAGCCGGGCGGGGTGCTTCTTGCTGCCGAGATAGGCCGAGGCGCGGAAGAAAGCCCCGGGTAGCAGCAGGGCGTCCAGGCCATGCCATTCCGGGTCTGCCGCGATAGCCTGGGCGGCGGCAACCAGCAGCTTGGCTCTTGACTTGTTGATGGCTACACGATGGGCGCGCTTACCCAGCACGCACAGGGCCGCGATCCGCGGCGACCGGTTCGGTCCACGCATGAAAACACTCCAGATTGTTGAGTTGGGGTTCGGGTTGTTCAGAAACTTCGGCCCATGACCGGATCAACCCATTCCGGCCTGCCGTTACAGATCCCAGCCGAAATACTTGGCCGGGCTACTCAAGCCATACTCACATCAGGGCGACCAGCCGCCGCTTGGCATGGCCATCACCATCGATATACCGCTGGGTCTGCTCGATGGAGCGGTGCCCGGCCAGCTGCTGCACATCCCGCAAGCTCCCGCGCGCCTTGAAGACCAGCCGGGCCGCCCGGGTGATGAAGGTGCGCCGCCCGGAATGGGACGAGCAGCCGGCAAAGCCGAGCCGGCCATAGAAGTCCCGGAACCAGTTCACCACGCTGCTGGCCCGCATCGGGCCGCCGCGCTCGGACTCGATGACATAGCCGCTTGGGCCTCGATACCGCCGCAGCCGGCCCAACACATGCCGCAAATCCGGGTGCAGCGGGATCGCTCGACCGCTGTTCATCTTGGCCACCCGGTCCTGCAACTCGATGCGGTCGCCGAGATGGCCGTCCGAGGTCTCGACCATCGCCCAGGTCAGCCCGGCGATCTCGCCCGCCCGCAGGCCGGCCTTAACTGAGAGCAGCAGCATCGCCTGATCACGCCGGCCATGCCGGCCACGGCCTGCCTCGCTCAAGGCCAGCCGCAGCTGGCCGCTCGTTAACACTTTGGCTTGTTTGCCTGCCATTACAGCCTCTTTTGAAGGTAAATACCCGCAAAAGTAGCATATCAAAACGCATAAATATGTCAATAGAAACAAATACATAAGCCGAAATGGTTAATTATCGACTTGGCGAGATGGGGTTTTAAGTACCTTAGCTCGAAAACATGGCGCCATCTCGGTCGCCATTAGAATCCTTGATGATTGGGCCGCCGCTGCGGGTTGGCTGCGCCTGGGCAATGGACGCTCGTTTCAAGCAGCATACTGATGAAGCACCTGACCATGGGGCGGCTCTAAGGAGCATCTCTTGGCTCATAAGAAAAGGCATCGCCATTGAGAATGGACGATGACTCTATCGCCCTACTTTCTTAATCGCTCTGATCGCTCATAGGATAAAATGTTTGCCGAATCGAGGTGTCTTCTTGTCCGTTGAGCAGAATGAAACTAAGCCGGCTAGGCAGCACATCTTCATCACGCACGCAGCGCCTGAAGAAAATGATTTTGCGATTTGGTTGGCGTCTAAGCTTACTTTAATGGGTTACAAAGTATGGGTAGATCGCAGAAGACTACTCGGTGGCGATGATTTTTGGTTGGAGATTGAGCGGGTTCTTCGCAACGAGGCCGTCAAGCAAATCGTTACTTTTGGTTCACATGTACGAAAGCCAGGGGTTCAGAAAGAACTTGCACTAGGTGCCGCAGTGGCCGCGAAACTTGGCGATCCCGCTTTCATGATCCCCATTCGGATCGCCGAGGTAGATTATAGTTCTGCACCTGTAGAATTTATTCGAGCGAATATCCTCGAAGGTTGGCCAAACTGGCATGATTGTTTGACAGACCTACTTGAAACATTACGAGAGCGGGGTGTATTGGCGAATCCAACCGGTGAAAGTGGGCCCCTCGAAGAATTAGTTCGAGCCCGAGAAGAAGGCCGGAGATCAGTTTCTATTACCCACGAACAATGCTTGACCAATTGGTTTTCGATCTCAAAGCCACCGGCAGCAATCAGATATTTTAAGTTCACCGGCCACCAAGACCAAGCACGAGAATGGCTCAGTCGATGTCTCGTGCCATATGTCCCGATGGGATTGCTAGCGGGTACATTCGCGGATAAGGCCGATTTCAAATCGTCTTGTGATTTTAATGTACCAGTCGAGTTGGCTTACGAGGTGCCGATATCGAGCGTGATTGATGGAAGTCAAATGGGGCCGTATGTCGAGCGCAGCGCTTTAAGAAGGGACGTAGTAAATCTACTTCGTCAGCATATGAATGCGGTTTTTGCTGCAAAAGGGCTGGCGCAATATGAGTTTGCGAACGGAGAACTTGGATGGTTTTTCCCAGACGGAATTAATAAAGGACAGAAAGTGCAGTTTACGACTCCGTATGGGCACAGTGGGAAAAGGGTTCTCAGTGGCAAATTTAAATCATTACGTTGGCACATGTGTCTTGTGGCGAAGCCGCGCCTATTTCCTGAACCGATCTATCGAATGCATGGAAATGTGATCTTCACCGAAGATGGGAAAACTCCTCTCAAAGGCGAGGTCATGCATAGAAAGCGTCGTAGGGCAACTAGGTCATGGTGGAACGACATTTGGCGTGATCGACTGCTATCCGCAATTGCATTTATGTCGGGGGGTGAAGCGGAAATTAAGCTTCAGCTTGGTTCACGGGACTTTTGTGTTTCTGCATTTCCTATCGTGATTGAAATGCCAATCCGCTACGACGGTGAAGAGGAAGAATATTTATCGGAGGAGGATTCGGAAGGAAATATTGAGCCAACTGCCGAACTCGATCGTATATCAGGCTACGATGAGAGCGATGAGGAGGCAGACACGATATGAGAGGGCATTATATTCCAGAGCCATTGCTCGAATTCAATTATGGAAAAACAATTGAGCATCCGCAGGATGGGTTGTTTCTTTATGGACCTGTTCCAATTGCTGGCCGTCCTACTGCCGTACAGGTTGGCGTGATTGGCACTCAGCAAGGAATTGAATTGGCTAAGCGCTGGCTGAAGGAAGCAGCTGGTCCAGTACAGAAAGAGATTTCAGGGCTGTATTCGTCTCATTGGCCCGGTTTTCAGGCTATATTTGGTGTTCCACTGACCACTGAGCCTGTGGCGAAGATATCTCTTGATGCAACGTCTATTGAGAATGCAATAAAAAAGAGTAATCGAACCGATGCTGTTCGGTCGGCAGTCAAGATATACCATGAAGCACTTATATCGTTTGGCCGCAACGAAGAAGTGCGCCCACATGTTTGGTTGGTTGTTTTGCCTGAGGTCGTTTATCGCTTCGGTCGGCCAGCCGTGGGAGTCCCCAGAGACCGGACTGGATCAAGCCTTCTTTCAGCGCGGGGTGCAGCGCGTATCCTCCGGGAGGGCTCTTTGTTTCCGGATATGACGGAAGAAGCTGAAACCTATCTTTTCGCCAAGAATTTTCATCATCAATTAAAGGCTGAACTTCTTGTGAAAGAAGTGGCAGTGCAGATCATTCGAGAGACAACCATTGACCCCATGATCGATGTTGATGGAGCTGGCCGTCCTCGCCGATCCTTGCAAGACAAGGCGCGCAGATTATGGAATTTCTCAACAACCCTCTATTTCAAGGCGAGAGGACAGCCGTGGCAGCTGGCAAATGTACGGCCGGGCGTTTGCTATGTGGGTCTTGTTTTTAAGCAGGATCCTTCACCAGCAAAAGAAACCGAAGTTTGTTGTGCTGCTCAAATGTTTTTGAATTCCGGTAACGGAGTAGTATTTCGCGGCGCTTTAGGCCCTTGGAGGTCAACAAAAACCAAGGAATATCATCTCAGCGGTGCTGCTGCGGAAGACCTGATGCGGACGATTGTATCCGGATATTCCACTCGCCACGGCTATCCTCCACGAGAATTGTTCATTCACGGTAAGCAAAGATTCACCCAAGATGAATGGGAGGGATTCTCCCGGGCGATGCCCGATGGAGCTAAACTTGTAGGCGTCCGCATTCGTCAGACGCAAGACATGCGAGTCTTTCGGCCAAAAGGTTCTCTGCCAGTGGTTCGGGGAACAGCTGTAGCGATTTCAGACAACGAGGGCTATCTGTTTACTACGGGTTATATTCCACGATTCCGTTCTTACCTTGGATTTGAGACGCCCAAACCATTGCTAATTGATATTCATCGCGGATCTGCTGATATCTTTGAAGTGATGAAGGATGTACTAGCGCTAACGAAATTGAATTATAATGCCTGCGACTATTCATCGGGCGTCCCAGTGACTTTGAAATTTGCTGATCAAGTGGGCGAAATATTGACTGCGAGTCCTAATGCTATGAACGCCCCTCCTTTGCCGTTCCTGTACTATATTTGAGCAGGTAGATTCATGCAGGGTAATCAAACTTTACCCCAACTCCTTCGCCAACTCTTCCGCCCGGATATGCGCGTAGCGTTTCAGCATTTCCATCGAGCGGTGGCCGGTGATCATGGCGATCTGCATGTCGCGGAGGCTGGTCTTCTCGAAGAAGCGGCTGGTGGCTTCGTGGCGCAGGTCGTGGAAATGCAGGTCGTGCAGCTTGGCCTTCCGGCATACGGCGAGGAAGGCGTGGCTCACGGCGCGGCCGACTGCGATGTCGAACAGTTTGCCTTTCCCGCCTGTCGTGGCCTGCCAGGCGCGCAGCACCTCGACCGCCCGGGATGACAGCGGCACGGTGCGGCTGGAGCCGTTCTTGGTCTCCCTCAGGAAGATGGTGCGGCGGTCGAGATTGACGTCATCCCAGGCCAGGCCGACGAACTCGCCCTGGCGCATGGCGGTCTCCAACGCCAGCCGTACCATCGTGCCGAGCCATTTGCTTTTCGAGGCGTCGCAGGCGGCGAGCAGGATTGTCTCTTCGTCGGGTGCCAGGCGCCGGTCCCGCCCCCTCGGCAAGGTGGGCTTCTTCACCTTGCTGACCGGGTTGGCCAGGCTCTCCATGCCCCATTCCGAACCCGCCACGGTGAAGACGTTCGAGAGCAGGTTGAGGTAGTGGACGACAGTCTGCGGGCTGCGCTGCTTGAGAAACTGGTCACGCCAGGCGGCAATCTCCGAGGCGCGGATCGAGGCTAGGGAGCGGGCGGCAAGGCTGGTGCCGAGCCAGTAGCGCACGAGGCCGGTGCTCTGCTTGATGCCCTTCTTGAGCGGCACCTTCTCGGACAGGTACCGCTCCAGCGCCTCTTTCAGTGTGGTCCGCTCGGCCTCGATGCGGCCGGGCTGAAACCGGCCGGCGTCGATATCGGCCTCGATCTGCCGCGCCCAGGCTTCGGCCCGGGCCTTGGTCTCGAAGGTGTTGGCGGCGGTCACGCCCTTGCGGCGTATCTTCGCCTGCCATTGCCGCTCCCCGCGGCGGGAAATGGTCGCCATTGATTTGGTCTAATCCAGAGGGTTGGCTTCCCCTGACTGTCCCAAATTTGTCCCAAAATTTCAAGATGGGAGCGGGCGCGGCCGTTATGTTATTGATTTTATTGGAGCGGGTGAGGGGAATCGAACCCCCGTCGTAAGCTTGGGAAGCTTCTGCTCTACCATTGAGCTACACCCGCGCAACGCACAGCGTCGGCTGGGCGCACCTTAGCCAAGCCGGCGCGGGGCTGCAAGGTCAGAGGCAGTCTGGCTAACTCCGTGGCGCTGGGGTCAGGGCCGTGGTGCTGAGGCGCTGGGTCATGGTGTCGACTTCCTCGCTGCTGACCGGCCAGGATGCGGCCTGGCTGGCGGAGAATTTGCTGCCGCGCCATTGCTGATAGATTTTGACCAGCGTGTCGCCTTGCTTGCCGAACCAGAAGACACCGACTTCACCGACGCCTTCACCATAGCCGCTGCCCACCGGTATGTGCGGCGTGTTCTGGCACACCACGCGGATCAGCGTGTAATCATTGGCCAGCGGCTGCACGGTGGCGGTGAAATTCTCCCGACCGCAAGCCTGTACCAGCGGCGTCAGGGACTGGTTGATGAAATCCTGCATCGGCATACCCGGCAGCTTCTGCGCCACCACGCCGTAAAGCCGCTTCCACGCCTTGAAGCTGTCGCCTTTCGGAATCTGCTCCTGGATGAAAGCCGTTTCTCGCTGCTGCCGGTTCACTTCGCTGCCGCCGAGCGGTTCTTCGTATTTTTGCCAGCTAGGCCCGGGATGCTTTGCCACGGCATCGAATAGTCGCACCGTCTGGGTCGTCTTGTCGGCTGTCTTCGCCGTATTGGTCTGTGCCGCACTGGTGGTGGCCAGCGCACAGCCGGCAAGCAAGGCCAGCAGCAGGGCCGTGCCTCGCCGATGCCTATGGCGCCAAACATGTGGCGGCTGATTCAAATCGTCGGATGAAATCGCAGGCTGTCGCATGACTCTCTCCCGATTTGCTCAATAAGTACAATCTGCGGAGAGTATTTCGGAACTTCAAGTGCGACTTTTTCAACTTCAGATAGGGAAGATCAGGCAGGTGGTGGTGCCATGGGCATAGAGCTTGCCGCTGGCATCGTAGAGATGGCCTTCCGCCGTGCCGACCTGGCGGCCGACATTCACCACCGTGCCGACGCAGAAGACCGGGCCGATCTGGTCCGAGAGGCCGCGCACCAGGTGCACGCGGTATTCCAGCGTGGTGTAGCCGGTGCCTTTCTTCAGCGTGCTCTGGATGGCGCAGCTCATGGCACTGTCCATCATCGTGCCGGTGAAGCCGCCATGCACGCTGCCGATCGGATTGTAATGCCGCCGCTGCGGCCGGGCGGCGAACACGACGCGGCCGACCTCGGCCTCGTGGATCCACATATTCATGCCCTCGGCGATCGGCGCGCCGGGAAAGGTGCCGTCCATCAGGCCGCGGAACAGGTCGATGCCATCCAGTTCGCGCAGCTTCTCCAGCGGCAGCACGCCGAAAACCGGGTTGGCCGGCGGCTGAACATCGCTTGGAAAACGGGGGGCGGCTGCAGCCATGACGGTTCCTCCTTGGCGGGGCGGCTTAATTAGTGTAGATACACATATTATGAATTCCGCCCCTGGACGCAACCCTCTCGACCCGGCTGACGTGGCGGCAGGGCAGGATATGCGGCCCTGGCCGGAGCCGAAGCCTGATGGACGGGAATACTGCCCCTGCTATGAGTCGCGCCGTCTGGCCCGGCGGGTGAACCTGTTCTACGAAACCAATACCGGCCTGACCTCGGCGCAGTTCAGCCTGGTCGGTTTCGCCCTGGCGCGGCCGGGCCTGTCGATCTCCGAGATGGCGCGGTTGCTGGATGTGGACCGCACCACGGTGACGCGCAACCTGGCGATCCTGGAGCGGCTCGGCCTGGTGCGGCAGGAGGCAGCCCCGGGTGATGCGCGGCGCCGCGCGCTCCACGCCACGGCGGAAGGCCGTGTCGCCTGGCGTGCCGGCCTGGCGGCCTGGCGCGCGGCGCAGGCCAGCTTCAAGCAGCAGATCGGCGGCCAGGAGCCGTTCGATGCCTTGATCGGCCTGCTGCGCCAAACCGCCAATCTGCTGCCTGGCGACGCGCCCAAAGCCGCAACCGGCTCGTAAATCCACGATCTAGTTGTGCTTTAGTCGAAAGCCGGGGGCCTCGTGCTTGGCCTTGGCGGATGTTTTGTGAATAATCCCCAGCGAAAGCGCGCCGGCCTCAAGCGGCGCCACAAGAATCTGTTGCCTAAGGAGAGCACCGCCATGGCTGATAACGAGCTGTTTCCGGTTTCCGACGCGTGGGCCAAGCGGTCCTGGATCGACAATGCCAAGTACAAGGCGCTCTACCAGCAGTCGGTGAGCGATCCGGAAGGCTTCTGGGCCGAGCAGGGCAAGCGCGTCGACTGGATCAAGCCCTATGCCAAGATCAAGGATGTGTCCTACGCCAAGGACGACCTGCATATCCGCTGGTATTACGATGGCGTGCTGAACGTCTCGGCCAATTGCATCGACCGCCACCTGGCGAAACGCGGCGACCAGACCGCGATCATCTGGGAGGGCGACGATCCGGCCAAGTCGGCGCATATCACCTACAAGCAGCTGCATGCCGAGGTGTGCAAGCTCGCCAATGTGATGAAGGCCAACGGCGTCAAGAAGGGCGACCGCGTCACCATCTATCTGCCGATGATCCCGGCGGCAGCCTATGCCATGCTGGCCTGCGCCCGCATCGGCGCCATCCATTCCGTGGTGTTCGGTGGCTTCTCGCCGGACAGCCTGGCCAACCGCATCCAGGATTGCGACAGCAAGTTCGTCATCACCGCCGATGAAGGCCTGCGTGGCGGCCGTGGCGTGCCGCTCAAGGCCAATGCCGATGCGGCGCTGAAATCCTGCCCCGGCGTCGAGAAGGTGCTGGTGGTGAAGCATACCGGCGGCAAGATCGATTGGACGGCGGGCCGCGATCTCTGGCTGCATGAAGAGGCCGCCAAGGTGCCGGCCGACTGCGCGCCGGAGCCGATGAACGCGGAAGATCCGCTGTTCATCCTCTATACTTCGGGCTCGACCGGCAAGCCGAAGGGCGTGCTGCACACCTCTGGCGGCTATCTCGTCTTCGCCTCGATGACGCACCAGTATGTGTTCGACTATCACGATGGCGATATCTACTGGTGCACCGCCGATGTCGGCTGGGTGACCGGCCACAGCTATATCCTCTACGGGCCGCTGGCGAACGGCGCCACCACGCTGATGTTCGAAGGCGTGCCGAACTATCCCGATGCCTCGCGCTTCTGGCAGGTGATCGACAAGCACAAGGTCAACATCTTCTACACCGCCCCCACCGCGATCCGCGCCCTGATGCGTGAAGGTGAGGCGCCGGTGAAGAAGACCAGCCGCGCGTCTTTGCGCCTGCTTGGTTCGGTCGGCGAGCCGATCAACCCGGAAGCCTGGCTGTGGTATCACCGCGTGGTCGGCGATGGCCGCTGCCCGATTGTCGATACCTGGTGGCAGACCGAGACCGGCGGCATTCTCATCACGCCGCTGCCGGGTGCTATCGCCCAGAAGCCGGGCTCGGCGACGCTGCCGTTCTTCGGCGTGCAGCCGCAATTGGTCGATGGCGAGGGCAAGGTGCTGGAAGGCGCCACCGAAGGCAACCTCTGCATCACCGATAGCTGGCCGGGCCAGATGCGCACCGTCTATGGCGACCACCAGCGCTTCATCGACACCTATTTCAGCACTTTCCCCGGCAAGTATTTCACCGGCGACGGCTGCCGCCGCGATGCCGATGGCTATTACTGGATCACTGGCCGCGTCGATGACGTGATCAACGTGTCCGGCCATCGCATGGGCACGGCGGAAGTGGAAAGCGCGCTGGTCGCCCATGCCAAGGTGGCGGAAGCCGCCGTGGTCGGTTATCCGCACGATATCAAGGGCCAGGGCATCTATGCCTATGTCACGCTCAAAGCCGGTATCAGTGCCAGCGACGAGCTGCGCGCCGAACTGGTGAAGCATGTGCGCACGCTGATCGGCCCGATTGCCACGCCGGACCTGATCCAGTGGGCGCCGGGCCTGCCCAAGACCCGCTCGGGCAAGATCATGCGCCGCATCCTGCGCAAGATCGCTGAGAACGAGTTCGGCGCGCTCGGTGATACCTCGACGCTCGCGGATCCCACCGTGGTGGATGATCTGATCAGCAACCGCCAGAACAAGGGCTGATCGGCTTTTCCGCCTTCGTCATGCTCGCTTTCGCGAGGGTGACGTTATGGGGTGAATTCTGAAATGTCGTCATGCCCGGGCTTGACCCGGGCATCTTTTTCAGCCGCCACGCGGCATAAGACCCCCGGATCAAGTCCGGGGGTGACCACTAATTCTTCTACAATCCGCAGCGTTTCCACTGGCCGATATCCCAGTGGAAATGGGCGCCATGGGCGGCGTCGCTGTTCGGCGTCAGCACCACGGAGAAATAGTCGCAGCTCTTGCGCGCCACTTCGCGCAAGTAATTCCCGAAAGCATCGCGGCTGCGCCATTGCCGGTCGATGGAGATGCGGGTCTCGTCCATCAGGCTGAAGCCCCAGATGTCGATGGCGCGACCATGGCCGTGTTCGGAAATGCGGCTGCCATTGCCGGTCATGCGCTTGCAGGTGAAACCGCCGGCATGGTTCAGGCGCCTGAGCGGCTTGCCGAACGTGCCGAGCGCGAGCGGCTTCAGCACATCGCGCTCAAATTCCATCAGCCGCACCGCCATCGGGCAGGTCAGTTCCACCGGGCGGTTCAGTTCCAGCGTGGTGCGGTCGAGGCGGATGCCGTTTTCCAATGTGCAGCCGCCGCGGCCCTGCTCGGCCTGGGCGATCAACTCGAATTGCGCGCCGAGTGCCGCGAGATCGTTGAGGCAGGCCGACTGGATAGCATCGCGGTTCGGCCACAGTTTCAGGCTCGGCGGCGGCACCGGCACGGCCGCGGGCTGTGGCGGCGGCGCCGGCACCGGGCGCGGCGCCTGGGCGCAGGCGGCCAGAAAGCCGAGCAGCAGCAGGGCGGCTAGACGTCGGAAACCGGCAGCCACAATACCTCCTCAATGCGTTCGGCATGACAGAACAGCAGCACCAGCCGGTCGATGCCAAGCGCGATGCCGGTGCAATCCGGCAGGCCATGGCGCAGGGCGGCGATGAAATCCGGGTCAATCGGATAATCGTAGCCATAGAGGCGGCGCTTCAGCGCCATATCGGCCTCGAAGCGGCGTTGCTGTTCCTCCGCATCGGTCAGTTCGGAAAAGGCGTTGGCCAGTTCGACGCCGCAGGCATATAGCTCGAAGCGCTCGGCGAGATGCGGCGCACCGGGCTTCGGCCGGCTCAGGGCCGCCATGTGGATCGGGTAGTCGTAGAGAATGGTCGGTGCGGCAATGCCGAGCTGGGGTTCGATGCGCTCAAGCGCCAGGCGGAAATAGAGATCGTCCCAGCTATCGCCGTCATCGACGCGCAGGCCGATGCCGGCGCAGGCGGCGCGCATCGCGGCCGTGTCGGGCTTAAGCGGATCGGCGCCGATGCAGAGGCTGAGGTCGATGCCGGCATGCAGGCTACAGGCCTCATGCACGGTGAGATACTGCCAGGGCGCGGCGACATCGGCTTCCAGCCCCTGCCAGCGCAGTCGGCTCTCGCCGATGCTGGCCGCGATGGCGCGCAGCATCGCCTCGCAATCTTGCATCAGGCGGCGGTAATCGGCATGCGCACGATACCATTCCAGCAGGGTGAAAGCCGGGTGATGCAGGGCGGCGCGCTCGCCGTTGCGGAACACCGGGGCAAGCTGGAACAGCTTTTCCTCGCCCGCCGCCAGCAGCTTCTTCATGGCGAATTCCGGCGAGGTATGCAGATAGAGCGGTGCGCGTCTGCCATCGGGCCGCTCCAGCTCGGTGGCAAAGGCTTTCAGGTGCGGCTCCAGCCCGGGCGAGACCTGCAAAGCCGGGGTCTCGACCTCGACAAAGCGCTCAGCCGTGAAATACGCCCGGATTGCCGCCAGAATAGCCATGCGGCGCAACAGGTTGGGCCGCCTGCGGGCATAGAGCCCAGGCCGCCACCATTCCGTTCCCGTCTTGGTCATGTTTTCAGGCCGAATCGGGTTGTTTCACCGTATATGACCTGATAGTTTCCGCCCGGCTTTTACGCAAGCGGGCCTGGAATCGAGGGCCCGTTTTTTCGATTCAAAGGACGTCCCATGAAGGTCAATGCCAACCAGTTGCGCAAGGGCAACGTGGTCGAGATCAACAACAAGCTCTACGCCGTGATGACGGCGCAGAATATCCAGCCGGGCAAGGGCACCCCGGTGACCCAGCTCGACCTGCGCGATCTTGCCACCGGCCTGAAGATCAGCGAACGCTACCGCACCACGGAATCCGTCGAGCGCGTTTTCATCGAAAACCGCGAATTCAGCTTCCTCTATGCCGAGGGCGACACGCTCACCTTCATGGATGTGGAGAATTACGAGCAGCTCCCGGTGCCGCGCGAGGTGGTGGGTGACAGCGCGGTGTATCTGCAGGATGGCATGAAGGTCGAGATCGCGCTGTATGAAGGCAAGGCGGTCAGCGTCGAGATGCCGCAGACCGTAATCCTCGATGTCGCCGAGACCGAGCCGGCGGTGAAGGGCCAGACGGCTGCTTCCTCCTACAAGCCGGCGATCCTGTCGAATGGCGTGCGCATCATGGTGCCGCCCTTCGTCGGCATCGGCACCCGCATCGTCATCAACGTCGCCGAGAATGCCTATATGGAGCGCGCCAAGGACTAAGCGCCGCAGCTTCACGCCGCAAAGCAAAAGCCCGCCATTCCGGCGGGCTTTTTTTTTATTCAGACGGTTTCCTTCACGCGGGCATCGAAGCATTGCCGCGCCGCTTCCATGCGGTCGCCATTCTGCATCACCCATTGCCACATGCCGCAAACCACTTCGCCCAAGCTGTGGCCGAGCGGCGTGAGGCTGTATTCCACATGCGGCGGCACCACCGGGTGCACATGGCGGGCCACCAGTCCGTCGCGCTCCAACTGGCGCAGGGTCTGGGTCAGCATCTTCTGGCTCACGCCCGGCAGGCGTTCGCGCAGGCGCGAGAAGCGCATCGGGCCGGCATCCAGGTTCTCGATGGTCAGCAAGGTCCAGCGGTCGGCCAGCCGGGTCAGCAGGTCGCGCACCAGTTCTTCCACGCGCGGGTCGTCGCAGCCGGCGCAGGAAATCGGCAAGTCGGTATCGGGTGTGGGGCTCAGCATCATCGGGGCTCCTAAAAAACGCATATCCAGGCTGGCACAGAGAAAACGCTGACGCGGATCACTGCAGCACAGTATCCGCGCGGTGCCTATGGAACTTTCGGGTGCCTTCTTGCCGAGTATAGCATAGGCGCCTATTTCTGCCCAAGCGCCGCCAACTGCCCCACCCCCTTGCGTGCGCAAAATCGCGGAGACTTGATGATGCCCGTCACATTCACCCTGAATGGCAAGCCCGTTCGCCTCGATGTCGACCCCGATATGCCGCTGCTTTGGGCAGTGCGCGATGAAATTGGCCTCACCGGCAGCAAGTTCGGCTGCGGCATGGCGCAATGCGGCGCCTGCACCATGCATGTGGAAGGCGAGCCGGTGCGCGCCTGTTCCACGCCGCTTTCCGCCATCGAAGGCAAGAAAATCACCACCATCGAGGGCCTGAATGGCAAGGTGGCGCAGGCGGTGCAGGCTGCCTGGGTGAAGCATGAAGTGGCACAATGCGGCTATTGCCAATCCGGCCAGGTGATGTCCGCAGTGGCACTGCTCAGCGGCAACAACAACCCCAGCGATGCGGATATCGACGAGGCGATGCGCGGCAATATCTGCCGCTGCGCCACCTATGTGCGGATCCGCTCCGCCATCCACGATGCCGCCAAGACCGTGAGGGCCTGAGCATGACCATGCAGCGACCGATCGATACTTCGCGCCGTTCCTTCCTCAAGGGCAGCGCTGTTGCCGCCGCCGGCCTCGTCGTCGGCTTCCACATGGCGCCGGCCGGCAAGGCCTTCGCCGCCACGGCTAAAGCGGGCGAGGGCGGCATGCTCAATGCCTTCGTGCGCATCGCGCCGGATGGCATTGTCACCGTCTATGCCAAGCATGTGGAAATGGGCCAGGGCAGCTATACCGGCCTTGCCACCATCCTGGCCGAGGAACTGGATGCCGACTGGAGCAAGGTGCGCGCCACCGGTGCGCCGGCCGATGCCAAGCTCTATGCCAACCTGGCTTTCGGCATGCAGGGCACCGGCGGCTCCACCGCGATGGCGAATTCCTGGGACCAGTTGCGCCAGGCCGGTGCCACGGCGCGCGCCATGCTGGTGGCCGCCGCCGCCGAACGCTGGAAAGTGCCGGCGGCTGAGATCACCGTCGCCAAGGGCGTGGTGTCGCATGCCGCCTCGGGCCGCAAGGCTGGCTTTGGCGAACTGGCGGTGGATGCCGCGCGCCAGACGCCGCCGGCCAGCGTGACGCTGAAGGACCCGGCGAAGTTCGCACTGATCGGCAAGCGGGCGCCGCGCCTCGATGCCCGGGCCAAGGCCAATGGCACGGCGCAGTTCACCATCGACGTGAAGCTGCCGGGGCTGCTCACCGCCCTTGTCGCCCGCCCGCCGCAATTCGGCGGCAAGGTGAAAAGCGTCGATGCCGCCGCAGCCCGCAAGGTGCCGGGCGTGGTGGATGTGGTGCAGGTGCCAAGCGGCGTTGCGGTGATCGCCAAGGGTTTCTGGGCCGCCAACAAGGGCCGCGAAGCCCTGCAGGTGGAATGGGACCTCAGTGCCGCCGAGACCCGTGGCTCGGACGAGATGCTGGCAAGCTACCGCGAGCTGGCGAAACAGCCCGGTGTTCCGGCACGGCGCGATGGCGATGCGGAAGCCGCCCTGAGTCAAGCAACGGCGGGGCAGGGGACGCGGAAATTCGAGGCGACCTATGATTTCCCCTTCCTCGCCCATGCGCCGATGGAGCCGCTCGATTGCGTCGTGCGCTTGAGCAATGACGCCTGCGAAATCTGGGCCGGCGACCAGTTCCAGACCGTGGATCAGGCCAATGCCGCCCATGTGCTGGGCTTCAAGCCGGAGCAGGTGAAGATCAACACGCTCTATGCCGGCGGCAGCTTCGGCCGCCGCGCCACCACCCAGTCGGATTACATCGTCGAGGCGGTGCAGGTGGCGAAGGCCTTCGGCATCGGCAAGCCGCCGGTGAAGGTGCTGTGGACACGCGAGGATGATATTCGCGGCGGCTATTACCGCCCGCTCTATCACCATGCGTTGGCGGCCGCGGTGGATGAAAAGGGTGAGATCACCGCCTGGCGCCAGCGCATCGTTGGCCAGTCGATCCTCACCGGCACGCCGTTCGAGCCGGTCATGGTGAAAAATGGCGTCGATATCACTTCGGTCGAAGGCGCGTCCACCCTGCCTTATGCCATCCCGAATCTGGCCGTCGATCTGCACACCACCAAGTCTGGCGTGCCGGTTTTGTGGTGGCGTTCGGTCGGCTCGACCCATACGGCCTTCGCTACCGAAGTCTTCCTGGATGAAATCGCCCTGGCGACCAAGCAGGACCCGGTGGCGCTGCGGCGCAAGCTGCTGGCCAAGCACCCGCGCCATCTCGGCGTGCTGAACCTGGCGGCCGAGAAGGCCGGCTGGGGCAAGCCGCTGCCGAAGGGCTGGGCGCGCGGCGTCGCCGTGCATGAAAGCTTCTCGTCCTTTGTCGCCGAGGTGGCGGAAGTGTCGGTGCAGGCCGATGGTTCCTGGCGCGTCGAGCGCGTGGTGGCGGCAGTGGATTGCGGCCAGCCGATCAACCCGGAGATCATCAAGGCCCAGGTGGAAGGCGGCATCGGCTATGGCCTGGCGGCGTTGCTCTCGGGCGCCATCACGCTGGAAAAGGGCGAAGTGCAGCAGTCGAACTTCCATGATTACGAAGTGCTGCGCATCGACCAGATGCCGAAGGTGGAGGTGCATATCGTGCCCTCCAAGGAAAAGCCGACCGGCATCGGCGAGCCTGGCCTGCCGCCGATCGGTCCGGCGGTAGCCAATGCGCTGATGGCCGCGACGGGGCAGCGTTTCCGTGCCCTGCCGCTGCCGTCGTCGATCAAGTCGGCCTAACCGAAACGGAGTCCTAACCAAAACGCAAGGCTGTGCGTCGGCGCCAGAGTAGCCAGGTGCCGACGCCGCCCATCATCGTCAGCGGCAGCATCGCCGGATAGACCCAGCCGCCTTCCAGGCCGGTGAAACCGGCGGCGTAAAGCGGCCCCACCACCATGGTGCCGATGGCCAGCATCATGCCGTTGCCGGCGCCGTAGAGGGTCTGGGCCGTGGCCGAGGCCGAAGCATCGCAGCCCTCCGCCATCAGCCGCATGGCGCCAAGATGCGCGGCGCCGAAGGTGGCGGCATGCAGCACCTGCAGCAGCACCAGCGAGGTCATGTCGGTGAGCACGCCCTGCAGGCTCCAGCGGATCACGCCGCCGACCACGGCGCAGAGCAGCAGCCCGACGCCGCCGAGTTTCGCCGCGACGCGCTGGCCGACTGCGAACAGCACCACTTCGGCGATCACGCCTTCGGCCCAGAGGAAGCCGATCTGCGCGTCGCTCAAGCCCACGCTGCGCCAATGCAGGGTGCCAAAGGTGTAGAAGGCGGCATGGCTTGCCTGCAGGCAGGCATTGGTCAGCAGGAAGATGCGGAAGCCGCCATCACGCAGCAGCCGCAAAGCCGGGGCGCCGGCGCGCGGGCGATCCAGCGGCAGGCGGATATCGGGCAGCAAATAGGCGCAGCCGACCACCGGCAGCATGCTGGCCAGGATCAGCCAGAAGATCCAGTCCTCGCTGCGGCCCTTCAGCCACAGCCCGGCGAGATAGGCGCAGACCAGGAAGCTGATGCTGCCCCATAGCCGGATGCGGCCATATTGCACGCCGTGATGCGTGGCGGTGAGCATGGCGAGGTTCTCGGTCAGCGGCGCCAGCGGCGACCAGACCAGGGCGAAGGCGATGCCCACCAGCATCAGCGGCCAGAAGCCATCCACCAGGCCGAAACCGATAAAGCTGATCAGGCTGGCGATGGCGCAGAACTGGATGGCACGGCGGCGCTCGCCGCTCTTGTCCACGATATGCGCCGCCAGCGGCGCGCCGACCAGGCGCAGCCAGATGGCGGTGGCCAGCATGATCGAGATTTCCGTCGGACTGAGGCCACGGCTTTCCAGCCACACCGCCCAGAAGGGCAGGTGCACGCCGGGGATGGCGAACAGGGCGATGAAAAACAGGCTGACGCGGAATCCGGGGGAGGATTCGCGCAAGCGGTCAAGCGGGGCGAACATGGCGGGCTGACTTTACCGCAAAGCCTCAGTCAATACAGCCGCCTCCGGCTGGGAAAGCTGGCGGATTCCGGTGGCAAGCTGCTCGGCCTGCAGCAGCCGGCGCTGCAGCACCACCAGGAGCGGCGCGCTGCCCAGTTCGGCATCGGGCAACGGTTGCGGCGGCGGTTCGGGAATGGCCGGCGGCGGCGCCCCCAGGATATCCAGCAGCCGGTGGCGGTGCAGGCCGAGCAGCCGTTCCAGCAATTGCGGGTCGACCTCGCGGCCGCGCATGCGCAGCACGATATGCAGGGCGGCCAGATGCGACATCAGGCGATAACTCTGGCTCAGGAAAACCCGCCGGCGTGGCAGGTCGACCTGGCCGAGGCCGGGTTCGTCCGGCATGCGTTTCAGCGAGGCGGCAAAGTCGGCGATGGCATCGAACAGGTCCTTGCGCGCCAGCCGGTAGGTCTGGTCCGGCGGGTTCTGCTTCAGCGCCTGGCGGGCGTATTTGCGCAAACCGCGCAGCAGGTTGGCGCCACGGTCGGACAGGCCGGCGCGCTCCCAGTTCGGCCAGAGATGGCTGAAGCCCCAGGCCAGCAGGGCGCCGATCAGGGTATCCACCAGGCGCTCGATCAGCACATTGCCGGAGCTGGGGTTGATGAAATGCATCATCAGCAAAGCCATCACGGCGGCGGCCACGGCGGTGACGCGGTAGCGCACCGGGGCATAGGCGTGGCTCAGGCCGATGCTCAAGGCCGCCAGCGCAAGCAGCCAGGGATCGCTCAAATATTGCAGCGCCACGGCGGCCAGGACGCAGCCGAGCAGGTTGCCGATCAGGCGGTCCTTCTGGCGCTGGCGTGTCGCCGAATAGCTGGCGCGCATGATCACCGCCACGGTCAGCATGATCCAGCTACCATGGTGGAACCAGGGCTGCAGCAGCAGGCTGATGATATAGCCGGCCAGGATGGCGCTGGAAAAGCGCAGGGCATAGCGGAAGATCGGCGAGTTGCTGCGGAAATGCCGCGCCATGGTGCGCCAGCCATAGGGCCGGGCGGGCAGGAAATCCGCTACCTGCACGGTGCTGAGCTGCAGGGCTGCCGCCTCATCATCGCGTGCCGCCTGCTGCTGGCGACGCACCGCCGCGATGGCATGGCCGATGCGCACGAAGGCGGCGTTGAGTTCCAGCGCGGCGCGGCCCATCTCGGTATCCGGCGCCGCCGCCTGGGCCAGCAGATCAGCCGAGCGGCTTTTCAGTTTTTCAAGATCGGCTTCCAGCGGATCGAGCGCCGGGCAGGGGGCATGGCCGGCGATTTCCTCGGCCAGGATTTCCAGCCGGTCGGCCAGCCGCAGCACGATGTCGCGCAAGGCCGGCAGCGGCGTGCCGCGTTCGCCATAGGCCTTGCGCAGCAGGGCATAGTCGATCTGGCTTGAGAGTACGGTCTCGAAACTGTCCAGCAGCGCCACCAGGCCGGCGGCGAGGCGATGCTCGGCATCATCCTCGATATGGCGCAGCAGCAGGTTGCGCGCTGCCTCAACGCGCTCCATCAGCGTCACCTGGCGCTCGATCAGCCGGTCATAGGCGCGGTCCAGCGGCTCATCGGGATCGTAGAGTGCCGCTTTCTCGCGGGTATAGTCGGCGAGGCCGCGCAAGGCGCCGACCAGGGCGATGCGTTTGTGCCGCTTGGCCAGCAATTCCGCCACCACCACGCCGTAGATCAGATAGCCGGTGCCGCCGAGCACGAACAGCAGCGCATGATGCAGCGCGCCGCCGCGTTCATGGATCTCGGCGCCAAGCGTGAAGATCGAGGCCAGGATCATTGCCATGCACAAGGCCAGCGCCGCCTTGCCATGCGCTGTCACCATGGCGGCGGCGAAACCGAAAACGGTGATCAACGGCGCCATCAGCCAGGGGTAGGGCGCCGCCAGGCCGGTGAGCAAGGTGATGACGCTGCACAGCACCAGGGCGAGCAGGAAGCCGGCGCGCTTGTGGCTCGGCGGGCTCGGCGTATCGACGATGGAAACGCAGATGGCGCCAGTAGCCATGCCGGCGGCGGTGTTGAAATCGGTGGCGAATCCGGCCACCAGGGCCACCAGCGCGACGCCGAGCGCGGCGGTGGCGCCGCTCAGGCTCTGCTGCTGCGGCAGCGCGAGGGTGGAGAAACTGATCAGGGGCCGCATGGCCCTGTTATATCAGGGGGCGTCGAGGAATTTATAGTAGAAGGAACAGGGTTGCAGCGCGCCGCCCTGGGGCGGCAGGGAATAGGCCGGCATCACGCCGAGCAGGCTGTAGCCGAGTGCCTGATAAAGCGGTTCCGCCTCGCTATGCTGGCCGGTATCCAGCACCAGCAGATGGCGGTTCAGCCGCCGGGCTTCCGTATGCAGAGCCAGCATCAGGCGGCGGGCCAGGCCCTGGCGGCGGGCGCGGCGATGCACCAGCATCTTCTTCACCTCGGCGCGGTGCGGCTGGTTCGGCGGCACATCCAGGCCCAGGCTTACCGTGCCGCTCAAATGCCCATCCGCGTCATAGCCGCCGAACAGCACCAGCTCGCCGCGCTGCTGCGCCGCCAGCGCCTTGCGCCAGAAGCCCAGCGCATCGGCATGGCTGTAGGGCAGCATGAAATTCACCATGGCGCCGCCTTCGACGCAGTCGCGCAGGATCTCCGCCAGGTCGTCGATGGCGGCCTCGGCCTCAGGCGGCGTCAGGATGCGGATCATAGCCGCTTTTCCATGAATACCAGGTCGAGCCAGCGCTCGAATTTCCAGCCGACCTCGGTAAGCCTGCCGGCCTCGCGGAAACCCAGTTGCGCATGCAGGCGCAGGCTGGCGGCATTGTCGGCGGTGATGCCGGCGATCATGGCATGCATGCCGGCGGCCTGGGCGCGGGCGAACAACGCCGGCAGCAGCCGCTTGCCGATCCCCTGGCCACGGCGCTCCGGCGCGATGTAGATGGCGTTCTCCACCGTGTGGCGATAGGCCGGCCAGGGCCGGAAGGGGCCATAGCTGGCGAAGCCGAGCACGGCATCGCCTTCGATGGCCAGCAGCACCGGCAATTGCTGCTCCTGCTTGGCCGTGAACCAGGCAAGCTGTGCTTCCAGGCTGCGCGGCGTGTAGTCGAACACGGCGGTGGTGTTGACCACGGCATCGTTATAGATCGGCAGGATCGCCGCCATGTCGGTAGCAGTGGCATCGCGGAGTGTGATCATGGCCGTATTTTCCGGATGATGACGAGATAGCGCGCCGGCTGCTTGCCGAGATTGCCGAAGCTGTGCGGCTGGTCGAGGATGGTGGAGAGGCAATCACCAGGGCCGATATCGAAGCTTGCATCGCCGAGCTGGAAGCGCAGCCGGCCCTCCTGGCCCAGGATATGCTGGTCATAACTCGCGGGATTGAGCGCCGGATACTCGATGCGGGCGCCGGGCGGCAGCATGCCCTGCACGATCTCCACTGCGGACGCCGTGCCGCCGGGCGTCACCGCGCGGCGCTCGAAGCCGGTGGCCGGGTCGCGCCAGAAGGGCTGTTCGGCCGCCGCCACGAAACGCGTGCGGCTGATATCCTCGATGCCGGCCATCAGGCTCGACAGCGTGGTTTCCAGCCCGGCGCAGAGCCGCCCGAGCAAGGCCGCCGTGGGGCTCGATTCCCGCCGCTCGACGCGCGAGATCATCGCCCGGCTGACGCTTGAGCGCTCCGCCAGCATGTCCAGCGTCAGCCCCAGTTCCTCGCGGCGGGCTTTCAGCCGGGCGGCAATGCGGGCCTCGATATCACCAGGGTCATTCATTGGAATAAATCTACTATAATGGAATTATACTGGCAAGGGGCCATGGCAGGCCGCCAGCGTAGATGCTAGGAAACGATTCATGGATTGGATTGAAACCCTGTTGAGCTGCCCGCCGAACCGCCGCCCGCCCGGCGATGGCCGTTCCCCCTTCCAGCAGGATGCCGACCGCATCGTGTTTTCCTCGGCTTTCCGCCGGCTGCAGAACAAGACCCAGGTGCATCCGCTGCCGCATACCGATTTCGTGCGCACGCGGCTGACCCATTCGATGGAAGTGGCCTCCGTCGGTCGTTCGCTCGGCGGCCAGGTGGCTCGCAGGCTGCCCGATGATGTGCTGAAGGCGCATCCGCATCTCGCCGCCGATCTCGGCGACATCGTTGCCGCCGCCTGCCTGGCACATGACATCGGCAATCCGCCCTTCGGCCATACCGGCGAGCAGGCGATGCAGCATTGGTTCGCCGATTTCTTCGGCCGCCGCGGCGGCGACGATCTGAGCGATGCCGAACTCGAGGACTTCCTGCGCTTCGAGGGCAATGCTCAAGGCTTCCGCATTCTCACGCGGCTGCAGATGGACCGCAACGAGGGCGGCATGCGGCTGATGGATGCCACGCTCGGTGCCTTCACCAAATATCCTTGTGCCAGCGATGCGCGGCAGAAGCCCGGCTATAGCGGCCGCAAGAAGCATGGCTTCATGCAGGCCGAGGCCGAACTGTTCGCCGCCCTGGCCGCCAGGCTGCGGCTTGAGCCTTTCGCGGGCGTGCAGGCCTGGCGGCGCTATCCGCTGGCCTATCTGGTCGAGGCTGCCGACGACATCTGCTACAGCATCATCGACGTGGAAGACGGCGTGAAACTGGGCCGCATCGGCTTCAGCGAGGCCGAGGAACTGTTCCTGCCGATCATCGGCGCCGATCTCGGCGAACGCTACAAGCTGCGCAATGCCGATGAAAAACTCTCGACGCTGCGCTCGCGCGCCATCGGCGGCCTGATCGATGCCTGCTGCGCCGCCTTCGTCGCCGCGCCGCTGGAAGCCGCCGTGGTGGATGCCACGCCGCACCGCGAGACTGTGAAGAAGCTCAAGACACTGGCTGCCGAGCGGGTCTACCGCTGGGAGCGCACCGTGACCAAGGAGCTTGAAGGCATCGCGGTGATCCGCCGCCTGCTCGACCTGTTCGTCGGCGCGCTGGACGCCAAGCCCGGCCATGTCACAGCCGAGCGCCTGCTCGACCTGGTGCCGCATTACCGCACTGCCACCACGCGCTATCAGCGCCTGCTCAGCATCACGGATTATATCTCGGGCATGACCGACCGCTATGCCATCGAGATGCAGCAGCAGCTTCGGGATATTTCGCTTTAAGCCGCATCATGCAGGATGCAGCCGAAGGTGTGGCGCTCGCCGCTCAACACTTCGCTCACGCCATGTCGCATCGTCGCGCGCATGAAGCCGCGCGCAGCCTGCACCGGACGGTCTGAAACCGCGAACACGATCATCTCGCCTTGCAGCGGCGCCAGCACGCGGCCGATGCTCTGCTGCCGAGGCCGGTTTTCCACCAGCAGGAATTCACCGCCGGTAAAGTCTTCATTGGGTCGCGACAGCATGGTGACACTCTGCAGCGGGAATACCGTGTCGCCATAGAGGTCCTGGTGCAGCCGGTTATAGTCGCCGGCACGATACTGCAGCAGCAGAGGCGTTGGCCGCGTCTGCCCGGCGGCATGGCAGCGGGCGATGAATTCGGCATGGGTTGCGGGATAGCTGGCATCGCGGCCCAGCGCGCGCATCATGCGGTTGGCGATCGGGCTGAGGCCGGCATAGAGTGCGGTGCGCAGCGCAGTGATCGGTTCCGGCAGGGGGGCGGCGAAATAGGCATAAGTGCCGCGCCCGAAAGCGTGGCGGGCCATGTCGATGCGGCTGCGGAACAATCTGTCCTGGCCATAAAGCGCCGCCAGCGCGTGGCAGCCTGCTGCATCCAGAATGCCCGGCAGGCGGGCGAAGCCATCGCGGAAAATCGCCGCCTCGACCTGGTTCCAGTCGATGGCGTCTGTCTCGAATGTGATCGTGTTCTGCATCGTCGCATCCTATAGACTGATTCCGGCTGGCGCTTCCCGCTTCTTGCGCCGATGTTGATGGAGGAAGGAATGCGCGCCGCCCTGCTGGCCCTGTTGTTGCTGTTCGCTGCACCCGTGTCCGCCCAGGTGGTGCCGACCGAGAAGGGGCCGGTGCGGGTGGTGACGGTGGCGCGCGGCCTGGAAATGCCCTGGGGCATGGCCTTCCTGCCCGATGGCGCGCTGCTGGTGACGGAGCGGCCCGGCCGGCTGCGCATCATCCGCGATGGCGTGCTGTCGCCGCCGCTTTCCGGCGTGCCGCGGGTCTACAATTCCGGCCAGGGCGGTTTGCTGGATGTGGCACTCGATCCCGATTTCGCCGCCAACCGCACTGTGTATTTAAGTTTCGCCGAAAGCGGCGAGGGCGGCGCCGGCACGGCTTTGGCGCGTGGCCGCCTCACCGATGGCGGCCTAGCCGATACGCAAGTGATCTTCCGCCAGATGCCGAAACTTTCCGGTGGGCTGCATTTCGGCTCGCGCATCGTGTTCGATGGCCAGGGGCGGCTGTATCTGGGCCTCGGCGAACGCTATCGCCGCGACGAGGCGCAGAATTTGGGCAACCATCTCGGCAAGGTGATCCGCATCGAGCGCGATGGCCGCGTGCCGGCGGATAATCCCTTCGTCAACCGCGCCGGCGTGCTGCCAGAAATCTTTTCCTACGGCCACCGCAACATCCAGGGCTTCACGCGCCATCCCGAGACCGGCGTGCTATGGCTGCACGAACACGGCGCCCAGGGCGGCGATGAAGTGAACCTGCCGCGCGCTGGCTTGAATTACGGCTGGCCGGTGATCACCCATGGCATCGACTATAATGGAGCCAAGATCGGCGAAGGCACGCACAAGGCCGGCATGGAGCAGCCTGTGCTGCACTGGACGCCATCAATCGCGCCAGCCGGGATGGCCTTCTATGCCGGCGACAAGCTGCCGTTCTGGCGCGGCAACCTGTTCGTCGGCTCGCTGAAATTCAACACCCTGCACCGGCTAGAAATCGAGAATGGCCGCGTCGTGCGCGAGGAAACCATGCTGAAAGCGATCCGCGAGAATTACCGCGACGTGCGCTCAGGCCCCGATGGCTTGCTCTATCTCGCCACGGATAATCCGGAAGGCCGCATCCTGCGCATCGAGCCGGCGCAATAAGTACCTTGTCACCCTCGCGCAGGCGAGGGTCCATTTTTTCCGAGAAAACGGGATGCCGGCTTTCGCCGGCATGACGGATAATCGCCATACAACGTCGTCATCCCCGGACTTGATCCGGGGATCTTCAACCGAGCAATGGCAATGTTGATGTCACGCGGCATGAGATGCCCGGGTCAAGCCCGGGCATGACGCCGGTGTGTTGAGGGCGTGGTGTGTGTTGAGGGCGCCGCCGCTTACCCCGCGCGCTTCACGCTCACATCCAGTTGCGGCTTGGCGGCGATGGTCTGGAATACCACGCAATAGCGTTCGGTCAGCTTGATGAGCTGCGCCACCTGGTCTTCCGTGGCATCGGTGTCGATCTCGAAGCGCAGCCGGATGGCGGCGAAGCCGACCGGGGCATCCTTGGCGACGCCGAGCGTGCCACGGAAATCGAGATCGCCCTCGGCCACCACCTTGGCATCCTTCAGCGTGATGCCGATGGCGGTCGATACCGCCTTGAGCGTCACGCCGGCGCAGGCGACCAGGGCTTCCAGCAGCATGTCGCCAGAGCAGAGTTCCATGCCGCTGCCGCCGGTGGCGGGATGCAGGCCGGCCACGGCCACGGCGCGGGCGGTATCGACACGGCAGGCAATCGCCTGGTCATCGACATGGCCTTCCGCCTTCAGCGTGATGAAGGCGGCTTGCGGCGCGTCGCGGTATTGCTGCTTGAGCGGCGCCTGCATGGCGCGGAGGGCGTCAGCATCCATGGTGTTTCCTCACTGCTTTCTCGTTCTGGGGGCGGTACTTGATCAGATTGCCAGCGCGGGCGCCAGTTCCTCGCCGCTCGGCCGGGGCTTCAGCGAGCGGTCCAGCGCCTGGCGCAGCCGCCGCTTGATGGCCTCAAAATCGGCGCCATCGCGGTCGCGCGGGCGGGCCAAGGCCATGTCGATCACCGCGTCGATGCGGCCCGGCTTCGGGCTCAGCACCACCACGCGGTCGGCCAGCACCAGGGCTTCCTCGATATCATGCGTCACCAGCACCATGGTCGGGCGGTCGTAATGCCACAGATCCACCAGATGGTCCTGCAAACTGGCGCGCGTCATGGCATCCAGCGCCGAAAAGGGTTCGTCCAGCAGCAGCACGCGCGGCCTTGCCACCAGGGCGCGGGCAATCGCCACGCGCTGCGCCATGCCGCCGGAAAGCTCGCGTGGCCATTTCCCGGCCGCACCCTGCAGGCCGACGCGGACCAAAGCCTGCTCGACACGCTGCTTGCGTTCGGCCTCGGGCAGGTCGGCGATGCCGAAGGCGATATTGTCGGCCACTTTCAGCCAGGGCAGCAGGCGCGGCTCCTGGAAGATCAGGCCGATCAGCGGATGCGGCGCCGTCACCTTGTCGCCGTCGATGCGCACTTCGCCGGACGAAGCCGGATCGAGGCCGGCAATGGCGCGCAGCAGGGTGCTCTTGCCCGAGCCGGAACCGCCAACCACGGCGAGGATTTCGCCCTGCTCGACTTCCAGGCTCACATTGTCGAGCGCCCGCTCGCCATTGGGATAGATTTTCGTGACGTTGCGCAGGCTCAGCATCAGCGGCCCCCCGCATAGGCATCCTGCCAGCGCAGCAGCGGCTTGGTCAGCGCCACCAGCAGCGCATCCGCCGCCTTGCCGAGGATGGCGAAGGCAAGAATCGCGGCAACGATCTGGTCCGGCTTGCCAAGCTGCTGGCCATCCACCAGCAGATAGCCCAAGCCCTCGGAAGCACCCATGAATTCCGCCGCCACCACGAACATCCAGCCAAGCCCGAGGCCGGAGCGCAGCGCGATCACGTAGGCGGGCAGGATCGAGGGCAGCAGGATGCGGCGCACCAGGGCGAAGCCGGAGAGGCGGAAGATGCGGCCGACCTCGACGATCTTGCGGTCGGCGGAAAGAATGCCGCCGAGCACGCCGAGATAGACCGGGAAGAACACGCCGACCGCGATCAGCGCGATTTTGGATGCCTCGAAAATGCCGAGCCAGAGGATGAACAAAGGCACCCAGGCAATCGAGGGGATTGAGCGCAGGCCCTGCAGGCTGGGATCGAGCAGGCGGCGGGCCAGCCCGGAATAGCCGGCCAGTGCGCCGATCACGGTGCCGGCCAGCGTGCCGAGGCCGAAGCCGGCGCCGACGCGGGCGAGCGTCGCCAGCACATGGCCCCACAGCGTGCCGCTTTCGGCCAGCGCAACAAATGTAGCAATGACGCGGCTCGGCGGCGGCAGCAGGCGGCCTTGCGACAGGCCGAGCGAAACGGCGGCTTCCCAACCCAGCGCCAGCCCAAGCGGCAGCACCAGGCCGATCAGCCAGCCCCAGCCCAAACGCAAGCGGCGCCGGGGCGCCGCCTTGGCTGGCGAAACGGCGGCACCTTCCGGTGCCGCCGCGATTTCCGCTTCCGCTGCCGCCATCGTTTTAGCGGCTGGCGACGGAGTAGCTGCCGTCGATCAGCGCATCCACCACGGCCTTCACATCCACCTTGGCTTCGATCACGCCGGCCTGCTGCAGGGCGATGCCGGCATCCAGGATGGTCTTCTTCTGCTTGTCGCCGATCCTGCTCTCGGAAAGATCGGTACGCTCAAGCTGGCGTGCGATCACCGGCTCCGGCAGCTTGGCCGCCGCAAGCAGCGAAGCCTTGAGCGTCGC
>VFQP010000476.1_pt1 | contig 77410 bp, 71 predicted proteins | sample 3512351 | NCBI WGS metagenome assembly VFQP01 (sample SAMN10412372, study PRJNA504923) | tailings metagenome | isolation source: Relicate 1 Philex TSF1 revegetated site | place: Philippines: Tuba, Benguet | collected 2017-08-29
TCTCCTTGCCGAAGGTGATCTCCTCGGCGACGCGCCCGCCCATGGCGACCGCGAGGTGCGAGGTATATTCCTTGTACTTCATCGAGTAGCGGTCGCCCTCGGGCAGGAACTTCACCATACCGAGCGCGCGGCCCCGCGGGATGATCGTCGCCTTGTGGACCGGCAGGCCGGCCGGCACGTTGAGGCCGACCACGGCATGGCCCGCCTCGTGATAGGCGGTGAGCTTCTTCTCCTCCTCGGACATCGCCATGGACCGGCGCTCGGCGCCCATCATGACCTTGTCCTTGGCGTCTTCGAGGTCGCTCATCGTCACCATGCGCTTGCCGCGCCGGGCGGCCAGCAGCGCCGCCTCGTTGACGAGGTTCATCAGGTCGGCGCCGGAGAAGCCGGGCGTGCCGCGGGCGATGATCTTGAGGTCGACGTCGGGGGCCAGCGGCACCTTGCGGACATGGACCTTGAGAATCTTCTCGCGGCCGTTCACGTCCGGATTCGGCACCACGATCTGCCGGTCGAAGCGACCGGGACGCAGCAGCGCGGGGTCGAGCACATCGGGCCGGTTGGTGGCCGCGATGATGATGATGCCCTCGTTCGGCTCGAAGCCGTCCATCTCGACGAGCAGCTGGTTCAGCGTCTGCTCGCGCTCGTCGTTGCCGCCGCCGAGGCCGGCGCCGCGATGACGGCCGACCGCGTCGATTTCGTCGATGAAGATGATGCAGGGGGCGTTCTTCTTGGCCTGCTCGAACATGTCGCGCACGCGGGACGCGCCGACGCCGACGAACATCTCGACGAAGTCGGAACCCGAAATGGTGAAGAACGGCACGTTGGCTTCGCCCGCCACCGCCTTGGCGGTGAGCGTTTTACCCGTGCCGGGCGGGCCGACCAGCAGCACGCCGCGCGGAATGCGGCCGCCGAGCCGCTGGAACTTCTGCGGGTCGCGCAGGAACTCGACGATCTCCTGCAGGTCCTGCTTGGCCTCGTCGATGCCCGCGACGTCCTCGAAGGTGACGCGCCCGTGGGCCTCCGTCAGCAGCTTCGCCTTGGACTTGCCGAAGCCCATGGCCTTGCCGCCGGCGCCCTGGATCTGGCGCGACATGAAGATCCACAGGCCGATCAGCAGGAGCACCGGGAACCACTGCGCCAGCATCGCGACGAACCACGGCACCTGCTCGCCCGGCGCGCGCGCCTGCACCTGCACGCCCTTGTCGACGAGGCGCTGCGTCAGGCCCGGGAACGGCGGGGCATAGGTCTGGAAGGTCCGGCCATCGGTGAAGTGGCCGGTCAGTTCCGGCCCCTGGATGGTCACGTCGCGCACCCGGCCGCCATCGGCCTCGGTGAGGAATTGCGAGAACGGCAGGTCGGAGGACCCGGCCCGCTGCTGGGGATTCTGGAACAGCGTGAACAAGGCCAGCAGAAGCAGGACGATGATCACCCAGAGGGCCAGGTTCCGAAAATTGGAGTTCATCGCGTGTCCATCCCCAGGGTGTCGCCGCGCGCGTGGCACCGGAAGGGCGCGCGAAATCGGGCGTCATGCGGCATAACCCGTAGAGGCCCAATGTAGGCGCGCGCCAGCGCCTTGCCAAGAAGCGCCCTCCGAACGTCCAGCATTTCCGCCGGTTTGGTTTCCACGCGAACACCTCTTCCATACCGCCGCCGGCACATAATGGAGGTGGACCTGACGCGGGATGCGTCAGCCGGCGGGGTTCGGGGGTCGGCGCGCCGGCTCCCGCGCCACGATGACGCGGCCCCCCGTCGTCACCTGCACGGCAGCACCGCGCAGCGTCTCGCGATGCGCGGAACCGCCCGCGATCGCCATCAGCACCGCGCCGGTGAGCGCCTCGAGGGCCTCCAGCCGCTCGGCAATGGCGGGGTCGCCTGCCTCCGCGATGGCGCGGGCAAGCAGCGCCTGCACGGCCGCGAAGGGCTCGGAAAGCCAGCCGGAGCCGTCGAAAACCTTGGTTCCCGGCGCAATGGACGGCTGGGCGCAGGCATCGGCCAGCATGTCAGACTGCCGGGCGAGCGCCTCGTCCAGCATCTGCATCCTCCCCGCGAAAACCGCGAGGCGCTCGGCATCGAGGCCTTCAGGTGCCAGCTGCGCCATCAGCGCGCGGATGCGCACGCGCGTAAAGCGGTCGTCGGCATTCGACGGGTCGGCAACGGGCTCGAGGCCGGCGGCGCGCGCGGTCGCGGCAAGGCGCGCTCCCGTCACCCACAGGAACGGCCGTACGATCTCGACGCCCTCGCGGTGGCTGGTGGCCGCCATGCCCTTCAACCCGAGAGGGCCGGACCCGCGCACAAGCCGCATCAGCACCGTCTCGGCCTGATCGGACAGGGTATGCGCCACGACGACGGCCGGCGCGCCGACCGCGCGCGCGTGATCCGCCAGCAGGCGGTAGCGCGCCTGCCGGGCGGCGTCCTGCAAGCCCGCAGGCGGCTTCTCTCCCTCCCAGGTGAGCTTCGTCGCGGGGATGCCGAGCCGTTCCGCAGCAGCCATCGCCACCGCGCATTCAGCCGCTGCCTCGGGCCTCAGGCCGTGATCAACCGTGGCGACATGCAAAGAGGGGCCGCTCTCCCGCGCACCGCGCCACCGCGCGAAAGCGGCCAGCATGCCCGATGAATCCGGGCCGCCGGATACGGCGAGGATGAGGGCTGGATAGGACGAGAAGCGGTCGAGGAGGTCAGAAAGCTCGGCGTCGTCGAGGGCAGACGCCGCGTCGGCCTCAGCAGCTTGCACGGCGCTGCTCGCTGGCAACCGCGGTGCGGGTCGTCTGGTTGGCGTTCGGATATTTGCGGTTGAACTCGGCATAGGCCGCGCAGGCCGCCTCGCGCTCGCCGAGCGCGTTCAGCGACTGGCCGAGGCGCAGGAGGCTCGACGGGGCGCGGCCGGTGCGCGGAAAGTCGGTCGAGACCTTGAGGAACTGCTCGGCGGCTTCGCGGTACTGGCGGCGCTGATACATGGCCTCGCCGAGCTGGTGGGTGGCATCGCCCACGAGGCGGTCGCGCGGATGGTTCTGCAGGAAGCCGCGCAGGGCGATCTCGGCCTGCTCGTAATCGCGCCGGTTCAGGAAGGCGACGGCGGCGTTGTATTCGTCGCGCGGCGAGGTCGCGATGATCGGCTGCGTGCCGGTCGAGCCGGTGCGCGGCACCCCGGGCTCCAGCGCCGGATCGGCGGCCGCCTGCCCCGAAAGCTGGCCGAGGTCGAGCGGCCCTGCCCCGCCCTGCCCTCCCCCCGCCGCCGAGCGCGGTGGGGCGGCGTTGGCGCCGGGCGGCGTGGCACCGAGGTCGCGCACGCCACCGGGCGCCCCCGGCTGCTGCTGGCTCGGGTCGAAGGCGTCGCTCCGCCGCTGGGGCGGCGTATGCTGCTGCGGTGTCTGGGGCCGCTGCTGCTGGCCCGGGCGGGCGCCGCCGCGTGCGCCCTCCAGCTCGTTGAGGCGGAACTCGATGTCGGCCTGCATGCGCCGCTGCTGCTCCTCGAGCTGGCGCACGCGGAACTGCGACTGTTCGAGCTGGCCGTTGAGCGAGCGGATCTGCGCTTCCATGCGCTGGATGCGATCCATGAATTCGGCCGCCGACTGCGCGCGCGACGGCAAGCTTGTCGCCACGAGCAAAGCGCCTGTCGCGACAATCATCGCCGCCGTCTCGATCCGCAGCCAGATCCTGATCGTCCTGCCGATCATCATGTCGTCCCTTCAGCCCTCAGCATCGGAAATTCAGCGGTGGAGTTGGGCGAGATTTCGACCCATTTCAAGCGAAAACGGCGCCCGGGTTTGCCGGGCGCCGCTTGATCCATGCTGCAATCGATTGGATCAGGAGCCCGCGCCGCCGGAAAGCACGGTCACCGATCGGCGGTTCTGCGACCAGCAGGAAATGTCGTCGCAGACCGCGACCGGGCGCTCCTTGCCGTAGGAGAGGGTGCGGATACGCGCCGTCGAGATGCCGCGGGCGGCGAGATAGTCACGCACCGTCTGGGCGCGGCGGGCGCCGAGGGCGATATTGTATTCGCGGGTGCCGCGCTCGTCCGCATGGCCTTCGACCGTGAAGCCATAGCGGTTGTACTGGTTCAGCCAGACCGACTGCTTGTCGAGCGTCGCGCGGGCCTGCGTGGTCAGCTCCGAGGAATCGGTCTCGAAGAACACGCGATCGCCGACGTTCACGACGAAGTCCTGCGGGCTGCCGGGCGTGGCTGCACCCGCGCCGGCACCGGCCTGGTTGGTGGGGTTCTGGGCGCAGGCGCCGAGCGCCAGGCCGAAAGCCATGATGGCTGCAAATTTCATTTTGCGGCCCAGAGCCATGGTCTGCATGATGGTCTCCTTGACCTGAAACATTGCCGTCCATCTACGGGGAAGTGGGTTAAGCGATCCTTCCCGGAGTGGTTCGCAATCGCGCCTCGCGGCTCACGAATGCGTGGTGAATGGCATATGCCCCGGCCTGCAACGTCCTGAATTGGTTGGGTTATCTGCGATTGGTCGGGCGGTGAGGCGTAAACGTCTCGCCGCCCGACCAATCGCCGGGATGGTCAACCATCGGTAAATGGGAAGCCGTCCCGGACGCGCCGCCTTTTTCGTGGCGTCGCGACGGGTCCGGCATCGCGGGGCAGCGTGACCAGACTGTGGCGACCGGGTGGCGCGGCGGTGGAGGCTGACGTGCCCGGTGAGGTTGCGGGCGCCTGTGGCATGAATGCCACAGGCCGTTTTCCGCACAGTCAGAGAAGCTGCGAGAAGATCATGATCAGGCCGACGACCGATACGGCCCAGATGCCGGTGCGCACCCACGGTATCCCGGCCATGTAAACGCCGGCATAGACGAGGCGTGCCCAGAAAAAGACCTGCGCACCGAGCGCCGTGGTGGCGTTCGCCCGGCCCGTCACATGCGCGACCAGCACCAGCGCCGCGAACAGAACGAGGTTCTCGATCATGTTGTGATGGGCGCGGGCCGCGCGGCCGCCCCAATCCTCGATCTCGGGCATGTGTTCGCGATTTCCCGCAAGGCGCGGGAGACCCACCTGCAACTGCGCGCCCATCACGGCGACGACGGCCTGGACCAGCGTCAGCGCGACGGACCAGACCAGCATTTTCAGATCCATGGACATGCGGACTTCCTCCGGGCGCGGCCGGCGTTGATCCGCCGACTCTGAACCTTGGCGCCCATCCGGGACGGTGAGCCGGAGGCCCGGCCCACGCAAGGTCCGCAGGAATCCGCCCCCTCAGGCGCGCCGGCCCCAGGGCGTGACGCGAATAGCGACCACGGTGCCGATGCCATAGGCGACCATCGCGGCTCCGACGAGAGCGAACATGGTCCAGGCCTGATGGTCGTTGGCGACGAGCCACCAGCCGCCGAGCGCGATCACCATGAGCCGCAGCGAGCCGGCGAGGACGGGGCCGATGAGACGGCCTGCACCCTGCGCCGCGAAATAGAGGCAGAGGCCTAGGCCATAGAAGCCGAAGGTCGGACCGGCCCAGACAAGATAGGACCGCGTCGCCGCGATCACCGCCGGATCGGACGTGAACAGCCGCGCCCACCCCTCCGGAAAGAGCCATCCGGCAAGGCCGACGACGCCCGTGATCAGGAAGGCGAATGCCCCGCCGGTCCATGCCGCGCGACGGGCGCGGGCGGCATTGTTCGCGCCGATCGCCATGCCGACCATCGGCACCAGCGACACGCCGATGGCGAAGGTGATCGGAATGAGCAGGAATTCGAGCCGCGAGCCGATGCCGTATCCGGCCAGCGCCTCGTCGCCGAACCGGGCGACCAGCCGCGTCAGGATCAGCACGGTCAGCACCGACTGGAATGAAGAGAGGCACGCGACCGCGCCGACGCGCAGGATGTCCGCCGCATGGCTCCAGTCGAGCCGCACCCCGGCGAGCGGCAGCACGAAGCGCGCACGGCCGGAGCGCAGGTACCAGAAGAACAGCACCGCACCGAGGCCGTAGGCGACGACCTGCCCCAGCCCCACCCCGACCATGCCGAGGCGCGGAAAAGGCCCGAGCCCGAGGCCGAGCCCCCCGCCGACGACGATCTGCAGGGCGGCGACCGCGAGCAGGCCCGAGGACGGTACGCTCATATTGCCCATGCCGCGCAGCACCGAGGCCAGAAGGTTGCACAGCCAGATCGCCAGAGCGCCCGCGAAAACCACATTGGAATAGAGCAGCGCCTCGCCAAGCGATGCCCCCTGCCCGCCCAGCAGCCGGTAGATCGACGGCCCTAGCGTGAGGAAGATCGCTCCCACCCCGATGCCGCCGCCGACGCCGATCAGCACGGTGTGGAAGGCGAGCGAGCGCGCCCGCTCGATGTCGCCCGCACCGATGGCCCGGCTGACCGCGGAAGACACGCCGCCGCCCATCGCACCGGCCGACATCATCTGCTGGAGCATGATCATCGGGAAGACCAGGGCCATGCCGGCGAGAGCGGGCGTGCCCAGCAGTCCGACATAGGCGGTCTCGGCGATTGCGACCGCCGCGCCCGCCACCATCGCCATCATGTTGGGCGTCGACAGGCGCAGGATGGTCGGCAGGATCGGAGCCGACAGGATCGGATTGGGCGCAACGGCGGCGGCGGTCATGAAAGGGGCCTTTCGCGCAGAGCTCGGAATGTCTTTTGCTGCATATGCAGATATTTGATCCGGTCACGGGCGGATTTTGCCATCGTCATCACGCCAGCTGTTCGAGAGCGCGGTCGAGGCTGGCGTTGAGCGCCAGCGTTTCGTCGAGGCCCAGCGCCGTTTCGACGGCCGTCTGCGCCTTGACCCAGCCGGGCCTGGCCCCGCGCATCGCGGCGAGACCTTCCGGCGTCAATGACAGGCGGCGCGCCCGGCGGTCGTTCGGATCGGTGGCGAGGCTGATGAAACCCTGCCGCTCCAGCGGCTTGAGGCTGCGCGTCAGCGAGGTCGGATCCATGACCATCCGCTCGGCGAGCTGGCCGATGCTCACCCCGTCGTTCTGGCGCAGACTGACGAGGATGCCGTACTGGCTGATGGTCAGGCCGTAGGGCTCCAGCGCCTGATCGTAAATCTGCGACACCCGCCGCGCGGCCTTGCGCACCCGCGAGCAGGTGCAGGCAACGGGGATGCGTCCGACCGGGTCTATCTCACTCATTCCGCAATTATCTGCATATACAGCCTTTCGGCAATGCCGGGACCGCAGAGCTCGCTTGCGGTCCACGCACTCCCAGCCTTAACCTGCCCATGGCGACGGTCGCTCGACGGGTTCGATGCCATGCGTCTCGGATTGCGCCCCCTGCTGATGGTTGCGCTGCTCGCTGTGGCCATGCCGACCCGAGCCGCAACCATTCGCGATTGCCCGCTCGTGCCGGACATCGTCTCGGCCGCCACGTTCCTGCTGGCCGACCCGAAGACCGAACGGCGCTTCTGGCGCGACCATGTCAGTACCGACGCGGCCTATCTGCTGATCCGTTACGGCGGACTGTCGGAGGCGCGCGCCACCGGCTTGGTCGAGGGCCTGCGCCAGCGCCGCGTCGCCCCGGAGCGCATCCAGGACCTGCGGCTGGCCCTCGCGCCACCGGACCGGCGGATCGCGCTGCTGGAGGACATGCAGGAGGGCGCGTCCGTGCCACCGGGCGGCCCGTCCTTCTTTCGCGCCATGATCCTCGACGGGCGCGCAGACTGGCTTTTCGCCGACATGGCCAGACGGGCCGCCAGCGCCGGGGCTGACAGGTCGGCTGTCGCCCAGTTCCAGTTCCGCCTCGCATCGTCGCTGATCGACCTCGGCGATGCGCAACTCGCGGAGATCGCCGCCAAAGCCGAGGCTCGCGGCCTCTGGGTACTGGCACTCGAGCTATTGGCCACCCGCAGCGACCCTGCGGCGTGGCTGGCCGCGCTGCGCCGTTCCCCTCTGGCGCCGGACACGGCGGAGAAGTTGCGCCAGGCCTTTGCGCCTCACTGGCGCGGCTTCCGCCATATGCGCCCGCGCCCCTACCAGTTCGAGGATCTGCCGCCCGAACTGAAGATCGCCGCAGCCGCGCTCGATCTGGCGATCCCGCCGGAGGCGCGCGACATGGATGCGGTCATCCAGCTCGCCGGCCTTGTGCCGCAGACGCGCGCCCTCCTCACCGTCGTCAACCAGACCGGGGCCCTGCGCCTCGGGGGTGAGGTGGCCCGTCCGCTGGTCACCGAGATTCGCGCCGGAGGGCTCGATGCGGCGCGCGATGCCGATCTCATCGAGGCGCGCATGCTGGAGGGCATCGCGGCCGTTCTTGGCGGCGAGGTTGCACGCCAGCAACTGGAAGGTTTTCGTCTGCACGGCCCGCCGCCAACGGATACGGCGCTCCAGGCGGCCGAGCGCGCAGTGGTCGTAACCGCGCTCGCGCCTCTTGCCGCCGGAAATGTCGGGGAGGCGCCCCCAAGACCTGCGATCCTGTCCCGCGGCTTCGACTGGGCCGGCTGGCGCTATGTCGCCGAAGCGATCCGGACCGAACGCGAGGTCTCCCCGAGCTATCAGGGCGTCGCCGCCGAGCTATTTCATCGGATCGGCCGCCATCAGCAGGCCGTCGACAGGCTCGGTTTCATGGGACCGACCGACGAGGCGAGGCGGATCGGCCATGCCATGCTGATGCGCCTCGACCGGTTATGCGCCGGCCTGATCTGGCCCTCGCCGGTGGTCGGCGATCCCGTCTACCGGTTCGATCCGCGCTGAGCGATCAGCGCAGCGTCGGGCTCCAGGCCGGATCCGAAGCGAAGTTCGGCGTCGGCACGACATTCTCGGCGCGCGCGAAGATGTCCGCCTGGTAGAGGCGCGGGCCGCCGCCCTGCTCGCGGAAGAACATCACGAACAGGCCGTTGGGCGCGAAGGTCGGGCCTTCGTTGTGGTGGCCCGAGGTGATGATCCGCTCGCCGGAACCGTCCGGCTTGATCACGCCGATGGAGAACTGGCCGCCGCCCTGCCGGGTGAAGGCGATGTAGTCGCCGCGCGGCGACCAGACCGGCGTCCCGTAGCGCCCCTGCCCGAAGGAAATGCGGTTGGCACCGCCGCCGCCCGCGCTCATCACGTAGAGCTGCTGGCCGCCGCCGCGGTCGCTCTCGAACACGATCTGGCGGCCGTCGGGCGAATAGGAGCCGCCCGTGTCGATAGCCGAGCCGTCGGTGAGACGCACGGCGGCGCGCGAGCGCAGGTCCAGCGAATAGAGCGAGGAGCCGCCGCCCTGCTGGAGCGACAGCACGATGCGCTGGCCGTCCGGCGAGAAGCGCGGCGAGAACGTCATGCCGGGGAAGTTGCCGACCTGCTCGCGCTGGCCCGTTTCGATGTTGAGCAGGAACACCCGCGGCTCGCCGCCGGTATAGGCCATGTAGGTGATGTCCTGCGACGAGGGCGAGAAGCGCGGGGTCAGCACCAGGTCGCCGCCGCGGGTCAGGTAGCGCACGTTGGCGCCGTCCTGGTCCATGATCGCGAGGCGCTTCTGGCGGCGGTCCTTCGGGCCAGTCTCGTCGACGAAGACGACGCGGGTGTCGAAATGGCCCTTCTCGCCGGTGACACGCTCGAAAATCTGGTCGGAGACCATATGGGCGATGCGCCGCCAGTTGGCTTCCTGCGTGGCGAACTGCTGGCCATGGAGCTGCTGTCCCTGCGCGACGTCCCACAGGCGGAACTCGACGCGCGAGCGCCCGTCCGGGCCGCGGCCCGCGCGGCCGGTGACGACGCCGGCAGCGCCCGCCTGCTGGAATTGCGGGAAGTTCGGCGGCTGGTCGGGGTCGACCGTCGCATTGCCGTAGGCCTGCCGGTCGATGACACGGAAGAAGCCGGAGCGGCGCAGGTTGTTCTCGATGACGCCCGCGATGTTGCGGCCCATATCGCCCTCGCCGCCCATATTGGGGATGGCGATGGGGAACGGCTGCACCTGCCCGCGACGGATGTCGATGACGGGCGGCGCGCCTTGCGCGCGCGAATAGGGCGAGAACAGCGTCGTGCCGGTAATGGCGGCGCCGGCTGAAAGGATGGTTCGGCGGTTGAGCAGCATGGTCATGATTGGGTCCAGTCGAGCCTTCAAATGGCGCTACCAGCCGGTTTCGTCGAGGGTGTGACGAGAAGCGGGCGCAGCATTGTCCGGTCTCAGCGCATCATTTCCTTGGGGTCGAAGTTGAGGACGACCTCGCGCCACGTGTCGTAGCGCTCGCGCGGCAGGCGCACGCCGCCCTCGGCCGAACAGCGCATGACGGCGCGCACGGCCGAATTGGCGAGCACCTGGAAATTGGAGTCGCCGCGGGGGTTCTGCACCTCGGGACGCGCCGTCACGGTGCCGTCCGGGTTGAACGAGACACGCAGGCGCACGGCGGGCGAATTGCCCTCGCGCGCCGCGATCGGAATTTCCCAGCACCGCTCGGCCCAGGCGCGGATCGCGTCGATCTCGCGGCCGGTGATGCGCGAGGATGCGCCGGTCGCGGTGCCGAGCGAGGCGGTGCGGGTCGGCGCGGTCGCCCCCGTCGCCTCGGTGCGCGCGGCCTGCCGGCGGTCGTTCTCCTGCGAGGTCATGTTGAGGCGCGAGGCGATGGAATTGGGATCGAACTGGCGGGCGTTGGCGCGCTCCTGCCGCTGGCGCTCGGCGCGCTCGCGGGCTTCGCGCTGCTGGCGTTCGCGCTGCTCGCGGGCCTGCCGCTCGCGCTGTTCACGCTCCTGACGCTCGCGGGCCTCGCGCTGCTCGCGCTCCCGTTGCTCGGCGACCCGGCGCTGTTCCTCGCGCCGCTGCTCCTCGCGGCGGCGCTGCTCGGCCTGACGCTGTTCTTCCTGCCGGCGCTGCTCGGCTTCGCGGCGCTGCTGCGCCAGAATCTCGGCCTCGCGAGCGGCCGGGTCCTCGCGCACCTCCTCGGCTGCCACGGGCGGCGTCGGGCGCGGCTGGGGCTGCGGCGGCACGGGCATGGGCGGGGCGGACGCCTGCTGCTGAGGCTGCGGCGGCGGGGTTTCGGCCTGCTGCGGCTGGGGCTCCGGCTGCGGGCGCGGCATGGGCGGCGGGGGGAGCTGGACGTTCTGGATGCGCTGCGGCGCGGTCGGCAGCGAGGCGTCGTCCTCGGTGCGCCGCTCCTCGGCCGCCTGCCGGTCGACGACGCGCTGCGGCGTCGGGGTCTGCTCGGTGGCGCGGCGGTCGCCGCGGGTCGACTGGGCCGGTTCGTCCGAGACGATCTCGACGGGCACGCTCTCGCCCTCGTCGACCTTCGAGGGCGACGACAAAAAGCCGATCAGGGCCGCGACCACGAAGGCGACATGCCCTGCGACCGAAACCCCGTATCCGACCTTCTGCGGGTGGAGCGCCAACGCCAACGAACCCCTTTGCCTGCCCTCAGCGCGACGCGCGCTCGGTGGCGACGAGCGCCACCTTGGTAAAGCCGCCGCCCTTGAGCTGCGACAGCACGTCCATGATCGCCTGATAGTTCGCCGCGGCGTCGCCGCGCACGAAAATGCGATCCTCGGCGCCGTTCTGGGCGGTCGAGCGGACATGCTCGACGAGCTGGGCGGATTCCACCCGGTTCTCGCCGACGAAAATCTCGCCGTTCTGCTTCACCGAGACGGTGATCGGCGGCCGGTCCTGCTGGATGGCGCGGGCCGAGGCCTGCGGCAGGTCGATCGGCACTGACACGGTCATCAGCGGCGCGGCGATCATGAAGATCACCAGAAGCACCAGCATCACGTCCACGAAGGGCGTGATGTTGATTTCGTTCATGACGTGGGAGCGGCGCCGCTTGCGCCCCGTCCCCCGTCCCCCGCCTCCTGCGAGCTGAGCACCCATGGTTCTTTAACTCCTCAGGCCGCGCGCTGGTCGTGAGCGCCGCCCTGCTGGTCGATCTGACGCGACAGGATGGCGGCGAACTCGTCGGCGAAGCCCTCGAGGCGGTTGGCGATCTTGTTCACCTCGCCCGCGAGCTTGTTGTAGGCGATGGTCGCCGGGATCGCCGCGACGAGGCCGATGGCGGTGGCGAACAGCGCCTCCGCGATGCCGGGCGCGACGACCGCGAGCGAGGTGTTCTTCGACACGGCGATGGCCTGGAAGGCGGTCATGATGCCCCAGACCGTGCCGAACAGGCCGATGAACGGGCCGGCGGAAGCGACCGTGGCGAGCACCATGAGACGGGCTTCCAGGCGCTCCACTTCCCGCTGGATGGTGACGTTCATCACCCGGTCGATGCGCTGCTGGAGGCCCGCGAAGGAGCGCGAGGCGGTCTCGTGGCTGCGCTTCCACTCGCGCATGGCGGCGACGAACAGGGCCGCCATGGCGGTGGTCGGCCGCTGGGCCAGCGTCCGGTAGAGCTCCTCCAGCGACTGTCCCGACCAGAAGACCTGCTCGAAGCGGTCCATCTGGTTGCGCGTGCGGCGGAACATGATGATCTTCTCGACGATGATCGCCCACACCCAGATGGAGGCGGAGACGAGGCCGAGCATCACCGCTTTCACAACCCAGTGAGCGGCCCAGAACAGGCCCCAGAGCGACACGTCATGGGAAGCGGCAGCCGCGGCTGTCTGGGCGACGTCGGCGGGATTCATGGGCAGCGATCCTTTTCGCGACAGGTCGGCTTCGAGGCCGCGAATACCCCTCGCCACGGTCTTTCGGATTCCTGGACGGCAAGCGCTCCTGCGGAAAATTTGCGCTTAATCGTCCCCTGAGGGGCGAAATGCCCCCCGAATATGTCGTGACCGTGGCGCGGAAGGTGCATCCGCGTGGTGACCTACCAAGCCATTGCTAAGGTTAAGGGCGAGTTATCTTCGGCACTGCAACATAAAAGGCTCGTCCCCGCATCGGGACAAGGCCGCACTGCCGGCGGGTAGGGCCTTGGCTCGGATGACCCGCGCGAGGATGAGCACGAGAGCGTCGAGCATCGGAACCGCCGGCATGCCGAGATGCATGCGGGTTGCGATCCATGGGAATAATGATCGACGGCGCGAGCACATATCCGACTGTCCCGGGCGGAACAAGCGGCGGCGCGCGCATGAGGCCTGCACGCCCTAAACCGCCGGCGGATGGGCCTTAGCGCCGGCTATCCCGCGCCTTTTGGCGTCATGACCCGCCGCAGCCCGTCGGGAATGCGGATCGGCTTGCCGCCGGCGAGGAAGGCGACGCGCACCGCGGCCTCGACCAGCACCTCGTCGCCGCGCATGACCCGCTGGGCGAGGTTGAGCGTCGCGCCCTTCACCGCCTCGGTGCAGGTTTCGACCGTCAGGATGTCGTCGATGCGGGCCGGACGCAGGAACTCGATGCCCATGGAGCGCACCACGAAGAAGAAGCCGGCGCCCGCCTCCTCCTTCGCCTGCTCGAACAGGTCACCCTGCGCGACGCCGAGCAGGCGCAGGAAATCCGTGCGCCCGCGCTCCATGAAGCGCAGGTAGCTCGCGTGATAGACGACGCCGGAGAAATCCGTGTCCTCGTAATAGACGCGGACGGGAAGGAAATGCGTCTCTCCGTCGATGCGGCCGGCGAGATGCTCACTCATCCTCGTCGCCCTTGAACAGCGCGAACTGCGCCCCGTCGCGGCTTGGCTCGGCGAGGCCGAGATGGCGGAAGGCGTGCGAGGTCAGCAGCCGCCCGCGCGGCGTCCGTTGCAGGAAGCCCTGCTGGATGAGGAAGGGCTCGATGATCTCCTCGATGGCATCGCGCGGCTCGGACAGCGCCGCCGCCATGGTCTCGATGCCGACCGGGCCGCCGCCATAGTTGAGCGCGATGGCCGAAAGATAGCGCCGGTCCATGGCGTCGAGACCGGCATTGTCGACCTCCAGCCGTGTCAAGGCCTCGTCGGCGATGGTGCGGGTGATCGTGTCCGAGTCCCGGTAGATGGCGAAGTCGCGCACGCGGCGGAGCAGGCGGCCGGCGATGCGCGGCGTCCCGCGCGCGCGGCGCGCGATCTCGTTGGCGCCGTCCGCCTTCATGCCGACGCCGAGCACGCGCGCGCCGCGCGTGACGATCAGCTCCAGTTCCTCGACCGTGTAGAATTGCAGGCGGATCGGGATGCCGAACCGGTCGCGCAAGGGCGTGGTGAGGAGGCCCGCGCGCGTCGTCGCCCCGACCAGCGTGAACTTGGCGAGGTCGATCTTCACCGAGCGCGCCGCCGGCCCCTCGCCGATGATCAGGTCGAGCTGGAAGTCCTCCATGGCCGGATAGAGGATTTCCTCCACCGCCGGGTTGAGGCGATGGATCTCGTCGATGAAGAGCACGTCGCGCTCTTCCAGATTGGTGAGCTGCGCCGCGAGGTCGCCCGCCTTGGCGATGACCGGGCCGGACGTGGCGCGAAAGCCGACACCGAGTTCCTTGGCGAGAATCTGCGCGAGCGTCGTCTTGCCGAGGCCGGGCGGGCCGACGAACAGCACATGATCGAGCGCCTCGCCGCGCGTGCGGGCAGCCGAGATGAACACGTCGAGGTTCGAGCGCGCCTGCGCCTGGCCGATGAACTCGGCGAGGCGCTGCGGCCGCAGATGCGTGTCGGCATCGTCGTCGCGGCGCTCGGCGTCGAGGATTCGGCGGGGCTCGGTCATCGCGCCCTCAATAGGGGACGGGCGATGAACCGGCAAATTGCCGGCCTCAAGAGGACAGCTCCTTCAGCCCCATCCGGATCAGCGTCTGGGTATTCGCCCCATCGCCCGCCTTCTTCGCAGCGGCGGCGATGGCGGCGGCCGCCTGCGGCGCGCCATAGCCGAGATTGGTCAGTGCCGAGATGGCATCCTGCAACGGCCCCGGCGCGCGCTTCTCGTCGACGTCGCCGGCGAGCTTCGCCAGTGCCGGGTCGATGTCGGTGAAGCCCGGCGCCTTGTCCTTGAGCTCGGTCACGATGCGCTCGGCAACCTTCGGCCCGACGCCGTTGGCCCGGCCGATGGCGGCCTTGTCGCGCATGGCGATGGCATGGGCGAGGTCGGAGGCCTTCAGCGCCGAGAGCACGGAGAGCGCCACCTTGGCGCCCACGCCCTGCACGGCGAGCAGCAGGCGAAACCATTCGCGCTCAAGGTCGTTGGCGAAGCCGTAGAGGCGGATCATGTCCTCGCGGACCATGGTCTCGATGGAGAGCACGGCCGCTTCGCCCGCCGCCGGCAGCGACTGGAGCGTGCGCGACGAACAGTGGACGACGTAGCCGACGCCGTGAACGTCGACGATCACCCAGTCCGGGCCGTAGCTGTCGATGGTGCCCTTGAGCTTGCCGATCATGGTGGTTCCGCTGCTTTTGCCGCCCGCTTATAGCGGATTCGCGATCCGTTCTGCCTGGAGTTCTGCATCAGGCAAGTGCGTCCTTCGAGGCTCGCTCCGCTCGCACCTCAGGATGAGGAAAGTGGTGGACTGCACAGCGGTCTATATGAAGCGCGCGCTTCGTTTCCATCGACACCGATGCAGACCGCCAACACCCTCATCCTGAGGTGCGAGGGCTTCTGCCCGAGCCTCGAAGGACGCACTTCGGTCTTGCAGGCTTGCCATACGGTGTTTCGCCTCACTCCTCGCCCATATAGGCCTGCAGCTTCTCGGCCGAATAGTTCTCGCCCACCGACATGGCGAGGATGCGCGAGATGTGGACGCGCGGCAGCTTCGTCGCCTTCGCCCAGTCGTTGATCTGCGCCTGTATCTTCTTGAGATCGCCCTTCGACGTCGGCTGCTCCGCGATGTCGAGGCCCGCGTCACGCATCGCCATCACCATGTCGCCGGACGTGACAAAGCCGTCATAGCCGATGAAGCGCAGGAAATACTGGGCGGTCTTGCCGCCGAGCCTGGACCCGCGCTTGGCCATGAGGTCGAGCAGGCCGATCTGGTCCTCCGCCGGCCATTCCGCGAGGAACTTGCCGAAGCTGCCATGCTCCTTCGCCAGATGATCGACGAAGGCGGCATTGTCGCGCACCGACTTGATCTTCTGCGGATTGCGGACGATGCGCGTGTCGCGGGCAAGGTCGTGCCAGAACTCGTCCGGCTGGAACAGCAGGGCCTTCGGCTGGAAGCCGAGAAAGGCCTCCTCGAAGCCCGGCCACTTCGCCTCGATCACGCTCCAGACGAAGCCGGCCGAGAAGACGCGCTTCGCCATTTCCGCGAGGATGCGGTCGTCCGGCACATCGGCCAGCGCCTTCTGCGGCGCAACGCGCGGCAGCAGGCTCTTCAATGCGTCCTCGCCGCCCTTCCGCTTGGCGGCGCGCGCGCGGATCTTCGCGAAATCGGTCATGGCATCGCTTCCCCTTCGTCGCCTTCATCCCACGACGAATACCGGAACACGGCAAGAGGCGGGCTAGCGTCGCCCCACAGCGCTCCGATGGTGGGCATGGGTGACCGCGATGGCGAGCGCATCGGCGGCGTCCATGGTCTTCGGATCGGCCTTCGGCAGCAGGATGCCGATCATCATGTGAATCTGGTTCTTGTCGGCGTGGCCGGCGCCAACGATCGACTTCTTGACCTTGTTCGGCTCGTATTCCGCGACCGGCAGTCCGGCGAGCGCCGGAACCACCATGGCGATGCCGCGCGCCTGGCCGAGCTTCAGCGTCGCCGTCGCGTCCTTGTTGACGAAGGTTTGCTCCACGGCCGCCTCGTCCGGCGACCACGCCGCAAGAACGTCGGAAATGCCGCGGTAGAGCTGGCCGAGCCGCGCAGCGAGTTCACCCTTGTCGTCGGAGGTCACCGTGCCGCAGGCGACGAAGGCCAGCCGGTTGCCCGTCACGTCGATGACGCCCCAGCCGGTGCGGCGAAGGCCCGGATCGAGACCCAAAATTCTGATCGTACCACTCATGCGAATCGTGCCGCTCATCAGGCGACATTAGAGGACATGCGGAACGTGGTCCGCATCGGACGTTCCGCATGATCGTCCCCGGCCCCTGCACGGCCGCCCCGCGTCGCCAGCCGTTCCCGAGGCGAAGAATCTTCCCTATGCGGAAGAAAAACAGGAACATCCTTCGTGGAAGCGCTCGCAGGTCTCGGTTCTCCCCCGCCGCTGCTCGTCCTCCTCGCCGCCTTCCTGGCCGGCACGGTGCGCGGCTATACCGGCTTCGGCTCGGCCATGATCTTCATGCCGGTGGCCGGGGCCTATCTCGGGCCCAAAGCCGCCATCGGCATCATGTCGATCATCGATGCGGTCATGCAGTTCGGCATGATCCGCTCGACCTGGCGGCATGCGCGCTGGGGCGAGATCGGCCCCCTGTTCATCGGCTATGTCGTGGGCCTGCCGCTCGGCGTCTGGCTGCTGATGACCATCGACCCGACGCCGGTGCGCTGGGTCACTTCGCTGTCCATCGTGCTCGTCCTGACGCTGCTGCTCACCGTCGGGCGCATCGAGGCCTCGCCCGGCCTGCCCGCGACGCTCGCCACCGGCACCGCCTCCGGCATCATTTCCGGCCTTGCCAGCCTCGGCGGCATGGTGCTGTCGCTGTTCTGGCTCGCCGGTCCCAGCCAGAACGAGGGCGTGCGCGGCTCCTCGGTTGCCTTCTTCGTGCCGGCCTCGGTGCTGTCGATGTCGCTGCTGGCGCTCGCCGGCATCTACACGGCCGAGGTGTTCCGCATCGCGGCCTGGACCATCCTGCCCTACGGTGTCGGCATCGGCCTCGGCTCGATCCTGTTCGAGAAGGCGAGCCCGCGCCTGTTCCGGCCCGTCGCCTTCGGCGTGATCGCCATGGCCGCGCTCACCAGCCTGCCCGCGCTGGACAAGATGCTGCGCTGAGGCGGCGCCTCAGCCGCCCATCTTCGCGACCAGCGCCTCGGACAGCTCGAAGTTCGAGTAGACGTTCTGCACGTCGTCGTTGTCGTCGAGCAGGTCCATCAGGCGGAGCAGTTTCTCGCCGTTGTCGTCGTCCACGGCAACGTTGTTCTGTGGCTTCCAGCTCAGCGCCGACTTCTTCGGCTCGCCGAATTTCGCCTCCAGCGCCTTGGACACCTCCGCGAGGCTGTCCGCCGCCGTCGTGATCTCGTGGCCCGCTTCACCTGAGACGACGTCTTCGGCGCCCGCCTCGATGGCGGCTTCCAGCATGTCGTCGGCGGAGGCCTTGTCGGCAGCGAATTCGATCAGTCCGACCCGGTCGAACATGAAGGCGACCGAACCGCTCTCGCCGAGATTGCCGCCGACCTTGGTGAAGTAGGAGCGCACTTCGGAGGCCGTGCGATTGCGGTTGTCCGAGAGCGCCTCGACGATGACCGCGACGCCGCCGGGACCGTAGCCCTCGTAGCGGATTTCCTCGTAGTTCTCGGCGTCGCCCGCCGAGGCCTTCTTGATCGCGCGCTCGATCGTGTCCTTGGTCATGTTCTCGGCGCGGGCGGCGAGAATGGCGGCGCGCAGGCGCGGATTGAAGGCCGGGTCCGGCTGGCCCATTTTCGCGGCCACCGTGATTTCGCGCGACAGCTTGCCGAACAGCTTCGAGCGGGCCGCGTCCTGCCGGCCCTTGCGGTGCATGATGTTCTTGAACTGTGAATGGCCGGCCATGTGCCCCTCTTTCGGCGTTTGGGAAGCCGGAAGTCGGGGCGCAGCCAGGGCGCGCCGCGCGGAGCGCCGGCTACAGGTTGCCGGTCTTATAGGCGCGGGAAATCACGAAATCCAGCCGGGTGGCGCTTCAGCGCCGCGTGCTGAAGGCGGCCGCGAGCAGGTCCATCTGGCCCGAAATGGCATTGGCAGCCACGGGTGCCTCGACGCGCTCGGCGCCGAACAGAAGGCGGTCCATGTGGACGATACGCTCCTGCAGGCGCATGGCCTTGCCGATGAGGCCGGCGAGGGCCTCGGGCAGTTCGTCGATGGTCGCCTGCGGCGTCGGCGCTCCAACGGAGGACAGACGCACCTTGGACTTCTCCTGGGCGGCCTGCTCCTGTGTCAGCTCCCCCTCGTTCACCGCGCGCTGAAGCAGAAGCCAGGAGGCGAGCTGCATCAGGCGGGTGGTCAGCCGCATGCTTTCGGTCGCATAAGCCAGCGCCGCGCCGCGCTCCAGCGCCTTGCTCTCCGTACGGCCGGGACCGTCGAGATAGGCGGCCGTCTCTTCCACCAGGCTCATGCCGTCGCGGAAGAGCTCCTTGAAGGCAGGCGAGGCGGCAAGCCGCGCCCCAAAGGCGACGGCAGGCTCGGCGGCAGGCGAAACACTCTCATGCGGCATCACGCGGACAACTCCCTCAGGGCCGGTGTGTGCCGCCGTCCACCCCCCCTGTAAAGGCGATTGCCTCGGCAAGGGTAAACGCGGCCTTGGGCCTGATGCAGCAAGGCCGGTGCCACCGCATTCTGTATCGAAACGGGACATCGGTCATGCCGACTTCGCCAATGGAGCGCCACGATCGGGGCGGGTCCAAGGCAGGGCGCATCCCACCCCAAACCGCTCTCCGCCGCAAGCCGAGCCGACAAAAAAAGGCCGCCCGAAGGCGGCCTTGAAGTCGAATACAGGGAGGCGTCAAACAGAGTGGACAGGAGCCACTCGCGTCCAGCGAACTGAACGATTTCATTGATAAAGGAGAAAGGTTAACTTCGGGTTAACCCCCTTCGGTGCAGCCGGCGATTCCCGCCGGCCGCGCGGCGCGGATCACTCCGCAGCGACGGGTGCAGGTCCGATGCGCAGAGGCGCCGGCCGGGCAAGTCCTTCAGTCGCGTGAACAGGCAGAATGCCCGTCGCCTCGCCCGCCTCGAAGGTGAAGCTCGCGCCGAACTTGCGCGCGAGCGCGCGCATGGCGAGGTTCGTCGCCGTCGACGTGATGCGGAGCTGCCGGAAGCGCGAATAACGCGCAGCCGCGATCACCGCCTCGAACAGGCGGCTGGCAATGCCCCGGCGGCGGAAATCGTTCTCCACCGAAAAGGCGACATCCGCCGGCTCGCCCGCCGTCGGCGGATGCAGTTCGGCCGTGCCGCGAACGGCGCCGCTCGCATCCACATAAGCGAAGACGCGCGTGCGGCCCGCGAAACAGCGCTGCGAATAGGCGGCGATGAAAGTGTCGTCCGCGACGCCGTTGAAGCGGTCGCGGCGGCCCTCGGCGTCCAGCCTCAAGAGGTGGTCGCGGTGCAGCGCCTGATCGGACTTCGCCAGTTCGCGAATGGTGCCGAGCTCGTGTTGGGCTCGTGCCATGGTGATCTCCTCATGGGTGATTCCCCGAGGACGCTCACTCCCTATGAGCGGAATATTGTGCGTCGCAACATGGAAGTCAACCGCAAGCAGCGCATGGCATGCATGATCTGCTGCGGCCGGAAATCCTCACCCGTCGCTGCAACGCAACAATCGCGCGCAGGTTCCCATGGCAGAACAATCGGCTGGCAGCCGTCAGGTTCCGGCCCAGACGTCCAGCACGTAGCGGCCCTCCCGGCCCATGCGCTCGATCCAGGCCTCACCCTCCTCCAGCGAGACGTCCTTCTCGTCGCAATAGATGCCGACGAGCGTACGCTTGACGTCGGGCTCCATCCGGCTGCCGTCGCCGCAGACGAAGATGGTCGCGCCCGCCTCGATCATCGGCCAGAGCCTGTCCGCTTCCGCCTTGACGAGATCCTGCACATAGGTACGCGAACCGTTGTGGCGCGAGAACGCGACGTGGAGGTCGGCGACACCGTCGCGGGCGAAGCCCTCCAGCTCCTCGCGATAGATATAGTCCTGGTCCGGATGCCGGCAGCCGAAGAACAACGCAGCCGGCCCGAGCGCCTGCCCCTTCGCCTTCAATGCCGCACGCTCCTGGCAGAAGCCGCGGAACGGCGCGAGGCCGGTGCCCGGCCCGATCATGATGATCGGCTTTTCCGGATCGGCGGGCAGGCGGAACCCCGCCTTGGTCTCGCGGATCATCGCGTGGATGACCGAGCCCTGCACCTGCCGGTCGAGGTGGTTCGAGCAGATGCCCTCATAGGTGCCGTGGCCGGACCGCGCCGGCCCGCTCACCACGCCGACAGTGATCGCACAGCGACCGGACGACGCCAGCGGGGACGACGAGATGGAATAGTAGCGCGGCGTCATCAGCGGCAGCATTTCGAGATAGCTGGCGAAGGGAAGCTCGCAGGCCGGATGCTCCTCCAGCAGGTCCAGCACAGAGCGGCGCTTCGTCCAGATCTCGCTCCTGTAGCCGCCGGGCTCCGTTTCCGAGGCCAGCGCCTGAAGCTTGGGCTTGGTCATCGGGCAGCGGGTAGCGTCGGCCAGCGCCTGCACCTGCTTGCGGGTCGCGACCGCCTGCAGCTCGACATAGTCGCCGAGAAGGCGTGACACGGCGATGGGCTCGCCCACGGGCAGCGCCGAGCGGCGTCCGCCCTCCGCCGTCAGCTTGATCTGCGCGCCATTGTCAAAGCCGAAATGCTTGGCCGCGCGCTTGACCAGCATTTCCGGGTTGATCGGCACCACGGATAGATGATCGCCCGGACGGTAGGGAGCGCCGTCCGGCAGTTCCACCTCGATATGCCGGGTCGAACGGTCGAGCGTGGCATCGCCCGTCTTCTTCTGCAGCTCCTTGTTGACGGCAATGGTCATCGGCCGGGCGCCGGCCGCGTTGACCACCGGATTGGCGCTCGCCGGCGACACCGTTTCCACCTGATAGAGCGGCGCGGCCTTGGCCTCCTGCGTGAAGTCGATGTCGAGGCTCAGCGCCTCGCCGATGGCGGGATAGAGCGTGCCGAGCCAGTCCTGGAACTGGCCGTCGAGATCCTCGCGCGCATCGCCCTCGGCGCGGTCGCGGATACGCGTCGCGCCCAGCGCGGCGAGACGGTCGTCGAGCGCGCGCGGCACCGCCTGATAGGTCGAGGCCCAGTCGCGGTTGCCGCAGCCGAACACGGCATAGTTGACGCCCTTGAGCAGTGCCGGGTCGCTCGCCTCGTTCAGCCATTTGATGAAGCGGGCGGCATTGTCAGGCGGGCCGCCGTTGTAGGAGGCGCAGGCGAGCACCACCGCGCCCTCCTTCGTCAGGTCTCCGGTCTTCTCGTCCATTTCGGCGAGCGTCACGTCGAAACCGTTGACCTCGCCGCTCTCGGCGATGGCGCGCGCGATCTCCTCGGTCGCGCCGAGGTTGGAGCCGTAGAGCACGGTCAGCTTCGCGCCATGCTTCGGACGGGCGGCGACTGCCGCCGCGCCGTTGGCCGCCGCCTGCGGCGCACCGGCAGCCGCGATCATCGTGCCGCGCGTGCGGCCCGGCCGCTCCTTGACCTTGATCTTGAAGCCGTCCGGCTTGATCGAAAGCGTTTCCTTGATCTTGAGCTGATACTTCGCGTGGTCGAAGAGCTGGAAGCGCTGGAGGATCATGCCCAGCACCAGCGTCGCCTCCTGCATGGCGAACTGGCGGCCGATACAGGCGCGCTGGCCGTTGCCGAAGGGCTTGTAGGCGTTGACCGGGCGCTCGGCCTCGGCCTCGCGGGAGAAGTGGTCGGGATTGAACGCCTCGGGGTCGTCTCCCCAGACCTTCTTGTCCCGGTGGAGCATCAGCGTCAGCACGGTGACGAAGGTCTTGGCCTTCAGCGGAAACTGCCCGCCGATCGTCTCGTCCTTATAGGGATAGAGGCCGAAGGCCGGCGCGGTCGGCCAGAGACGCAGCGCCTCCTTCAGCACCTGCGAGACATAGGTGAGCTGGTTCACCTGCTGGAAGGTGGGGAGCTGGTTGATGTCGTTGCCGAGCACCCGGTCGACCTCCTCGGTCGCCTTGGCCAGCACGTCCGGGTAGTTGAGCAGGAAGTAGATGGTGAAGGACAGCAGGCCCGACGTCGTCTCGTGGCCGGCGATCAGGAAGGTGTTGATCTGGTAGCGGATGTTCTCGTCGGACAGGCCTTCGCCGGTCTGCTTGTCGACGCCCGCCAGCATGTAGTTGAGCAGGTCCTTCTGGTCGCCGCCCGACCGCCGCCGCTCGCGGATGATGTCGTCGACCAGCGTGTTCATGAAATTCACGTCGGTCTTGGCCTGGCCGAGGCGCTTGGCGAGCAGCAGGTTCTCGAACGGCAGGCCCCGCTGCATCATGCAGGTCTCGAGCGTGCGGGTCAGTGCGTCGATGAAGGGGTGGTAGTCCCGCCGGTAGAACGAGTTGAACCGGTAGTCGAAGCCGCAGACGCCGATCGTGTCGAGGGCCAGCGCGGTCATGTCGTGGACGACGTCGATCTCGTCGTCGGCGTTGAGCCGCTCCCATTTCAGGCAGAGCTGGGAGGCGATGTCCTGCATCATCGGCAGGTAGTTGACCATCGCGCGCTGCGAGAAGGTCGGCAGCAGGATATTGTGCGCCTTGTGCCAGTTCGGCTCCTGCGTGTCGCCGGTGAACAGGCCGTCGCCGCCGATGGCGCGGATGCGCCGGAGCGAGCCGCGCACCGCCTTGTCGAACCGCACCTCGTCGCAGAGTTCGTCGACGAGATCGGCGCCCGAAGCCACGACCAGCGGCGTGCCCATCATGTCGAGCCAGTAGATGTCGCCGTGCTGCCGCGTCAGCTCCATCAGGCTCTGCAACGGCGTGTCGCTGTCCACCGTCAGCATGTTGCCGACGACGGGCTTCTTCGGCGGATGCGGGATGGGAGCGAGCGCGTTCGCAGCAGCCATCGGACGTTTCCCTCAATGATTTTCAGGCATTGAGGGGGTCTGTTTGGAATCTGTCAATCGTTGCCGCGGCCGCCGCGGCAAGCCCAACCGTCCGTAGCGTCAACGCGTCTGCGATTGCGCCCGGCGGGCCGCCGGACGGACCGGCTGGGCCGGCGCGGAAGGAGCTTCAGCCGCCGGCGGATCGCCCCAGCCGCCGGCGGGCGCCGCAACGCGCACCGCCGCTTCCGGCTCCGGCTTCGCCGCGAAGGTCTGCACCGCGAGCCGCGCCGCGACCAGCGTCTGGGCATCGAGGCGCGCCGCGACCTCGTCGCGTTTCTTGCCCGCATCCTGGTCGCCGCCGGCAGCGGCCAGCGCAAACCACTTGTAGCTCTCGGCGATGCTCTGATCGACGCCGAGGCCACGGGCATAGAGGATGCCGAGGTTATACTGGCTGTCGCTGACGCCGTGCTCGGCCGCCTTGCGGAACCACTGGGCGGCGGTCCGGTAATCCGGCCGCTCGCTCGCCTGTCCCTGCGCGAACATGACCGCGAGATTGTGCATGGCCTTGCCATTGCCGGCCTCGGCCGCGCGCTCGTAGAGCCGGCGGGCACGCTCGAAGTCGCGCAGCACGCCGGTCCCCTTCTCGTAGAGGCTGCCGAGCCGGTATTGAGCCAGCGGAATGCCGGCATCGGCGGCGCGCTGATACCATTTGGCGGCCTCGGCGGCGCTGGCGGCAACGCCCCTGCCCTCGAGGTAGCGCGTGCCCATCTCGTGGGCCGCGACCGGGTCGCCGGCATCGGCGGCGGCGCGAAGCGATTCCGGAATCGAGATGGCGCGGCCGGTGCGGCTGTCGACCGGCTGCCAGCCGGTCGGCGAGACGGTGGTGCCTGAAGGCTGGGCGCGCTGCACCGAGCCCGTCGTTTCCGGCGCGGTCTCGGGCGTTGCGGCCGGCACCCCGGTCGCGGGGGGTTCGACCGGTGGCAGTTCGGCAGGGGCGGAGGTCGCCGAAGCCGGCGCGAAGGTGGTGGTCGGCACCGCACGCGGCTGATCGGCGGCCGTCGCGGGCGATCCGGCATTGGAGGGGCCCTGCGGCGCAACCGTGATGGAGCGCGTCGTGTCGTCGGCGGGCGGCCCACCGCGCAGCCGCGGCAGGGTGGAGAGACCGGCAGCCAGCACCAGCAGCGCTGCCGCAATGCCCATCACGATGGTCTTGCGATTGGCGGCGAAGCGCCCCTTGGGCTTGTCATCGGCCTCGCCCGCCGGGCGCGGTGCATCGACGGCCGGCTCGATCAGTACTTCGGGGGCTGCGTCGCGCACCACCGGCGCCACTGTGGCCGTCGTTTGGCGGGACTTACGGGTGGCGCGGAACTCCGCCGCCTGAACCGCAGGTTCCGGCTCGCCCGCTTCCTTCGGCGCCTTGCGCATGGCGCCGCGCAGCTTGGCGAGTAGCGAGGGCTTCCCGGACTCGTCGGCCTCCTGCCTGACGGCCGGCTCGACTGCGGCGGCCTGCGCGGCACGGCGCGCGGCAGCGATGAAATCGGTCTTCGTTCCGGCACCGGCGGTTGCGCCGGGAGCCGGCGGGCGCAGACGCGGCGCGCCGGAGCCGGGCTCCAGCGGCAGGTCGACGCTGCCGGGCGGACGGGTCGGCGCGGACTGGCGCGACACGGGCGCCGCGGCGCGCTCGGCAACCACCGGCACGGGAGCCGACGGCGCGCGGCGGGCTTCGGTCGGCTCAAGGGGCTGGGTCGCGAGGGGCTGGGCCGGTGTCAGATCGGGGGCGGAGGCGGGCGCCTCGATCTCGGCGATGCGCTTGACCACCCGCTCCAGCGTGTTCTGGACAGCCTCGACGGAGTCCTGCTGCCGGCGCACGGCGGGCTCGCCAGCATCGCGGCGCGTCTCCGCCTCGCGGACCACGGCCTGGCGCGCGGCGCGCTCGGCGGCGTCGATCGCGCTCGACCGCATCTCTTCCATCTGGACGAAGAGATCGGACAGGCCGCGCTCGATGGTGCCGAGCTGGGCGAAGCGGGCATCGGCAGCGTCGATCTTGGAAGCGAGCGACAGGATGTGCCGCTCGATCTCCGCCAGCGCGGCCGGGTCGTTGCCGCGCGAATGGCTGGCATCGAGCTTGTCGGCGAGCTTGCGCAGCGCGTCCTCGAGCTCCGGGCTGGTCGCAGCCACCGGCGCGGCGGGCGCAGGCGCCCGCGAAGCGCTTTCGAGCCGCGTGGCGATCTCGTCGATCCGCGCCTCGATGGCCGAGGCCAGAGCCTCTGCCCCGCTATCGGGACGCGGCGCGGCCAGTTCCTCGACCCGCCGGCCGAGCGCACCGATCTGCTGTGCCAGCGCATCGACTGCGTCGCGCGTCGCGGCATCGGCCAGCATGGCGCGGACCGTCGCGGTTTCCTGCGTCAGGCGCTCGATCAGCGACGTGTCGAAGCTGTTTGACGCAAGCGTATCGACCCGGAACGACAGCGCCCGGATTTCCTCGGCAATGCCTTCGGCGGGCATCAGGCGCGAGACGGTGCGCTCGAACTCGGCGACCAGCTTCTGCAGCGGCGCGTCCGACATGCCCTGCGCCCGCGCCTCGTCGAGGCGGTCGGCGATGGCGTGGATTTCGGTCTCCAGCGTCTCGACCGCGCGGCGCGGGGCCAGATCGACCAGCTGCTCGGAAAGGCCGGCGATGTCGGCGCGCAACTCCGCCAGCGCGGTCTCGCTCTGGTTCGTCTCGCGGACAGCCATATCCTTGCGCATCTGCTCGATGCGGCCGGACAGGGTCTTGAGCTCGCGCTCCAGCCCGTCGTCGGCTGGCTTGGAGAAGGCTTCGATTCGCGCCGAGAGCTTGCTGATCTCGCCGGCAATGGCCGTGCGATCCGCCTGAGGCGGCTGGCGCTGGGCTGGCTGGCGCAGCACCTCGTCAAGCTGGCGCCCGAGGGCATCGAGCTTGGCGGCGAGTGGCGCAAGGTCGCGGTCGGGCGCGCCGGCCGGAGCAGCCGCCGCAGAAGGCGGTGCCGCCGTGCCCGAATCAAGCTGGCGCTGGCGCGCGGCGATCTCGGCGACGGTCGCGTTAATGTCGTGATGGATCGCACGGGCGCGCTGCGGCACCGGCGGACGCGGTACAGGCGGAGATACTGCAGCAGCGGCACGCGGTGCGGCAGACGGTTCCAGCTCCCGAATCGAACGGGCGATCTCGTCGAGTCGCGCATGGGCCTCGGAGCGCTCGGGCGAGAGCTGCGGGGCCGCAACGCGTGGTTGCGCCGTCTGCGAGCCGAGTCGTTCGACCGCCTCGATGGCGGCAGCCGACCGCCGCTCGGAAATTTCCGCGAGTCGCGCGACGGCATCGAGTGCGCGGACAAGGTCGCCGTGCTCCGTCCGCACAAGGCCGGCGGGAGCCGCCAGCGGCGCCTGGTCACGCCGCGCCACCGCATCGAGCCGCAGGGCAATGCTGTCGAGACGGCGCGTAACCGTGGAGAGACCGGTGTCGGTCTCCTGATGAGCGGCCGTTTCAGCCTGTTCCGCAATGGCGGCGTTGAGCCATTCGCCGAGCGACATGCCAGAGCGCCGGGCCGCCTCCTTGGCGGCCTCGCGAGCATCCTGGTCGACGCCCTTCACACTCCAGGGGATTGTGTGTCGCATACCGGATCCGCAACGCTTGTCGACGTTCGGCCGCAACCACCCATTGCTGGATCACAGGCTGCACCCGGGGCATCCTCCGGCGCGAATCCAACTTGCGCATATGGGGGTGTCCCGCGTGCCAATCTTGGCATTCATGGTAAACGGAGCGTTAACGGGCGGGATTTTTGTTAACTTTGGCTTCAGCGGGTTCACTGTTACAATGGCCCCCAACGGTTGTCGGCCTTGCATATGTTCCCCGCGGAGCTTCCCCTAACGGTATGTAACGTATCGGAATGCTGGCCGGCACTCCCCTGTGGAGAGCAGCTTCCGATATAGGGCTCCCATCCCAGAACGAGGTTTCCTAGCGGGCAAGGATGGAGCACACTATGGAACGGAAGGCATTCATGACTCGCAACAACGACGACGACGTCTTTTGGATCGAGGACGACGCGGAAGCGGCCAAGGCCGGCCCCGCGGTCTACACGATCGGAGACCTCGCCCGCGAGTTCGACGTGACGCTCCGCGCCCTGCGCTTCTACGAGGACAAGGGCCTGCTCGCGCCGCGTCGCGAGGGCCTTGCCCGCCTCTACAGCGCAACCGACCGCGTCCGCCTGCAGCTTATCCTCAAGGGCAAGCGGCTCGGCTTCACCCTCGCCGAGATCTCCGAGATGATCGAGGCGCATGAGCGCCACGACGCCGGCCCGGACCAGCAGCTCAAACTGTCGCGCGAGAAGTGCCTGGAGCAGATCGCGCATCTTGAACAGCAGAAGCGCGAGATCGAGGAAGCCATCATCGAACTGCGCCGCACGCACGACACGCTGTCGCAGATGATCGACCGCAATCGCTGATGAAACGGGGGCGGCACGCCGCCCACCGCGCAGCATGATCCGAAAGGGCCGCCGCCATCCGGCGGCCTTTTCGTTTTGCGAACGATTGCAGCGCCGCATCGCTGCTGCATTGCACATGACCTGCGCCGACCGCCCTTGCGGGCCGTCCGGCTTCCTGTCATTGGCCTGCGCTCGCCCGCCTCACGCCTGCCGGAAGCTGCCGCCATGACCGCCGCGCTGTCTCTGCCCAAGGATCGTATCCGCATCCTGCTGCTCGAAGGCATTTCGGACACCGCCGTCGGCGCGCTCCGTGTCGCCGGCTACACCAATATCGAGCGGCTGCCGAAGGCGCTGGACGGCGTGGCGCTCGCGGAAGCGATCAAGGGGGTGCATCTTCTGGGCATCCGTTCGCGCACCATGATCACGCCGAAAGTGCTGGAGGCGGCCGATCGGCTGATCGCCATCGGCTGCTTTTCGGTCGGCACGAATCAGGTCGATCTCGTCGCCGCCAACCGCGCCGGCGTGCCGGTCTTCAACGCACCCTTCTCCAACACCCGCAGCGTCGCCGAACTGACCATCGCCGAGATCGTCATGCTGTTCCGGCGCATCTTCCCGAAATCGGTGAAGGCCCATCAGGGCGCCTGGGACAAGTCGGCGGTCGACAGCTACGAGATTCGCGGCAAGACGCTGGGCATCGTCGGCTACGGCAATATCGGCTCGCAGCTCGCGGTGCTCGCCGAGGCCATGGGCATGCGGGTCATCTATTTCGACCACACCGACAAGCTGCGCCATGGCAATGTCGAGCCCGCCGAGGATCTGATCGACCTGTTGGGCCGCGCCGATGTCGTCTCGCTCCATCTCCCCGAAACGCCCGCGACTCAGGGCATGATCGGCGCACGCGAGATCGCCGCGATGAAGAAGGGCGCCTATCTCATCAACAATGCCCGCGGGACGATCCTCGACCTCGAGGCCCTCGCGGCCGCGCTGAAGACCGGCCACCTGCGCGGCGCGGCCGTGGACGTGTTTCCGACCGAACCTTCCTCCAATGCCGATGCCTTCGTGTCACCGTTGCAGGGGCTGGAGAATGTGATCCTGTCTCCGCATGTCGGCGGCTCCACCGAAGAGGCACAGGAGCGGATCGGCGCGGAAGTCGCGCGCAAATTCGTCGAATATTCCGATATCGGCTCGACATGGGGGGCGGTGAACTTCCCGCAGGTCCAGCTCCCCGTGCGGCCGGCCGGCACCCGCTTCATCCAGGTGCAGCGCAATCTGCCGGGCGAATTGCGCCGCCTGAACGACGTTTTCGCCGGGCGCGGCATCAACATCGCCGCGCAGTACTACCAGACCGACGGCGAGGTCGGTTACGTCGTGCTCGATGCCGATGGCTCGGTCGATGACGCTGAGGCGGTGCTCGACCAGATCCGCGACCTGCCCGGCACGATCAGGGCCCGCCTGCTCTATCGCGGCGGCTGACCGGCCAAGGACCGGTTGGAGGAGACTGGCCCCGGACTTGCTCGCCATTATGCAATCGCAGGATTGCGAGGCCGATATGCCCATGGAATAGGCATTTCCGCCCGCGCTGCGTCATGCATGGAGGGCAGGATGGCACCGAAGGAACTGGCGGCTGAAGACGCCGAGAAATTCATCGACGCGGTTGCGCCGGTCCTCGGCCTCGACATCGCGGCGGACGATCGCCCCGGCGTAGTGCTGAACCTCCAGATCGCCGTGCGGCTCGCGCGGATCGCCGAGACCCTGGACCTCGCCGATCACGACGAAGCCGCCCCGGTCTTCGAGGCGTGACATGAGCGATCCGACCTCGCTGTCCGCCACTGCCATCGCCGAAGGCGTCCGCGCCGGCGCCTTCACCGCCCGCTCCGTCGCCGAGGCCCATCTCGCCCGCATCGACAGCCTCGACGGCAAGGTCGGCGCCTTCACCGCCGTCACCAGGGCCCGCGCCGTTGCCGAGGCCGACGCCGTCGACGCCAAACGCGAATCCGGCGCGCTGCTCGGCCCGTTGGCCGGCGTTCCCTATGCCGTGAAGAACCTCTTCGATGTCGCAGGGCTGCCGACGCTGGCGGGATCGAAGATCAACCGCGACCATGCCCCCGCCGCCCGAGACGGCTTCCTCATCCGCAAGCTTGCGGCAGCCGATGCCGTGCTGCTCGGTGCGCTCAACATGGGCGAATACGCCTACGACTTCACTGGCGAGAACGCCCATGACGGCCCCTCGCGCAACCCGCACGACCTCTCGCGGATGACCGGCGGTTCGTCCGGCGGCTCGGGCGCGGCAGCGGCAGCGGGCTTCGCGCCGGTCACGCTCGGCTCGGACACCAACGGCTCGATCCGCGTGCCAGCCTCGCTCTGCGGCCTGTTCGGGCTGAAGCCGACCTACGGGCGCCTGTCCAAGGCCGGCTCCTTCCCCTTCGTCGGCGCGCTCGACCATCTCGGGCCGCTCGCCCGATCGACCGCCGACTGCGCCGCCTTCTACGACGCGATGCGCGGCCACGACCCCGACGATCCCGCCTGCCGCGACCTGCCGGCAGAGCCTCTGACGCCGCATGTCGGCGCCGGGATCGACGGGCTCAGGATCGCCCGCGCGACCGGTTATTTCGACCGCATGCAGACTGAAGCTGCGACCGAAGCGGTCGCCACCGTCGCGAAAGCGCTCGGTGCGGCGGAAGTTGAGATTCCGCATGTTTCCGAAGCCCGCGCGGCTGCCTTCCTCATCACCATGGCCGAGGGCGGCCATCTCCACCTCGACCGGCTGAAGACACGCGCCGCCGATTTCGACCCCGACACGCGCACGCGCCTGATGGCGGGCGCGCTGCTGCCGGCTTCCTATATCGCCATGGCTCAGCGCATCCGGCGGAAATACCGCGACGCCGTGCTGAAACTGTTCGAGAGCGTCGACGTGATCCTCGCGCCGACAACCCCCGCAGTCGCCCCCGAACTCGGCAGCAAGACCTTCGAGCTGGACGGGCAGCCAGTGCCGGTGCGCGCTAATCTCGGTCTGTTCACCCAGCCCTTCTCGTTCATCGGCCTGCCCGTCATGGCCGTGCCGGTCTGGACCTCGGCCTCTGCGCTGCCGATCGGCGTTCAGGTCATCGCCCCGCCCTGGCGCGAGGACATCGCCATCCGCGTCGCCGGCCATCTGGAAAGCACGGGGATCGCTGCCTCGAAGGTGGCGGCGCTGACCTGAGCAAACGCAACGAGGCGTTCACCATGATTGCGACAATTGTCCGAAAAGGCGAGGCGATGCCGGCTCTTCCAGCTCAGACGGCGCGTTGGTTGCCCGTGCCAGAGGAGCGTACCATGCCTCGTTTCTTCATCTTCACCGCCATCGTCGTGACGCTCTGCGCGGTCGCGGCCATCATCGCGATGGACCAAGCAGCCTTCCCACTCGCCCTCGCCGGGCGCTGAATTCGACACGCCAATCCCAGAGGTTTCCTGACGTGATCATCAACGATCCCGCCGTCCATGCCGAGGTCACGGCCGTCTTCGAAACCTACGAGAAGGCGCTGACCACCAACGACGTCGCGACGCTCGACGCGCTGTTCTGGCCTTCCGAGCACACGATCCGCTATGGCGGGGCGGAGAACCTCTACGGCTATGGCGAGATCGCCGCCTTCCGCGCCGGCCGATCGCCGGTCGGCCTCGACCGGACGCTGGAGCGCACCGTCATCACCACCTACGGGCAGGATATGGCCACCGCCTCCACCCTGTTCACCCGGCCCTCCATGCCGGCGGGCAAGGTCGGCCGGCAGATGCAGACCTGGATGCGCACGCCGGATGGCTGGCGGGTCGTGGCCGCCCATGTGAGCGTGATCCAGTTGCCCGTCGCCTGAGCCGGGTCATGGCCCGGATGCGCGGCGGTTCGGCCCTTCGGCGCATTTACTCCCCGTCTTGCCATGCTAGCGTTCGGGCCGAACGAGCGGCCCGGCCAACGGGCGCGTCAGCACCCGAGGATACGCCATGCAAGATTTCGCTCCCGCCCGCACCACGTCCTGGCGCCTGAACGCGTCCTGCGAGGCGCTTATCGCCACCGACGAGCCGCGCCCGGTGCCGAAGGGCCGCGAAGTGCTGATGCGGGTCAGCCATTGCGGCGTCTGCCACTCCGACATCCATATCCGCGAGGGCAAATACAATCTCGGCGGCGGCAAAACGCTGGACCTCTCCCAGCGCGGCCTGAAAATGCCGCTGACCCTCGGCCATGAAATCATCGGCACGGTTGATGCCGTCGGCCCGGACGTGACGACCGTGAAGCCGGGCGACCGTCGCCTGCTCCACACCTGGATCGGCTGCGGCGAATGCCCTCTCTGCAAGTCCGGCGACGAGAACCTCTGCGCCGCGCCGCAGTTCCTCGGCGTGCAGGCACGCGGCGGCTTCGCCGACCACGTCCTCGTCCGCGACGAGGAATTCCTCGTCAACGTCGACGGCATGGACCCGGCGGTCGCCGCCACCTATGCCTGCTCGGGCGTCACGGTGTTCTCGGCGGTCAACAAGATCAGGCCGCATCGCGAGGGCGAGAAGATCGCCGTGTTCGGCTGCGGCGGCCTCGGCCAGACGGCGCTGCAACTCCTGAAGGCGCTCGGCATGGGGCCGGTCATCGCCGTCGATCCCTCGCCGGAGAAGCGCAAGCAGGCGGAGGCCATCGGCGTCGCCGCGACCCTCGATCCGAATGCGCCGGATGCCGCGCAGCAGCTCGCGGCCTTTGCCGGCGGCCGCCTCGCCTCGGCGCTCGACTTCGTGGGATCGGAGGATACCGCGATGCTCGCCATCAACGGCCTGCGCAAGGGCGGCACGCTCGTCCTCGTCGGCCTGTTCGGCGGCGAGCTGCGCTACCCCCTGCCCTTCTTCCCGATGCGCGCCATCACCGTGCGCGGCTCCTATGTCGGCTCGCTGAAGGAACTGAAGGAGTTCGTCGCGCTGGCGAAGCAGGTCAAGCTGCCGCCGATCCCGATCGAGAAGCGGCCGATGAGCGCCGTCAACGAGGCACTGCACGACCTGGAGGAAGGCAAGGTCGCCGGCCGCATCGTGCTGGAAAACGCCTGAGCCGCGCGATGGCGTATCTGACCGGCATCGCCGTAACCGCCTTCGGCAGGCATGCGGGCAAGGGGCCGGTCGATCTCATGGAGGAGGCAGCGCTCGCCGCCATGGCCGATGCCGGTCTGCCGCGCGAGGCCGTGGACGGCATCGTGTCGGGCTATGCGACCACCTATCCGCATCTGATGATGGGGACGGTGGTCGCGGAGCGCCTGGCGATCCGCCCGAAGCACGCCCACGAGGCGCGCTGCGGCGGCGCGACCGGCGCCATGGCCATCGTTCTGGCGCGCCACCTGATCGCAGCGGGCGCCTGCCGCAATGTGCTGGTCTTGGGCGGCGAGAACCGCCTGACCGGCCAGAGCCGCGACGATGCCGTGAAGACTCTCGCCGGCGTCGGCCATCCCGAGCACGAAGTGCCGCTCGGCGCGTCGATACCCGCCTATTATGCGCTGCTCGCTGCACGCTATCTCCACGAGACCGGCGCGACGGAGGCCGAGCTTGCTGAACTCGCCGTGCTGATGCGCCGGCACGCGGGCTCCCATCCCGGCGCGCAACTGACCAGGCCGATCAGCGTCGACGACGTGATGGCCTCCAAGCCCATCGCCACGCCGCTGAAATTCCTCGATTGCTGCCCGATCTCGGACGGTGCTGCGGCTGTGATCGTTTCCGCAGAACCGCCCTCACGAGCCGTGATCAGGCTGACGGGGTGGGGCGAGGCGCACACTCACCAGCACATCTCGGAAATGCCTGATGATCTCGGCCTCGGCGCGAAGATCGCGGCGCGGCAGGCTTTCGAAACGGCCGGCCGCGAGCCCGCCGACATCAGCCTCGCCGGCATCTACGACAGCTTCACGCCGACGCTCGCGATCTTCCTAGAAGCGCTTGGCTTCGCCGCACCGGGCCAGGCCGGCCGCGCCGCGCGCGACGGCCGCTTCGGCCGCGACGGCGCGCTGCCCTTGAACCTGCATGGCGGTCTCCTCTCTTACGGCCATTCCGGCGTGGCCGGCTTCCTCGCTCATGTCGTGGAGGTCGTCCGCCAGATGCGCGGCGAAGCGGGCGAGCGGCAGGTGCGCGACCCCGCGCTTGCCTATTGCCACGCCGATGGCGGCGTCCTCTCCAGCCATGTCGGCCTCGTGCTGGAGCGCACGGCATGAGCGGCCTCGCCCTCTCGCAATGCCGCGCCTGCGGCCATCGCTGGCAGTTCCGGCGCGCGGCCTGCCCGGTCTGCGCCGCCGCGGACCCGGAACCGGTGGCAGCAGCAGGCGGCGGAACGGTCTGGTCGGTCACGACAGTCCATCGCGCGCCGCTGCCGGAATGGGACGTGCCCGGTGGCTATGGCATCGCACTGGTCACGCTGGATGAGGGCCCGCGCATCATGTGCCGCGCGGAAGCGGGTCTTGCGATAGGCGAACGAGTCGTCGTGACGCTCCAGGACGGACTGCCGCACGCCGCTCGCTCTTGACGCCTTCCGCGAAATGGAGTGCGACAGAGGCTGATCCCGCTCACCGGCGGACATGCGAAGGACTGCCCCGATGCTCGATCTCGACCTCGCTATTCGCGGCGGCACCGTCGTCACCGCTTCGGACACGATCCGCTGCGATGTCGGCATCAAGGACGGCCGGATCGCGCTGCTGGCAGGGAACATCACCGAGGCTACGCGCACCATCGATGCCTCCGGGCTCCTCGTCATGCCCGGCGGCATCGACAGCCACGTCCATCTGGACCAGCCCTCCGGCCCGGACATCACCATGGCCGACGGGTTCGAGAGCGGCACGCGCGCCGCGGCGGCCGGCGGCAACACGACCGTCATTCCCTTCGCCATGCAGATCAAGGGCGAGAGCCTTAGGGCCTGCGTGACCGACTATCACAAGAAGGCCGAGGGCAAGGCCTATATCGACTACGGCTTCCACCTCGTCGTCTCGGACCCGACGCCGACCGTGCTGAACCAGGAACTGCCGGCCCTGTTCGCGGACGGTTGCACCTCGTTCAAAGTGTTCATGACCTATGACGACCTCGTGCTCTCCGACCGGCAATTGCTGGAGGTGTTCGAGGTGGCGCGGCGCGAGCAGGCGCTCGTCATGGTCCATGCCGAGGGTTACGACAATATCCGCTTCCTCACCGAGCGGCTGGAAGCGGCCGGCAAGACCGCGCCCTACTATCACGGGCCGTCCCGCCCGCAGGTCATCGAGCGCGAGGCGACGCATCGCGCCATCAGCCATGCCGAGCTGATCGACGTGCCGCTGATGATCGTCCACGTTTCCGGCCGCGAGGCCATGGAGCAGATCCGCTGGGCGAAGCAGCGCGGCCTCAAGGTCTATGCCGAGACCTGCCCGCAATACATCACCCTCACCGAGGACGACATGAAGGGCCTGAACATGGACATGTCAGGCTCGAAATATGTCTGCTCGCCGCCGCCGCGCGACACCGATAGCCAGCAGGCGATCTGGGAGGGCCTGAAGCAGGGCGTGTTCCACACCTTCTCGTCCGACCACTGCCCGTTCTTCTATGACAGCCCGCGCGGCAAGCTGAACGACAAGGGCCGCACCTCGTTCAAATGGGTGCCGAACGGCCTGCCCGGCGTCGAGACGCGCCTGCCGATCCTCTGGTCGGAGGGCGTTTCAAAGGGCCGCATCTCCGCCAACGAATTCGTGGCGCTGACCTCGACCAACCACGCCAAGATGTACGGGCTCTATCCGAAGAAGGGCACCATCGCGGTCGGCACGGACGCCGACATCGTGCTGTGGGACCCGAACCGCAAGGAAACGATCCGGCAGGAGATCCTGCATCACGGCTCGGACTACACGCCGTGGGAGGGCTTTGCGGTCACCGGCTGGCCGGTCATGACCATCGCGAAGGGCAAGACGGTGGTCGAGGACGGAAAGATTGTCGGCAAGCCGGGCGACGGGAGCTATCTCGCCCGCGACAAGAGCCCCTACGCGCTGCCCGCGGGGGCGTGAGGAACGTTCTTCACGCCAAAAGCCTGCTGCAAGGAAGTGCGTCCTTCGAGGCTCGCTTCGCTCGCACCTCAGGATGAGGAAGGCTTACAACTGGCATCGGCGCCGAATGTAGCGACAATTGCGCTTCGTGCAGCCGAGGGCAGTTCACCAACTACCTCATCCTGAGGTGCGAGCGAAGCGAGCCTCGAAGGACGCACCTGGGCTGTGCAAGACGCCCGATCTTTCGGTTCACACCGTCAGCACGATCTTGCCGACATGCGTGCTGCCTTCCATCCGGGCATGCGCCTTCGACGCCTCCGCCAGCGGATAGGTCGAATCCATCACGACCTTCACTTGGCCGCTTTCCAGGAGCGGCCAGACCTTCGCCTTCAGCGCATCGGCCAAAGCCGCCTTGAAGGCGATGTCGCGGATGCGCAGCGTCGAGCCCGTGAAAGTGACGCGCTTCAGCATCAGCCAGCGGATGTCGGCCTTGATCTCCGAGCCGTGCAGGAAGGCGATCTGCACGATCCGCCCGTCGGCGGCCACGCAGTCGAGGTTCTTCTGCACGTAGTCGCCGCCGACCATGTCGAGGATCAGGTTGGCGCCGCGCTTGCCCGTGATCTCGTTCACGGCGGCGGTGAAATCGGTGGTGCGGTAGTTGACCGCGTGGTCGGCGCCCAGCGCTTTCGCCGCCGCGCATTTCTCGTCCGATCCGGCCGTGGTGATGACCGTCGCGCCGAAGGCCTTGGCAAGCTGGATGGCGGTGACGCCGATGCCCGACGTGCCGCCATGGATCAGGATGGTCTCGCCGGCCTTCAAGGCACCGCGGTCGAAGACGTTCGACCAGACCGTGAAGAAGGTCTCGGGAATGCCAGCCGCCTCGACCATGGAGAGGCCCTGCGGAACGGGGAGCGCGTTGCTCTCGTGGACCACGGCATATTCGGCATAGCCGCCGCCTGAGACCAGCGCGCAGACCCTGTCGCCGATCTTGAACCGGCTCGCGCCCTCGCCGAGCGACACCACCTCGCCGGAAAACTCCAGTCCCGGAATGTCGGAGGCGCCCTTCGGCGGCGGATAGCCGCCCGCGCGCTGCAGCACGTCCGGCCGGTTGACGCCGGCCGCCGCGATCTTGACCAGCACCTCGCCCCCGCCCGGCGCTGGCACCGGCCGCGTTTCCGGCACGAGGGCTTCAGGCCCGCCCGGAACCGGAATGGCGACGGCGGTCATGGTGGACGGAATGGCGGTCATGGCTCACATCCGGTTGGCGGCAACAGGCAGCAGCGGCGGCCGGTCGCTTCGACAGGCAGCCGGTGATGGGTGTAGCCTCCGCGGAAGGGCGACGCCAGCCTCAGCGATCAAGGAGACGAGCCGTGGACGACGACCTCAAACCCCGCCCGAAGCCGCCCGCGCACGTCGTCGGGCAGGACCTCTCCACCCTCTCCGTCCATGAGCTCAACGAGCGCATCGCGCTCCTGAAGATCGAGATTGCACGCCTTGAGGCCGATGTCGGGAAGAAGCAGTCGAGCAAATCCGCCGCCGAGAGCGTGTTCAAGTTCTGATCGTCCCCGCGCAAACGAAAAGGCCCGCCGTGAGGCGGGCCTTCGCGCATGCGGGGAGGAAGTTGAGCGTCGCTCGGCCGATCAGGCGGCCTTGCCGAAGGAAGCGAACTTGCCGGCCTCGGCCTGGAGGGCCTTGGCGCCGTCGGTCGCAGCCTGGCGGACGGTGTTGAACGTGTCCTGAGCGCGGACGAGGTTCGACTGGCCGAGCTCCTTGACGAAGTCGACATAGCGCTTGGCGGCGTCCTGCGGGCAGGAGGCGTCGGCCAGCGACTGGATGCCACCGATCGTCAGGTTGACGTTGGCGATGGTCGCGTCGATCACGCCGCGGGAGAGGGTCGCGCCGGCGCCGACGACGGCGACGAGGGCCTTCTCGACGGTGGCAGTGGCGCTGATGGCGTTCTGCTCGACATCGGCGACGCGGGCCTTGGCGGTCTCGGCGTTGCGCTTGACGAATTCACGGGCGGCGGTCGGAACCTGGATCTTCTCCTGGGCGCCCTTCAGCGTTTCCAGGATCTGGTTCACCGGCGCGAAAGCAGTGGTGGCGGCGTCAGCAGCGGTCTTGTCGGCTTTGGCCTTCGTGGTCTTCTCGGTCATCGTTGTCTCCATCCTCTTGAGAGCTATGGTTCGCCCCGTCCGTTAGCGGCCCGGAGCGAGTGGCGATGATATAGCACCGCCTATTGTGCATTGCAACATAGATTTCTATTGCATCGCACAATTTCAATAAGCCGCTGATGGCGCACCATTTTCCGGCCACGAATATGGATACAGCCTGGGCGAGCCATCCCCGCCGGAACCTTCCCCGGCCCTCCGGCCTTTCCTGACCGGCGCATCCCGCCTATCTCAGCATTCATGTCCAGCGGGAGAATTGGCATGGCTTCGACGGACCTATCCGGCGCCCCGGCCGGGCGGCTCGCTGCGGGCAGCCTCGACCTGACCGAGCGCGACCGCGAGAAGCTCGCGGGTCTCAGGCGCGCCAAGACCATCGCCACCGGCCTGCTCGGCAGCAGCGTCTCGCTCATGGTCGTCGCCAAGATGCTGGAACACCGCCATCCGGCCTTCGGCTTCGTCGCGGCCTTCGCGGAGGCTGCGACCGTCGGCGGCCTCGCGGACTGGTACGCCGTGACCGCGCTATTCCGGCACCCGATGGGTATTCCGATCCCGCACACGGCCATCGTCCAGAACAATCAGGCGCGCATCGCCGACAGCCTCGGCCAGTTCGTCGAGACCAACTTCCTCGCCGCCGGCCCGGTCGGCGCCAAGCTGCGCGAGGTCAATTTCGCCGGCCTCATCTCCGACTGGCTCGCCGACCCGGTGAAGAGCCAGAGCCTCTCGCGCTTCGCCCTGAAGCTGCTGCCGCAGGCCATCGCCGGCATCGACCAGTCGCGCATGAAGGAGTTCTTCGCCGAGCGGCTGATGGAGCAGATCGGCTCGGTGAAGGTCGCGCCTCTCGCCGCCCAGCTCCTCTCCGCCTTCACCGATGACGGCAAGCACCAGAAGCTGCTCGACGAGCTGATCGGCGCCATCGAGAAGATCCTCGCCGACGAGACGACCGTGTCCGGCATCCGCGACAAAATCCGCAAGGAACTGCCGAGCCTGTTCAACCTGTTCAAGGCTGACGCCTATCTCCTGAACAAGATCATGAAGTCGACCGCCTCGTTCCTCGACGAGGTACGGGACGATCCCGACCATGCGCTGCGGCACGAGTTCGACCGCTTCGTGAAGCAGTTCATCGACAACCTGCGCGACAGCCCGGACTACGCGGCCCGCGCCGAGAAACTGAAGCAGGACCTCCTCACCCGCCACGAGGTCCGCGACATCGCCCAGACGCTCTGGCGCAGCCTGACCGGCTTCCTCGAACGCGACCTCCACGCCGAGGATTCCAAGATCGACGCGCAGTTCACCAGCCTGCTCACTGATATCGGCCGGAAGCTCGCCACCGACCCGCGCATGCAGGCGGAGATCAACGAGGGCTTCATCGTCGCGCTCACCACCTTCGTCGAGCAGCAGAAGAGCGGCGCGGCCACGTTCATCGCCGACCAGGTGAAATCCTGGAACATGCAGCAGCTCATCCGGTTGATCGAAATCAATATCGGCCGCGACCTTCAGTACATCCGCCTCAACGGCACGCTGATCGGCGGCCTCGCGGGCCTCGTGCTTCACACGATCGAGGTGCTGTTGAAGTCTTCTTGATCCCGTCTTGGTGCGGGCCTACCGTCCCTAGGCGCACATACGACGTGCATGGCCGGTCGGCCTGAAGGCCGTGCCGGCTCCCATCGTCCAGCGGAGAAGCACCATGACGCAGTCGACCAGTTCCATCCTCGACATGTTCAAGAAGCTGGGCGAGGACATGAAGATCCCGGCTGTCGACCTCAACAAGATCGTCGATCACCACCGCAAGAACCTCGAAGCCCTGGCCGCGAGCGGCAAGGCAGCGGCCGAGGGCGCGGCCGCCTTCGCGGCCAAGCAGCGCGAGATCATCGAGGCCGCCGTGAAGGACATCCAGGAAGCCTCGAAGAACTTCAAGGTGCCCGGCAGCGCGCAGGAGATGATGGCGGCGCAGACCGAGTTCGCAAAACGCGCCATGGAAGCGGCGGTCAAGAACACCCGCGACATGGCCGAGCTGGTGCAGAAGTCGAACCAGGACGCCGTCCGCATCATCCAGGACCGGATGAAGGAGAGCTACGAGGAAATCCGCCAGAGCTTCACGAAGAAGTAGGGCGCGGGCGCCTCTCAATTGAAGCCGGCCACCGCCGACGGGCGGCCTTGATCGGGCACGCCCGGTCCCGCCTCTCACCTCTCCCCGGCGGGGAGAGGTCGATCCGAGCAACAGCGAGGGTCGGGAGAGGGGGAGAGTGTGATCCGGAGAGGTCCTGCCCCCTCTCCCGGCTGCCACGGCATCGAGCGAACGCCAGATGCGTTCGCATCTCGCTATGCAGCCGACCTCTCCCCGCCGGGGAGAGGTAATGTAACGGAACCGTCCCGCTTCAATGGCGAGGGATCAGCTCCATCGAAGCGAGCAACCGCCCTTCAGTGGTGCCTGACCGGCTCCGGGTAGAACATCTTACGCCAGCCGGACCGGTCGAACCGGGTGAAGCTGCCCTCGGGCTGGGCGAGGCGGTCGGCCACTGCATAGACCACGGAGGGATTGTGGCCCATGCCGCAATGGCTGCCCTTCACCTCGATGTTCTCGGCAAGCGCCCCTTCGACCTCCACGCAGCACTGCCAGGCGCAGATGCCGTCCGTGCGGCTGTAGATGGCCGTGGTCGGCACCGGCGGTGGCGCCGAGATCGCGCCGCCCATATGGCTGTCGCGGTCGTCCACCTTGTGGCCCGAGGTGAATTCGTAGAGCCGCCAGGCATTGGTCGCGCGCGGCGAACCGTTGAACGGCGAGCCGAGCGTCACGACTCGGCGGATGCGGTCCGGCATGGCCTTGGCAAGCTGGCGGGCATAGATGCCGCCGAGGCTCCAGCCGACAAGGCTGACCTTCTGGCCGGACTGGTCATTGAGCATTTCGACGCGCTCGATCATGCGCCGCTCGAAGCCCGGCAGCAGGCCGTAATTGCGACCGAGATCCCAACCATGGGCGGCATAACCCTGCCCCGACAGGTAGGAACGCAGAGGCCCGGTGGAACGGTCGGAGGTGATCAGGCCCGGCAGGACCAGCACCGGGTGGCCGTCGCCGCGCGGTGCGGAAGCCAGCAGCGGATAGGCCGCGACGAAGGCGGCGAGTTCGGGGATAGCCCGCCCTTCCATGAGGAGCAGCGCCGTCGACGGCGGCGCGAGCTGGTCCGATGCTGCTGCCATGCTGTTTCCTCCAGTCGTGGCCTTCGCCGTGCGGCGGGCCCGATTCGTTGGCCCGGTCTCGAAACCGGGCACAACAAGAAGATCATCGACGCGCGAGCGCGGCAAGCCGGCCGCCGGGGCGCGTCATCGGCCTGTTGACATAGGAACGGCACCCGCCGGGCGGTAGGGCCAGCGCTATGGGGCTGCCCGCCGCGCGCCGGCCGCCTTGGCGCGTGAAGGCTTTGCAACGGCTGCCTTGGCGGGCTTCGCCGTGCCCTTCGGTGAGGATTTCGCGGCCTTTGGCGCGTCCTTACCCGCCGATGTCCCCGCTTTCGGCCCAGTCTTTGCTGATTTGGCCTTTGCCGGCTTGGCTTCGGCCGCCACTCCGCCGTTCGCAGCTGCCTTTGGCGCCGCAGCCGCTTTCGCATCGGCAGGCGCCTCGCCCGCCGGCATCTTGGCCTTCACCGCCGCAACCAGCTCGTCCAGCGCGGGTTTCAGGCCGTCGGCAAGATCGGCGACGTCAGGCACGGCCTTGCGGTCGGCGGTCAGGCCGAAATCGAGAGCATTCATGTAGCTCTGGACCGTCAGGTTCAGGCCGATGCCGTGGGTCGGGATGGAGACCGGATAGAGCGCCGTCACCTTCGCGCCCGCGCAATAGAGCGGGAAGGGCGGCCCCTGCGTGTTTGAGATTACGACATTGACGCCCATCGGCACCATGTCGGCGAGGCCCGACTTGCCGATCAACTGCACGAGGCCGGGCAGCAGCATGGGCGCGCCGATCAGCGTGAAATCCTTGGGCGCGGCGTCCTTGGTCGCGCCAGCCATGTTTTTCGACGTCGAGGAGGTCTTCTGGATCGACAGGAGCCGCTCCAGCGGATCCGCGACATCGGTCGCCAGCGGGCAGTTCATCCCGAAGACCTGGTTGTTGATGTCGGTATTGCCGGCCTCGCGCAGCGAAATCGGCACGAAGGCGATCAGCGGCGTCTTCGGCAGCTTCTTCTTCGCGAGGAGATAGGTCCTGAGCGCTCCGGAGCAGATCGCCATGACCACGTCGTTGATCTTGGTTCCGGTGGCCTTGGCGACGAACTTGGCCTCGTCGAGCGGCACCGACCGCGCGGCATAGGACCGCTGCCCGGTGATCGTGACGTTGAACGGCGTCTTCGGCGGCACGAGGTTCGGGATGGCTGGTGCGCCGGGCACCTTCTCCTCGCCCTTCGACGCGCCGGGGATGAGCGCGCTCGCCAGCGAACCCATCAGCTTCGCGCCCGCCGTCATCACCGTGATGTGCTGGCGGATCATGTTGGCCATCAGGTCGTTGAGTCCGACGATGGCGCGCTGCTCCATGGTCGGCTTCGCCGCCTTCGGCTTCGGCGCGGGTGCCGGGCCGACATCGCGCGGCGTCTCGGTCACGTCGTAGAGCGCCTTGGTGATGACCATGCCCGCGCCGCCGTCCACCGCCGCATGGTGGACCTTGGAATAGAGCGCCAGCCGCCCGTCCGCGAGCCCGTCGATCACGGTGAACTGCCAGAGCGGCCGCGACCGGTCCAGCACCACCGAATGCAGGTCGCCGACCATGGCTTCGAGCTGCGCGAACGTGCCGGGCTTCGGCAGCCGCGCGTGGCGGATGTGATAGTCGAGGTCGACCTCGCCGGCATCGACCCAGCCGGGATGATCGAGGTCGAAAGCCGAGCGCGCCAGCTTCTTTCCGAAGATCGGGATGAGGTGGACACGCCCCGCGAAGAACGTCCTGAAATGCTCATGGAACGAGCCCGTCATCGCCTTCGGCGGGTCGTAGAGCGTCAGCCCGGCCACGTGCATCGGCGTCTCGGGCGTCTCCATGTAGAGGAACGTCGCGTCGATGCCGCTGAGCTGCTTCATGGCGGTTCTCCCTCGCGCAGGTGCTGCGCCTGGCCTCTGGCGGGCCTTGTCCGCCCATTGAAGGACGGAGCGCCCTGCCCCGCAAGCCCGAAGACGAGCGCGCGGTGCTTGAACGGAAGCGCCGCACGGAACTAGTCTCGCTTCAACGACAAGAATTTCACTGGGAGAACGCCATGGCACGCCGCGACGCGGGCTCGCCCCCGAAGGCCTCGCACAAGACGCCGGCCGCCAGCCGCACCGATGCGAAGAAGCGCTCCGGGACACATGATCCCGTCGGCGAGACAGCGCCGGAGCCTGCGAAGCCCACCGCACCCCTCGCCCAGCAGATCGCCGAGGAGGCCGCGCAGAACACGCTGGCGCTGAACCCGCTCATCGGCATGCGCACCGAGGACCTGATGCAGGGCGCGCGCACCGTGCTCGGCGCGCTGGCGGCGCAGCCGCAGATCGTCGCGCAGCAGTGGATGGACTTCATGAAGGAGATGGGCCGGATCGTCGCCGGCCAGTCCGAGGTGGAGCCCGACCCGAAGGACAAGCGCTTTGCCCATCCCGCCTGGAACGAAAACCGCTTCCACAAGGCGCTGATGCAATCCTACACGGCCTGGGCGAAGACCGTTCAGGAAGCCGTCGAGAAAACCGGCCTCGAGGGCAAGGACGCCGCCCGCGCGCGCCTCGTCACCTCTATCTTCGTCGACGCCATGGCGCCCTCGAACACGCTGGTCGGCAACCCACTGGCGCTGAAACAGGCCATCGACAGCAAGGGCGCCAGCCTCGTCGAGGGCATGAAGAACTACCTCTCCGACCTCGCCAGGAACGGCGGCCTGCCGAGCCAGGTCGACATGTCGAAGTTCAAGGTCGGCGAGAACCTCGCCAACACGCCCGGCACCGTCGTCTTCAAGAACGAACTGGTCGAGCTGGTCGTCTACACGCCGACCACCGAGAAGGTCTGGGCGCGGCCCTTCGTGCTCGTGCCGCCGCAGATCAACAAATATTATTCGGTCGATCTCGCGCCCAACAAGAGCATGATCCGCTTCCTGCTCGCTAACGGCATTCAGACTTACTGCATCTCGTGGCGGAACCCGACCGCCCGCCACCGCGACTGGGGCCTCGACAGCTATATCCACGCGCTCGACGAGGCGGTCGACGCGGCCCGCGCCATTTCGGGCGAGGACAAGGTCAACATCATGGGCTCCTGCTCCGGGGGCATCACCACGTCGACCTATGCGGCATGGCTCGCCGGCAAGGGCGAGGACAAGCTCGCCAGCGTCATTCTCGCGGTCTGCGTGCTGGATACCGAGGCGGAAAGCGAGAGCGACATGGCAGCGCTCGTCACGCCCGAGACGGTGCTCGCCGCCAAGCAGATGTCGGCGACGCGCGGCGTGCTCGACGGCTCCGAACTCGCCAAGATGTTCGCGTGGATGCGGCCGAACGACCTCGTCTGGAACTACTGGGTCAACAACTACCTGATGGGCAACCAGCCGCCGGCCTTCGACATCCTCTACTGGAACGCCGACACGACGCGCCTGCCTGCGCGCCTGCACGGCGACTTCCTTGACCTGATCTTCACCAACCCCTTCGTCAACCCGAACAAGCTGTCGATCTCCGGCGTGCCCATCGACATGCGCAAGATCAAGGCCGACACCTATGTCATCGCCGGCACGACCGATCACATCACGCCGTGGAAGGCGGTCTACCAGACGGCGCGCATCTACGGGCCGGACACGCAGTTCGTGCTGTCGAATTCGGGCCACCTCCAGAGCCTCCTGAACCCGCCCGGCAATCCCAAGGCCTGGTACGTCACGGCCAAGGCGAAGGAGGCCGATGCCGACACCTGGACCAAGACGGCTGTGAAACACGCCGATTCATGGTGGCTGAACTGGGCGGAGTGGCTGAAGGAGCGCTCCGTGAAGGAAATTCCGGCTCCGAAGACGGCCGGCAATGCGACGTACAAGCCGCTCGGACCGGCGCCCGGCACCTACGTCTTCGAGCCTTGAATGCAGCAGCCGGCAATTGCGAGTGCCTCTGCCCCTGCTCTCTTCCTAGCCTCTCACCCTTACCTCTTGCCGCAGGCGGCGAGAGGCGCTTCGCGAGAACCCTCTCCCTTAGCGGGAGAGGGTGCCCGCGTCAGCGGGCGGGTGAGGGGGGCGTGCGGAACCCCCTCATCCGGCGCCTACCGGCGCCACCTTCTCCCACGAGGGGAAAAGGATCGCGACGACGCGGGCGCGAGGGGCCATCGGCACGCCAAACAGGCAAGTGAACAGGATCAAGGGACCCTGATGCCGAATCGGTCGTTTCCTCTCACAATGCCGCATCGGCCAGCCCGCCACTGAGGAGCCAGACTTGACCGCAGCCGCCATGGCATCCTCGCCCGCACCCACATCCCCTTCCTTCGACATCCGCATGGTCGATGTCGGCGGCCAGATGCTGCGGGTCGGCATCAAGAAGGGCGACGGCAGCCGCCCGCCACTGCTGATGTTCAACGGCATCGGCGCGAACCTTGAACTTGCCGCGCCCTTCTTCGAGGCGCTGAAGCACACCGAGGCCGTCATCTTCGACGTCCCCGGCATCGGCGGTTCGCCCGCTCCGACCCTGCCCTACAGGCCCTCGACACTCGCGCAGCTCGCCCACGACCTGATGCGCCAGCTCGGCTACCTCGGCGAGATCGATGTCTCCGGCGTTTCCTGGGGCGGGGGCGCTGCCCAGCAGTTCGCGTTCCAGTTTCCGAAGGTCTGCCGCCGGCTGATCCTCGTCGCCACCTCGCCCGGCGCGATCATGGTGCCCGGCGCGCCCAACGTTCTGATGAAGATGGCGAGCCCGCGCCGCTACACCGACAAGGGCTACATGCGCGAGATCGCCGCCGAGATCTATGGCGGCGCGTTCCGCAAGGACCCGACCCTGATCAACCGCCACGCGGCGGCGATGAAGGGCTCGACGCAATACGGCTACACGCTTCAGCTCCTCGCCATGATCGGCTGGACCAGCCTGCCCTGGCTCTGGATGCTGCCGCAGAAGACGCTGGTCATGTCCGGCACCGACGACCCGCTGATCCCGGTCATCAACGCCCAGATGCTCGCGACCCTCATCCCGAACGCGCGGCTTCATCTGGTCGATGACGGGCACCTCTTCGTCGTCACCGATCCCGAGCGCGCCGCCGCCACTGCCGAGGCGTTTCTGGGCGAAGACTGAGCGATTCACGCCGAGGTTCGCCCGCCTTTCCCCCCAAGTTGCCCCGCTGACCGCCCCGGACGCAGCTTCTGCCGCTTTTCAAGGCATGCCTAGTTGCTGCGATGCAGCATAGCTGTTGCGTTGCGAACGCGCGCCACTTTTACTTTCTGGCAACGAACACGCCCCGAAACGGCCTTGCGCGCAATAGTCGTCACAAGAAAGCCTCGAGATAGAAACAGTCGAAACACAGACGTAACGATTGATCCGCGCCTTCAATTCTTTTGATGAAAGCGTTCCGAACATCGTCACGAATGAATGCGACCAACGCATCGAAACAGCCGCCCCGACCCTTCGGCGGCGCCGGTTCGCCCTTTCAATCGTTGGAGCATTCCCATGACCACCATGACCTCTTCGCCCTCCGCCACGCTCGCCTCGGACAGCATCGCCTCCCGTCTCGCGGGCTTCGTCGCTGCCGTGCAGGAGCATTTCCTGATCCGCCGCAGCATCAACGAACTGCGCTCGCTCAGCCCCGAGGCTCTCCGCGACATCGGCATCGAGCGTTCTGAAATCGAGCGCGTCGCCCGTTTCGGTCGCGTCGGCTACTGATCGGCCGCCAGCGGGTCCGGCTGCCGTCACGCCCTGTCCGCGCTTCCCCTGTCGCGGGCGGGGCATTCTTTTGCGCAGGCCTTACGTCAGGGCCGCGAGAAATGCCGGCAGAGGCCGGCCCTGGCTTAGAAGGTAGCGGCCCATGGCGCCTGCGACCTTGCGCACGGACGCCCGCCCGCCCATCCGCTCGCGCCAGGCGAGCAGGCGCGGACATTCCGCCCCTAGCGGCGCGCCCATGCGCACTCCGAAGATCTGCGCCATGTAGAAGGCGATGTCGGCATAGGTGAAATCGCCGGCGAGATAGGGATTGTCGCCGATGGCTGCTTCCAGCCGGCCATAAAAGGCCGCAGCGCCTTCCTTGGCCGCGATGGTGACTGGATCGTCCGGCGCATCCTGAAGCCCGAAAAGCCTGACGATGTGGGGAAAATAGACTTCGTCCGATAGCATTTCGAGCTGCCGGGCACGCGCGCGGTCAGGCACCGAACGCGGCCAGAGCGGCAGGTCGGGCTTCAGGTCCTCCAGATATTCGAAGATCTGCGTGGAATCGGCGATCTCGAGGTCGCCCTGGATCAGCACCGGCACCTGTCGTTTGGGATTGATCCGCAGCACGTCCGGATGCTTCGGCTCGTAGAGCCGCGTCATCGAGAACGACACCATCACCAGTTCGAAGTCGATGCCCTTCTCGGCCAGCGCGATCTCGGCCTTGGCGCCGAACATGCTCAAGGGGCCGGAATAGAGCCGGATCGCCGCGCCTGCCGTCACGCTCATTCTCCCACCCCGGATTGAGCGGCGAGAATAGCCTGTGGCCGGCCACAGGTTGTCAGCAGCCTATTCGGCCGCCTCGTTGCGGCGCGATGCCTCGAGAACGGCGCGGATGCGGTCGGCAAGCGGCAGGTCGGCGGGGCGCTTGCGCCCGCTCCCCGGCGTGCCCTGATAGGCGTCGAGGATTTCCTCGATCCGCGATCCCGGCCCTTCGAGCACGGCGGTCACGCGGGCGACGTCGACGGCGATCTGGTCGATCCGTTCGCGGAGGACGCGGGTCTCCTTGCCGTCGCGCGCAGCCGCGCCCTCGGCCGCGCGCGCGAGGGCGGCGACCTCCCGCTGGATGCGCGTGCGGTCCTCGCGCGCCTGCGCGAGCGAACCTTCCAGCACCGTCTTCTCGGCCTTGGCGGTCTCGGCTGCGATCTGGAGTGTGCGGCTCGTTTCCGCGCCCGACTGCTTCAGCGCGGCGATCTCGGCCCTGAGGCGGTCGCGGTCGGCTTCCACGCGCGCGCCCGCGCGCTCGGCGGCATCGCGCGCCTGCTGCTCCCGCCCGGCCTTCTCGATGGCCTCCGAAGTGCTCGCCTTGAGCCCCGCAGCCTCGCCCTGAAGCTTCTCGACGCGCTTCGTCTCGGTGGTCAGCTTGCCGGTGACCGAATTCAGCTCCGCCTGCAGATCGCCGTTCCGCCGCCGCTCGCCGGACAGCAGGGTCGCCGTCTCTGCGAGCGACTTGCGCATCTCGGCGATTTCGCCGCGCAGAACCTGCGTCAGTTCGGTCTCCGTCTTCAACGCAGCCTGAACGTCGGCGATACGCTGCCGCTCGCCCGTCAGAAGGTTCGATGTCTCGGCGAAGGACTGGCGGTGGCCGACGAGATCGGCCTCTGCGGTCGCGAGGCTGGCACCGAGCTGGGCCGCCTGGTTTTTCAGGTTGTCGACCTGGGTGCGCAGCGCCACGATCTCGACCCGCTGGCCGTCGTTTTCGGCAAGCTTCGCGTTATGTTCGCCCATGAGGCTCGCAAAGGCGGCCTCGCGGGAGGTGAGTGCCTCGCCCGCCTCCTTCAACGCGGCTCGCAACTCCGCAACCATCGCCTCGGACGCCTTCAGCGTCTCCTCGCCCGCCGCCTTCGCCGATTCAAGGCCGGCAATGCGCGCCGCCCGGGCGTCGAGCTCGGTGCCGAGATCGCGGATGCGCTCGTTGCGGCGGGCGATGTCGACGACATGTCCGTTCGCGGCCTCGCGCAGCTTCTCCGCCTCGATTTCGATACGCCGCACAGCCAGGGCATGGTCGGCCCGGAGCTGATCCTTGTCGGCCTTGATCTCGGCCATGGAGAGCGGGATCGCGCTTTCCACCCGCCGCGTCGTCAGCCGCACCGCGCGGCGCCAGACGGCCCCCATGAAGGCGAGCGACAGAAGCGCCGCTGTCAGGAAGCCCAGCGCGAAGACCATGGCGGTCTCGATCGTCACGACCTTGCCACTCCCCCCTCGAACGGGCGCCGAATGCAATGTCCTGTTCTGCCATGCGCAAGCGGCCGCGGATAGTGCCGCGACCGCTCGATACTTGTCATGAAACCCTTAGCGTTTCAGCCCGATGGCGCCCGGATCAGAAGGGATTCCAGGTCGGCCGGCCCGTGAACTTCAGGTAGCCGCCATTGACGCCGAGCCGCGCGCCGACGCCGGTGCGGATCGGCACGACCAGCATGTTGTCGGCCCCGAGCGCCGTCATGCCGAGCCCGCCGACGAGATAGGCGGACCCGTCGATGCCGATGAAGCGCCGCTCCAGATCCTCCACGCCGCGCACCCGGTAGGCCAGCATCATGGTCCGCGCGCCGTCGCCGCCGAAATCGAAGCCGAGCGACGGGCCTTGCCAGAACACTTTGGAATCGTTGCCGTTCTTCGTATAGAGCATGCCCTCGCCATAGCGCAGGCCGGCAATGAAGGCGCCCGAGCCCTCCTGCCCGAGGATGTAGGCGCTCGGCTGGCCCCATTGCTGGGTGGCGCGCTCAACGAGATTGGCAAGCCCCCGGCTCGTCGAGCCGAAGAAACGATGGCCCGTGCCGACGATCTCGCTGCCCGAGAACGTGCGGGGCGATTCGGAACCATAGGAGCGCTGCGCGAAGGCCGGTCGCGACAGGCTGGCGGCGGCAGTCGCGCCGAGCCCGACAAGAAGGGCACGACGATCAAAGAAGTCAGGACGACGCATGGTCACCTCTCGAAAAGTGAACAGGCGCTGCCGCCCAGCCCGGCGCGCCGATAGTGAGGACATGGTAAGCGGCGAAGGTAACCATTTGGTCACCAGGCCGTAATTTCGGCGTCCCGGGTAAGGATCTGGTTACGGTGTGCAGCCATCGTCCAGAACCGGGACGACAACGAGATTCGGGGATGAACATGTCCGTGATGAGGCAATTTTTCCGGCCTCTCGCCTGGACGCTGGCGGTAACCGCACTCTATGCGGGCGTTGCGGTGCTGATCGGCATGACCAGCGAATCCTCGACCCGGGCCGCCACGACCGAGCGCGTCGTCACCGACCGCCTGACCGGCCTCGCGCTCTACGGTTTCGATCCGGTCGCCTATTTCACCGAAGGCGGCCCGCAGCAGGGCGCGGACGCCTACGAGCTCACCTGGGCTGGTGCCATCTGGCGTTTCCGCAACGAGGGCAATCGCGACGCTTTCATGCAGGCGCCCGCCATCTACGAGCCGCGCTTCGGCGGCTACGATCCGGTCGCGGTCGCCGAAGGCATCCCGACCGGCGGCCATCCCTCCGTCTGGCTGATCCATCGGGAGCGGCTCTATGTCTTCCATTCCGAGAAGAACCGCGCGGTTTTCGCGGAAGAGCCCGCCGCCGTGCTCGACAGGGCCGAAACGCAGTGGCCACAGATCAAAAACCGGCTCGTCCCCTGACGCTTTCAGGGGTTACCGGGCCGCGCGCGCTCCTTGAAGAAGACCCAGATTTCCTCGGCCGCCTCGATGTCGTGATTCTGCTGGCCGAGCATGGCGCCGACCATCGGCCGCATGGTGCGCCCCGCGCGCGCGGGCGCCTGATGGCCGCCCCCCTCGACCCGGTAGAGGCTGGTCGCATGGCGGCAGCCCGTGCCGTCCATCAGCACCACCCGCGTATTGTCCGATGTACCCTGCCGCGCCAGCGGCTTCTCGCCGGCCCCCGTACAGCCGTTGCGCGCGCGGAAGAAGGCGAAGGTATCGGGCGCGGACAGCGTCAGCCCGCCGGCATCACCGGGGCGTGCCTGCCCCTCCCACGGCGAGAGCCGGTCCTCCGTGCCGCTCATGATGAGGACCGGGATTGCCCGCCCGCCGCACGAGCGCGTCCACATCACCGACATGTTGGCGATGATGGCGGCTCCCGCCGCGAACAGGTCGTTCGCCTCGCAGATCAGCCGGTAGGTCAGATGGCCTCCCTGCGACAGGCCGGTGATGAAGACGCGTTGCCGGTCGACCTTGCCGGCGACATTGAGTTCGCCGACGATCCGACGGATGAACCCGACATCGTCGACGCGGCTGGCCGGATTGAAACGGCGCGCATCGGGCGGGCGGCCGTCGTTCCAGGAATTGGCGACCGCCTGCGGATAGACGACGATCAGGCCCTCGCGCGCGGCGACCTCGTCCCAGGCCATGTAACGGCGGACCTGCTCGGCGGTGCCCAGCGCCCCGTGCAGGACGACGACAACGGGCGCGGGCCGGTTGCGGCCATGATCGACGATGATCGCCGTGCGATTGCCGTCGGATGTCTGGTACTCGGCGGTTCGGACGCTTTGCGCAGAAGCGGCCGGCATGAAGGCAAACAGGGTAGCGGCCACGCTGAGCCGCACCATGCCACGCTTCAGTCTGCCGTCAGCCATGGACCCTCGCCGGCCGGCGCGATTCGTCCCCCGCCTCAGAATGGGAGGTAGCCGGCTAGGAAATCAACCGGTCATAGAGCCGGCCGTTCCCGTGTCGTCACACGACCCCGTTCACCAGCGGCTCGCCGCGGCCGAGCCGCCCGAGATTCTCGATCAGCAGGTCGATGACGCGCTTCTCGTAGGCTGCCGTTTCGCCGCCGGTGTGGGGGGTGATGAGGACGTTCTCCATGGTCCAGAGCGGGGAAGTTGCGGGCAGGGGCTCCTCGCGCGTCACGTCGAGCCCTGCGGCGGCAATGGTCCCGGCCTGCAGCGCCGCGACGAGGGCATCCTCGTCCACCACCTTGCCCCGCGCGCAATTGATGAGATGCGCCGTCGGCTTCATCGCCTTCAGGCGGGCGGCATTGATGAGACCCTCGGTCTCGGCCGTCAGCGGGCAGGTCAGGACGACGATATCGGCCTCCCCGAGCGCCCGGTCGAGATCAGCAGGCCCGACCAGCGCGTCGATATTCTCCACCGTCGCCGAGGTATCGCGCTTGAGGCCGACCACCCGCATGTCGAACGCCTTGGAGAACCGCGCAATGCGCCCACCGATGCCGCCGAGGCCGACGATCAGCAGCGTCTTGCCGGCGATCTCGTCCTCGCGGGCGGCGGGATCGCCGATCATGCCGCGCCAGTGCTTCTTCGCCTGATTGTCGCGCGCCGTGTGAATCATGCGCGACAGGGAGAGGATCAGCCCCATCGCATGCTCGGCGACCGCATTGGCATTCGCGCCCTTGGCGCTGGCCAGCTTCACCCCCTTCGCCTTGAGCGCATCCAGGCCGAAGACATCGATGCCGGCGCTGACCGACTGGATGAACCGGAGCTTGCCGGCATTTTCCAGCGGCGCGTTGCGCCAGAAGGCCGAGACGCAGGCCACGTCGAAATCGCCGATGCGCGCATGGAAATCGGCCGGGGAGCGGAACTCCTCGAAGCGGATACCGGTATTGCGGCGCGCGAACTCGTCACCGAGGCGGTAGGCGGAATGGCCGAAGCCGATGGTGATGTCCGAAAGGGCGGGGAAAGCGGTCATGGCGGTTCCGGTCTGCGAGGCGCCCGATCTTCCCCATGGCGCGCGCGAAGGCAATCGGGCAAGCGGTATGATCCCCATGCAGTCGGCGTCGCGTGGGCTAATCCGGCACGCGGCTTGCCTCGCCGGACGGCCATCCGGCACCTCTCAAGATCCATCGACCGACAGGCGCGCATGACCTCCCACGCCGTTCCCCCGTCCCTGCCCTCGCACGGACGCTACGACTACAGCGCCATCACCCGGCGGCCGGTCTATGACTGGCCCGGAGCTAAGCGGCTTGCCGTCTATCTCGGCGTCAATCTCGAGCATTTCGCCTTCGGCACCGGCCTCGGCGCGGAACTCGCGCCCGGTGGCCCACAGCCGGACGTGCTGAATTACGCTTGGCGCGATTACGGCAACCGCGTCGGCGTCTGGCGCATGATCGAGCTGTTCGACCAGTTGGCTTTGCCGGCATCGGTGCTCGTCAATTCCTCCATCTACGCCTATTGCCCGGAGGTGATGGACGCCTTTCGCGCGCGCGGCGACGAGGTGCTCGGCCATGGCCGGACCAACTCGGAACGGCAGGGCGTGCTGGACGAGGTGTCGGAGAAGGCGCTGATCGACGAGACCACGGCCGCCATCCTCGGGGCGGAAGGCAAAGCGCCCAAGGGCTGGCTGGGGCCATGGATTTCCCAAAGCCTCGTGACGCCGGACCTGCTTGAGGAGGGCGGCTACGGCTATCTGCTCGACTGGTGCCAGGACGACCAGCCGATCTGGTTTTCGACGCGCGACGGCGGGCGCATCCTGTCCCTGCCCTATCCGCAGGAGCTGAACGACATCCCGGCCATCGTCGCGCGCAAGGATTCGGCCAGCCAGTTCGCTGACACGATCATCGACCAGTTCGACGAGATGCTGGACCAGTCGAGAGCCATGCCGCTGGTCATGGGGATCGCGCTGCATCCCTACATCGTCGGCCAGCCTTACCGGCTGCGGCAACTGCGGCGGGCGCTGGCGCATATCGCGGCCCGGCGCGACGACATCTGGATCACCACCGCCGGGGCCATCGCGGACCACGTCGCCGGCCTGCCGGAAGGCATCGTGCCGGGGTCGCGAGGGGCGTGACGTCCTCGCCGCGCCGGATCACGTCATCTTGTAGGTCATCTCCCGCTCGGCCCTCGGCGGCAGGAACGTGCGGTTGAAGATTTCGCTCGCGGCCGGCGCGCGCGCCAGTTCGTAGCCGGTCACCACCATGCCGATAGCGCGCGTCAGGCGGTCGTCCTTGACATCGCCCGCGCCGATCTCGCGCAGCTCCGGCGACACGATCAGCTTGTCGAAGGCGTATTGCAGGCGGCGCTTCTCCACGGGAATGTTGACGAGACCGTCGAAATTCTTGACCGCCGCCATGCCGACATTCTGGTCGAGGCCGACCTCGACATTGGCCTTGTTGACGGCGCGGACGAGGCCGGCGACGGCGCGCGGATTGTCGCGGATCAGCTTCTGCGACACCATCATGCCGTTGGAATAGAGATCGAGGCCGTAATCGCCGAAGGCGAACCAGACGAAGTCCTTGTCAGGGTCCTGCCGGTTCAGCACGAGGTTGAAGTAGCTGGTGATGTTGAACACCAGCGCCGCGTCGATCTGACCCTGGATCAGCATGGGTTCCTGCAGGTTCGGCGCCATGCTGGTCACAGCCAGCTTGGCGAGGTCGAGATTGTTGGCCCTGGCGAAGACCGGCAGCAGGCGCGTGGTCGGCGTGCCGGGCGCGCCGCCGAGCTTGCGGCCCTCGAGGTCCTTCACCGTCGCGATGCCGCTCGACTTCTTCGCGACGAAAGCGAAGGGCGGCTGGTTCCACATCTGGTAGACCATGACCGGGGTATCGGCCGGCCGGGTCGCTGCATTCTGGATGATCGCATTGATGTCGCCGAAGCCTGCTTCGTAGGCACCACCCATGATGCGGGTCACGGTCGCGCCGGAGCCCTCGCCCTGGTCGATGACCACGTCGAGGCCGGCCTCGCGGAAATAGCCCTTGTCGCGCGCGACGAAATAGGGCGCGTCGGAGCCCTGGGTCTTCCAGCCCAGCGTAAATTTGATGGTGGTGAGGCCCTGCGCGCGGACTGCCGGCGCGAACAGGGTAGCGCCGAGGCCGGCGGTGACGGCCCGGCGGCTCAAGCCCTTCGAGAAGATCATGGCGGTGCTCCCTGATGGCGACCGCGATGCTTCGCGGCCGGTCGATCACGGAGCGGGATCAGGCAAGAACTTTGCCATATGGAGCGGACAGGCCGCTCAAGCTAACGAGGGTTCAGCAACCTGAGTTGCTGGTCGAGCTGCTGGTTCAGTCTGAAGTCCGTGTTCGGATCAATCGGCAGGCGGCCCCGCAATACACCCCTGCCGCGATCCCGGCCTATAGCTGCCGGTGCCCTACCGGCTTCTTCAGCCTGTGGCGGCCTCGCAGCCCCAGGACCGCCTGCAGAGGGCCAGTTCACGACTCGGACCAGAAGAACTGGCTCCGGCGCAGGAGGCGGCACATAGGTAAAGGCGATATTGAGGATGTTGGTTTCGAGCCGCGATATTCCCGCGCCCGTGGAGGCAATCAGATTGACGGCACGATGCCCCGCGCCGGCCCCCGCCCCGTAGCCGAGCAAAAACTGGAACGCCTGGCCGAACTCCCGCGGAAAATGGACTGCATCAGACGATCGTTCGCTGCCGGCGGCGACGCGGGTCATCCAGTCCCGAAAGCCCAGATCTCCGGCGAAGACATAACCCGCGCCGGATGATGGACCGTTACAGCGATGATTGAGCAGATCAGCCGTCATCATCTTGTAAGTGACGGTCGAGGATCGTTCCGCACTGGTGGTGAGGCTTGGCGTCAGCGACAGGCCGGATATTCCGCCGCCGGCGGCGAACGACCAGTCCAGGGCATTCACCCGCAGATAGCCGTCATCCCTGGTCTTGGCGGTGATCTGGATCGCCACGCCGAACCGATCGATGTTGCGCGAAAAATCACTGCCTCCACGCCGGAGGGATTGAACTGCCGCCGCGACATCGCATTGGACGTGATCGACCAGCGCGCCCATCGACAGGCGACTGTGCTCCGGAATGTCCGGATAACGCACGGCGCACCCTGTCATACCAATAGCCATCACCGCGACAAACGCGCAGCGCTCGCCCCATCGCCCCATGACACGTCCCCGAAGGCTGCCTCTTCTGCGGGCAGACCAGCGGCAATCCTAGCGAAGGGGGCTGCAACCCGAAAACTGTGGTATCTACTTATGCAACCACAGGATAATGGACTTGCTTCGGGTTGTCTCAGCTCGCGAGACGCTGGGCCTCGCGCAGCGGCCACGCGCTGGCGGCCGCGAGTTCCTTCTGCGCCTGCGCATATTCGCGCTTGAGCCGGGCGATGAGATCGCCGGCGCTTTCCACGGCCTTGACCGCGCCGATGCCCTGACCGGAGCCCCAGATGTCGCGCCAGGCCTTGCTTTTCTCGGAACCGCCGGAGCCGAAGCTCATCTTGGAGGGGTCGCTCTCGGGGAGGTTGTCGGGGTCCAGCCCGGCATTGACGATGGAGGCGCGCAGATAGTTGCCGTGAACGCCGGTGAAGAGGTTCGAATAGACGATGTCGCCGGCCGTGCCGTCAACGATCGCCTGCTTGTAGGCTTCCGGCGCGTTCGCCTCCTTCGTCGCGATGAAGGCGGAGCCGATATAGCCGACATCGGCGCCCATGGCCTGCGCCGCGAGGATCGCGCGGCCCGAGGCGATGGCGCCCGACAGGGCCAGCGGACCGTCGAAGAACTCGCGGATCTCCTGAATCAGCGCGATGGGCGACAGCGTGCCGGCATGGCCGCCCGCGCCGGCCGCGACCGCGATCAGGCCGTCCGCGCCCTTTTCCAGCGCCTTCTTGGCATGGTTGATGTTGATGATGTCGTGCAGCGTGATGCCGCCATAGGAATGGATCGCCTCGTTGAGTTCGGGGCGCGCGCCGAGCGAGGTGATCACCACCGGCACCTTGTATTTCACGCACATCTCGATGTCGTGCATGAGCCGGTCGTTCGACTTGTGAACGATCTGGTTCACCGCATAGGGCGCGGAGGGCGCGTTCGGATGCGCCTCGTCATACGCGCCGAGTTCGTCGGTGATCCGCTTCAGCCAGTCCTCCAGCACCGGGCCGGGCCGGGCGTTCAGCGCCGGAAACGAGCCGACGATGCCGGCCTTGCACTGGGCGATGACCAGATCCGGGTTCGAAACGATGAACAGCGGCGAGCCGATGGCCGGAAGCTGCAGGCGGCCGGCAAGCGAAGCGGGAAGCGACATGGGCGGCGTGATCCGTGGCTGGGGCGTAACGTGTATCGACACGTCACATCAAAACCGATCACGCGATGAGGGGGAAGCCCCGTCGGAGGACGGATGGCGATTTAGCCGTACCGCGCCTCGTATCGTGCCTCGCCCTGCGGCGGCGGGGTGATGGCATGGCCCTCGTCCGCATACTGGTTGAGCTTGTTGCGCAGCGTGCGGATCGAGATGCCGAGAATGTTCGCGGCATGGGTCCGGTTGCCAAGCGTATGGCCGAGCGTGTCGAGGATCAGGTCGCGCTCCACGTCCGCCACTGTGCGGCCGACGAGGCCGCGCGTCACCGCCTCCGCCGCGATGGCGGCCTGCGCGGCAATGGCATCCGGCCCGCGCCGCTCGTCGAGCCGCGCGCCGTCCGGCGTGCGGATGGCATCGACGCCGATCTCCGGTCCGGAGGACAGCAGCACCGCGCGATGCAGGGTATTCTCAAGTTCGCGGACATTGCCCGGCCAGCGGGCGACGGTCAGCTGGCGGCGGGCCTCGGCCGAAAGCGGCCTCGCCTGCATGCCGTTGGCCTCGGCGTATTTCTTGGCGAAGTGGCCGGCGAGTTCGAGGATGTCGGCGGGGCGTTCGCGCAGGGGCGGCAGCTTCAGGTTCACGACGTTGAGCCGGTAGAGCAGATCCTCGCGGAACGTGCCCTTGCGCACCTCCTCCACCAGCGCGCGGTTGGACGTTGCGAGGATGCGGATATCAACGGGCACAGGCCGGGTGCCGCCGACGCGGTCGATCACCCGCTCCTGGATCGCGCGAAGCAGTTTCGACTGAAGCCGGACGTCCATCTCGGAGATTTCGTCCAGCAGCAGCGTGCCGCCGTTCGCCTCCTCGAACTTGCCGATGCGGCGGGCGACAGCGCCCGTGAAGGCGCCTTTCTCGTGGCCGAACAGTTCGCTTTCGAGGAGGTTATCGGGAATGGCCGCGCAGTTCACCGCGACGAAGGGTGCTTTTGCGCGGTTCGACTTGGCGTGTACGTAGCGGGCGAGCACTTCCTTGCCGGTGCCACTCTCGCCCGTGATCAGGATCGAGGCATCCGAGCCCGCCACCTGGTTGGCGAGCTGGACGACGCGGGCCATGACCTCGTCGCGGTAGATGAGCTGCTTGGCATCGTCGGCAACCGCCGCCAGCACCGCCGCGATCAGCTCCGGGTCCGGCGGCAACGGGATGTATTCCTTCGCGCCGGCATGGATGGCCGCGACCGCTGCACGGGCATCGTTCGACGTGCCGCAGGCGACCACCGGCACGGCGATCATCTCGTCGCCGAAGGCCTTGACCAGTGCCCGGATGTCCATGGCGACATCGACCATGACGAGGTCGGCGCCCTTGGCGCGCATGACGCGCAGGGCCGTCTCGATGTCCTCGGCATTGGTGACGGCCGCGCCCTTGTCCACGGCCATCTTGGTGGCGATGGACAGCTGGCCCTTCAGGGTTCCGACGATCAGGAGGCGCATGGGTTCTGATCCTTCACCGCTCGGCCTTGATGATTTCCGTCATGGTCACGCCGAGCTTGTCCTCGACGAGCACCACTTCGCCGCGGGCGACGAGACGGTCGTTGACGTAGATGTCGATGGCCTCGCCGACCTTGCGGTCGAGTTCGAGGACCGTGCCCGGTCCGAGCTTCAGGAGCTCGCCGACATCCATGCGCGAGCGGCCGAGGACTGCCGAGACATGGACCGGCACGTCGAACACCGCTTCGAGGTCGGCGGCATCCTTGGCCGGGCCGTCGTCATCCGCGCCCGCCGAGACGAAGCCCGCGCCGGCGCCGGGCACGAGGCCCATGTCGCCGTCGTTCTCCAGGTCCGGCAGGGGCATGCCGTTGTCGGTGTCGTTCATGACTGGGCCTCGGAGGTTCCGGCCGGATGGGATGCGACGTAGCGCTCGACCGCCTCGGCGATGCGCATGGCGATCTCGTCGCGGTCGAGAATGATGCCGCCGGTCGACCATTCGATGCGGCAGTCGCCGGCAGCGATGGTCGGTTCGGCGAGAATGACGAGGCGGCCCTCGAAGCCGCGCTCGGAGGCAAGGCGCGTCAGTTCGGTGCGCGCCTGTTCCATCAGGTCGTCATGCACGCGCACGACGAGGTGCGGCACGCCGCGCAGGTTGGCGAAACAGTCGCCGACGAGCCTGCGGATTTCCGCCAACGGCTCGCGCGCGGTCAGCGTTCCCGCAAGCCTGCCCGCCACCGCCACGGCAATGTCGATGGCCTCCTGCTCAAGCCGGCCTTCCAGCCCGCGCAGCGCCTCGGCGGCGATCGCCAGACGGTCGCCGATGGCGGCGAAGGCGATGGCCTTCTGCCGCTCGACGGAAGCCATGGCCTCAGCCTCGCCCGCGAGGTAGCCGGCCGCCTGCCCCTCCTGCCGCGCGAGCGCGATCAGGTTCCGGTGTTCGGCAAGCGTCACCTTGGGCTCGGCCTCGCGCTTCTGCTCGGCGGCGAACTCCGTGTCGAACAGGAATTTGACGGGAGCGGCCATGTCAGAACACCAGCTCGTCGTCGGCGCGGTTCTTGGAGATCATGATCTCGCCCTTGGCGGCGAGGTCCTTGGCGAGGTTGACCAGCATGGCCTGCGCCTCGTCGACATCCTTGAGGCGCATCGGACCGAGAGCCTGCATATCGTCGGCGAGCATCTTGGCCGCGCGGGTCGACATCTGGCCGAGGAAGAATTCGCGCATGGTCTGCGTCGCGCCCTTGAGCGCGATGGCGAGCTTGTCCTTGTCGACCTGCCGGACGAGGGTCTGGGCCGAGCCGGAATCGAGCTTGGCGAGATCGTCGAAGGTGAACATCAGGTTCTTGATGCGCTCGGCGGAGTCCCGGTTCTGCTCTTCCAGCGCGGTGATGAAGCGCGTCTCGGTCTGACGGTCGAATGAATTGAAAATCTCGGCCATGGCCTCGTGGCTGTCGCGCCGCGAGGTCTGCGAGAGATTGGACATGAACTCGGTGCGCAGCGTCTGCTCGATGCGCTCCAGCACGTCCTTCTGGATCGCCTCCATCTTCAGCATGCGGCCGACCACGTCGAGCGCGAACTCCTCGGGGAGGATGGCGAGCACGCGCCCCGCATGCTCAGGCCTGATCTTGGAGAGCACGACGGCGACCGTCTGCGGATATTCGTTCTTCAGATAGTTGGCGAGCACCTGCTCCTGCACGTTGGAGAGTTTCTCCCACATGTTGCGGCCGGCGGGGCCCCGGATTTCCTCCATCAGGAGGGCGACGCGGTCGGAGGCCATGAACTGCGAGAGCAGCCGCTCGGTCGCATCGAAATTGCCCATCAGGCCGCCGGAGGCCGACAGGCGGCCGACAAACTCCAGCATCAGGCTCTCGACCGTATGGGGCTCCACCGTGCCGAGCTGCGACATGGCGATGGAGAGCACGCGGATCTCGTCGTCGTCGAGCAGCTTCCAGATGCGCGACGATACCTTGTCGCCGAGCGTCAGCATCAGGACGGCTGCCCGCTGGTGGCCGGTGAGCCCTCGCGCCGCCTCGGTATTGATGCGGCCGTCGGCGGAGAGCGCCGCGAGTGCCGAGCCGAATTCCGCATCGCGCTGTATCTGGGCGATGGTCATTTGGCCTCCGCGTCATGCAGCCACTGACGGATGATCGAGACCGTCTCGTGGGGATTCTTCTCGACCAGCTCGCCGACCTTGGCGAGCGAGGCCTGATGCACCTCGCCCTTGATCTGCGCCATCTCGATCATCTTCATCGTGGCGCTTTCCATGCCGGGCACGATGGGCGGTGCCTTCACCACTTGCCTGTCGTCGCCGGCCTCGCTGTCGGCGGCGGAGGCCCGGCTGACGGGGGCCGGCAGGGCCGGCGGCGGATCGGGCGTCACGATGCGGCGGAGCAGCGGGCGCACGACGAACAGCATGACCAGCAGCGAGACAATCAGCAGGACGACGAGCTCGATGGCGTAGCGGATGTCTTCCTTGGTCAGGTCGTAGATCATCCACCAGGGCCTCGGCGCCTCGGGCGCGGCGAGCTGCGGCGCTTCGGCGAAGCGCAGGTTGACGATCTCGACCTGGTCACCGCGGCGCTGGTCGAAGCCGATGGCCGAGCGGACCAGCGCGCCGATCCGCTCCAGCTCCTCGGCGGGACGAGGCTGGTAGTTGACGTTGCCCTGAGCATCGCGGGCATAGATGCCGTCGACCAGCACGGCGACCGAGACGCGCCTGATCCGGCCGCCCTCGGTGACTTCCGTGCGCTGGGTGCGGGCGATCTCGTAGTTGACGGTTTCCTCGGACTTGCGGCTGGCCTCGCGCGGGGCGTTCGGCTGCTGCGGCGTCGTCTGGTTGGCGCCGGGCAGTTCGTTGCCGACCGAGACCTGGCCGTCGCGGCTTTCGCCGGAGTTCGACTGCTCCTCGCGGGTCTGGGTGGAGCGCACCACGCGCCGCTCGGGGTCGAAGTCGTCCGAGGTCTGCGTGACGCGGTTGAAGTCCATGTCGGCGGCGACCCGCACGCGCGCCCGGCCGGGACCGACCACCGAGGCGATGATGCTCTCGACCTGCTCGCGCAGGTGCCGCTCCTGAGACGCGCGCCGCTCGTCGATGCTCGTGCCGGTCATGCCGGCGGCGTCGCCCGCGCCATCGGCGAGCAGGCGGCCGCTCTCGTCGACGATGGAGATGCGCTGGGGCGAAAGGCCGCGCACGGCCGAGGCGACGAGGTGGCGGACGGCGCGGATCTGCTGCGGCTCCAGCCCGCCGCGCACCCGCAGGACGATGGAGGCGGAGGGCTCGGTGCGCTCGCGCGAGAACAGGGCGCGCTCGGGCATGACCAGATGGACGCGCGCCGTCTGCACCCGCTCGATGCCGCGGATGGTGCGGGCGAGTTCGCCTTCCAGCGCGCGCAGCTGGTTCATGTTCTGAACGAAGGAGGTGGAGGACAGGGCATCGCCCTTGTCGAAAATCTCGTAGCCGACGCCGCCGCCGCGCGGCATGCCGGTCTCGGCGAGCTGAAGCCGCACGCGGGCCACCTGCTCCTGCTGCACGAAGACCTGCGCACCGTCGTTGCGGAGCTGGAAGCGCACCTGCCGGCGCTCGAGCTCCTTCACGATCTGGGCGGAATCCTCCAGCGTCAGATCGGAGAACAGCAGCGCCATCTGCGGCTGGCTCATGCGCAGGATGATGTAGACGAAGAAGCCGACCAGCCCGAGCGCCACGGCGCCCATGGCCGCGACGCGGGGCGCGCCGAGATTTTTCAGGAACTCAAGGATGCCGTTCAAGACGCCACCAGCCCTCTGCACAGCCTGCCGCTGATCGCGAAGCGGCTGACGCCGATCCGCTGGGCAAGATTTGCCGGGTGGGTGGTTACCGGATGGTTAACGCGTGTGAACGTTTCGGGTCAGCAGATGCGATTTGGTTGGCCTGACCAGCGAGAACTTCAAGCACGAGACCGGGCTGAAGGCCTAAGGCCGATCGCCACCCCTACTGACGGATCGGGCGGAGATCGCGCAGGGCGCCCTTCCCGGCCATCGCCTTAACCCCGCATTAACCAAGCGGTCGGCAATTCTTGCCCGGCGCCGTTCACATCTGCGAACGGCCGGACAGGATCAGCATGACGGACGTGACGGCAGGCGCTCAAGGCGTGCGATCCGCTGGCGGCTTCTCCGCCGGCGAGATGACCGCGTGGCTGCGCCGTCCGGACCTGTGGATGGCCACGGGCGTCATCGGCATCCTGGTCATCCTGATCTTCCCGATGCCGCCGCTGCTGCTGGACCTGATGCTGGCGGTGTCGATCATCTCCTCCGTCATGATCCTCATGACGGCGCTGTTCATCCACAGGCCGCTGGAATTCTCGTCGTTCCCGACGATCCTGCTCATCGCCACCATGCTGCGGCTGGCGCTGAACCTTGCCTCGACGCGCCTCATCCTGTCGCACGGCCACGAGGGCACTGCCGCCGCCGGTCACGTCATCGAAGCCTTCGGCAATTTCGTGATGGGCGGCTCGTTCATCATCGGCATCATCGTCTTCGCGATCCTGGTGATCGTGAACTTCATCGTCATCACCAAGGGCTCCGGCCGCATCGCCGAGGTCGCGGCGCGTTTCTCTCTCGACGCCATGCCCGGCAAGCAGATGGCGATCGACGCCGACCTCTCGGCCGGCCTGATCGACGAGAAGACGGCCAAGACCCGCCGCAAGGACCTCGAGGACGAAAGTGCTTTCTACGGCGCCATGGACGGCGCCTCCAAATTCGTGAAGGGCGACGCCATTGCCGGCCTGCTCATCACCTTCATCAACGTCATTGCCGGCCTGATCATCGGCGTGGCCCAGCAGGGCATGCCGTTCCTGGAAGCCGCGCGCACCTACACGGTCCTGACGGTGGGCGACGGCCTGGTCAGCCAAGTCCCCGCGCTGATCATCTCGACCGCCGCCGGCCTGCTCGTCTCCAAGGCGGGCGTCACCGGCTCGGCCGACCAGGCGATGATCCGCCAGCTCACCGGCTATCCGAAGGCGCTCGGCCTTTCGGCCGGCGTCATGGGGGCTATGGCGCTGCTCCCGGGCATCCCGTTCATCCCCTTCGCCGGCCTTGCCGGGCTCGCCGGCTATGCCGCCTATGCCCTCGGGCAGGAAGCAAAGCGCGTCGCCGACGCCGCAGCGATGGCGGAAGCGACGGAGGCCGCCGCTGCCGCCGCGCCGCCTGCCGAGGAGCCGATCGCCTCGATCCTCAAGATCGACGACCTCAAGATCGAGCTCGGCTACGGCCTCCTGCCACTGGTGCAGTCGGAAGGCGGCTCCGACCGGCTCACCGACCAGATCAAAGCGCTGCGCCGGCAGCTTGCGTCCGACATGGGCTTCGTCATGCCTTCGGTGCGCATCCTCGACAATGTCCAGCTGCCGCCGAACCAGTACATCATCCGCGTCAAGGAGGTGGAGGCGGGACAGGGCCAGATCTGGCCGATGCAGTTCATGGTCATGGACCCCTCGGGTGCGCAGGTCGACCTGCCCGGCGTCCACACCACCGAGCCGACCTTCGGCCTGCCGGCGACCTGGGTCGATGCCGCGCTGAAGGAAGAGGCGAGCGTCCGTGGCTACACGGTTGTCGATGCCGCGACCGTTCTCTCGACGCACCTGACCGAAATCCTCAAGGCCAATGTCTCGGACCTGCTCAGCTATGGCGAGGTCCAGAAGCTGGTGAAGGAACTGCCGAAGGACCAGGCCGAGTTGCTGAAGGATCTCGTCCCGAACCAGATCACCATGTCCGGCTTGCAGCGCGTGTTGCAGGTGCTGCTCGCCGAGCGCGTGTCGATCCGCGACCTGCCCTCGATCCTCGAAGGCGTCGCCGAGGCCGTCTCGTTCACCCGCTCGCCCGTGCAGATCGCCGAGCACGTGCGCTCGCGCCTCGCCCGACAGCTCTGCGCGCAATATACGGGCATGGACGGCGCGCTCGCCCTCATCGCCCTGTCGCCGGCCTGGGAGCAGGCTTTTGCGGATTCCATCGTCGGACAGGGCGACGACCGCCAACTCGCCATGCAGCCCTCGAAGCTCTCCGAATTCATCATGCTCGTGCGCGACGCCTTCGAGGACGCGGCCCGCATGGGCGAGGCGCCGGTCCTGCTGACGAGCCCGGGCATCCGGCCCTTCGTGCGCTCCATCGTCGAGCGCTTCCGCTCGCAGACGCCGGTGCTCAGCCAGGCCGAGATTCACCCGCGGATGCGCCTCAAGACCGTCGGCAGCATCTGAAACAACCTTTTCTAAATCTGCACAACTGATGCAGATTGATCAGCCATTGTTTCCACACAGGCGATGACGAAATATCCGGAGCAGCCCGCCCATGGGTTGTTCAGGACCACGCCATGCCCATCATCCAGATCAAGTTCTCGGCTGCATCGGCCGACCGCCAGCTTCCCGCACGCATCGCAGCGGAGGCCGTCCGCATCACGGCCGATGTGCTGCGCAAGAATCCGAACCTGACCGCCGTCACCGTCGAGCAGGTTCCGGCCGACCGCTGGTTCATCGCCGACACCTCGCTCGCCAAGCAACGCAAGGCCTCGTTCTTCCTCGACATCAAGGTGGTCGACGGCACTAACACCAAGGATGAGAAGGCCGCCTATGTGGCCGCCATCTTCCAAACCATGGGCGACATCCTCGGTGACCTGCATCCTGAAAGCTACGTCTACGTCCACGACGTCCGCGCCGAGGCCTATGGCTTCGGCGGGCTGACGCAGGAGCACCGCTACATTGCCGGCCGGCTGTCGGCCGCGGTCTGACGCAGCCCCGGCGCGGGACGGCGGATTAACCTTCCCTTCATCCTTTCATCGACTGGCCACACGGTTCGGCTAAGCATGGCGGCGGGAAGGGGTCGACCGACGAGGAAGACCACATCGATGAGGTTTCGCATGTCCCCGACGCAGGCCGTCGCTTTCACGCTGACCGCCAATTTCGTGGTCTGGGTGCTGATCATCGCCGCAGGCGTTCACTACTTCACCTGACGCACGCGACACGCGACACGAGAAAGGCCCCGGCGGGCAAAGCCGGGGCCTTCTTCGTTTCATCGGATGCGTCAGGCCGACGGCGGCTCGTCGCGCGTGCTGGCGATCTCCCCGCGCCGGACCTTATCGGCGTGGTCGGTGGTGCCACCGGCCGCCAGAACCTTGGCCTGGCCGATCCAGTCCTCGCGCTCGATGCGGCCGGGAAAGGCAAGGTAGCCGCCGACCCACTGGGCCTCCTTCGGCGTCCAGGCGGCGATCTGGTCGAAATGCCAGATGCCCAGCGCATGCAGCCGCGCCTCGTTCTGCGGGCCGACGCCGCGGATGAGTTCCAGCTCGTCCGGCTTGTTGCCGCGCGCCGTTTCCAGCCCTGTAGGCTTGGTGCCCTCCGCCATGGCTTCCGCGGAGGCAGCGGCGCCGGTCGGCGCGCGCGGGGCTTCCGCGACCCGGTGGACCGGTGCCGCCGACGGGACAGACGATGCATCGCCTGTCCGCGCCGAGACGGCCCTGGCCACGTCGGATGCAGCAGTAGCGACCGATTCTACCGCACCCCTCGTCGAAGCGAAGGCCTGCGCGCCTTCCGCGACCGCCGTCAGCGGCTCGCTGACCGCTTCCTCCACCTTGTCGGTGAAGACGCGCGCGAAGGCGCCCACGAGGCAGCCGAGAAGATACGCCGCCGAGAACAGAATCGCCGTGTCGAGCCAGAGTCCCGGCCGGCCGGGCAGCCATTTCAAGGCCGAGGCCACCACCATGAGCGCGAAGACGGTGATGGCGAGCGCCGCCCAGCCGCTCGGCCCCTTATCCTCCTTATCGGAGGTCACCCAGCCGACGACGAGGCCGCCGATCAGCGCCGCGGCGAGCGGCAGGGCGAAGGTCTGTGCGAGATAGATCATGACCCTCTCCCTCAGCCGCGAGGCAGGACGTGGAACTCGACGCGCCGGTTCAGCGCGCGACTCTCGTCGGAATGGCTCGGCGCGATCGGCCGCGTCTCGGCATAGCCGACCACGGCGAGCATGGCGGCCGGCACGCCGCGCCGGACGAGTTCGTCCCGCATGATCGCAGCGCGATCCTCGGACAGCTTCTGGTTCTGGTTGGTCCGGTTGTGCAGGTCGGCATGGCCTGCAACCTCGATCCGTTCATCCGGTGAACAGCGCTTCAGCCCGGCGGCCAGCCGGTCGAGCACAATGGCATGCTCGGACCGCTGCTCGGCCTTCCAGTAGTCGAACAGGATGCGGTCGCCTTCAAGCGCCGTCTGGAGAATGGTCGAGCAGTCCGGTCGCGGCGGCGGTGGAACCGGCGCAGGTGCGGGAGGCGGCGGTGCCGCTGCCGTCTGGGCGGGAGCTACGGGCGGCAATGCCTCCGCCGAGGGCGATGCAGCCGAGGGCGATGCGGGAGGCGCGACAACCGCCGCTGGCGGCGGGGGAGGTGGCGGCGGTGTCAGGTCAGCCGAAAGCGGCGGGACCTCCACCGGCGGCGGGATTTCCGCGGCCGGCAGAGAGAGGTCCGAGGTGGCGGTGATCGGCGCGCGCAGGTCCGCAAGCGCCTGACGGACCGCCATCGATGTCGCGACATCGGGAGCCCGGCCCGCAAGGGTCAGGCGGTTGCTGACGAGCTGGACGGAGCCCTCGGTCAGGCGCCCGAGCTGGGCCAACGCGGCCGCGCTCAGCGGACCGAACTCGACGCCGCTCGGAAAGCCCGTGGCGACGCGCATCTGGTCGACGACGCGCAAGCCCCCGGCGACCCGGCCGGCCTCGGCCAGCAGCGCGGCCTTCTCGGCCTCCGACGGCGCAAAGCCCATGAGTGTGATCGCCCCCTCGCCCTTGCGCGCACTCCAGGTGAAGGGATCGATGCGCGGCGGCGCGACGATCAACTCGCCCACCGAGAAGCCGTCGCCGGCATTGCGGATCGCCGCGGCGAGGCTGTCGAAGGCTGAGGGCGTCGCGGCGACGCCGGAGAAGGAGAACGTCGTCCCCGCGATCTTCGCCGTGCCGGTCGACAGGCCTTCGAGCTGCTTCAGCGCGGCGATCGCTTTCGCCTCGACATTGGCCGGCAGGCCCTCGGCGACATCCATGGCGTCGATCACCGGGCCGGTTGTCGAGGCCATGGCCGCGTCGATGATCCGGCGGCGCGCCTCTTCGGAAGCCACCGTGCCGGAGAGCATAAGCGAGCCGTCCTGTGCGCGCGTGGCGCTCCAGTCAGCGACCGCGGGCGGCGGCGGGACGGGCGCGGGGGCCGGCGGAGGCGGGACGGGTGCCGGGGCAGACGCGGCTGTTTGCGACGCAGAAACAGGTGCCGGCGGAGGCGTGACCGGAGCAGGAGCCGGCGCGGCGGCCTGCGGTACCGGCGCGGGCGCGGGCGGAGGCGCAGGAGGCGTCGGTGCCGCCGGCAGGATCGCGGCGGGAGGTGGCGGCTGGTCTGCCGCCGCGCCGGGAATGGCGACGTTGACGGCCCCGGCCGCGATGCCCTGCGGCAGGTTCGCCAGCGCAGCGGTCACCGTCGCCTGCGCCGCGGCATCGGCCGCATTGCCGGTGAAGCGGAAGGCATTGCCCGCCAGCGTCGCCGAGCCGCTGGCGACCCGGCCGAGCTGCTCGATGCCGAGAGCGCCGGCCGTCACCGCGCCGGCAGGCACGCCCCGCGCGACCGTCATCAGGTCGCTGACCTCGCCGCCGGGAACGGCGCGCCGCGCCGCCGCGACCAGCCGCTCACGCGAGCCGTCAGGGGCCACCTGCCCCGAAAGGGTGATCGTCTGCCCCTCGCGCCGGGCCGACCAGCCGAACGGCTCGGCCGCCGGGATGAGGTCGGTATCGGCGATGGCCTGCCGCACGCCGCGCTGCTGAAGCGCGGTCGCGGCCGCGCCGATACCCGCGCCGTCGGCCGGCGCATCGCCGGTGACGACGACATCGCGTCCGAGCGCAGTGACTTCGGCCCAGGGCTTGCCGTCGATGGTCGAGCCGGCGGCTATGGCTTCGCGGGACCGCTGCGACAGGTCGCGCTCGATATCGGCCTGCTTCCACCACAGCGAGCCGCCGGCAAGCAGCGCAAGGGGCACGAGCCCGGGAAGCCAACGACGCGGCTGATGCAACATGGACCCGCCCTCACTCCTGTTGCCTGCCGTTTCCGGCGGCGATTGCCACCCTCCCCGCGCCGCAAGCTGACGGGAAAGTGACTTTGATCCGGATTTCGGGAAGCAATCGCCGACGAGTCAAGATCGCCATTGCCGAATCGGTCATGATTTCTCCGCCAAGCTCCCGCAGTGCCTCTCTTTCGCGAGGAGAACGAGGTGAGTGTCGAGCCAATCAAGCCGACTGTCGCGGCTGCATCCGTCGAGACGCAGCAGATGCGCGCGCTTGTCGAGGCGCTCGGCCTGAAGCCCGGCGAGACCATCCAGGCGCGGGTGGCGGCCATGCTTGGCGACAACCTCGCCCGCCTGACCGTCGCCGGCCAGGCGCTGGAGGTGAAGACGCCGCAGCCGCTCCCCGTCGGCGCGCTCCTGACCATGACCGTCGAGCGGCAGGGACAGGCCATGCGCCTGCTGCTGGCGGGCGATCCTGCGGCTCTTCGCCCGAACCCGGCGCAGGTGCCGTCGTCGGGTGGCGCCCTGCCGATCGCCGCCCCGGGCCTTGCAACGCCGATCCCGGCCGCGAATGCCGTCGCCGCGGCACTCGTCGATCTCGTGGCGCGTGGGCTGGTTTCGCCAGCCAGGACGGGGCCGACCGATGGTGCGCAGGTGGCTCTCGCCGTGCGCGGCTCGCAGGAGGCGTCGCGCCTCGCGGCGGCCAACGCCGCCGGCCGCACGACGCCCGCAACGCCGCGCGAGGCCCTCACCGAGGCCGTGCGCAACGCCGCCGGACGGCAGGAGAGCTTCAGCCCGCTCTTTGCCGACCTGTCGGCGGTGGCGAATGGCGGCACGCCGGCCGCGACGCGCGCCATGCCGGAGGCGGTCATGCGCGCCATGGCGCAGGTGCTCGGCTTCCGGCTGCCTGCCGAGGGCGCAGCAGCGCCCCAATCACTGGCGCAGGCCATCGCGAAATCCGGCACGTTTCTGGAGGCGCAGCTTGCCGCCCTGCCGCAGGGAGCGGCGGCGCCCGCCGATCTCAAGGCGGCACTCGGCCAGTTGCGCGCCGCGCTCGCAGGCTGGTCCGCCGTGCTCGGCGGCGATCCTGTGGACCGCGCGGCGAAGGCTGCCACGCACGAGCGCCCGCCCGTGCGCGGCGCCCTGCCCCACGGCCAGCCGCCCTCGCCGGCAAGCCTCGGTCCGGATGCGTCGGCGGCCGAGGTCGCCCGCGTCCTCACCGAGCGGACCGAGGCGGCGCTCGCCCGGATGACCCTGCTGCAAGCCGCCTCCCTGCCCGATGCCCGCGAGATCGGCCGGCCAGACGCACCGGTCCAGACGCTGGCCGAAGTGCCGCTGCGCATCGGCACGGAAACCGCCATCCTCCAGTTCCAGATCGTCCGCGAGCGCGATGCGGAGGCGCAGGAGACCGCGGCCGGCGCCGCGCGGCAGGACTGGACCATGCGCTTTTCGATGGAGGCCGAGCCGCTCGGTCCCATCCACGCCGCGGTGCGCTGGCGCGACGGCCATGTCGGCATCCAGCTCTGGGCCGAACGCGACGGCATCGCCGCGCAGCTCGACGCCGCGCGCACCAATCTGTCGGACGCACTGGAGGCCTCCGCCTTCACGATCGACCGGTTGACCATCGCCGCCGGCAGGCCGGCCGATCCGCGCGAGGCTGCGCCCCGGCCGTCGAAGTTGGACCGGCTGTCATGACCGACGACGCGCCCGCCCCGAAGCCGGCCGTCGCCGTCGCGCTCGAATACGAGATCGGCAATGACGCGGCTCCCCGCGTCACCGCCACCGGCCGCGGCGCTATAGCCGATAAGATCATCGCGACGGCGAAGGAGCACGGCGTCGCCATCGAGGGCAATCCGCTGCTGGCCGAGGCGCTGTCAGGCGTCGAAATTGACCAGGAAATCCCCGAGGAACTCTACCGCGCAGTGGCCGAGGTGATCGGCTTCGTGCTCCGCGCAGCCGGAAAATTGCGCTGACCGCCTCTTCCCGCGGCATATAACGCCGCATTTTGCAGCCCCCCGCTTGCCGAGGCCCGTCTAATCGGGCTCACTAGGCAAAACATTGCGGGGAGGATCGCATGACCAGCATCACAGAGACGCTGAACCGGCCGTGGACGAAGTTCTACCCGGTCGGCGTGCGCCACACGATCGACGAGGCGCCGCATCCCAACCTCGCCGCCATGGTGCGCTCCGTCGCCCGAACCTATGCCGACAAGCCCGCCTTCACGCTCTGCCTGCCGAACGGCATGGGCGGCAGCCTGACCTATGCCGAGATCGACCGCTGGTCGGATGCTTTCGCGGTCTACCTGCGCGAGGTGCTGAAGCTGAAGCCGGGCGCGCGCATCGCACTGCAGACACCGAACGCCCTCGCCTTCCCGATCGTCGCCTACGGCGTGTTCAAGGCCGGCTGCGTGCTGATCAACATCAACCCGCTCTACACCGCCGAGGAAATGGGCAAGGTCTTCGCCGACGGCGAGCCGGACCTCGTCGTCGTCATCGACATGTTCGCGTCGAACCTGCCGGCCGCCTTCGCCATCCACAAGGTGCCGAACGTGGTGGTCAGCCGCATCACCGAGTTCATGCCGTTCCTGCAGGGCACGCTGGTCGGGCTTGTCCAGAAGTACAAGGACAAGTCGGTGAAGCCGGTGCCCGTGCCGCACACGACGTTCCAGGCAGCGCTGGCGGCGGGCCAGGCGGCCAAGGGCAGCGCCAATATCGCCGCCTACACCGAGGGCGTCGGCCTCGATACCCTGGCGGTGCTGCAATATACGGGCGGCACGACCGGCGTTTCCAAGGGCGCCATGCTGACTCACGGCAACCTGCTCATGAACATGGCGCAGTCGCTGGAAATGGTCGCTTCCAACCTCGAAAAGGGCAAGGAAACGATCCTGACGGCGCTGCCGCTCTATCACATCTTCGCCTTCACGGTGAACATGCTGGGCTTCTGGTATCTCGGCGCGCACAACATCCTGATCCCCAATCCGCGGCCGCTGACCAACCTCCAGAAAGCCTTCGAGAAGTTCCCGATCACCACGCTGACCGGCGTCAACACGCTGTTCAACGGCCTCAACAACGAGCCGTGGTTCCGCGACAATCCACCGAAGACGCTGAAGACCTCCTCAGCCGGCGGCATGGCGTTGCAGGACGCGGTGGCGAAGCGCTGGCAGGAAGTGACGAAGACGCCGGTGATCGAGGGCTACGGCCTGACCGAATCCTCGCCGGTGCTGTCGTTCAACCCATTCGGCAATGTCCGCGAAGGCACGATCGGCATTCCCGTGCCGTCCACCGACATCAAATGCGTCGACGACGAGGGCAAGGAAGTCGCCCTCGGCCAGCCGGGCGAACTGGTCGCCCGTGGCCCGCAGATCATGGCGGGATACTGGAAGAAGCCTGAGGAGACAGCCAAGACCGTGCGCGACGGCTGGCTCTATACCGGCGACATCGCCATTCAGGACGACGACGGCTTCTTCAAGATCGTGGACCGCAAGAAGGACATGGTGCTGGTCTCCGGCTTCAACGTCTTCCCGAACGAGGTCGAAGACGCGCTGGCCAAGCATCCCGCGGTGCTCGAAGTGGCCGTCATCGGCGTGCCGGATGGCGCATCGGGCGAGGCGGTCAAGGCCTTCGTTGTGAAGAAGCCGGACGCCGAGGTCTCGGCCGACGACATCCGCACATTCGCCCGCGAGCAGCTCACCGCCTACAAGGTGCCGAAGACCGTCGAGTTCCGCACCGAGCTGCCGAAGTCGAATGTCGGCAAGATCCTGCGCAAGGACCTGCGCGCCGAGGAGATGGCCAGGACCAAGGGCTGACGCGCAGACCTTCGCGTCAGCCATTCTCTGGCCGGCTTCCTCATCCCTGCGCTTCGCGCTAGCCTTCCTGGGCCTTCGCGGAGCGCCGCCATGCACGACAGTCACGATCATCATCACGACCACGACCACAGCGAACTCTCGCCGATGGATGCGCGCGTGCGCGCGCTCGAAACCATCCTTGTCGAGAAAGGCTATGTGGACCCTGCCGCTCTCGACGTGCTGATCGAGACCTACGAGACCAAGGTCGGGCCGCATAACGGCGCGCGCGTGGTCGCCAGGGCCTGGGCCGATCCGGCCTTTCACGCGCGGCTGCTGAAGGACGCCACGAAAGCGATCGGCGAGCTCGGCTATACCGGCCGGCAGGGCGAGCACATGGTGGCGGTGGAGAACACGCCCGACACCCACAACATGGTCGTCTGCACGCTCTGCTCCTGCTACCCGTGGCCTGTGCTGGGCCTGCCGCCGGTCTGGTACAAGTCCGCACCCTACCGCGCCAAGGCCGTTCGCGATCCGCGCGGCGTGCTGGCCGATTTCGGCGTGAAGCTCCCTGATGGCAAGCAGATCAAGGTCTGGGATTCGACCGCCGAGGTCCGCTATCTCGTCCTGCCCGAGCGGCCGGCGGGCACCGAGGGCTGGGACGAGGAGCGCCTCGCGAGCCTCGTCACCCGCGATTCCATGATCGGAACCGGCCTCGCCGCTTCGCCGGAGGCGGAAGCATGAGCGCCGCGCCCTACGTCAACCACGCCGACCTCGGCGGCCGGATCGGCCTCGGCAAGGTCGAGCCTGAGGCGAACGAGCCGTGGTTCCATGCCGACTGGGAAAGGCGCGCCCTCGCCCTGACCCTTGCCATGGGTGCGACGGGCGCCTGGACCATCGACCAGTCGCGCGCGGCCCGCGAGCAGCAGGCCGGCTATCTCGGCATGAGCTATTACGAGGTCTGGACCGGCGGCATGGAGCGCCTGCTCGCCGATCGCGGCCTGATCACCGAGGCCGACGCAGCGGCCGGCCATGCCGTCGATCCCGCGAAACCCCTGCCCCGCAAGCTCCTTGCCGAGAATGTCCCCGCAACGCTCGCGCGCGGCGGCCCGACCGGGCGCGATACCGGCGAACCCGCCCGCTTCCATGTCGGCGACCGCGTCCGCACCGTCGACATGCCGGAGCAGGCCGGTCACACCCGCCTGCCGCGCTATGTGCGCGGCAAGACCGGCACGGTCATCCTCACCCATGGCCTCCACGTCTTCGCCGATTCCAGCGCGGCCGGCACCGGCGAGGCGCCGCAATGGCTCTACACCGTGCGCTTTTCCGCCCATGATCTGTTCGGACCGGAGGCGGACCCGTCCGTCTCCGTCTCGGTCGACGCCTGGGACAGCTACCTGATGCCCGCATGACGCCCGACATCGCCGCCCTGCCCCAGATTCCCTGCGATGCCGAGGGCCCGGTCTTTCGCGAGCCCTGGGAGGCTCATGCCTTCGCCCTCGCCGTCACCCTGAACGGCAAGGGCCTGTTCACCTGGAGCGAATGGGCCGAGACGCTCTCCGCCACGATCCGGGCGGCGCAGGCGGCCGGCGATCCCGATACGGGCGAGACCTATTACACGCACTGGCTGAAGGCGCTGGAACGCCTCGTCATCGCCAAGGGCGTCACGACCACCCCCGCAATCGATGCGACGACGGAGGCATGGCACGCCGCAGCGGAGGCGACGCCCCACGGACAGCCCGTCCAGCTGCCAGTTCGGCCCGGCCAGACGGCCTAGGCCACCGCCAAAGTGCCGCGACCGATTGACGCTGCGTCAGACCTGTGTGGAAGGTCCGCGCACGGCACGGCACTTATCTTTTTCCGATCCGCTCCACACATGGCCGGCGCCTGCGGATCGCCCCCGAGACAACCTCCATGCGCGCGCTTCTTTTTGCTGCCTTCGCGGTCGCCACCCTTCTGACGTCGGGCAATGCCCAAGCCCAGTCCCAGCAGGACTTCCAGCTCGTCAACCGCACCGGCTACACGATCGACGAGGTCTATGTGAGCGCCGCCTCGCAGAACACCTGGGGCAACGACCTGATGGGCGAAGACAGCCTCGAGGACGGCCAGGTCCTGAACGTGACCTTCCCGCGCGGCTCGGACGCCTGCTCGTTCGACATCAAGGTCGTTTACGACGATGCCGAGACCGCCGAGTTCCGGGGCGTCAATCTCTGCCAGGTCTCGCGGGTGACGATCTTCTACAACCGTTCGGCCGGCTCGACGCGTTTCACCACTGAATAAGCCTCACAAGGCTGCCAAGGGGTGGGTCAAAAGCCCACCCCCGACCGCCTACTTCACGGAAGAAAAGGCGGTCGGCGCCAGGAACGAACTCGCGACATTCGCGATGATCGGCCCGTCGGTCTCGCTGTCGCCGCGCGCCTTCAGCCAGTCGGGATCGGCCATGAACTTGGCCCACTTCGTCTCGCGCTCCGCCATGGACTCCCAGGCGACGAGATAGGTCAGGTCGTTGTTCGACGGGCCGATGGCCGTGGTCCAGAAGCCGGCCTGCCGGATGCCGTGCCTCTCCCACAGTTTCAGCGTGTGGTTCTGGAAACGCTCCAGCAGCTTCGGCAGCCGGCCGGGCAGGCAGTTGTAGATGCGCAGTTCGTAGATCATCGGCCGGCGTTCCCCTCACCCGGATATCAGGCGGCGGCCGGATCATGGCGCGCGGTCACCGGAAAGGCGATAGCGCCTCGCGCACTCAGCCCAGTCGGTAAAGGCCAGTCTCGTCCACCTGTACCCGGCCGTTGGCGGTGAGTTCGGCAAGGTGCTGGCTGATCGTCCGCGCCTCGACATCCTCGACCCACAATTCCTGATAGTCGGCTGGGTAAAGCAGCCGGCAGGCGACCAGATCGGCGAGCGTCTTCGGGCCGGCGGCGAGGAGTTCGACCAGACGCTTCTCCCGCTCGTCGATCTTGGCCGCATAGGCCGCGAGATCGGTCAGCAGGCGCCCGCGGTCCGTATAGACGGCGCGATGGTGGAACGTCACCCAGACCCGCGCGGGAATGTCCGGCACGCGGGCGATGGTGCGGCGGAAATCGGCGAGGTTCGAAGTCGTGTCGCCGTAATAGGGGCCGAAGCCGCCGAGATCGATATCGCCGAGGAAGGCGACGCCCTCCGGCTCGACCAGCAGGACCGAGTGACCGGCCGTGTGGCCCGGCATGTGCACCGCCTCGACGCGCACCTGACCGAGGTCCCACACGGCGCCGTCGGCATAGCCGATCGCATCGGGTCGAGGTGCGTAGAAGAAATCGCGCTGGAACTTCTCCAGCATCTGCGGCAGGTGTTCCTCGCGCGTGCCATAGGCCGCCCCGAGCGCCTCCCAGCTTCGTGCGGCCTCCAGATCGGCATCGGGCGCATAGACCTTCGCCTTCGGCAGGCGGTGCAACCCGGCGAGGTGGTCCTCGTGAACGTGGCCGAGCACGACGATGTCGGCGCTGTCGAATTCAGGGCCGATGCGATTGGCAACGAGCGGGGTGTCCAACACGGCCCGCGTGTCGGAGCCGCGCACGATCACCTGATTGCCGTCGGGATATTTGCCATTCTTCTCGCCGAGAAAGACGCTGACCCGTCCGAAATCGAGCCGCGGGATCGCCGCGGCGCTGCCGGCATCGCTCGGTTGACTGGTCATGGCATGCCTTCCGCTCATTCCATCGCGTCAGGATGGGCGATAGCGGCGGACGGAATGCCCGGCAACCCGGACGAACAGGGGGCAGCGCCGTCAGGCGTCCACCGTCGCGCTCAGCGCATTCTCCTGGATGAACTCCCGGCGAGGCTCCACCACGTCGCCCATCAGCTTGACGAAGATGTCGTCGGCCTCGTCCACCTCCTTGACGTGGACCTTCAGCAGCGAGCGGGCGTTGCGGTCGAGCGTCGTCTCCCAGAGCTGCTCGGCATTCATCTCGCCGAGGCCTTTGTAGCGCTGCAGCTTGATGCCGCCGGCGCCCTTCTCCTTCACCGCCTCGAACAGGACGGAGGGGCCGGGAACCTGCACCTCGTCGCTCTTGCGGCGGAAGACGGCGGGCTTGTCGTAGACGACGCCGAGACGCGCGGAATATTCGTCCAGCTTGCGTGCTTCCGACGATGACAGTAGCGCACCGTCGATGATCGCGACCTCTTTCACGCCGCGCACCGTGCGCGAGAAGACGTATTTCTCGCCATCGAACACGCCCTCCCAGCCGCGCTCGATCTCGTCGGAGATGGCGTCGAGGCGCAGCGCGATCTTCGCCGCAAGCTCGGAAGCGCGGGCCGGCTCCTTGGCAGCTTCCGCATTGAGCGCGCCGGCGATCGCCGCCTGCTCCACCACGGCCGGGTTGTAGCGGGAGTGAACGGCGCCGATCAGGTTCTTCACCTGCCGCGCCTCTTCGACGATGGCGGCGAGGTCCTGCCCGCCGCAGATCTCGCCGTTGCCGAGCGTCAGCAGGCTCTCCTCGAGGCCCGCCGCGATCAGGTAGTCGTCCAGCGCGCGCTCGTTCTTGATGTAGGTCTCGCTCTTGCCCCTCGAAACCTTGAACAGCGGCGGCTGAGCGATGAAGATATGGCCGCGCTCGATAATCTCCGGCATCTGCCGGAAGAAGAAGGTGAGCAGCAGAGTCCGGATGTGCGAGCCGTCGACGTCGGCGTCCGTCATCAGGATGATCTTGTGGTAGCGCAGCTTGTCGATGTTGAACTCTTCGCGCCCGATGCCGGTGCCGAGCGCGGTGATCAGCGTGCCGATCATCTCGGACGAGAGCATCTTGTCGAAGCGTGCGCGCTCGACGTTCAAAATCTTGCCGCGCAGCGGCAGGACGGCCTGGAACACGCGATCGCGACCCTGCTTGGCCGAACCGCCGGCCGAGTCACCCTCGACGATGAACAGTTCGGACTTGGCGGGATCGCGCTCCTGGCAGTCCGCGAGCTTGCCGGGCAGCGAGGCGACATCGAGCGCGGTCTTGCGCCGGGTCAGTTCGCGCGCCTTGCGGGCGGCCTCGCGGGCGGCGGCGGCCTCGGCCACCTTCTGGACGATGGACTTCGCCTCGGCCGGATGCTCCTCGAACCAGGTCGACAGCGCCTCGTTGACAATGCTCTCGACGACGGGACGAACCTCGGAGGACACCAGCTTGTCCTTGGTCTGCGAGGAGAATTTCGGGTCCGGCACCTTCACCGAGACGATGGCGGTCAGGCCTTCGCGGCAATCGTCGCCGGTCAGGTCCACCTTTTCCTTCTTGGCAATGCCGGAGGAGCTGGCATAGCCCGTGACCTGGCGGGTCAGCGCGCCGCGGAAGCCGGCAAGGTGCGTGCCGCCATCGCGCTGCGGGATGTTGTTGGTGAAGCAGAGGACGTTCTCGTGATACGAGTCGTTCCACCACA
>VFQP010000477.1_pt1 | contig 77331 bp, 124 predicted proteins | sample 3512351 | NCBI WGS metagenome assembly VFQP01 (sample SAMN10412372, study PRJNA504923) | tailings metagenome | isolation source: Relicate 1 Philex TSF1 revegetated site | place: Philippines: Tuba, Benguet | collected 2017-08-29
TCCCCCCCCCCCCCCCCCCCCCCCCCCCCCCCCCCCCAACGCTACCTTTTCACGACTGATATAACACAAGTTGGCAGCCTTTTTCTTAAACTGCAGCTGAAAATCCAGTTTGAGTGCCATATTGCGAACCTCCTCCCGCTTGCCATCATCCAACACATACACCGTGAGCTTATCTGAAGGATAATTCAAATTCAACGCTGCAATGGTGGTCGGCTCAATGACGTTGACTGGTTCGTTGTAGCAGACAATGTAGACGTCTACGGGAGGGTACTTGTCCGTCGACATGATGTCATGCAGCATACGAGGGGCCCTGTTGATGGTGCTCCACAACCCCAGGACACAATTGCACCATCCCAGCCACCCGAGCCACTCCACAGTAAACAACGGGATGCTGTAAAAGTAATACCAACCCCCTGTGAGGGAGCGACAGGCACGCCATGCCAGGTAGAGGGCCCCCAGTATGCTTGACAGGACCCCCAGTACACGAAATGCAATGTTGCCGCGGGTGCGTGTAGTGTTGGGGGTGCCGATGCCTTCATAGCCACGGCGACAGAGCTTCCGGAGCTTTCTCCTCAGGCGTGCTTTGCTGCTTTCCTCTGTAGGGGCACCAGATGTGGAGCTACGCCTGGGCTGCTGCTTTGACGCCTGTGCATTGTAAAACACATCGCTTGTGCGCAGCTGATTGGGCGCAACAGTGGGAAACTTATTGATGCCCGTAGGGGTGAGGCCATTGGCATCTCCCAGGGCGCGCATCACCGAGTCGAGGTGCTCCGCTACATGCAGGTGGTTGTTGCTGGCTGCATAATCACGTGGGTTCAAGCCTGTGATGTGTTTGGGGGGGATGTATATGGTGGTGGGTGTATGCAGGAAAAGATGTTGGCATTGTACACCATCATGGCAGCAATCTCTCCCATCATCAGCACACCTGCAAAATTTTTGGCACGGGGATCGCTGCCAAATGCCAACAGGATTTTGCAGCAATCCAAGCTGCCAGCTGCAGCTGCGTAATGCAATACTGTATCACGCCAGCTGTCCTCCTTGTGAAGATGCAGGTTGGCGCCATGGGCCAGCAGCCATGCCACGGCATCTGTGTTGTTGGGCAACAGCGTGGTCATGTAGGCGATGGTCAACATGAACGACAACAAATTTGACAACAACAAAACACAAGAATACAGGACCACACCTGGTTGCGCCATGGCTGCAGCGGCATGCAAGGCAGTCCACCCCTCGACATCTGCGTTGATGTTAAACCCACGTGCCTTTTGCAGGATCTCAAGCTTGTCAATCTCACCACGAGCAGCTGCAAGACGAAACATGCCAGCAGCAACGGGGTTCATCTTCTTCCTGGGAGGGGGGAGGGGACAGTCACGCTGCTGTCGATGGTCAAGTGTATCACATGGTGCCCCACACGTGCATGGCCTCAACCAACAACACCCACCCACATTCCAACACACCCACCATCTGTTCCATGTCTTGCGCCCCCACACGTAGAGGATGTAGACAAACGTGATGATCAGGTGGACAGCAAGTACCAACACGCCAGCTGGGTTGATGTTGTAGTATCCATTGGTAAACACACCGTTGTTCCAGTATTGATCTACTGCGTATGTAACGCCATCTGCAACTGTATTGGCAGCCTCCTGTGCCGTTTCAACCACTCCCATCTTGCGAGTGTAGGTCCCACCAGCTGCCAATCAGCGCTCATTCAATGCATGCAGTGCACGCAATGACACATGCTATACGATGGGGCTCTCGTCAGACAAACCAGGCGCTCGTGTCGTCGATGAGGAAGCTCAAGCAGTGATGCTTGGGGTGCGGCCTAGGAACAGCGATCGAGACGTGCAATGTATTGGTTATTGGGCGTAGAAAGCGTGTATTGGATTTGTGCAAAGCACCGGTGCTGTTGAGGCGAGAGAGTCAGTCAGTCTATATGGAGGATGCTGAATCGCTGCTGTGTGCGAATCGCTCCTTGCTATTGCGATGTGGTCACGAAATGGCAATGGTTGATGAGCGATGTGCATTGATGGGAAAATCATGGGGGAAAAAATAAGAAGTGTGTTGGTCACTGAATTCACTGTGCGGGCTCCACCTCGTCCCTCTGAAGCTCCACCTTGAGCAAACCAACCTGCACCGTGAGCTTTCCACCTTGTATCTTGGAGACCTGCGTTGTATGTGTTGTGAGATGATACACTCGTATTCCACAACTGTATCCCACCACCCTCCACACACCTTGCCCATTGCATTCAGCTTGGGTACCACCACCCGCTGCCCAACCTTGGGACGCCACGCCGCAATCTTCGCCTCTCGCTTGACTGCAGCCTCTGCCTGCTGTGCACGCTGCGCTTCCCGCTGTGCTGCCCGCTGTGCTGCCCTGTCTGCACGTGCCTGCTGCTCCTCCAGTTGTCCCAGCTGCTGCTTTGCTTTAGCTATTGCTGCTGCACATACATTACGCTGCTGCACTGTCAACACCATTTCCTGTTGCGCTGCCTCACGTCTGGGAGTGGAGAGAGTGTGTGTTTATGGTGGAGAGAGAGAGTATACAGATGGTATACAATTGGTGTTTGTGTATGTATTATTTGTGACAGAGGAAAACACAGGATTTCCTGTACACACATCACCAAAAACCCCATATGTCCATGTGCCACTCCACACACACCCACACACCACACACCCTCCCCTCTCCTTTCTCCCCCCAACATACTTGGCTGCCCGTAGCTGGCGCTGTAGCTGCTCCTCCCTCCCCAACAGCTCCCCCACAGCCTGCTCATCCATGTCCACCTGCCTCCTCAAATCCTCCAACACTGCTATACCCTGATTCACCTCTGCCTGTGCCACACCCAACCGTGCCCGCGCATCTTCCACCACACCTTCCTCCAGCCCCAGTCGCTGGGCAATGTTGAGGGCGTTGCTGCGACCAGGCACACCCCATTGGAGGCGGTAGGTGGGGGCGAGTGCAATTTCGTCAAAACCCACAGAGGCGTTTTCAAATCGTGGGTCTTCGTATTTCAAACCAGTCAATGCACTGTGGGTGGGTGTATGTGTGTGTTGGGAGCGGGGAGAGGATATGGGAGTGGGAGCGTATGCATGGGCGTTTGTATAATGAGATGTTGTGGAGGATGTACACAAAAAACACATAGAAAAGAAAATGTGTGTGTGACAGCATCAGTGAATGTGCGAAACCCCACCACTTCCTCCACCTCCCCCCTACCTATGATGGGTGGTGGCCATGACAAATCCAGCGCCCCCAAATCCCCCTCGAACCAGTGTACGTAGCAGTGCCAGTCCCAATGCGGAACCTTCTAGTGGATCTGTGCCTGTACCTACTTCATCTAGAAGCACCAGGGAAGCACCATCTGACTCAGCACGTATTGCCTACAGGTGGGTGCGTGGGTTGGTTGGTTGTGGGAATATTGGTTGTGGGGGGGGATATTGGGTGGGGGGGTTGTGTGTGTGAATATTGTGTGTGTGAGCTTTCATATGGAAATCAACCACACTTGTCTACGCACCACCCACACCACCCACATTACACAAGCATCACCCCCCCAATATCCCCCTCCTCCCCCCCCCACACCTGTATACGCCTCAAGTGCCCACTGAATGTAGACAGTGAAGCTTCTAGACTCTGTTCATCCCCCACATCAGCCAGCACTGATGACACAGGTGGCAATAGGATGGGGTGTTGTGCAGGGACTGGTATACCACACTGGGCCATGAGCACTGCCAGACCAACAGCCTGTGTGTGAATAGAAGTACACAGTGTATACAGTGCATATGTTGGTGTATGCTTGGTGTGGTGGTGGTAGTGGTCGGAACATACATGGTGTTTTTGTGTAGTGTAGGCCACACAATGAAACACCATGCTGTTTCTATCACCACCCCCACCCCCACCCAAAAAAACACCCACCCACCTTGAGTGTAGCAGTCTTCCCCCCGGTATTTGGTCCTGTGATGATCAACCCCCTCACCCCAGGCGACACGCACACATCCACAGGCACAGGTGGGGGAACTGCAGGAGCATCGCTACCATCCACACCTCCTCCCACAGAGGCGGGTTGCTTTCGTGTGGAGAGTCTTCTTGATGAAGAACCACTTTGACTGTTTGCAAGTCGTTGTCTGCGTTGATGATCACGGAGGTGCTTTGCAAGGAGCAGCGGGTGCCTGTGTGTTGGGGGGGGGCATGGGTGTGGGTGTGGGTGTGGGAATGGATACACAGAGAGTAGCACATGCAACACACATACGCATTCACTACCCAATACACACCATCATACAACATACACTACCCAATACACACCATCATACAACATACACTACCCAACACACCCACACAACACACCGCAGCTGCTTGAGTCGAAACACCAACCGCCCTTCTTCCTCTTCCTCCTCCCCCCCCTCCTTTTCACCCCTCCTTTCCCACCCCCCAAGTTGCTCATGGGGCCACACAGTCTCCCTCACCACGTGTCCATTCACCCACAACCCATACTCTGCTTTCGCCACAGCCACATCCAACCACACCAACACATCAAGGACGTGCTGCAAATGCTCAGCGTGCTCAGCACACAGCATGCTTAGTTTGCTGAGCACGGCCTCTTCTGCTGCAAAGCATTCCCCACGTGCTGCTGCCAGTTCATTGTTACCCGGTACCACAGATCCGGGTTCCACGTAGACAATGGCACCCCCTGCGGACGAGCCCAGCAACACAGCCTATGGGTGGAAAAATAGATTGTTGTGGGGGTGGGAAACGTGGTGGACGTATTGGGAAATGTGGTGGATGTGTGGGTCACGGTGTTGAGCCCCTCACACCACCCCTCCTACCTTGCTAATGCTCCCTGCATCTGCCTTGGCAACTGCCAGTGCCAGTCGCCCATTGACCTCAGTCACCTCACCAGGGTACCCCCTCAGGACCCCCCGCACACGATTGGCCAGCGTCACCACCCGCGCCCTCGTCCGTCGCACCTCTTCGCTTGCACTGTCACGCACCCGCCCGTCCTCTTCCTCCACACACCGCTGCACCTCGTCGATCACCTTGCGGGGGACGATCAGCGCCGCCATAGCCTCCACAATGAGATGCACGGTGGCGAGCAATGTTGCATCAGATCCAGCAGCCCGGGCAGCTTGTTGTACGGTGCGCTGGAGACGACCAGCGCTGATCAATACCCCCGCCACGGCGTTGAGCTGCGTGCCGGTTGCAACACCGCCCTTGATGACGCGTCGGAGTGCATCGTGGGCATCGGCGGTGGGCACGCCACCAAAGTCGAGGTCGGCAGCAAGGTCACGCGTGAGTGCAATGGCTGCAAGGGTATCTGTGGGCATGTGCTGCTGCTTGGTGGGGTGCAGGGCACGCAGCTGTTCCTTGCCTGTTTTTTGGGGGGGGGGGTGATGCGCGGATACTCATGTGGGGAAAACACTATGTGGAACACACAGCAGCCCCACTGAGGTTACCAAGAGAGGTCTTGGCAAAGGATGCGAGGTCCTCACACAGCTGCCGCCACTCCAGTGCCTGCAGAGTGGCCTCAAGGGCGGGGGTGGGCTGCTCTGTTGTTGTCTCTGGTGCACTCTCGAGTACCATTGTTGGTGGTGCTGCATGTGTACGTTGTCTGACAGCAGCACATCGGTATATGCTTTGCAATGATGCAATAAACCATTTGTGACTAATGGACGAGCGAAAGAACGAGGGGGGAGGGAGAGATGGGCAAGTCAATCCGGATGATCGTGCTGCCCCAACGTGCGTCTTGCTCGTCACGACACACAACATGCTGCAAGGCTGTAGTTTAGCTGCGGAGGAATATCATTTGCAAAGCAAACATACAACGAAAGAGAGTATATGATGCATGTTATATTGTTGTCGTTTTTGGCTAACAGAGAACACACGCAAGCCACCAGAAATCTGCAAATCAAATGCGCCCTTCAGGCACACACCATCCCCGCCTTGTGTCGGTGAGTACGCGTCAGCACACACATTATCATCAACAGGGGCATTCCTTCGGCAAGATGGGGCCTCCAACCGCATGCTGCTTAGGACTTGCTGGCAATGGTGTTGGACAGCCAATCAAGGCCCTCATACAGCCCCTCACCCGTGGTGGCGCACGTGCTCTGAATGTACCTGGGGATTGTTTGATGAGTGGATCATGATGATGATGGTCCATGTACTCACACTGTTAAAAAGCCCATCACCACACATACCATTGGCGCTGACGCAACGAGTGCAGGCCCAGCTTGTCCGTAATCTCTGCAGCGCTCATGGCGTTGGGCAGATCCTGCTTGTTGGCAAAGACCAACAGTACAGCATCACGCAACTCATCCTGTGTAAGGAATTGTGCACATAATGTGTGTGGCACATTCCCCACCATCCATATTCCGTATGTCCAATACACCACAATCAAACCTACCTCGCTCAGCATTCGCTGCAGTTCATCACGGGCCTCCCCAATGCGGTCACGATCGTTCGAGTCAACCACAAAGATGAGACCTTGCGTGTTCTGCATGGGATGATGGTGGTGTGTTATCCCTGTTTCCATCAATACCATCACACATCATACCCTCTCCACTTCGCTGTACAAACTACCTGAAAGTAGTGGCGCCACAAGGGACGGATCTTGTCCTGACCTCCCACATCCCACACCGTAAACGAGATGTTCTTGTACTCGACTGTTTCCACGTTGCTGTGAGGAGGTGAAATAGGAGAGGTGAGCGGCGAGGAAAGGGGGGATCTTCGTGAGGAGCAGCTGGTGATGCTGTTGGTTTAAAAAGCGCCCCTCCCCCACGTACAATCCGATGGTAGGAATGGTTGTCACGATCTCACCGAGCCTGCGTTTGGGGAAAGAGTGTCATGATGCGTGCGGGTTGCAAACTCAGTGCCCAGCATCGACCAACACCCAACGCACTTGAGTTTGTACAGGATGGTGGTTTTACCAGCAGCATCCAAACCCACCATTAGAATGCGGACATCCTGTGCACAGATTGGTAGCTATACAGCTCTGCAACGGCGCTGATCCTCTCGCCCACCACCCGATTACCTTCTTGCTGAACAAAGACGCGAAAATCTTGCTGATGCTGAGCCCCATGATGACTATGTGGGCTATATGGGCTGTGCTGGATGATTCTTCGCACACAAAAGAATGGTTGATGATGTGTTTAGTTTTTTTTTTGTGTCTTGCTGCGTGCAGAGGGTTTGCATACTGTATTACATACATATAATCATCATGCTACCTTGATCAACGTGTCAGCACCTTGTCCAAATACGCTTTTTCAATCTGTTTCTTCTTGATAGCAGCGGCCGAGTAGTGATCACCATCATCGCCATCCATCTCGTTGGCAGCTCCCTCAGTCTTCCCAACAACCTCCTCCTCCTCTTGCTCCCCATCGTTGCGCAGCGATGCTGTCATCTCATCCCACAGTGAGACAGAGGTCTTGACTACCACCGCACCCTTGTATGTGAAGAAACCCACCAGCATGGGCAACAGTTGCAATGTCACACCCACCTCATCTGCGGCCAGGGTGTTGAACCGATTATACCCCAATGCCAAGATGATGGGGATGAGTAGTCGTGGTTGCCCCGCGAGGCTGCCAGCAGAAGGTGCGTCCCTTGTCAACCCATCAACACTGTGTGGTGGGGTGTAAATATGGTACGTGAAACACATTGGTCAACACACACGGTGCACAGCTACAACAACAACACACGCACGTTTTGTTGAGCAATCTCAAGTAGACCAGGCCACCAATAGCACCCGCAGCATAGCTTATAGCAGTATCTGGCGTGTACAGGGCCCATGTGAGGGCGAATATGACACCCGTTGCACCCAGTGTGTAGAGCAACAATTCTTGCTGCAATGTAGCATATTGTACACGTTCATTTTCAATAGCTCGTAGCTGTTCCTCACCCAGCGAGATCGTCACTGGCTTTTCCTCTGCAACCTGTTGTGTGTGCAAGGTGGTTGACGATGGTGGTGGTGATGGTGGTGATCATGCCATGAAGGTACAGATGCGTAGAAGCATCACAATACATCCCCTCTCACCATATCAACACCAGACCAACACCAGATCAACACCCCAAATCATCACGCACCCGTCCAAAGCGCCCTCGACGGTCCCATTTCCGCGTCTCCCCCTGCGAAGGCTTCAAGTAGACCTTGCGCTGCTCTGCTGGACGCTTTGGTGGCACCTGCACTGGCTGCTTTTTTGGTCGTGGCTTCAGCTGTGCAGACAGGTCAACGTCCATACTGTCCAGCATGGCACGGCGTGAAAAGCTCACCGTCCCCGCCTCGGGTGTGTCTGCAGAGGGCCCCCTTTCCTTGGCGCGCTCGATTGCCTCTGCAATGCTCTCCTCGTATTCCAGCTGCTTTTGCCATTGGGTGTTCCAGATGAAATCCGAGGTATAGCGGCCACCACGCTCGGTAATGTCCTTGCCATTGTCATTGACCCCCGCCAACGGTGAGTACACTTGTGCTGTGTGTTTTGGGAAGATTATGGTATACAAGATTCCTTGCACGAGGTACATGTACACGTACCAGTGGGGTCTGCTGGTGCAAAGATGCCAGTGTCAGGCAGTTTGGGATTATTGGTGGCGTGCAACCTAGTTGGCGATTGCAACGCTGCTCGTCGCACAAGACCTTGGCAATGTGTCACTCTCATGGCTGTTGTGTGTCGACTGTGTTGTGACGTTGAGTTTTACCGAGCGATTATTTCATGGTGTATTTCACATGTAAATCACCATTATAATGTGGTGCTGTGTATTATTACTACTACTGGCTGTTGCGGCACCAATAACAACCCATGCAGCCCCACCAAGTCCCATCATAACGTCCGATGCACCACCCACCGAAACCCTCGCAGCAGCAGCCCCGTTTAGCGAACCGATTGATCTGTTGGGTGATTTGTCCCCCATTGATGGCACACGTGGCCCCATACTAAGACCCACCATCTCCTCATCAACCACCATCCAGTGCCCCTCTGCTGCCATCGAGCGCTATTGTGGGCGTGATGTCACCATGGACGACGCGCTGTACAACGCCGTCAAGCAGGGCGGCTGTGTGGCAGATGGTGGCCAATTCTTCTGCCCTGGGGGGTATGTGACAGACCCGCTGACGTTTTTCCTCGCCAATACAACCACATGCCCAGCAGCATGCAGCACTGATGGTGCCGCCCTGGGTGTCCCAGACGACTATCGATGGATTGTCAGCGACTGGGCACCGTGCCCTGTGACATGCGGAGGTGGGCTGCAGATGCGTCGTGTGGCATGCATGGCCATTGCAAGCGGCATCATCGTCCCAGACTGGCAGTGCACAGCAAGTCGCATGCCCACGGTGCAGCGCAGCTGTGGCACTGCTGCATGCGCTGCAGTGGATGGTGCAGGTGTCAGTGTGCAGCTTGGCACATGGGGCGAGTGCGTCGATGGGTTGTCGGTGAGGCCGGCGCTCTGTGTGGGGGGGGCCATGGGGGTCCCTGTGGGGACGGCTGCATGTGATGCACAACAAGGTCGCCCTACTGCCATACAATTGGGTATGTGATTGTGTGATTGGTATGTTGAGGGTGTGGCCCTCAAGTTCAATAAAACCACCACCATACAATCACCAAGGGATGCTGAGCAAGCCATGCACCGTACCCTCCATCAACACGAGCTTACCCATGTGGCAGACGGGGGACTGGAGCACATGCAGTGCACAGTGCAATGGTGGCACATCCACACGCCGCGTTGTGTGTCGACACATCCCCACACAGCGCACCCTGTCTGACCAAGCATGCCAAACATCCACCCCAACATCCTTGTCCACCCCCAAACGCCCACCATCATCAAGGCCATGCAATAGTGCACCATGCATCTTGTATACGTATCGTGTAGGTGCATGGAGTGCATGCTCAGCAGCATGTGGAGGTGGGGTGCGCACCAGAAGTGTGGAGTGTGTCGACCCTGCTGGCAACCCCGCGACGGATTGCCGCGGCATACGCCCCCCCTCGCAGCAAACGTGCAACATCTACCCATGTGCTGGTGCCTGTGGGCACTGCTCCGGGCGTGGCACGTGTGACAACAACCGTTGCCGGTGTCGTGATGGATGGACGGGACGGGCATGTGAAACCCCACCCATGTGTGGTCAATCACAAGGTCGACTGGACGGGACCGGTGCATGTTGCCAGTCGGGGCGTGTCGACATCGACGGCCGCTGCTGTGGAACCCAGCCGCTCGACGGAGAGGGGCGCTGCTGCGGCACCACAGTCGACAAGTGTGGGGTGTGCGGGGGGCGAGGGGTGCTCGACATCGAGGGGCGCTGCTGTGAGGGGGGCCAGCTTGACGCGCAGGGGGCCTGCTGCGAAAACGCAACCGTGGACGAGTGTGGGGTGTGCGACGGGGACGGCACCTCGTGTGGGGTGGTGTTGGAAATGGCAGGGGATACGAGTGCCGCACGGGGGGCCCAGGTGTTGGAGAGCGTGGTGGTGGGGCTTACAGGGGCCGGGGCAATACTGCCAGTGGCGCAACAACGACCGTGGACAGTGTTGCTCTTGACTGGGATTGTGGGGGATATGGGAAGGGCAGCACGAGCATGGCCACAAGCAACTGTTGCGAGAAAGCCAGTGTGTGGCAATGGCGTGTGTGAGTTGGATGAGGTGGGTGGATGTGCGGTGGATTGTCCGTTGCCATGGCGGGAATGTGATTGTGCCGCGGGGGGGTGTTTGGTTGCCACGGGCACGTGTGTGTGCTGGGTGGGGTATGAGGGTGCTCGGTGTGAGCAATGTGCACCTGGTTTTGCACGGGACGGGGGGGGGGATGCAGCTTTGTGGTGCAGGATGGCAAGGTTGCACAGTCGTCAGGGATGTCAAGCAGTGGTGGGGTGGTGCTTGCATTGGGGGTGGTTGCGGGGGTGCTTGGTCTGGTGGCGGTGGTGGTGACCGGGGCATTGTTCATTGTGCTGGTCAAGACGCGGCGCTCGGCAGCCAAGGGATCGAGACGTGGAAGGTATCGGGTACGCCGTCGTGCAAGCAGTGTACAAGCCATGATTGCATTGTACAACGGTGCTGCTGGTGGTGGTGACGGTGGGAATAAACATGGCAACGTGACGGCGGGTGGTAATTGAACACAGTTTTCTTGCTATATTTTCTTGCTATGATTCATTGTCAACATGTTATGTGTTTTTCATGATTCTTCATTGCTTCCCATTTCAACACCTTCAACTTGTTGGTCAGCACCAGACTGCGTCAATTCCGTTGTAACCTTTTTCTCAGCAGCCCACATGCCCGCCCAAAGAAATGCTTTTTAGCTCTCCCGAGATAGAAGCCCGATATGAGGCCGTATACAATGAGGAGCATGCTCAATCTGATGTGTTGGCCACATCGATCATGTTGGCCTGCTGTGCCGTCAACTGGGTCTTGTTATCGCAGCCATATGGGCGCTACATATCACCTGTATGTGATTGCCAATATAATTGGTATCCAACACCCAGGTGAATCATCCATCACCTTGCCGCGCCACCACACATAGGCGCAACCAGTGATGCTGGTGACCCTTGCAGTATGCAGCATGGCAGTGCAGCTACTGGCACTTGCCAATCCCCCCTTGTACAAGCGTCACCGGACGTACGACTGGAGTGGGGGTGCTGTGTGGATTGCTGCACGACACCCACCCCAGCTCTTGTCAACCCCTCCCATCACACTCCCACACAGGTTACTCATGGGAAGCTTGCGGGTAGTCTGCAACCTGCTCACCACTCTCTCGTATGTCGCTTGCAGGGTGTTTTACGCACTCATCATAGCACCACCTGGTGTTGGGTACACAGAGCACCACTACTCTACTACACAGGATACCGGCGTATCATCAATACCTCGCCGATTACATGACAGCCAACAACCCGCTGATGCGCATGATGCACCTGCTTCTTGACGGCTTGGCCCTCATCCCCGCGTTTGTAGGCTTTGTATTCCCCATACTGTGGCACACACACCTGTGGCTTCTCATCAGTGCCCACGCCCATCTCATGCTCGCCCATTGGTTTGATTGTGTCAACCTTGTCGCGTTTCCCAGCCTGAGAGTAACGTATGGGGCAGTAGATATGGACGTGTTGATGCAACCAGCAGCGGTGTGTAATGCAGTGCGATATTGCAGGCGGATGAATAATATGGGGCAATTGCTGAGCCTTGTGTGCTCGGGGGTGTATAGCTGGTATGGGAGAGGGGTTGCTCTTTCACGAGGATTGTATGCACTTGTGTTATATATGTTGTAGGTGTTTGGTAAAACATGTTGCATACATAATGACAAAATGATTATGACTGTTGGTCAACATTACAAACAATATGTTCTTCATCATCCACACCACCACCATTCCACCACCACGATCACCACACACACAAACCTCACAGGCGCAAGGAGTTTGCACACAGGCAACAATTTCTCAAAGCTGCATGCAACTACAACATGCAAGTGGGTGGGGACGTGCATGCCATTACAACCACCCAACTCGAGGTGTTACGCAGGCCACGTGGGTTTCGGCAGCTCGTGTTTTTTGAGCTGTTGTATGTGTTTCCATTGTGCTGGGCAACACTGCATTGCATGCGCAATGATGCACAGCTGTTGGTATGTGTTGGAGTGTGATGGTGACTGTGTCATGCATTGCTTCCATCCTGACTATAGTGTGTAGTTACTGTTTGTGTATACTTACTGTTTGTGTACCTCGTGTTTGTGTACCTCGTGTTTGTGTACCTAATATCCACCATGATGAAATGATCACCATGGCTCACTTCAATCTACACACAGGCTGTCATTGGTCTGTCAACCACACCATGATTGTATCACTAGATTATATGACGTCGCTGCTGCTGCTAGATACTATTATTACCGCATGGGCTGGTAGATGTTCTTGTTGCCCAAAATGGGGATATATGCGCACATCCTTATCAAAATCGAGTGTCCACTTTGTGTTTGTTGTAGTGCCTGTTGTACTGCATTCGCTCACGGAACTAGGGAATCCTACATTATGCTTTGCTGACCAGGGAATCCTACACTTTATTTGATATTCTGCAACAACAGTTGAACCCAGGCAATTTTTTTGCGAGACAATCTGCCTGAGGTTGCCATCATATGTGTGTTATTGTACTGGCATCCAAACGTGGGCTGCATGATTCATCACCTCTGGTTTGCCCTTGCTACTGCTTGCAATGTATCATGGATGTAAAGACCACCCTGTGTCTGGGGTCACCAATGAACAATGAAGAAAAAATAAATCATCACAATCTGCAATGTTCAGATTGTTCATCAACCCCTATCTACTCCAACAACCCCTATGTAGTCTGACATCAACACCATAATCTGCAATGTTTAGGTATAATTGCTCAACAATCCCAATCTATTCTGACGTGGGCACCACCTCTATCACCACACTCCCCCGCTTGTGCCCCGTATCCACCAGCGCATGCGCCTTAACAATGTCGTCGAGTGAAAACACGCGCTCGTCCAGCAGTGGCACAAACTTGCCCTCCTCATACCTGTAGGGTGGCATGAATACAACATGGAGAACATGCATTGCGCGCAGTCATGTTGTATTGTTGCGCACAATCATGTTGTGTTGCTCACAATCATGTTGTGTTGCTCGCAGTAATTTTCCAAGCACACCAGGCATACATACATGCGTACGACATCTTTGAGCAATGGGCCCTCTGCCATGGGACCTGCAACCACTTTCACACCCCTGGGGGCCCATAGTCCACTCAACATTTCCCACAAGGAGGCAGCTACAAGCACGAGACGAGCTGGGCGTGTGCTATCCCCAGAACCATCCTTGCCAGACCCATCCTTTTCACTGGTGTTGTCCCCTGGAGCAGGCCCCTTGGCGGGCCCCTTGGCGGCCCCCTTGGTAGCAAGCAGTGGCTTGTACAGGGGCAGCCCTCCCTGACCAATGCAGTCCATGACAACATCATACGTGCCAGACAGTGGGCCTGCTGTGTAATCGAGCACGGCATCTGCCCCCAGGGAACGTACTACCTCCACATTGCGAGTGGAGCATACACCGGTCACGTGTGCTTGCAATGCCTTGCCAATCTGAACCGCTGCAGAGCCAACACACCCTGTGTATATGTGTGGGTACGTGTATGTGGGTATGTGCGTGTGGGGGTATGTACACGTATGAATGCACATACATCCCCCCCCCCCACACACATACCTGCAGCACCAATGACAAGGAGTCTTTCACCAGGAGCAATTTTTGCAGCATCACGGAGGAAATGCAACGCAGTGGTGCCACCAAACGCAAGGGCCCCTGCCTCCCTGTATGGAGCCTTGGTAGGGATCTGCACACAAGCTGACGCCGGCAACACTATGTATTCAGCATGGGTAGAAAAGCGGCCTCCCGGATGCGCAACAATGCGATCACCCACTCGCAGGTCAGTGACTGCCGTTCCCACCGCCTGCAGGGGGTGTATGAGGAGAAGGATACTCATATTTTGTGTCTGCCACGGGGATCCATGAACATCAAGAACACCAGGAGCACTCTGTTCCTAAGTATTACCTCCACAACGCCGGCCAACTCCGTGCCGAGGACATGGTTGCGCGGCCCAGTGATGCCAAAGATCAAGCGCATGGGCAGGCCAAAACCTGCAGGTGTGTCCAGAGCCCTCAGACGATGATCAGCAGTACTCACTGTAGTGGTGTGGATCTTGACGAGAACTTGATTTGGGTTTGTAATCTTGGGCTTTGGATAGTTTGTCTGGGTATGTTGAGGACGTGTGTTTTGAGGGAGCGAAACGATGGAGCGATCTGGTCATACAAATAATGGCGCACCTCAACTGTAACCACATCAGGGCCGCCATATCGTTTGTACACTGCTGCTTTCATTTCGGTTATTTACTTAGATGGACGACAACAATAACAACAAGCAAAAAGAAAGCCAATCAAAAAGTCAATCTTGCGCCCAGAGAAGGTTGTCAGAACACACACACAGCATGTCTGTGCCTCTGAAAACAAAACGGGCCACACATACACACAGGCAGCCTAGCACCAGGTTGAACACACAGGTGCACCCATCAAACACGTTGAAAACATAATTCCCACGGTTGAGTGAAAAAGCATGAAGCCCTTCAAGCACATGCAGATACACACCCTTGCGCACATAGCACAAGCGGTGTGGGGCAGAAACAATGCATGCACAACAGCAGGTTGTGCAGGTTGTATGAGACAAGTAGTACATGATGCGCAAATCGCAACTCCCTATCACATAAAAGCATTTGTTGGAACAAAGTAGTAGAGGACCAAAGCAGTAGCAGCAACAAGAAGTACAAGGAGATGAAATGCGAAAACCCTGTTGATGCACTCTTTGTACAAAATAAAAAAGACAACATGAAAAAAAAAGAGGGATTCGGAAACACGCCAACAGCACGTTGACATGGGTGTGTTGAGGCAACATCATGTGTCTGTGGTTGATCACACACGAAAATAGAGGGGATGCCTGCCGTATGCAGCACCTTGGACACACGACGGAAAAGCCGAGTCTATGTTGTGTCGTCGTTCATAAATACCTAAAGGCCTATCCCAAGTTGGAGGTACTCATTTCACATCGTTTAGGAGGTTCTTCATCGTTGTGATGTTTTCATTGCCCATTTTTCATCGCTTCTCATGCTTTTCATTGCCGTTGGAGTGCTTGGAGTTCGAGCTTGTGTGCATCACCCAGGAGCTTTTGTGCGTCTCGAAGCAGCTGCACCAGCTTTGCATTTTCATCACGCAAGACCTGCAGCTGTGCCTCGAGACACCCTACACGTGCCTGACTCGTGCTCAGCTGTGTGAGGGCATTGTGTACAACACGTGGTGGGACATGGGTACATCGAGTGGGGTGACATGCAACCATTGTTTACCAACACACACACACACACACACACACACACACCTGGGACTGCAGTTGCTCTGTTTGCTGGCGCTTGCGTGCACGGTAGAGCACTGCATTGCGGCGCTTCTTCTCCTTGCGGCGTTGACGATCAGAGTTTTGGGAATCAGAATCGGTGAGAGGAAAAGTGTTGTCTTCCAGGTTGGCAGGTGTGGTGCCGCACTTGGAAAATGTGTGTGTGGTGTGTGGAAAGGCAACAGAAGAATCCCAGACCGGTGCAGGATCCCACGGTTTCGTGAGCATGGAATCCACGTTGGCTTGGGGGCAAATCGGCCTACATGGAGGAACGAGGGTTGTGTAACAGTGATCGAATATCTACAGTATCCGCTAAAATCAAGCAAACCATGTATCCAACCTGATCGTGGCGTTGGGAGATGCCCCCGACATGTTGCATGCCAAGTATGTCGTGTCTGTGGCCAAGGAAGAGTTGGGTTGCATGGAACTTGAGACATCGTTCCAGCAATAGGCTTGAGACATCGTTGCAGCAATAGGGAGTACAGGTATTTGCAGCGACGAGGTTGAGTAGAGTGCGGTGCGGTGCAAAGAAGAAAAGTGCAAATTATACTCGTTGATGATCACGTGGCTTCTCATGGCCCGAGTTTGACCCGATTACTTGTTAGCATGTCTCGTTCCTGTTGTCGACTTGCTGGGTGGGTTTATAGCAACAACACATAGCGGATCTCTATAACAGCAGCAGCAGCATATTGATGACAAGATGGCCATCAATTCGATGACCAGGTAGACCGACACAAACTCGTCAACCCAAAAGCTTACGTTACCGCCAATGCAACATCAAAACTTCAACCCCACTGTGTCCCCCCCCACCCCACGTCGCACGTTGACAAACAAAATCTCTGTATTCCTCCCTGCCACATCCACCCGCGTTGTGATGGTCTCCTCAAAGCAAAACCCCCCTTGTTCCTGCAGCAGCTGCACAAAGCGCTCGCGGTTTTTGGCAGCACGGTGTGGTGGATCGGCCAGCAACAACCGCCCCTCGGGTGCAAGCAATGCCATGACCGCATCTGCCACGGGTTCCACGCTTCCCGGCTCATACAGCACATCGCAGCACAGCACCACATCGTACGCACCCACATCCTCAGGCTGCAACGCATGCCAATCGAGCGATGCGGTTTGCACAACAGGTGCATTGTGTGCTGCATGAGCGGTTGGCATGCCCACGGGGGGCACAGTAGCCCCCACCCCGGCAAATAAATGCCCACAATGTTGCAACGATGCTGGCGCAATACAACGCAGTCCCCACGTCTGTGCAGAGAGGGCAGCACAGAGCAAGCTCAACTCTTCCCTATCTGTCAACGTAACGGAGGCAGCCCCTGCCAATGCAGCGGACAAGCCAGCCACACCGAGCCCCGCGCCTATTTCAACCACCCGCTTGCCCGCGACCAGCCCAGGACGCAGCAGCAATTGGGTTGCGAGTGCGACTGCGGATGGCCATGGTCGTGACCAATAGGGATCACGATCGAGCAAACCCTGCTTTTCGTACAGCTCCATGGTTTGGTAGACACATTGGGGGATGACAACAGGCAGCTGCTGTCCGCCCACAGTCACGTATTGGTGCATCAGCGCAAGGCCATTGGGGAGTTGCAGGTTGAGCGGCTGGCCCACATCCTCCCTGGATGTGGTTGACGGGTGTGGATGTGGTGCATTGATGTGTTGGCATACCATATGACATACCCTTGTAAGGCAGCAAGTGAGGTGAATTGAGGAACGGGTGTTGTTGTGAGTGCAGCACATGGTTTGGCATGTCGACTGCGAGTTTGTGGCGAGTTGAGAAACAAGGATGGGATGCTGTGCGTTCGTGGCACCAGCCGTGGGGAAAACATTGCGCGACAACTTGTTGAATTGTGGAGAGTGTAGTACATACTATGTCAATGTACAAACGGACGGCAAAACCTCTATAAACACCCAACAAAAACCCTGACACCAGCACAGTGAGTTTGACCATGTTGTTGCTTAGTCAATCACGACCACACGTGCCTCACAGCGTGCCACCAAATCATCGACATGCCCGTCCACCGTATGCAAGCCTCAGCATGCCAGTGTATAGCCTGAGCACACGGGGCGATGAGCACATCAACACCATGAACTTGGTCACCTATGCCAGCCCCATAGCCCTGCAGCCACCCACCTATGCACTAGGATTGTATCAACACACACTATCCCGTGAGTTGATGTTGCAACGTGGCGAGGGGGTGTTGCAAATCTTGTGCGAGCAGCATGTGGATTTGTTTACGTTGCTGGGCAAGACCAGTGGTCGTGATGTTGACAAGCTGGTGGGTACTTGTCACACAAGTGATGGGTGGGGTGTGTGTGTTTGTGCACTGTTGGGTACCTCCATCTGATGTATATTTTTGCTCGCATACACTGACTACATTTCACAGGCAGCACTACAGCAGCAGGGTATATCATTGACTGACTTTCATGGCTACTCTATTATTCAAGGTTGTCTGTGTTGGTTGTGCAGTGTATTGTGTACTTACTCTGCTGTTGTGTGTATTGGTGTGTTGTTCCTATGCTCGTAGGTTGCAGTAGCGTACTTTCTCCCATGCTGACTTGTGTATTCGCCCCCCCCCATGATATCACCTCCCACCACACAGATTGTGCAGGGGCCATGTTGCTGCGTGTGGTCAATGGGCCCTTTGCTGCTGGTATGTATGCACATGATAGGGTAGAACACACACTGTCCTGTCACTCCCCGCCCACCGCATGCCACCATATGCACCTCATGCCACCATATGCACCATGTGTAGTGCACACTACCCCTGCCCATTCCCAGGTGATCATGATGTGGTGTTGTGTCAAGTAGATGATTCATGGTGGCCTCCACACACTGATTTGACCTCAACATCATCACCAGCATCAGAAACGCGAGGGGAAGAACAAGAAACGCGAGGGGAAGAACAACTGGGATCACAGAACGTGTTGTATACTGGCTTCCTACGTGCCAGAGGGCTCATGCAATAACAATGGTTTATTGAGTATTTTGACCAGTTATGTTGACCATAGCCACGATTGGTTCTTGTGTGTCCTTGTAGTGATTGATGCTTCGTGCACACTCTGTCCATACGCATTGTTGTGTGGAGCACCCCTACTATGTGTAACATAGAGCAACCAGCGCATTCACTCCTAGTGTACCACCAGCTCAACCGTTACTCATGCTTCACCACCAGTGTTCCTACCACACCCTGAACATGCACACCCTACATACAACACACAGCAACCAACACACGGCAAACAACAACCCCATGTGACCTACACCAACAGCCATGTGCAAATCCCTCTCTCACACATTTTGTGAATCCCTCTTTTGCATATGTTATCCACTCTACAGCAGGTGTTATCCCTCTCTACAGCATGTGTTATCCCTCTCTACAGCAGGTGTTATCCCTCTCTACAGCAGGTGTGCACCAGTGACAAGCCCCACACGCACACATTGGTCTAGTGCAGCACAGGCAAAGAGCCCCTGTCTGTCAGGTGACCAGTCATATGCAGTAATGGGTTGCTGGGTACAGGTGGAGGATGCTACCTGTGTGTCACACAAGGAGGTGTGTGTTGAGGTGGTGGGTGGGTGGAGTGGTGAGATGTACGAGGATATGTGTAAGGGTGTGCGCATATACGTATACAACAAACACAAAGACACACACACACACAAACAAACAAACAAAGACACGTGTTTATGCGCATGGTTGTAGTACGTCCGTGGTTGCAAGCTGGGTATTCACACCTCCCCCTGTTTTACTCACCACACTGCAACCCACCTTGATCACATTGCCTGCAACCCCTTGTGCATGATTCTCTTGTGTGCTTGGCTCATGTTTCTCTTGTGTGTTTGGTTGTATGCAACGTGACTGTGGGTAGCTGTACTGCATCAGCGTGAGGGTACCATCACCACCAGCAACCATCCACACATCCCTGATTGTGTGTGGGGGTGGATGGGTGGGTGAAGGTGTGGGGTTCTACATGTTGGTCTATGTTTTTTTTTAATGTTCATTAAACAACACAGGTAATTTAATGCTTGTTGGTGGTGGGCATACAAGGAGATCAACATGCATCATCAGACGCGCTGTATCAGCTGCGTTCCGTGACAACACACCAATACATGGCAACACACCAACAAACCCCATCTACGTAGACATACCTATTATGCGGCGTGTGTGCACATGCAAACAATGTTGCACTGGGTTGCACTGCATATTCTGTGCTTGCAAACCCATGTTGAGGATGTTGTGTGCGGAGATCCCACACCACCACATGCCCACCCATGCATGCAGCCACAAGCTTGTTCATTGCAATTGTGCGGCGGTCAAACTGTATGGTGGTCAACGCATGCAATGGCAACACGACACGTACACACCATCCACACACCATCCACACACCTGCAGTGCACACACCCCACGCCCCACACAGCACTCCCATTGCAGCCTATTGGCGCGTAAATCAAACAGCTTGACATCACCCTGCTCGTATCCAGCAGCAATGCATCGATCATGGGCGTTGTGGGCATTGCCAAAGCATACCGCCCAACAATCGCGGCGATGGGCATCAGATGCAGGGTGCAGGGCGGCGACGGGGCCATCCCCACATCTGGGATCCCACACCCGTACACATCCATCGTGACCACCTGTGACAATTTCACATGCTCCATGTGTGCCCTGTTCCTGATAGCGGTGGATGGGAGGTGTGTACCTGCATGTATAGGACTGATTATGTGCCATCATGTTGTGTGCATGTAGTGCACAACGTGTGACACCCATCCATGATCACACCTCTGCACCTGCACCACCACAGCCATCAATGGTGTTGATACTATCATTATGAGCTTGTTTGTATGAAAATACAGGGTGCATGCGTTCCAAATCCCACAGATGCAGTGTGCCGTCGAGTGCACCCGTAGCTAGGTGGCGATCTGAAAGTGGCGAGGCGTGCATAGTGCCACAGCGGATGCCAGAGGGGTTTGTGGTTTGTGCAGTGGGTTGGAGGCCTTGTGCACCAAGCTGCAGCACCTGTGTGTTGATGATGTTGATCAGATCACCACGCACATTGTACAGGAAGTGATGTAGGTAATGGTGCTGCTGCATAGTATCATGTACCTGCAGTGCCCCAGTGGTTTTAGGGTGCACACCCATGGCCACAAGTCGTGCACTGCTGGGGATCCACCTGTGCAATTGAACAGTGTCGTGCTTGCATACTGTGCCCTGTACCCCTGGTATGTACTCGTACTTGACATCATGCACCGTCCATGGTAGGCTGTGAGAGGCGTGTTGTATTATCATCGTGTCTGGATGATCAATAGCCATGTCAATGGGAATGATTGTGCAATACACAAAGCAACACTACACTGCAGCACTGTCGCAGCACTGTTGCTGCACCAAAGTTCAAGTAGTTTTTTGTGGTGTGATGTTTTGATCAGCTCTTTACCAACCTGCATTCTCCACAAAAAACATTCCCAGATCGTCCAAAACACACTTGCACCTCTGATCGTTGCACCTGAAGGGATGCATTCATAGGATAATGCATTCATAGGAACATGCAACACATCCTCCAACATACAACCTTGCACAACACAATCTTGATGCCCCCCAACACCTAGCTATCATCATGGTGTTGCTGTTCAACATCGTACCACATCGTCCACACTACTACCCTGGTGATGTGCTTACAGCCACAGCAGAGGTGTGTTGTCACTTGGTAGTGCCATCATCACCCATCCCTCTCGACACACCCTCTACGTCAACACATCAGGTGTTCAACCAGCCATCCCAAGACCACACTGCCATACACCTGGTGGACATTACACTCAATATCTTGGGAACAGAGCAGGTGGATCCCGCGTACATCAACAACACATTTCATGGCGACATCCCAGCAGAAACGCTACGCAACAGCAGACGTCTTGTGCGTGCCATATTCAAAACACCCACCGCCCAATTGCTGCCATCATGTGTCTTGCAACCGGGTGAACGACGTTTGTTCCTGCTGCGGTATGTCTTGTGTTGTGAGGGGGGGTGCGCCACATGTGTGTGTGTGTGTGTGTGTAATCACATGGGAGTTGCATGTTGTACACCACCACGCATAGGTTTGTGTTGCCAGAGCACCTCCCCCCTAGTTTCAAGGGCTCAAGCGTCAAGTTTGAGTACGCCTTTCAAGCAGAGGCACGCTACATACTCGGGGTAGGTGTTTTTTGTTTGGGGGATGGGGAATGTATGTCGATAATGCACATGGGTGTTGTTTGTACTGTTGTTGGTGGTGGTGGTGCGTGTGGTGTAGGTAGGGTGAAGCTTGTGTGTTTCATACATCCAACACAACATACCCACTGTGTATATCACAATACCACCTGTGTATACACACTACACAAAACCATCTACACACAGCAGTCTTCTATAAAAATCAACCCCACTCGCACTGTTTCTGTGGGTGACACTGCACAAGACACTACTACTACAACAGCAACAGCAGCAACAACAGCAACAGCAGCAACAACACTACGAGTACAAGATGGGGAGCAAGAACAGGGTGGTGATGATACCACCTCCATTGCAACCACAGCAACAGACATACACTCGTTGCCATCTGGTGTGTAGGTGGGGGAGCGGTGGGGGTGTATGCTGTATTCATCATGTACACCGTGCGCACACAGTATGCCTCACTAGGTTCATACACACCTAGCACACTATATACACACCTTGCACACTATATACACACCTTGCTCACGTCAAAACACACATACACGTACACCTCATGACATACATACACACACAACACACATAACACACACATAGTCTTTCCCACACAACACACACACATGACACACACACACACACATGATCTTCCCTACACAACACACACACACATTATTTCCCACACAACACACACAGCCACCAGTCTAGCCTCTCAGCAGCGCCCCAATGCACCATTCGCAGCACCAGTAGTAGCACCAGGTGGGGGTGCTGTCATGCAGAGTATGTTGCTCAAGGTGCCTCTCATATTATGGCCGGTATGTGGTTGCTGTAATTGAGGGTGTGTGTATATGTGTGTGTGTGTGTGTGTGTGTGGAATTGATACACTACACAATACAGTTCACAATACAATACACAATGCAGTTGACATATAATACAATACACAATACAGTAACACCACCCTCCACCTTGTTGCAGGCTGATGCAATAGACAGGCACTTGATGGGATCCTTTGTGGCTGGGGATGATGTTGACCTCGCAACACCAGCAGTACTGTATGAACTGGGATGTCCTGGGTGTGATTTAAGTATAACAGCAGAGGTAGGTGGGTATGAGGGGGGTTGTCAGTGTGTGTGTGTGTGTGTGTGTGTGTGTGTGTGTAAGAGAGAGACAGTATAACAAAGGACAGTTATGAAGGAGGTTGAAGAGGTATATTTAACTGTGTCAACCCTTCAACTCCACTATCACCACAACAACCATGCAACCACAACACCACCTACACAAACACCACCAACACCAACACACAGGAAGTAGATGAAGATGTGGTGTCAGCCTCAGACACACGCATGTCCCACGCAGCCGCACCCCCCCACTCCGATGCAACCCGGGGGGGGCCCGGAGGGCCCCCCCCGGGGAAGCGCATCCTGCGTGCGATGAGTGCAGACAGTGTAGGTAGTGAGGAGGCACTTGCAGCGGCAGAGAATGTGCGTCAGCGACTGGGGAGGTGGGGCCCTGGTGAGGTATTTACAGGGAGGTCCCCCTTGGTCAAGGTGTTCAACATACGGTAATGGTGATGAGAGGGGTATTGGTGTGTGTTGAAGTCAGATGTGGATATACGACCACTTACAAACACACACAAATTAAAACCCCCAATCATCACAACCACAGCCTATCAGAGGACCCCCTTGTGCGCCTGTGCCTCCACCCCCCCCTCGAAGGGGCCCTCGTCCCCGGCGCCACCCTCAGCGGCACCCTCGACCTACGCACCAGTCATGCAGGCCACCATAGAGATGCCAGCACCCCACAGTGCCTGCTGTTGGCGGTGACACTCGAGTCAGAGGAGGTGGTGGCTGACAAGTGGCTGCAGTCGAGCAGGAGTGGGATTGTGCGCAAGGTGCGGGTGTGTGATGGGTTGGTGGGTGTGGGGTGGAGCGGTGGGGTGGTGTTTGCAGGACAGAAGAAAGGGTATCGATAATGCGTGCAGTCATCAAACAACAATTCAATGCACACCCTTTTCACTCGCACACATTCACAATGACACCCACACCCACTCCAACACACAGATTTACGATGAGCACCTGGAAATCACCCGTGACACGTTGCTCACGCACTTTGCATTCACAATACCACGTGATGCTCCTGCGTCGTTTGTGTTGCCCGTGGCCTCCCTACGGTGGCTGTTGCGTTTTGAATTTGGGGTTGTGCGTGAGACAGGCATGTGGACAAGAGCGGAGCAGCAGTCGCAGCTGTTGTGGCAGCTTCCTGTGCTCGTGCGTGCCCCCTTGTGAGTGAGAGGGGGTCTGCTGATGACTTCCTACTCTTGTGGACACGCATGTTGACATACATGTTGACATACATGATGACATACAAGATGACAAACATCGAAACGACTTTCACAAGTATCTCACACGTATCAATTTGTTGTGTGATTGATTGATGTTCTCTGTTAGAGGGACGTTGTACACAATGATTACCAGGAATATTGTACCACTGATGATGGTGGAAGGAATCATGTGCCAAAACACATCCCCTCCTCCCCGCTGTCCCCACGCGCTCCATTTCCTTTTGCCTACACACTAAAGCATCCTCCCACAATTGTCCTATGCCGCAGCATGAAACTCAAAGCCCTACAAGTATCCTCCCCTATGCCGCATGAAACTCAAAGCGCTCCCACCAACCTTTAGCATAGGGAGAATAGGGGGCCCGCCACCCCTCATACTCGGGAAAATCTGGCACAGGCCCCAAACTCTCTGTGGCTTCTGTAACCGTCATAGATGCAGGCAACTCAAACCTCTTCACACGATCAAGTCGTATTTGCACAAACCTGTTGGTATGTAGTGCATGGGGTTTGGTATGGTATTTGGTGTATACGCGTATAGGCCTCCACACATGACAACACCCACAACAACATACGTCATCCAATCTTTATCGGGGCATACGAGCGCCACTGCAGGACGGCCGATGCGCTTGGCCTCTTCGGGAAAGAGTGTATCCAGCCATGCAGGCTGCGATACCAGGTGAAAATTGAGGGGTTGCCCACCATCTGCATACAAGCGCACCCGCTCACGAAGCTGCTCGGCAAAGGACTCGTTTTGGACGTCGTGCAAAAGCCATTCTGCGCTGCACACCAGTGCAATCCAGGGGGCGGTTTCGTCTGGCTGCATCTTGGGCAAGCGATCGGGGTCAGAGGTTGTATGGGACGGGGTGTGGGGTTTGGGGGTGGTGGGCTTGGGGGTGATGGACGAGGCGGCCTTGAGTGAAATTGACCTTGAGCGGGGTGGTGCACATTGCGTCACGGAAAATGCACGTGCATTTCTTGGCGTTGAAAGAGGTGGTGTGGCAAGGAGGGTGGTGGTGGTCAACATGGCGATGCGCGCTTTTTGATCGAAAGGTGTCGACACTCAGCGGGAGAGGAGTGGCGAGGGGGGGCAAATTGTGTGCAGTCAAATGCGGTGTGATTGGGGTTATTTTGATTGTGATCATGTTGAAAAATGTACAAATACACCAAAAAGGCGATGTCGCGTCCATATCCACAAGCCTAGGACTGGTGGTGAACCAGGTGCTGATGGCTCCACTCCTTGAGCCTCTGTACATTGTGCGAGGGTGGTGTACCACATGAAGGACATACAGCACGGCACGCTGTACACCGTGTTGCACAGTCATCCCCACACGTTCACATCACCCACATCACCCGCACCTCAACGGGGGATTTGGGGCTCTTGGGTGACATTGGTGGTGAATGGGAAGACTGAGAATTCAACTGCAACCCAGTGCTCATTGTATTTGATAACGAACCCACTGCAACGGGTGCAGATGGTGTGTGATGAGACCCTTTGGTGGTGGATGTGGACGTGAATGTGTTGCCACCAGATGTGGTGGCATCTTGATTCCCAGATGGCTGTGCAGGGCTGCCTATAGATGCTGTGCGTGCCATGCTACTGCTTGGCTGTGCGGGTGATGTGGCTGTCAGCGCCTGGGCCTGTGTGAGTGAGTGGGGGGGGGGATTTGAAGAGAGGGGTGCGTGGGGTGGACGCTGTCGTGAACATTCTTGCATGTACACACACAAGTACTGCATTGTATATTCCTCTTTTCCACATTCATTACACACACACACACTCATTACACACACACTCATTACACACACACACCCATTACACGTACACACACATACCCCCCCCCCCACCCAAACCTACCTGTGGGTCTCGTTTGAGGATGAGTGTGTCCACGGACTTGAGCAAATACCTGTAAAATGTGTAAAACTCTACACTATTCCCACTGTATTTGGCTACCTCCACAAGCTTGATCCCCGCAGCCACATCCCCCACATCCACATCCACCACCAGCGGCCGGTTGTTGCGGTCGAGCAACCGAATGCGCAACCTGTGGGTGGGTGGGGGATGTGTTGCAAACAAAACCCCGCATACCCCAACGTCCACACACACCATATACCCACGAAAACACCACACAAAAACAACAACACACCGTGATGTATCGTTGCCCTGTACGTGCACCGTCCCCCCCTTGTTTTTTGTCGCCCCCTGCAATGCTGCCAACAAATCATGTGTCGGTGCCTTGGAGGTAAAGCGTGTGCGCCTGGTCACCACATCATCCTTGACCTCAAATATGGCTGATATGTCAAGCGCACTGTTGAGGAGTTCAAATGCATTGAGGCGGGCGCGGGGGCCTGACTTGGCTACTGCTGCCTGTGCGGGGTGAGGGTGATGTGCGGGGGGAGGGTGATGTGAGGGTGATGTGAGGGAGGGTGATGTGGGTGTGTGTGATATGGGTGTGGGTGATGTGGGTAATGGTGGGTGATGACAACCACCCCAAGCCACATACATGCACAAACAACAACATCCTACCACCACCCCACTTGACCACACCACACACACACACACACACACACACACACACACCACCACCACCATACCAGTTGTTCCTCTTGTGTAACATCTTCAGGTTGCACGGTCTGCCTCAGAATATCATCACTGGCAATGCTGTCACTCGAGTGGGTGCGGGGTAGACTGCGAAATGCAAAACCACCATGAGACACCCATGGGTCCTTCCGGAGGGTGTGGAAATCAGCACTGTGTGTGTGATGTTGTATGTGTGTGTGATGATGATGATTGTGGTGTTGTATAGGAGAAAGTGGTGTCGTATGAGCATACCAATACACATACCAATAACAATACACATGCACACAAGCATAACAATACGCATACAACAACACCCACACAGCACCTACGATACAACACACCCTACACCCCCACCCCACCCACTCCATACCCCCCAACCCCACCCACCACACACACACACCGTTCCTCTGGGTTGACCACCAGCATCTTGGCCAATAAATCTTTTTGCTGTTGTGTAAACCAAGGTGGTGTTTCATATTGGGCACGACTTATCTTCCGGAACAAATTGGCCAAGTCTGGTTCCTCAAATGGAAGACATCCTGCAAGCATGACGTACAATACCACACCTGGGGGGGGGATGAGGGGGAGATGAGGGGGAGATGAGGGGGGAGATGAGGGGGGAGATGACGGGAGATGAGGGGGTATGATACGAGATGTGTGAGGGGGTGATGAGGGGGCATGATACGGGATGTACGCTGCACAATGATGTATGCCATGTACGCCACAACCCACGCACAACAACCCACACGCACCACAACCACCCCTGATACAAAACGTACCAAGTGACCACATGTCAGCAGGCCCCCCCTGGTACCCCCTCTTGCGCAGCACCTCAGGCGCCACGTAATTGGGTGTGCCACATGTGGTCATAAACAGCCCATCATAGTGGGTATGACTCTGCAATGCACCCAAGCCAAAGTCTGACAGCTTAGCAGTGCCTGTATTGGTTAGCAGGACGTTTTCTGGCTTCAGATCCCTGTGTGTGTGTTTATTTATCTATTTATTTATTTATGTTGTGTGTGTGTGATTGTGTGTGTGGTGGTGGTGGGGGGGGAGTGTATGGGAGAGAGTGTGTGTGTGTGTAAAGAGGTGTGTGTGTAAAGAGGTGTTTGCTTTCAGGTTGCAACACATCAACATGCACAAACAGCTCCAAGAGGCACCGCCAGTTCCACAGCAATGACAACCACAGTGTTCACTACCACATCATTCACTATGACAGCAATGCCTACCTGTGATAGACACCCTGTAGGTGACAGTACGCAAGACCCTCTAAAAGCTCCCGGAATATTCTACGAGCAGTTTCCTCCTGTGTGTTGGTGTGTATTGTGGTGTGTGTTGGGGTATATTGTGATGAGGATGCACACATGGTGGTGATGATGCCACATGGTGATGCACGAGGATGCACACATGGTGATGCAAAATGATGGCCTGCACGTGCATGTTGCAACTGGTACGTACTGAACAACCATGACTACACCCCCCACAGTCAAGTACACACCACCCACAACCACTCTACCACCCATTCATACCTTCATAGGCCCCTCTGCAGCTATTCTATCAAACAACTCTCCACCTGTCACGAGCTCCATCACCATGTAGATCTTGTCCTTGGATGACATGACCTCCTTGAGGTTGACAATATTGGGGTGTGATAAATGACGCATGATGGCAATCTCACGCTGAATCTGCTCAACCATTTCGCCCTTGATGATTTTGGACTTGTCCAACACCTGTGGATGATGGATGACAGAGGGGTCATTGACATGGTGGGTGTGCACATAATGCAGCAGAATGGGGAAATACAACAAAAGTGTTCTGCACCACCTTGATGGCTACGGCTTCTCCTGTTTCCACATGCTGACCATACTTGACCTTGGCGTATGTGCCCTGTGTATGGTTGATGCACATGTCACCGTGGTGCTGGTGCACAACCCCCAACCTCCACAACCTACCTCGCCCAACGTTTGACCTAGATAGTATTTGCCTACACGTTTTTTAAAGCCCTTGTCCCTCATTGTGCGGGGGGGATGTGCGAAGAGAAAAACACAAAACGATGGCTTTGCGTGTTTGTGAGTAATGTGGTGGCGTCAGTCCTGTGCAGTTGACGTGCAGAAGGGGGAATGATTTGCTGAGAAATCTGCAAACGTGAATTGAAAACCTTAAAACCTTGAAAACAGCACAAAGGATACAGGAATAAACAATGCACTTTTAGTTGGCATCCCCCCCCAGGGGGAGAGGGAGAGAGAAGAAAGAGAGGGAGAAGGACAAAGAAAAAGCGTTTTTCACCCATCTCTCCATAACATCACCTACTAGTTACACTCCTGTAATCTCTTTCAATGTGAATGATTAGAAGGCACAAACATATCTTCCATCGGCGACAACAGCAGAACAACACCAGGTGTGCGAGCGCTGCACACAAAAAAACCTATCAACAAAATACCAGCAAACAAATAATCGCAATGATTGCAGTGAACAGAAGACAACAAATCCTACGCACATATAGGCGTGTGTCTGTTGCTTGCACATGACAAGGTGTGGGTACCTACTTGCGTGATAACCCTCACATACCTCACACATACAACAACAAACACATTACACGCTATCACATACACTTTACACTACCTACACCACACTGCACACGCTCCCCCCCTACCAATCACACACCGATTCAGGGTCACTGAGGGAATACATAGACTCAAACACATTGCAATCCGGAAACTTGTGTGGTTCTAGAAAGTGCAGCAGTGCCCACAACTCCTTGATAGTGTTCTGCAATGGTGTGCCAGTGATGAGGAGCTTGGTTTGGAAGCTCCACATCTGCAACTCCTGTAGTAGTGTGGGTGGGTGTGTTTGAGTGTGTGCGTTTGAGAGTGTGAGTGTTTTTGAGTGTGCACATGTAATGTGTACATTGTGTACATGTATGCACCACCCCACCATTCCTACACAACACCACACACTCCAACACCCACCTCAAAACCCCCACCTCAAAACACCCCTCCCTCCCCCCCCCGCACACAGCACACCTGGTACAGACTCGAGTCTTTGTTCTTCAGTCTATGTGCCTCATCCACCATCATGTAGTTCCACTGGATATCCCTCAAGTAGTCTCCATCCTTGAGAACCACTTCATATGTGGTCAACAGCACCTCAAACTTGTATGGGCGTTGGATTCCAGCATCTGTCATGAACTCAAATGTGCGAATAACCTGGTGTTGGTGGGGATGTTATTGAGGTGTTGTTGTTGTTGTTGAGGTGCTGGTGGTGGTATACATGTTGAGGTGTTGATACGTTGCTACAACCCCCACATCCGCCCCCCCACATCCCCCCACCAAAACACGTACATCTCGAGACGTCGCATCGCCCACATACACCACTGTGTTGACTTGAGGACACCACCGAGTGAACTCTCGCATCCAATTGGGTATCACCGACAGGGGCACCACCACCAAAAACGGGCCCGGCACTTTGACCTGCTCCGCCAAAAACCCCAGCATTGTCACACACTGAATGGTCTTCCCGAGACCCATTTCATCTGCGAGGATTGCATTGTGGTTGCGCAACCATGACAACACGAGCCAGTTGAGACCATCCAGCTGGTAGTCACGTAGTTTGCCAAACTTCAACCACTCGGGCTGTTCCCGCAGGGCTTGTTGGTGCCTGTAGGCTGCGCGTGCATGGTCAACGCGACCGGGCATGGTTGATCGAATCTTTTGTTCTCGTTGCATGTATTCGTCAATTGCCTGCTGTCCGTTGGCGAGGGTAGATACCAGGGAAGCTGCCTCATACGTGCATTCGGAATAGGGGAGACCCTTCCACTGTTGTGGGAAAAGGTGGTTGTGTAGGGGATTTGTTGGAGAAAAGTGGTTGTGGAGTGGGGTGTTGTTGATGTGAAGGTATGGGGGAGGAATTGTTGTTGGAGTGTTTCATGTTGGAGTAGTTGTGGTGGAGTGTTTCATGCGTGCAATCCATTGCGCGATGAACAACAACAATATCAACATGGTCAACACATGGTCACCTTGACCAATCCCCTCTGCATGTACCCCCTATGTATTCCCCCTATTTACCTTGACCAGGTATTGTTGCACCCCCTCTGCGTCCAGTCTGGTGCCCACAATACGCTCTGGGCGTTGGTGTTCAGTGATGAGGTTTTCCTCCATTGCCTTTTCCACATCGGCCAATTCAGTTTCCTCACGTGACAAGTAGGGGCGGATACGCTGTGTGTGTGTGACAAGAGGTGGGTGGGTGTATTTGATAAGAGGTGTGTGTGTGTGTGTGTGACAAGAGGTGTCTGTGTGTACATGACAAGGTGTGTGTGTGTATATGACAAGAGGTGTGTGTGTGTGTGTGACAGGATCCCACCCACTCAAAACGAAATGACACTCAAACAAAACGACCACCAATACAAATAACCCATACATCAATTTCTGCTTGCTTCTTGATGTAATTAAGCACACGTTTATATCCTGCCAGTTGACTCATAGTGGCCCGTGTTTCCCATGTACAGTGCACGTATGAGTGACGTTTCCACTTGATGAAGAACTCCCGAGTAGCCCAGGGATCAATGGGGTCAGGCTCTACACCTTCCATATCCCTGTGTTGAGGGGAGGTGGGGGTGGGATGGGGGGGGGGGGAGACAATACGAGACAGAAGAGTATGTGTGCATGTGTTTGTGTACACACACAAAAACAAAGAGATGAAAAAGAAGAAAGAGATGAAAGAGACATGCAAGAGATACATCATCAGCAACATCATCCAAACACAGTGGGTTGCCATACCTGTGCTTGATGATGCGTTCCACCTCATCAGGGTACCCCTTGGGGTCCTCCATCCCTCCTCTCCATTCCTTCCCCACCTTGCGCTTTTTCTCCTCCACCTCCTCCCCCTCTGAATACCCATCGTCCGTATACCCACCCCGGGAGGACCGACCACCACTCGCCACCCTGCGGCTCTTGCTGCGGCGCTGGCGGCTGGGTGAGTCATCGTACGAGGACCCCGGGCCCAGGGGGGGTAGGGGTGCGGGGATGGTATGGGGGCGTATGGGTGCACTGGTGCTCAACACGAGGGGGGTGGAGAGTGCACTGCTGCGTATGCGAAACTTGTTTAGCCCGCTGCTCCCAGTGCGAATGGTGTTGTTGCCATTGGCGTATGGTTGCATGGACCCGGGGGGTGCGCCCCCATAGGCGGCATGTTGTTGCATGTACGCTGCTGCCTGATGGCCGTAGGGATGGGCGTACATGGCTCCTTGTTGTTGTTGTTGGGCGGCGTATGCATTGTTTTGGTAGGCATAGGGGTCGCTCCCTTCCATTGCAGTGCGCTGTGTGGTGGTGATGGGGGAACGGTGATGTGGGATGATGTCGTAAGGGATGATGGCGTGAAAAAAGCCAAGGGGACACCACTCCATCGGGTGCTGCATAACAATGTGCACCACCACCACCACCATCACCATACAACCTTGAGCACCATGTTGGCAGCATCAGCAGCAGCACGCCGAGGACGTGCAGTGGCATTGATCTCGGCATGCAATTGCGCAGCAGCAATGGCATCCCGCTCTTCCCGTTGCAGTTGTGCATGCTGCCCTGCAACACTGCTGAGTGGGGGTCGTCCACGGCGCCGTTTCCCCGTTTTCACACCAGACGCGTCGTACTGATCGTGTTCATCATCGTCATAATCATCCCCATCCGCTGCTTGGTACTCGCCCGACCCTGTAGGCTTGGCTGCTGGTGGCTGCACTGGCATGGTGGTTGCAGCAACAGGCATGTTGCCATACATTTGCTGCTGTTGCTGTTGCTGTTGCAGCATGGCCATCTGGGCGGGATTCTGCGTCGCTGTTTGATACATATGCCTGCGTGGAGGAGTAGATATGGTGGTGGACAATACTGTATCGAAACACACAGACAGTATTGTGCAACAAATAGGAATAGCACGTACACCACCATCATGCACACACACGTACTGTTGGTACATTTGCTGCTGCATCATCTGCCGTTGCTGCAATGCCTGCTGTTGCATCAAGTACTGTTGCTGCTGTTGTTGTTGTTGTTGTGGCATGAAATTGGCAGGGTATTGTTGCTGCTGTTGAAAGCCTTGACCTTGCTGCTGGGCCGGGTATGCACCATGCTCTTGTGCCTGGTGCCTGTGGACCCATGCACAAGCATTGTCAACGTATTGAGGATATTATTGCCATTCATATGCATGCAAAACAACTACAAAACTCGCGATCCACGCGCCAAAAACGCAGCTCAACATGCACCACAATCCACAGACAGCACCTACCCGTCCACAGCAGGGCGATATTGAGGCTGCCCATTGGTGTTTATGCTGCTGTAATTATTCGAGTTGTACATTTTACGGTCGTGGGGCAAGGCTAGTTCTCCACGATCTCAGCGCAAAGGACAATCCCCCGCTGCACCGAGCTGACGAGCAATAGGTGACAGCTGCATTGTCATGATATATGCAAAGCTGTGGTGTTGCAAACAGTGTACTGTAGAAGGGCTGTTGGTGTTTTCCTGATGAATGGTCCTGCTCCTTGGCAGGTCGGCACGCCCACACATACTGTGCTATCACCCAGAGCCTCCCCACCCTGGAGCGTCAGGGGCACCAGCTGTCCATCAGCAGCCAGCAATGCAGTGGCAATAGGAATGAGCAATGGTGCTGCATTGGCCTGATTGGGAATGTGCTGCGTGGCGGTGAGTGTGAAGGTGCGCTCGGTGGCGTTGTAGCTGGTGTCCACAGTGACGGTGGGGGTGCCTGCTGTGCTGTACCACCTGTGTGTTTTGTGATGTGTGTTGGGCATGACGGTGGGAGTATGTCACACACAGTGAACATCATGTAACAACACCAACACGTACAACACAAAATGAAAAGGAACGGACAACCATATCCATGTGTATGGCAAAACAAACCATACACACTGCTGCACATGTATCCACTCCCACACGACCCTCTCCCCCACATGAACACATCATACGTGTGCGTATAAAAACAAACAGCACACTGAACATACCCCAACCAGTACATACCTCGCCAGCTTACTCAGGTCAGCACCATTCGCATCAGCCATGGCAGACAAAAAGTCATCACAGGTCACTGCCTGCCCATCATGCCTCGCAAAATACATGTCCATCCCCCTGCGAAAACCTTGCTTACCCAACAGCGTTTCATACAGTCGCACCACCTCGGCGCCCTTTTCATACACTGTCACTGTGTAGAAATTGTCAATCGCCATGTAGCTGTCGGGACGGACGGGGTGTGCCATGGGCCCTGCGTCTTCTGCGAATTGGCGGCCACGCAGCATGACAACATCATCGATGCGCTTTACGGGGCGGCTATTCATGTCTGCACTAAATTCTTGGTCGCGATACACAGTGAGGCCCTCTTTGAGGGTGAGCTGAAACCAATCCCTGTGGGGTGGTGTATGGTGGGGTGTGTGTGTGAGTGGTGGGGTGGGGTGGAGTGTGAGTGGGGTGTGAGTGGGGTGGGTGGTATTGAGAAAGGAGATTGGGAGTGGTATATCAGCACATACACACTCATACACACACATACACATACATACACACACATACACACATGCATACATACACATACATACACATACCTGCATGTGACACGGTTGCCAGTCCAATTGTGAAAGTATTCGTCTGTGTGTGTGTGTATGTGCGTGTATGTGTGTGTATGTGTGTGTGTGGTGGAAAGAGGTGGGGATTGAATGTCTAGTGTATACAGGGTGCAGGGTTGAATGCAGGATGTTGCAATACACGAGAATCAACGCACATAATCATAACATTGTCAACATCACAGGTAATGTAATCAACGGACGCGGTCAAACACACATTGGTCCATCAAACAAACAAACACATACGTCCTACAACGCCCTCAATGCGCTCAAAGTCCACATCAGTTGCTGTGTCAGCGTCTGCAAGCACAAGACGACTGTTGAAAATGTTCAGACTGTGTGGGAGGTGGGGCGAGATGGGTGGGGTATGTGAAGTGTGGACAGGAGAGGATGTGGGGGGGGTGCTGAGAGATGCTGTGTGTGAATAGCATAGTGTGTCATGTGTGAATAGCATAGTGTGTCATGTGTAAAATAACATCATATTTCATGTGTAATGCAACAACAATACTGTCCTTCATCGCTATCACCACCACACATACTCATCATCGTGTGTACCACGACAAACATACACAACCATCACCCACTACACGCCTACCTCTTGTTTTCCATTGCACCCATGTTGAAATCATCCACTGCCACTATGTTGAACAAATCCAAATCATACTCCAACCCAAACACATCCTCATCCCACCTGTGTTGATATGGCGTTGTGCATGTGACATGATGTTGGCTTGTTGTGCACATTATATTCTCTATTTACTTTATTTGTATACATCACGTTTGTCTATGGCCACATGTTTCCATGCCACAAACCCACCACACCCACCACACCCCACCCCCACCCGGACACCCCCCACGCCCACCCACCCACATACTTCATAGACTTGATCAAGCTCTCCAATGCAAAGTCCACCTTGTTGATGTTCTTCTTGGTTGTGTATATACGAAGTGTGACCGTGCGACCTGAACTAGTCACAAAGGTGTCCTCCTTGACCTCTAATGCACCTGCAACCAGGGCAAACAAATAACAGGGTTTTGGCCAGGGGTCCTCCCACACTGCGTAATGCCTGTGTTGTTTTGTGTGGGTGTGTGCATGTGTGCTTTTTCCAAGGTTTTCTTTTCAATCGTTTTTTTCCTTCAAGGTTTTCTTTTCAAGCAGAAATGAATGTGTGTGTACATGTACATGTGCATGTGGGTGTTGAAGCAAGTGTGTTTTTGTTGCTGTATCATTTGTGTGTGTGCCTTTACATGTGCTTGTCTTGCACACACACCACCATGAACACACACCACCAACCCCAGCACACCTTCCATTGTCCAAATCCCCCGACTCGACCAAATTGCCATTGCCCAGCAACACAGGATACAAACTCGCATCCCCCTCAATACGGGTGGTATACTTGGCCATCACATCAGGCCGATCCAAAAAGTAGGTAATGTGTCGAAATCCCTGGGCCTCACATTGAGTGCAATAATTGCCACCCGACTTGTATAGCCCCTCCAAGGCGGTGTTTTCCTGGGGTTTGATGTGGACCACGATTTCGAGGGAAAACGCACCCGCGGGTGGGGAGGTGAGGGTGAGGAGTTTGGGCTGGACGGTGTAGTTGTCAGAGGGGACGGGGGTGCCGTTGATCTTGACAGACACGAGTTGCACATCAGGGTGGCCTAACATGTGTTGGATGGGGAGCACAGTTGAGAAAAAGCAAACAATGTATACATCCACTACATACACCACGAATGTACCATTGAGCTCCAATGCTGGGGGTGTGGTGCCCTCATAGTTGGGCTTCATGCTGAGCACGCTCTCCACCGTGGTGATGTCCTCATTGAGCACAAAGTTGAGGTTGACCTGTGTGCGAGATTGATTGATTGATTGATTGTGCAATGTTGCATGTCAATCCATTCCCCATCATGCAACCCCACACCCCCAATACCTGCTCGATCAAGTAGGGGGGTGCCTTGTAGTCAAGCCTGTTCACGACAGTGGGGCCAGCCTTGGCCTTGGGGTCTGCTATAGCAGGTTCAGCTGCTGCAGTCGAGTTGGCAGCAGCGGGCGCCATCCGGATGCGTGCAGTGTTTTGGGACAAATGCGTCTGTTGCAGAGGGCTAATCAATCGTGTGGATCGTGGGACAATCAATCGCGTTGCTGTTGGGCCTGTTGGTTGGGGGTTGTGGATGAAGGAACATGATGTTGGAGGATGCTCTGCCAAGCTGTATACATGAATACATTTGATCATACACACATCACACGCACATTATATGCACATCATACGCACAGCAACGATGATGCCAAACAACACACAGCAACACAATCCATAGACCCAACAAAATGGTGCCCAACGAGTACAGCATGTGATTGTTCCTCAACCATCCCCATCCGCAATATGCAATGCTCGTAGAATCCAACCTGATGTTCGCAGCGAGCTGACGACCTTGGACAGCAGTGCAGATGTATGAAGCATCCCACACAAGCCAAGCTCTTTGTTTGTTGATGATGCTGATTTAGATATTGCACAACAAATATTGTATAAATACTAGAGCAAATACCAAACAAGAAAATCACTCCACTACATAATACGGGTAGTGCACCCATCCCTGGTTGCAACCTCGACATGCCCACGTTGGTTCATTATCAAGCAAATAATCACCACCAAGCAGCACACGTCCCTTGTGCATCGCTGCGAGCAATGCAGCTGTGGGATAGCCATACACGCATGGCACCACCGCCATGGCTCCACAGCATGGACACAGCATGTGTCGCTCCTGCATGTGCCTCAACTTGTACGAGGCACGCCATCCCTCGTACACGCCCTCTTGTGTAGCAGATGGTGGTTGCGTTATACCATCATCCACTGATCGCACATACACACCATCAAAGCGGCATCGCAATGATGATGGCGGGTGGTCTTGCAGCTGGGGTGGTTGGGGGTGTGTGGCGGGGGGTGTGGGGAGCTTGTGCAGCAGTGGTGCATGCATTCCCCACCTTGCAGTGTGCAAGTGCTTCCACACACGTGGTGCACCGCTTGCCTGTGTGGTTGTTGGGAGATGATTTGCATGTTGATGATGTGCACACACATGTGTGGTTACATACCATGTACAGCACATTGCACGTGGTAGCAGCAATACATAGGGCCTCCAAGGAACACCGGGCTAGCACATCCTCCAACACCCCTTGGGGGAGCGTTGTGAGCTGCGGAGGTTCCCCATCCTGCGGAGCACATGCAGGAGCACTTGCAGGAGCGAGGCACACAGTCTGCTGTGGTGCTGATGGTATGCATGCATGGCGTGCTACATAGTCTGGTAGTGCTGTGGGCTCTGATGCTGCCTCGCGCAAATATCCGTTGCCTGTGTACATGCCAAGATGGTGTGGAGACATGGAGACCTATGAACCCGCACAAAAACAAACAAAGCCACGCACATGCCCATTGCACACGTCCTCTACTGGCTCTCAAGTGATGTATTAAACGGTTGGTGCTTGCGTGTGGTCCAACACGTACACGCAGCTCCTGCAACAAGGCATCTTCATCGTCCAACTGTTGTGTTGTGCAATGTGTGTGTGTGCAATGCTAGCTTTGTCCATGACACCAATCCGTCACAAACCTGCTGATCTACAATTTGCTCTATAGCTGCTCGTTTGGCTGAGAGGCTGAACATGTAGTAATGGTATATCACTGTTTCATCAGCAGTACTGCTATTACAATTAATAAATACGTGAAATAATATATTGTGTCTCTGCCCACAGAAAGCAGCAACAAAAAATGATACATTCTTTTAGAGAAGGGTGTTTTTCCTGTGCACTCGTCTTGTGCACACTCGGCCCCGTTGCTTGGTGTGCATACACCAACACCTCATACACGCAGCAACTTGACCTCACAGTTGGCCATTCGCAATGACAGCTGTGCAAACTCTTTGAAAAAGGTCGAGTGCCCAAACGCAACAATCACACGCTCAGGGCGGCTCAACACCCACGCGCGAAACGCCCCCACCCGTTGCTGTGTGGGTGGTATGGTTGTGAAACGCAGTGTTGCTGGTTTTTACACATACACTACACACTATACCTTGAGTTCTTTGGTGCTTTCTCGGGAGTTCATAACACGTGTGACAGCACAGTTTGGTGCATGTGTGGGACTATACCACCACACCTGTGGCAGCTCCTCCAAGTGCCGAGCAAGCTGTGTTGGTTGGGTGTGGGCATGTTACAGTTACTGTTCAATTGGTATCTGATTGTGACTTTTGTTGTGACTGTTTGTACTGCATCACATGCATTATACAACCCACAGTATGTGTGCAACCCACAGCATACGTACGACATACCTGCGGAAACTGTTTGATGAGCAATGGAGGCGGTCGACCCACATCTCCACAAGTATAGCAATGCTCACTCAAATCACTGGTGAGTGGGTGTGCATTTGTTGTTGTTGGTATCTTATGATATTCTTGTTGTTGTTTGTGCATTGTGTCAAAAGGTGGGCATTGTGTGGATATGTAAAAAGGTATTTCACATGCCCCCCACACCACACACAATAACGTTGTCCCCCCACACCACACATCGCCATCTTGTCCCCCACACCACATTCCCAAACCCTCTATTCCCACCCAACCTGCATACTGCCATGTTGCCCGGTGGTATCTCACGAGCCCCTTGTTCCCCACACCGGCCTATCATGGGACACCCCAGCCAAAACGTTTCTAGTGCACGTGTGAGGGGGCTGCTCACCCACAACACATCAGGTGGGAGATCAAGGGCACGCAGCTGTGCACGCAAACTAGTGGCCTGTGATGATGATGATGATGATGATGATGGTGTGTAGTGGTGTGTGATGATGACGATGTGTGGTGGTGGAGTACAGTGGGGTGGTATTCTGTGTGCTTGATGCAACTGGTCATCATGTGTGCAACATCATGAATGAACATAATGAATGATATGATGATGCGCATAACAATAACAAGAAGGAGAACACACCTACACAGCAACACACACCTGTACACACCCCCGAGCTGAGAGTGGCGCATCAAATATTTGAGGGTCACTGAATGCTGATCCTCTTCTGCTGAGTGCTGCATTGAATTCAGATTCACCATGCCGTACCATGTATACCAACTGTGATGTTGGTGATGGTGGTGACAGGGTGTTGGTGAGAATAATGGTGATTATGGTGATGATAGTGATGTTGTGGTGATGTGGTGGTGATGATGATTTTGATAGTGATGTTGTGGTGGAGGTATGTATGAAGGATGTCTGTACACCACACACACCTTGACTTGCTCTCTTGGTCTAAACAATGGAAATAATGGTCGCTCAACAGGTCGTGTATGTGTCCCATCTTGTTCTATTGTACACAACTGGTTGCTACACTGCATTTCAGGCGTGGTCATGTTGTCTGCTGTGGTGTCATGTGCCCCAACTGCCCCAGGAGCGGGGAGATGGGCGAGGGGTGATAGTGGTGGGGGCCTCGTGAGCATGCATGTGGATGTACTGGCATGCTGGGTATTGGCTATATCCCTACATGGTGATGGCTGTGGAATTGGGATGGGGGGCGGTGGCGTGATGTGACGTGTGAATGCTGCTGCACCTACATGAGATGGCACCATCGTCCTAGTACCTCTGCAGCCTTGCGCTTGGCAACAGTGGATGGTACAAAGTCTTTGCTGCTGCGTATGCTAAAACCAAGGTCCCCAATTCCTAGGTGTGGGAAATATACACACAAAAAATAGGGTCACTACAGCAACAAGATGTTCTGTACAAATGGCAAGATGGCACCAGCCTGAACCTTTGAATGCCCCCTGATATCCAGGAAGTGCCTTGACGTATGGTGTGCCCTCTGTGGATGGTATTTCTTCTGTCTTGTCATCTGTGGTGTTTGTATGTTGTTGTGGTGTGTGTATGTTGATGCTAAATCCGAGCGGCCGTGCACAGCATGCCATAAACACCACCACCACACGCACCATTGGATGCAGCTGCTGTGCTGATGGCCACCTGCATGTAGATTTGTTTCTGGTGGAGTTACAGTCACATGCACAACACCAAGGACCATCCACACCTGTCGCTTGGGGAGCGGGTAGCCAAAATCAGCCAAAGTGGCTTGCTTGCGCTTCTCTCCAGCATGTCCGGTGCTTGTTTGCTTTTTATGTCGTCCCATCACATCTCAGTAAACGTGTGGCAATATTGCAGAGGCGTTTTGACGTTCATATCGTTGATCGTATTCGCAAATGCCTTCTCACTGCTTGTTTTGCATGTTGTTGCTTTGTGTGTATTCCAATCGTGTCACTTACAGTAACAAGAATATATGTGTTGATGATTTTACAAACAAAGAAAGAAACAATCATTGTTGTTGGGGTTGTATCATCACGAATATGGCGCCCCCATAAGTTGGGTTGGCGCCCCAGATGCAGCAGGCCCTGTGTGCTCCTGCTTTACTTCCTGTGCTGCTGCTTGTTGTCCTGCTGATTCTTGTTGCCCTGCTGCTGCTTGTGCTCCTGCTTGTTCCTTGGACTCGTACGCGTGGGCCAAAAGGCAATGGTGACGATCCATATGGTCGCCGCCATGGTGCTTTGTCTCGTGCTGCTCTTCATCACGATGGTGGTGATGATGATCGTGATGATGGTGGTGGAGGTGTTCACGATGATGCACATGCTCATGCTTGACTGCAGGTTTTCCACTGTGTCCGTCATGATGCTGCTGGTGTGCATACTGTTGGTGTGGACGGTCCACAGATGTGTCCCTCTGCTCACTCTCAGCTGCTGGTGGTGTGGATGTGCCCCCCACTGGATCCTCTGTGTGGGTGTACGTGGGTGGGTGTACGTGGGTGGGTGTACGTGTGAACAAATGTGTGTGTAGGTGCATGCCTTTCCACCACACCCACATGCATGCACCACACCCACGCAAGCACACACACACCACCACAAAAACAACACACCTCTGGTCATGCGCTTGGTCCACTTGGCAAGCTTCAACCCCCCACCGAGAGGGCTGTTGCTTGAATCGGCAACATATTGCCACAGTGCACACTTTGCAATGAAGCGCATGTCATCCTGCTGCGTGCTGAGGATCTCCATGATGCGATCCTGCACTGACGTCTGTGTGTTGTGGGTGTGGGTGGGTGGGGGATGAAAGAGAGAGAGACGGAGGGAGTGAGATTGTGATATGCGTCATGGATGTACCATATTCACAAACACCACCGTAATGATGATGATGTTTCTCCCATGTGCACACATACACCACATACACCCCCCCAAACAACATACCAGGTACTTGATCATCTTGGTCAACCACTTGTTATACTCCAACTCATCCTTCTTCTTCTCCAACGTCCTCAGCTTGCGCACCAGCGTCAGCGTCTCACCCCCCAACACCTGATCACACCAATCCTCACCCCGACCATACGACTCCGCCAGGGGCCAAGTAAACTCCACACGGGGTGCATTGCCCTGTTGTAGCATGCCCCTGGGGGTCTTGGGGGGCTTGGCTTTGGGCTCTTTGGGGGGCTTGGGGGGGGCGGTGGCTGCGGTGTATATCTTGCGCATGAGGGCTGATGCTCGGGTTTCCAAGTGAGAACCTGTTGTGTGTTTGGGGGGGAAGAGGGGGGGGGTAGAGCAGTGTCTTCGTGCGGGGGGGTGCATGCACATGGGTAGGGTATGCACATGAGTAGGGGTGACTTAGAGGAGTAGGTCATCCACCTCACTTGTGAAACACATATCAGCACACACCCCATTACACACCCGCACACCCACACCCCATTACACACCCGCACACACCCCAATACAATCCCAACACAAACCCCCACTCACCCACCCCCACATACTCTTGGGGTACTCTGCATACGTCCCATCCTTCTTCCCAGGCCCCAGAGCATTCATCAACTTTTCCCTCAGCCCCAACTCCTCATCCCCAGCCATGCCCTCAAAATTCCCATACCCATGCCGCACCGTCCCCACCAACAACATCGCATCATCCCGTGCCGACCATGCACATGTTTTACTCCACTTGCCCATAGCAACAGACCCCACAGAGGTGTCTATACGAAAGGTACGGCTGTCCTCCATGGCGTTTATCTTGTCGATGATGAACCGCATGTGTAGTACATGTTTGAGCATGTCGTCGGCCTTGACAGGCACGCCGAAAAAATCCAGCAGGGCCTCTGGTACCTTGGCGTTCTCACCTGCTGCTGCAACCACCTTGGCGTGTTCGGCAGTCGCACGTTCACAGGACTCCATGAGGGCGTCGTAGAGGGAGCGTACGGCAAGGTCACTGGATGTACCGACCACACCTCCTGTTGCGGGGGGTGGGGGGGCGGGGTGAGGGGGTTTAGGTGAGGCACAAGATGGTAGTGTGGGACAAGAGGGGGCAACAGGATGTGGGTACAAACAAACACACACATACATGTCCACACACACGTACACACACGCCACTACACACAAATAAATACACCCCCCTATAAATACAATACCACCCACACAGCATACCCGCATCGCCTGCAATATCATCCAGCTTTTCAATAATCGCATGCCGGCGCACAGCACGCAAAAACGATGTTGCGTCTTTTTTATTCAACCCAGCAGGCCATGTGTCCATGTCATAGTCAGCAGGGATGTCCCTTGGTGCTGGCCACATGTCGAGACGAGCATGCGCACCTTCCACAGCAGGTGCCGTGTCAGCAGACTGTGTTTTTTTGGGGGGGGGAACGGGGGGAGGTGAGGGGTGAGAGGTGAGGGGTGAGAGGTGAGGAGTGAGAGGTGAGGGATACCATGGGTGGGTTGTTGGGTAGAAAACATCCTACCCCCACTCCCCTCTCCTTTCAAACTCTCACCCTCCAAATACACACACAAATACGCAAAAACACACAGAACACACACACAAAAAACCAACACACCTTAATACGCAAGCGATGTCTGTTGCGTTTCCTCCCCAACTCATCAGCCTGCAGGGACGCCTCCATGGTGCGCAACCGTGCCCCCCGCACCCCCAACTCCTCGACCCTCTCTTCCTTGGGCCTCGCATCTTGGGGGATCAATCGCTCCCAAAACGCCGCGTCATCCTCCCCCGTTTTGAACGTCGCCACATTAAACGCATTCAATAGACCATCTGCAGCTTCGTTCTTGGCAGCGTCTTCTGTGTTGACCAATTCGGCACGTGCCAGGATGTCGTCGATGTCTTCTTCGAGCAGCTTCTCGTTGGCTTCCTCTCGTGCCTGGTCATCTTCCTTGAATAGTTTTTCTGCACCAAAGCGGAGGATGCTTGACAGTTCATCCTGGGGGGGGTTTGGTTATGAGGGGGTGTGATTATGTGTGATGATGATGTGTGATGATGATGTGTGATGATGATGTGTGATGATGATGTGTGTGATGATGTGGTATTGTACATGGCGTTCCTGTATACGCACAACCCTTGTACACTACTCCTCCTGTGTATATTGTTTTCACCCAATACCCCTCCCCCCTCCCACCCTCCCACCCACTCCCTCCACACCAAATAACCCTGCCCCCACACACAACCAATACCACCCCCCCCACGAACCCTCCCACCCACCCACACAATAAACCCACTCCCACACTCCCACACTCACCTTGCTAAACATTCTATTGGCAGTGGCAGTGGAGGCATTGGGGTCCAGTACTGTACGACCAGACGTGTCCATTCGCTGAATCACCACATGATCAAGTGCCATCTTCTTCTTGGCCTTGTTGAGGATGTCCTCTTCGACCGACTCCATAGTGACCAACCTGTAGAGGGGGAGGGGGGTGTGAGGGGAGGGGAACACGATGTTTTGTTGAGGTTTGTTTGTTGAGGTTGGCTGTGAGCGCATGATGCGATGAAGTATTGATATACACATATATGGACACAACAAAAACAACAAAAACAGCAAAAACAACAAAAACAACAAAAACAACAAAAACACTTCATACCGGTAGATGTTGACCGTCTCTGTTTGACCAATGCGATGTGCTCGGCTCATTGCCTGAAGGTCATTCTGAGGGTTCCAATCTGAGTCAAAAATGATGACAGTGTCAGCTGTGGCTAGGTTGAGTCCCAAACCACCAGCACGTGTTGACAGGAGAAATGCAAAATCAGGGGAATTGGGGGCATTGAAGTGCTCCATTGCCTGTGTTTGGTGGGGGGGGTTGCATGTGTTTGTGGGGGTGTGTTGGGGGGGGTGAGTTTGGGTTGGATGGGTGGGGGGGCTACTATTGCAGCATACAAGAAACCACATGTACTCCTCCCCACCCCGCCCCCCAAACACACCTGATGGCGGACGCCTGCCGGTGTGGATCCATCCAGCCGCTGATGTGCGTACCCCCTCCTCCTCATGTAATCCGATATGATATCCAACACCCTCACCATCTGTGAAAAGATCAACACCCTATGCCCTGTTTGATGAAGTCGTCTCAGTAATTTATCCAGCAACACCATCTTGCCACTGGTGCGCACGAGCCGGTCCACCACACTATCATCGTTGTTGCCACGGTAATTGTCTTCCGCTGATTCGAAAAGAAAGGGGTGGTTGCAGCATTTTTTGAGTTCTGTGATGATGTTGAGGAGGGACACCTGTCCGCTGCCCTTGGTGCCCTGTGTGTTGAGGGTGTGTGAAGGGTGGGTGGGTGGGTGGGTATGCACATGTGTGACAATGTGTGTGACAATGGGAATGTATGTGCTTTACGCGGTGGTCACAGGGCATTGCATGTTTGTTAATTCAAGATACACCATACACAACCAACACATCATCACACCCATATCCAACATCAACACACACACACTGACTCACATACACCCACATCAACAATCACACACACACAAACAAACAAACAAACAAACAAACACGCCTTGTTGAGCTCTTGAAAGTTGCGGTTGATGATCCACTTGTAATACTGTTTTTGCAATGGTGTCATCTGCACACGCAACACACGCTCATGCTTGGGTGGCAGACTCTTTTCCACATCCTTGATGACCCTACGTAGTAGATGGGGGCGGAGTTCTGCATGCAGGCGACCAACCTGTGTGGGTGTGGGTGTGTGGGTGTGTGCGGTATGTGGGGTATGTGCGTAGTGGTTGGTGTGTCTGTTGCTTGCACATGACAAGGTGTGGGTACCTACTTGCGTGATAACCCTCACATACCTCACACATACAACAACAAACACATTACACGCTATCACATACACTTTACACTACCTACACCACACTGCACACGCTCCCCCCCTACCAATCACACACCGATTCAGGGTCACTGAGGGAATACATAGACTCAAACACATTGCAATCCGGAAACTTGTGTGGTTCTAGAAAGTGCAGCAGTGCCCACAACTCCTTGATAGTGTTCTGCAATGGTGTGCCAGTGATGAGGAGCTTGGTTTGGAAGCTCCACATCTGCAACTCCTGTAGTAGTGTGGGTGGGTGTGTTTGAGTGTGTGCGTTTGAGAGTGTGAGTGTTTTTGAGTGTGCACATGTAATGTGTACATTGTGTACATGTATGCACCACCCCACCATTCCTACACAACACCACACACTCCAACACCCACCTCAAAACCCCCACCTCAAAACACCCCTCCCTCCCCCCCCCGCACACAGCACACCTGGTACAGACTCGAGTCTTTGTTCTTCAGTCTATGTGCCTCATCCACCATCATGTAGTTCCACTGGATATCCCTCAAGTAGTCTCCATCCTTGAGAACCACTTCATATGTGGTCAACAGCACCTCAAACTTGTATGGGCGTTGGATTCCAGCATCTGTCATGAACTCAAATGTGCGAATAACCTGGTGTTGGTGGGGATGTTATTGAGGTGTTGTTGTTGTTGTTGAGGTGCTGGTGGTGGTATACATGTTGAGGTGTTGATACGTTGCTACAACCCCCACATCCGCCCCCCCACATCCCCCCACCAAAACACGTACATCTCGAGACGTCGCATCGCCCACATACACCACTGTGTTGACTTGAGGACACCACCGAGTGAACTCTCGCATCCAATTGGGTATCACCGACAGGGGCACCACCACCAAAAACGGGCCCGGCACTTTGACCTGCTCCGCCAAAAACCCCAGCATTGTCACACACTGAATGGTCTTCCCGAGACCCATTTCATCTGCGAGGATTGCATTGTGGTTGCGCAACCATGACAACACGAGCCAGTTGAGACCATCCAGCTGGTAGTCACGTAGTTTGCCAAACTTCAACCACTCGGGCTGTTCCCGCAGGGCTTGTTGGTGCCTGTAGGCTGCGCGTGCATGGTCAACGCGACCGGGCATGGTTGATCGAATCTTTTGTTCTCGTTGCATGTATTCGTCAATTGCCTGCTGTCCGTTGGCGAGGGTAGATACCAGGGAAGCTGCCTCATACGTGCATTCGGAATAGGGGAGACCCTTCCACTGTTGTGGGAAAAGGTGGTTGTGTAGGGGATTTGTTGGAGAAAAGTGGTTGTGGAGTGGGGTGTTGTTGATGTGAAGGTATGGGGGAGGAATTGTTGTTGGAGTGTTTCATGTTGGAGTAGTTGTGGTGGAGTGTTTCATGCGTGCAATCCATTGCGCGATGAACAACAACAATATCAACATGGTCAACACATGGTCACCTTGACCAATCCCCTCTGCATGTACCCCCTATGTATTCCCCCTATTTACCTTGACCAGGTATTGTTGCACCCCCTCTGCGTCCAGTCTGGTGCCCACAATACGCTCTGGGCGTTGGTGTTCAGTGATGAGGTTTTCCTCCATTGCCTTTTCCACATCGGCCAATTCAGTTTCCTCACGTGACAAGTAGGGGCGGATACGCTGTGTGTGTGTGACAAGAGGTGGGTGGGTGTATTTGATAAGAGGTGTGTGTGTGTGTGTGTGACAAGAGGTGTCTGTGTGTACATGACAAGGTGTGTGTGTGTATATGACAAGAGGTGTGTGTGTGTGTGTGACAGGATCCCACCCACTCAAAACGAAATGACACTCAAACAAAACGACCACCAATACAAATAACCCATACATCAATTTCTGCTTGCTTCTTGATGTAATTAAGCACACGTTTATATCCTGCCAGTTGACTCATAGTGGCCCGTGTTTCCCATGTACAGTGCACGTATGAGTGACGTTTCCACTTGATGAAGAACTCCCGAGTAGCCCAGGGATCAATGGGGTCAGGCTCTACACCTTCCATATCCCTGTGTTGAGGGGAGGTGGGGGTGGGATGGGGGGGGGGGGAGACAATACGAGACAGAAGAGTATGTGTGCATGTGTTTGTGTACACACACAAAAACAAAGAGATGAAAAAGAAGAAAGAGATGAAAGAGACATGCAAGAGATACATCATCAGCAACATCATCCAAACACAGTGGGTTGCCATACCTGTGCTTGATGATGCGTTCCACCTCATCAGGGTACCCCTTGGGGTCCTCCATCCCTCCTCTCCATTCCTTCCCCACCTTGCGCTTTTTCTCCTCCACCTCCTCCCCCTCTGAATACCCATCGTCCGTATACCCACCCCGGGAGGACCGACCACCACTCGCCACCCTGCGGCTCTTGCTGCGGCGCTGGCGGCTGGGTGAGTCATCGTACGAGGACCCCGGGCCCAGGGGGGGTAGGGGTGCGGGGATGGTATGGGGGCGTATGGGTGCACTGGTGCTCAACACGAGGGGGGTGGAGAGTGCACTGCTGCGTATGCGAAACTTGTTTAGCCCGCTGCTCCCAGTGCGAATGGTGTTGTTGCCATTGGCGTATGGTTGCATGGACCCGGGGGGTGCGCCCCCATAGGCGGCATGTTGTTGCATGTACGCTGCTGCCTGATGGCCGTAGGGATGGGCGTACATGGCTCCTTGTTGTTGTTGTTGGGCGGCGTATGCATTGTTTTGGTAGGCATAGGGGTCGCTCCCTTCCATTGCAGTGCGCTGTGTGGTGGTGATGGGGGAACGGTGATGTGGGATGATGTCGTAAGGGATGATGGCGTGAAAAAAGCCAAGGGGACACCACTCCATCGGGTGCTGCATAACAATGTGCACCACCACCACCACCATCACCATACAACCTTGAGCACCATGTTGGCAGCATCAGCAGCAGCACGCCGAGGACGTGCAGTGGCATTGATCTCGGCATGCAATTGCGCAGCAGCAATGGCATCCCGCTCTTCCCGTTGCAGTTGTGCATGCTGCCCTGCAACACTGCTGAGTGGGGGTCGTCCACGGCGCCGTTTCCCCGTTTTCACACCAGACGCGTCGTACTGATCGTGTTCATCATCGTCATAATCATCCCCATCCGCTGCTTGGTACTCGCCCGACCCTGTAGGCTTGGCTGCTGGTGGCTGCACTGGCATGGTGGTTGCAGCAACAGGCATGTTGCCATACATTTGCTGCTGTTGCTGTTGCTGTTGCAGCATGGCCATCTGGGCGGGATTCTGCGTCGCTGTTTGATACATATGCCTGCGTGGAGGAGTAGATATGGTGGTGGACAATACTGTATCGAAACACACAGACAGTATTGTGCAACAAATAGGAATAGCACGTACACCACCATCATGCACACACACGTACTGTTGGTACATTTGCTGCTGCATCATCTGCCGTTGCTGCAATGCCTGCTGTTGCATCAAGTACTGTTGCTGCTGTTGTTGTTGTTGTTGTGGCATGAAATTGGCAGGGTATTGTTGCTGCTGTTGAAAGCCTTGACCTTGCTGCTGGGCCGGGTATGCACCATGCTCTTGTGCCTGGTGCCTGTGGACCCATGCACAAGCATTGTCAACGTATTGAGGATATTATTGCCATTCATATGCATGCAAAACAACTACAAAACTCGCGATCCACGCGCCAAAAACGCAGCTCAACATGCACCACAATCCACAGACAGCACCTACCCGTCCACAGCAGGGCGATATTGAGGCTGCCCATTGGTGTTTATGCTGCTGTAATTATTCGAGTTGTACATTTTACGGTCGTGGGGCAAGGCTAGTTCTCCACGATCTCAGCGCAAAGGACAATCCCCCGCTGCACCGAGCTGACGAGCAATAGGTGACAGCTGCATTGTCATGATATATGCAAAGCTGTGGTGTTGCAAACAGTGTACTGTAGAAGGGCTGTTGGTGTTTTCCTGATGAATGGTCCTGCTCCTTGGCAGGTCGGCACGCACGTCATATTGTTCCACTTTCTGTTGTTGCCACAAATCATGACGCGGTGATATCAACAACAACAAAACAACAACATAACATCGCATGTTGACAATACACTCTGGAGGACAACACCATCATCACAACACCATCATCAAGCCTTTTGCTCTGCTGTGGCTGGCGCGTTGGCCTGAGTTTCCTGAACAGGTGCTGCCCCACTGTCCTTGGCCTCCTTGGCTGCTGCACGCTCTGCGGCCTTTTTTCGCTCACGTGCCAGGTACTCCTGTGTGTGTTGATGAAAGAGCATGAGCATCGTAAAAACTGATGATCATCCATCCCATCACCACCCCCCCACACACAAACCTCCTGCAATTCCTTGGCTGCCGAGAGCTTGGACAGCACGCCCTTGTACGTGAGCAGGTCGCGGTTGACCATGTCCTGACGCACGCCCAGTGCAGACACGAGGGTACCCAATGCCTTGGGATCCTTGGCACCCGTCAACTCCAACAGCCGAAACAAACCAATGGCAAAGAATTTGCTATAGGCAAACTTTTTGGCTTCCACCTGGGATGCAATGGTGGCAAGCACTTTTTGGCCATAATCGCCATCTGCATTGGGGGCCACATCCTCAGCCGAGGAGAGCGACTTGGCCCATTCTTCCAGCGCTGCAGCGTCCTTGCGGTATGTAGCAGGGCTCTCATCCAGGGCGTTGATGTAGGCAGTGAAAATCTCGTCGCGTGTGCCTGCCTCAAGGCCCTCACCAATCTGCTCAAACACGCTGACAAAGCCGAGTGCAAACACCTGTAGAGGGGGATGATTCAGGGTGGTGATGGGCCAGGGTGGTAATGACACGGCAATAGAACCGCATCGCAATCACATACTGCGTTGTACTGGTAGTTGATGTTGTATCGGATCAGGTGCTGCTGCACGATGAGCTCGTTAACAACAGTCGAGTAGATGCCTGGGATAGGCTTGTTGTATGATGCAAGAAACTTTTTCTTGGTGTCTGCCACGGTGGGGGGTGCCCATTTGCCTGTGGAGTGTGGCAAAGGTGGTGAGATCCATCGTGCACCACGAGATGCAGTGGCAACCACAAGTCTGCATCCAGTCGCGTACCAGCCTGCACCATTATGCGGCATGTATTTGCTCTTGGCAGCCTACATGTCGATCTGTGATGCGTGTGCACAGAGGTGACATGGATACGGCATTCAGCCTGCATACTGGGCGCACGCAGGGCGGGCAGTGTACTGTTTGAACAAAAGGTCAACATGTCGCATGTACCTGCTGGGAAACTGGGTGCGAGTGGAAGGGAGAAGCATGGACGATGATGTCAAGCCCGAGGTGTGCATGATGGCTGTATGGGTTTGTTGTTGTCGAGGGTCCTAAGTGATTGGGTATGTATGAATTACAGAAAAATGGTATGGAACTGGACTGTGGAAACACGAGGCAAAAAAACTGTTGGTCAAACATAGGCACTCGAGGCGACGGCGGGTTGGTTATTTTCTACTCATTTCGCACGTGCTGGTATGCCACGGCAGACGTACTCGGCTGTGCAGTCACAGGGGTGCCGGGTGGCAGGTGCAGCGGTCGTGGCTCTGGCAATACCACCTGGGTGGAGCCGGGGGGTGGAGCCGGGTGTTGTTACCGACAGCATCACCATCACAGCTACAGCCGTAACATCACCACACACACAACACCATACCTGATGAGGTACTGTGTCTCTTGTACGCCGAGCTCTGTGAGACGCCATCCGTTGGTACATGCGATGGGCGGGCATGCACACCAAGCACCTGGGGTTGACACACATGTGGTGGTGCCTGAGGAGCATCTTGGCGCTGGTGCAGTGACGGTTGCTGGTGCACTGTGGATTGGCACACCCCAACATGTGGCGCACAAGCGCTTTTCCTTCTGTTGTGCAACGCCCTGAAAATGCTCTGCAGTTGTGGGTGCCGCACATTGTTGCATGGCGGATGTACACGAGCCACGCACTGAGCCTTTCCAGTTGGGCGTCCGTAAAGGGTGGCAAGGGACTTGCGGTGGGGTCTTGTTTTGCTGTGGGAGGATGGTGTTGTTGAGGAGGGGTTGGAATTACACCAGAAGGTGTGGATGCTGTGGTACCTTGTGAATGGTTCATGGATACTAGTTAAAGCGTCTCAAGTTGCGATAACTCCTGTGGCTGCCATAGTTGGAACCATTTCAGGTTGGTAAGGGGCGTTTCAGGCGATGTTTCAGGTGGCGTTATGAACAATCACGCAAGTGGCATGAATATGATGAAATGGCGGGATGGGAGGTGGCTGCTGCTCTCTGTGACCGTTTGATGCAGTTCAATACTGCTGCTCGATACATGTGACTCGATATATCAGATCAGCAAAAACAACAAAAAGTCAGTTACACACACGCGAGGTGGTCTAGCTACACACAAACGGTTTTAGTTTTCGCCTGCAGCCTCCTCGTCATCCTCCATCTTGGGTGCCAGGAAAAACTTGAGGTGTCCCATTGATTCGATCGAGTAGTCAACCACAATGGGCAGCTGCTTGGACAGCTGCAGGCACACCGTGGGGGAGAGCGGGGTGGCCTTGGCAAACGAGTTGAAGTAACGCAATGCAAAGGTCAGCGATACGGGCTCATCCAGAGAGATTGTAACATCCTCCTGGTGTAGGGGGTGTGCGTGCAGGGTGAAGGCAACCGAAGATGATGTGCATGTTGCAGCTGTACTCAACATGACACGCATAAAAAGTACCCTGAACCCTACACAAACAAATTACCACACAAATTACATATCACCCCCATGGCCCTCCCTATGGGGAGCAGAATACCTTTTCTACTGAGCTGTTTTGGCGGCAGGTGATTTCTGCAGTGCCAATGTCACCAGAGGCAGCAAACTTGACACCATCCTTGGTCACTGAGACAGTCACTGTGTCACCAATGGCAGACAGGTCACGGCAAATGCGTTGAAACTCAGTGGAGGGCATCTTGACAGTTGCATCAAATTGGGAGTCTGGGATGCCAAGCTGCTCGCTATCAATGTCCAACAGGCGCAAGTTGAATGCCGAGATGCGCTCCTGATCTGTTATTATGAGGTGGTTTTTCAAGGGTTGTTGCATACTGTTGGGTGGGCGGATAGAGATGGCGAGTTGTAAGAAACACACCTGGGCTCTCAAACACGAGGGAGATGTTGTCTGCAGAGTCGGTGGCACGCATGGTGACGGCATCTTCGTTGCCGCAGCACTTGAGCATCTTGTGCAAGTGTTCAAGCTTCACACCTGTTTTGTGAAGAGAGTGCTAGGTAGGTGTCCATGCACCACAAAAAAAAACTCTCCACCCCCTGATCAAAACAGAGCAAGATGATCATCAACCCAACGGTTGAACGTCAACAATCCCCCTCACAACCCCATGTGATACTAGGATAGGTCACCACATACCCATGCTCAAAGGACGATCTGCACGCCAGTGCTCAAAAGCGTCGGCACGGAGATTGAGCGAGGTGAGCGAGACGTGACTGCTGTCCATGCTCTGCAAGCTCATGCCGGAGGAGTTGACCTCGATGTTGGCCTCCGTCACGAGATCCTTGACGGCATCCACCACCTTTTTCAGCACCGACCCCGAGATGAGTTTGCTTTCAAACATGATGATCGTGTGTTTGTCTCTAGGGAGTGTGGGTGATTGCTGGTTAAAGGACGATCTTGATTGGCAGTTATCAATGTATGTTGGAAAGGAAGGAAGTGTGCAAACATCTGTAGACAAAAACACCAGCTTTAAACAGACGGTGCGGCGCCCTCACTTGGTCGTGAAAGCTCCAGTGTCACCTGGGAGGGGTTATTGCGCAGGTCTGTAGCCAGCAAACCACCATATACACCCCACATGCAGCAACGTACATCAAAAATGCCCCATCGCTCGTTGTTACTCCCGATTGCTGCCATCACAGTGTCAAAATCCTGTGCAATATCACCATTCCATGTCTGTTTGCATATACCACCCTGTGCATGCCGCACCATCAACAGCACCCATGGCATACCTGTCCCTCACAGTCAAACATGATCACATCCCAATTGTCGTATGGACGTTGGCCATACCCCTCTGATTCATAAGACCCCTCCTTGCCTGATTTCAACACGGTTGCACTGCATTTCCGCACAACATCTCCCACTTTGATGCGCCCTGCCTTGTCTGCATTGCCACCAGGCAAAATTTCCTCCACAAACACGCATTCTGTTGTGGCGCCATGGTGTGGGTGTGTGATGAGTGGCATACTTTTCACAAGCATACATACTGTTGTCTTTGTCTTCTGCAAGGACTATGCCCAGCGGTTTGCGAACGGTTGTCTTGTACACAGCATCACTCCTGTGTGTGTATACGTATCAACATTGATTGAACATTGATTGTGCATAGACTGTTGAGGATTAACCTTTTGAACACACACACACACACACACACAAATACACCTGACTATCAGTGCCACATGCCGTCCGGTGCCTCCAACTCTGTGTGAAGTTGCTGTGGGAAAACGTAGCATAGTGTTGTGCATAGTGTTGTGTTGTTTATATGTTTTTTGTGAGTGAGATTGCTACGAGAATGAGAGAAAAACATGTCCCTAACAGCGAGGAACAGCGAGTTTGACCAGCGATCTGTGCGTTTCATACCCCTGTTTTTTTACAAACTGCACAAATCATCCCACCATCCCTCAAAGCAACACAGCAGCACACCATTTAGCAATATGAACTGTGATGATGGTCGTGGCAAACTTGATGCCGTGATTGCACGACGGTCTCGTCTTGAAAATCTCGCAAAAGGCAGGATACACAACTGCATAAATTCTATGCAGATCACACCTACGTACCGTGAGGACAAGGTCAGCAGACTCGACGCAATTAAAACAGATGTGTTGCAGCAAATCGATAGAGGATATCTCCGTGTGTTGCAACCAACACGTGCTGTGCAGAGTAATGCCACTCAGGATATTGTTGATTTGTACCTGACATCAGCAGCAGCACATGGTGGTGGTGATCAGCCACAGCGCACGACCGCCCTCGCACTTGCAGCACCACCACAGCAATTGCCCACCACTACCAAGCAGGATGATATACTTGCACGTTGGAGACAGCAGCGAGCCAAGACTGCATTGCGCGCCTCGGTGTTGCAGCAGCCTGCACATCCCACGGCATCACACCGTACCACACCCTGCACAGTATCCAACCATGCCGCCACCCAAACAGATGCACAGTCCCCTTGTTGCAGCACATCAAGTACACAAACAAAGCAGCCACCAGCATGTACGCACCACTGTGCCACACAAACCATGCAGCCCAGCACACGCAGCATAGGGTGTGACGCACTGCCACCACCACACACACCACCACACACATCTCCACCAGCAGATGTCACACCTGTGCAACAGACATGGCTGCATGATGCAGAACTCAGTGCACAGGCTGCTGCATTTGCTGTGCACATGGTGGTACACATGGCTGGGTTGCATGCACAGATGGGCGTAGATACCAAGGAGGGCGTGGCAGGGTGTTGTGTGCCAGGGAATGGGGTGAGCGCAAGAGACAGGGTGCAGGGCCATGCTGATGATGCCACTGATGGGTGCGTAGATTTTTTTTGCATTTGCGGTAATGGGTGCACAATGCATGTACAGTAGCAGCACATTGGACCCGTACACACAGGCAAATGCACACTGAAGTACATGCGATGTTACACAACACGGTCGAGCACGTCCTGTTTGGTGGTGGACCCCATGGTATGTTGCTGTGGCAGTGTGTGTCATAGATGTGCATGCCTGTGTTACTTCCCTTGCCATGGACACACAGAAGAAGAAGAAGAAGAAGAAGAAGAAGAAGAAGAAGAAGAAGAAGAAAAAGATTGCCAACTAGAGCCCAACTCCCGCTCGACATCCCATCGCAGACAGCAACAACACATAGACCCAGTACACGTGGCGCAATACATCTGGCAGCAGCTTGCAGACGTGGTGCAGGAGCCTGGCATGGAGCAGCAGCTTGCAGCAAGCGTACAAGAGGCGTGCCAACAAGTGTTGCCCCACCTTGTGTCGCACGCAGTGGCTGGCACAAACATAGAACAATGATTTGTTGTGCAATTATTTGGGTTGTTTGACCGCGTCACAAAACATTCATAGACATTGTACATTGTCACATACATAGCTCGTTGGCCGAACGCATCACCACAGATATCGTTTCACAAGCAATTGATCAGCACACGTTACATCGGCAAAAGCAAACACGCTCGTACACATGCATCGCTGGACTGGTCACAAGAATACAATACAGGAGAAACATACAACACATCGAAACACGTAGCGCAGTTTTCCCTGCAGCACCATCTTGCTACATACATAGCAACTGCATGTGGTGGAAGCGACAGCCGAAAGCCCAGCCCCAGTGGGGCCAGCCATTGGTCACTGTTAGCAAACTCACAGCAGGTACCACAGACAGCCATGACGGAAGCCTCATCAGTGCAGCACCATCCCAAACCGCAGTGCCTGTGTTTGAGCAGTTTGCATTTCGTGACGTACACCTCGGCACAATCATTGGGGAGGGTGGGAGTGGCAAGGTGCATGAAGCCAAGTACAAGGGACGCAAAGTGGCATGCAAGGTGCTCTTTACCAAATCAACCCACACGGTCGACAGCAACGGTCGCGCAGATGAATTCTGGCGTGAGGTGCAAACCATGTCACGCCTCCCCCCTCATCCCAACGTGCTGCGGCTGCTGGGTGCATGCCCCACCCCACCCACCCTGGCGTTGATCACTGAGTACTGTGCCAAGGGGAGCCTCTACAACTTGCTCCACAGCCCCACCGTGTCACTCACATGGCTGGATGTGGTACACATTGCACTGGGTGCTGCTCGGGGCATGCAGCACTTGCACAAGCATGGGGTCATACACCGGGATTTGAAGAGCAGCAATTTACTGTTGGACGAAGCGCTCCATTGCAAAATTGCTGATTTTGGCCTCAGCAAATCCGGAGAGGACATCAACACGTTGACATGTGGGCTGGGAACGGTATGGAGAGGAGAGGGTGTTATTGCTGGTTGTTGTTCATCATTGCTGGTTGTTGTGGTTCATAATTGCCCACATCATTGCAGTGCCAACCCGCACGCATCCCACCACCACTACAGTTTCAATGGATGGCCCCTGAGATTCTCAGTTCCTCTGCATATTCAGCCAAAGCTGATGTGTATAGCTTTGCTATTTGCCTATGGGAATGTACATCACGAAGGCTGCCGTATGCGGGCATGAACGGCATGCAAGCAGCAATGGCAGTGATGCACAGGGGGTTGCGACCGGAAATGCCTGCATGGTGCCCTGCATCCCTTGCAACACTCATCAGACATTGTATGTTGTGGTGGTGGGTGTTGAAAGGAGGGGTAGGCATCAGTACAACACACCGTGCATACAGTGTCACATTCCTATGTTGTACCTCTCCACCATATTCAACCCATCCACACCTCCATCACAGGCTGGGCGCCCATTGCAGAGCAGCGACCATCCTTTGATGAAATCGTGGTGCGTCTGGAAGCCATTGATGCAGAGTTGCGTGGCCTCAACAACAGATAAATGTTTAGGGGAGCCTTGGCAGGTCCTATGATGTTTCAAGAGGCCCGCTATGGGCCCTTCCTCACAGGGGACACAGCAACCGAGCATGTATGCAGGTGTCCCTTATCATTTTTGACACAGTGTTGTATACCCGTACATCTTGTAACATAGAGTTTTTACTACACGGCAATGAGCTGGGGCCGTCTGCACGCCCTTGGCTGTTTGCACCTCCAAAAGCATGTTTGGCGTGTCACAGGACGATGTGGGGATATTTTGCCGGGTAATTTTCCCCCTGTTTGCCTCGCTTTGTCATGCTTGTAAACAAGACACGTCAACGCGTCCCCCGTGCTGTGATGTTTTGAGAAATAATCAAGGGTTTTCCACGAAGCTTCAATACGAAATAAACGCACGGTTGTATTCATGCACAGTAGCGCAGAAAACACGTCGCAGTGTCCTCTCCGTCCGTCGTTCAATCTTGTCCCGATGCGTTTTATCTTTTGCATGGTTCCCTCACCTGTTTCTTGATCAGTCGCGCACGCGCAAAACTGCATCAGCATGGTGCAGTTTCAGCAGGAGGTAGTGCATGCTGGGTTGACATTCTTCGGATTGCTGTTCTAACAACATCACATCCCCAACAGTCACCACAGGATGTCACGATGGGCACCATTGCAAAGAAAAAAGTGTACCAATCATTCCTAGAGGTATCATACACATACCTAATGTGGATTATCAAACAACCTGCCCATCGCACTCTATACATCCCACACCTCCTCGCCCGCAGAGCATCGCAGAACAATTGCAGGGCAGCCAGGAGCTGGAACACGTGTGGACCGTCTTGCAGCAATGCTCTGACACAGGCAATGATGGGGAACAATGGTTGACCTACCCGGGCTTTCTGCAGGTGTTGGGTGTTGGGGTGTGGTGTATTGACATGCTGGTTGGGGGGCATTTGCATCAATATGCTCATATGATATGCTCGCATGATATGCTTAAATGATATGCTAGTATCACCGCCTGTGTATCCCTGTTGTACATCCCTGTTGTGTATCCCTGTTGTGTATCATTGCTTTCCTGACCACAATTTCTTACCCAGCATCATCACTTGCAACACAGGCTACATCACAATGCAGGCCCATCCTTGGTGACCGTGTGGATACCATCCTGTGTCCCTCAGCATTTCTGCGACTGCATAGAGATGATCAATGCCGCGTGAATGTGCGGGTGTTGTTTCAGTACCTCATACAACGTGCGACCCTGCTCAACTTGGTAGGTGGTTGGGGGGGTGATTCTTGTGCATGGTTTTGTGGCTGTGAATCAATATGCACATGAAATACTGGGCAACTTCTTATCACCCTTGCTTGCATCATCCTCATGCAACACTTTCACATCGTTCTCCCATGATCATCCTCACATGATCCCACATTATATGCCACCACCACAGCGCTTTCAATTGGCACGCTTTGATGATGATGCTGATGGGTATCTCACCCCAGACCAACTATTGGAGTATGTGGCTGACACCACTTCACAAATTTCACAAATTACACAGTTTGCACAACAGCTTGGTCTTGCAGAGTATAATGACCTGGCATTACGCAAGCTGTTGTTCTGGCATCACAGAGGAGGGAGGTGTGTGGTTGTATGGTGGTGATGATGATCGTATGTATATGAATGTGTGTATATGTACATACATGTGTGTGTATCATATACACACGCACACACATGTCCTCCTCCACAACCCCACTACTGTACAGGATTGCTATAAGTGAATTACTCAGCAGTAAACCCCTCAGAGAACTCTTAGCCGTGGCAGACCTTGACTATGAACACATGACTGCGCCCCCTGATAATTGGTTTGCTGTACACTCACTGCTGGCACTCAAGGGGGGGTTTGCTGAGCTAGACAAGGATGGGGATGGGTTGCTTTCACTGGAGGAGTTTGCTGGGTATGTATGTACACCACACAACTGCACTCCACCATACACCATATACAATACCATACACACCATATACTACACACTATACACAACACACCATACACTATACACACCATACACTATACACTATACACTCCAATACACATACATACAATACACACCATACACTCCACACCCCAAACAAAGGTTGAGTATGGGCACCATGTCAAAATTGTTTGTCCAGCGTGTGTTTGAGCGTTTTTGCAGAAGCACACAAGGGAAGTTGGTGATGGACATGCATGGGTTTGTTGATTTCATGCTGGCTTGGGATGGAAGGGCAACTGTACAGGGCATGGCGGTGTTGTTTCCTGTGTTTGATCTTGACAACAAGGGCTACTTGAATGAGGTGTGTGTGTGTGTTGAGGTGTTTGTGTTGGTGGAGCGCATGTCATGTGTGTGCCACGCAAACCACGCCAATCATCATTCACAAACACACAGGCTGATTTGTATACATTCCTGCGGGAAATTCACGAGCTGTGGCTTTCATTTGGACAGACGGCCGACTTGCAGCTGATGGACATGGTGGCAGATGTGGTGGACATTTTGCGCCCCAGGGACCGGCAACGGATACGTGCTGCAGACATCCTGCGGTGTGGTATGCCTGCAACACTCATTGGCATGCTGGCGGACGTCAACACGTTTTGGGAGTATGAAAATAGGGAGAGCCTGCAGCAGCAACAACAGCAAGACGCGCCGCCACCGGACGATGTGGAGTATGTGTGATGTTGGTTTTCGTGAAAACAAACAGTTGCATTTTCCCCCTGTGGGTGTAATGATGTACAGTAATGATGGAGGCTATCAAAAAGAGTGTTGAATAATCTACGTTACCATCAATAGCATACGATGATGATGTGTCACAAAAGAATAATCGTGTGCGTGCTTTTGGCTGTTCCCATCTTGGTAGCTCATGCAGCAGCAGTTGATGCAGAGTTCAATTCTGTGCTGGACGATAGTGCTGCACCACACAGGCAGCTGCTCGGTACATGGGCAACACACACAAGTGGTTGGCACACACACTGTCCAAAAAAACACACATTCCACCACCATACCCCCAGGTGCTGACCAGCAGCTCAACATCCCCCCACCCTCGCCATTTTTTGTGGCACAGGATTACGAAGCAGTCATTGCCCACAATTCCCAAGTTCTCAACACTCACGCCGATGCACAACCAGGTGCACAATCAGGTGCACAACCCACCTCATCATGCACCATGCTTGAAGACCAGCGTGTAGAGGGTCCCATGTTGCTTCCCAATGGGTGTGACAACAGGGTGCGCAGTGCATCTGAATGCTGTCAACGCTGTCAGGTGCAGCATGGATGTGTTGCATGGACATTCTCACGGTTGACCAACGCGCAATGTCCTGGTGGGTGCTGGTTGGTGGGTGTGGGTGCTAATGTGCAGTCGATGGCTGAGGTTGGGTATGTGACGGGGGTGGTTGTAAACACCATGGTGGCGGGTGGTGATCAACGTCATGATGATGGGTCGGTGCGAATGACTGCTGCACTGGAAGAGGTATGTATGCTGGGGTGTTCTGATATGATGTAGGGTGTACCACAAAATGATGGAATTTAGTTGGGGGGTTGAATACAAAACAATCCATCATCCTGATGCAACAATCCCACCCACCCGCTGGTCTCGTTCCCATGGTCATACCCAGGATAACTCTCAACAACATAGCAACCACAGTAGTGTACCATTCACATTGGGTTTCCCTGTGCATGTGGGATGGGTGGTTGGTGTGTTTGTGGCAGCGTTGATGCTTGCAGTGGCAGCGGGGCTGATGGTGCATCCATCGTGCACGTATATCTGCACCAGTGGTGTCTGATGTGGGAGGAAAAGGACGAGGGGCACAGGCAGGTAGTGCTCCCCCTGTACGCCAAGCAGCACAAGCAGTGACCACCACAGCCAGGAGGCCCTCATCTGTGCGCCTGCGGGGCTCATTGCGGTGTGTTGCACGTGTATTTGGTTGTACTTGGGTGGTGTACAACCAAATGCTGCATTGACATACCACTGTCTGACTGCCCACACAGTGCTGCAGTTATTGATGTGTCTGAGAGCAGCGCATCGCAGTGATTGGAGGGTGCCTGGTGGCACATGTGCGTGGACAGCTCGGGGTTTGCTGTTCGCTTGCGTGTGGCACCATCAACCGACACATTGTGTAACCAGGGGCTTGCACTCCGATCAGGTGCAACGAGGGTGGATACAGTGACTGTGGCAAGTCAAGATGATGCACAGGGTGAGTGCCACAAAACCTAAACCCAACAAAAACACGTGCAAACTGCGCATTGCATCGTGATGCATGTTTATCACAACTGCATCTGAATAACAAACAACATTCACACCCAGCAACATAAAACTATTCGCACACAGAGCAGCCGACACCATCCAGACAAGGCATGCAGACTTGAACGGTCCATGCACCAAAACCAAATCTGATTACGGCATATTGCTCCATACACCTTTGCGAGTTTATAATTTGCTAGCAGCAAGCAACTATGTGCGGTATCCTTGCAGCATTGGGATTGGTGGGCAGCCCACTTGAAAACCGGAAGAAAGTGGTGGCAGCGGCCCTCAAGATTAGGCACCGTGGTCCCGATGATAGCAGTGTATGGTCCAGCGCCGATGGACGCAACTTTTTGGCTTTTGAACGCCTGCAAATCATAGACCCATCTGACAGCGGACGGTGTGTTGATGTTTGACCGGTGTTTTGGGTGGTGTTTGTTTTGGAGGGTGTTGTGGAATGGATGCTGCTTGGTGAGGTTAATAATATATACAATGTTGCAACCCACATACAGGCAACCATTTGTTGTGCAGACCCCCGACGGTCCTATCGCATGGGCACTGTACGTTTGTTGTGTATGTGTGTATGTACACATGTTGTGCATACATGCGATGATGTGTTGCATTGACATGTGTCTTGTGTTGCGCATGTACGCCATGCATCTACCATTTTTACCACGCACCATGCTGTTTCTCGCATCCCCATCGCTCCATCGACAATCCCCCCCCATCCCAAAAACAGCAACTCTGAGATTTACAACCACCAGTATCTTCGTGACAACTACTTGACTGGCATGGAAATCAGCTCCAAGAGTGACTCAGTTGTGCCTGGGTACTTGTATCAGAAGATGGGTGATACCAATGAGATATGGAACTTGCTGGATGGGATCTTTGCGTGTGTGATTTATGATGGCCGGTATGTATTGGTGGTGGTGGGTATGTTTGAGTATATGGTGGTGGTGGTGGTGATAGCAAGCAAACCACCATGTACCATCACATACATACACATGTTTCACACATCAGATACGTCACCTGTCATGTACAACATATCCAAACACCACTTGATATACACACACACCACTTGATACACACCATTGTTCACACACACACACACACCACTTGATATACACACACCACTTGATACACACACACCACATCTTCAACACACCCTCAACAACAGCACTGGTGACATCATTGCAGCACGTGACCCCATTGGTATATGCAGCTTGTATTGGGGCAAGGGTCTTGATGGCAGTGTGTGGTTTGCGAGTGAGATGAAGGCACTGCAGGAACACTGTGAGACATTTGAACTGTTTCCACCGGTATGATGAGGGGGAGGAGGGGGATGTGTGTGATGAGGAGGAGGAGGGAGAGGAGGTGTGTGTGCGTGTGCAAAGTGTATATATAGTACGAGTACATGAGTAGTATATATGACATTCCTCCCAATGCCACACAGGGTCATGTGTATCGTAGCCGCACAGGCAAGGTGGAGCGGTGGTTCAGCCCCAACTGGGTCAACCTTGACTACGTGCCACAGGAACCAGCAGACTTGCCCCTGCTCAAGGTGTGTTTTTGGGTGTGGTGGTGGTGGTATGTGTGGGGTGGTGGTGGTGTGTGGGTGTGTTGGTGGTGGATGTATTCACAATTGCACATAGGTGAACATGTACAATTGCCTGTACAACACAAAACACACACAATCACGCTCACAAAACACACACACACACACTCACAAAACACACACACACACTCACAAAACACACAGAGGGCACTTATTGATAGTGTGGTCAAGCGTCTCATGTCTGATGTACCACTGGGTGTGCTGCTGTCAGGGGGGTTGGACTCCTCACTGGTGGCCAGCATTGCTACTAGGTGGGTGGGTGGGGTTGGGGGTGGGGTTGGGGGTGGGGGGAGGTTCGGTGTGTGTGTGTGTGTAAGCATTGGGGATGAACGGGGTGAGGAATGATAACATGATGTATAGCCACACAAACAAGCAAACAAACAAACAAACACACTCTCAAACACTCCAAAACACACTCAACCCCCCCCCCTTAGGCACCTCAAAGAAGCCTCCAATGCCTATGACACCCAACACAAGCTCCACACCTTCAGCATAGGCATCAAGGGTTCACCAGACCTCCAAGCTGCACGTAAAGTCGCTGATCACTTGGGTAGTGAGCATCATGAGTTTACGTTTACAGTGCAAGAGGGAATTGATGCGCTGCCTGACCTTATCTATCATATTGAGTCGTATGAACAGGTGGGTGTGGGTTGTGGGGGTGTTGGGTGTTGGTGTTGGGCGTGTTGAGCACTGTGTGTTGGGTGTATGTAGGGCACGCGCGCATGTGTGTGTCTGCATGCATATACAGCTATGTACACAATTATGTACACAATTATGTACACAATTATACACACACACACCACCCCACACAAAACACAAAACACACAGGTTCGTGCAGCAGTACCAATGTACTTGTTGAGTAGGAAGATAAAGGCACTGGGTATCAAGGTGGTGCTCAGTGGTGAAGGTGCTGATGAGGCATTTGGTGGGTACCTGTATTTCCACAAGGTAGGCATGAAAAGAGAGGGGGGCATGAAAAGAGAGGGGGGAGGGGGACCACCTCCTCTCACACAGTGTGCATGTGTGTGTGAAAACACGAGGTGTATATATACAACAGCACATGTGTGTATGTATATGTGAGTATGTGTACATGCACCACCACTGCCCAATTAAACACTACCCCTCCACCACCCACACCTCACACCACACCACCCAACACCACACACCTCACAACACATACACCTCACAACACACACACCTCACAACACACACACCTCACACCAACAGGCTCCCAGCCCCGAAGAGTACCACAAGGAAACAGTGCGATTGGTCAAACGCCTGCACCAGTGGGATGTCATGCGGGCAAACAAGGCCCCCTTTAGTTTCGGTATTGAGGCAAGGGTCCCATTTTTGGACAAGGAGTTTTTGCAACTGGCAATGAATATCAACCCACGAGAAAAAATGGTGTGTTGTTGTTGTTTTTTTGGGGGGGGGGTTGTTTGGGGGATGTGTTTTGGGGGGGGATGTGTTGCATGGTTGTTGGTGTGCCTGCATTGTGCCTATGGTGTGCATGTGGGTTTGTGTTGTATCATGTGTGCAACGGGTGTGTACAGAAACACATACAACACATGTGCACATACATGGTTTGTACCCACCACACCACCACACCACCGCCACACCCTACAGATCAACATGAACGAGCGCCCTGATGGTAAACACCCTCGTATGGAAAAATACATCCTCAGAAAGGCCTTTGATGACCCAGCCAACCCCTACCTCCCTGACAATGTGTTGTTCAGGCAAAAGGAGCAGTTCAGTGATGGTGTGGGGTATGATTGGGTGGATGGTTTGAAGCAGTATGCAGAGGAGATGGTGAGTGAGGCTGAGTGGGCTGCAAGAGCAACACGGTATGGTGGTGTGAGGGTGATGGATTTGTTTTTTGGGGGGGTTGTATTGCTGTGTGATGCATACATTGTATATGTGTGATGCATACATGATATATATATGCGTGCATGTGATACATCTCTCTCCCACACTCGCCTTCTTCCCCTTCCCACTCCCATCCTACCCCCCCCCCCCCAGCTTTCCCGACAACCCACCTCGCACCAAAGAGTACTACCTCCTTCGCAGCATCTTCTCCTCATACTTCCCGGCACCTTCCGCCGAGGAATCTGTGCCCAAGGGTCTTTCTATTGCATGCAGCACTGAAGAAGCTGTCAAGTGGGATGCGGCATGGGAAAACACACATGAGATCAGTGGGAGGGCAATGGCGGGGGTGCATGAGGCTGGAACAGGGTTTGGGTCAGGGCATGCATTGGCTAATGGTGTGTAGATATGTGTCTGGGATGTATGGTATAGGTATATCATCTATGGTATGACCGTATGATATGCATGGATATGTGCTCATGGGTGTGGGGGTGTGTGGGACGATGGATGGGGATGTGGAAAATGGTGTGGAAGTGTGAGGGTGGAAGTCGTAGTACTTTATGAGGATGCATGATTACATAAAAAGAGAGTATACTGTAATGACAGTACACACGTGTGTTGATGCTATGTGTTGTTTTTTCATGATTTGGTTGTGCGTATTTGCTTTTTGCTTTTCCCCCTCCCATATGTGCAGCTATTGCTGGTGTGCAGTGATGTTTGTGTGGTTGATATCCATACGTGCAGTTGCTGATTAATACAAAAAAGAAATGATGGATGCAGAAAACGAGGGGAGGAAAGGAGAGAGGGGATTTCGACCACTTAAAAATTTAAGTGTGTGCATGTTGTTGCTGTGTTGTGTGTTATTGCTATGTGGGGGCGTATTGTGTGTGCGTATTGTGTGCACAGAGTAGCAGTGTCTGCAAGTAATGATGATGTTGAGAGAAACAAAGCAATGGGCAGCATGTAACACCCAATCCATATACACCCATACCCTCACATTATATCACACAATACGCACAATATATCTCAACAATACGCACATTTGCACATTCCAACTTCCATTTCCACGAACAAACACATTTCCACGGTCAGACACACCAAGCAAACCCCCTCCCACTCCTCCCTCATCCCCGTTTCCGCTCCCCCTTGCCGCTCTCCCCACCCCCTTTCCCCCCGATAAACCCCTCCTGTTCCAGCAAGTGTCGTGCTGTGTTGTTGATCAGTGCAAAGCGTGAGGGGCCCAACAGGACCCCCCCATACCACCGAGTGACCACCACACACACGTTGCATGCATTGGTTACTTGAAGGAGGTGTAGTAGCCGCCCACCTGCTGCGTCCTCCCCATCATCATCACAATCCTGTGGTGGTGCAGGGATGGGTTGCGCACAGGGGTGGGTGCGTTGGGTGAAACCCCACCCACAAAACACAAACTCCACACTTAAACACACAAACCCCACACACAAAACACCCCACCCCCAACCTGCATGAGCAGCTGTGTGCCTGGGTGTTGTATCCTGTATGCCATAATATTATGTGTCGCTGCTCGTATCTTGTTCACAGCCAACAGTGCCTGCATGACAGACTGCACATCCTCCACGCTATGCACGCTGGCCACATGCGCCTGAAATGTTGACTTTCGTTCTGTTATTGGTTGACCGTGAACGATGGCAGGAACGGAGGTGTGTGGTGTTGCTGGGGATGGACTGCTGTTGTGGTGGTGGTGGTGGTGTGTGTCTGTAGGGAGGGGGGTGTCGGTGCAGTTGGTATCACAGGTATTTGTGGCGGTGGTGGTGTCGAGTGTCCAGGTATCGGGGTTGGTCAACAGGTGGTCCAACCATGTGAACAACACCACTTGACCTGTTGTACATGGAGGGTACATGGAGGGTGTGTGATGACGGAGTGTGCGGTGCGCAGTGGTGTATAGTGTATACATGCACATGATATACACATGATGTACATGAGCAAACACATCACATACAACACATATCATACAACCCCAAACACAAAACATCCACACACATACCAGGCACAAAGTGGTTAGTCAAACTGTTGACCAATGCCACCCTGGCAGTGTCTGTCATGTGAGGGGCATGCATTGATACACTTGGCATTGTATGAGAGGGGTAGGTTGCTGGGAGGCATATTGTTAGCTCTACCAATGCATTGTGTGCTTGAGGGAGTGAAACCTGTGTTGAACATGAGGTGTTGTGGTGTTGTGATGTGATGTGGTGACATGGACACCGTATGTTGCCATCATACCCACACAACACCACCATCACTATGTACCGTGCATATGCGTCGTAGTTCATCATATTGAAATTGATCTGGATATATAGATTGCAGTGCTACTACTTCCTGCTCCTGCTCCAGCAGGTTGTCTGTGTAAATGTGTGTGGTACAACAAGATGGTGTGTCACAGGCGCACATCAGTGATGATGCATGGGTTGTTGAGCACTAGCTCGTTTTGCCACACTCAAATTGCATTCAGCAATAATCCAACCTTGCTCATGGTCGCTCATGCATGGAATTGATGTTGAAACCTGCGCTTATATGCATGCAATGAGATGGTCAACCTCCACAAACAAATGAGTTGGAAAAACGCAGTTTAACAATATAAACACAAACTCATACCTCATAAAAAATACACTTGGCTACTCAGCAAGCCATGTAGACAAATACCCGCGCGATACTCGTGTTGTTGGGTGTTGCAATGGACGAGCATCAAACATTGATCAAGTTGCTAGACCGTCTCACAGCCCCCAGACAGCCCAGCCTCGACGTCATCGCGCGTCAACATGTAAAAAACATCTGCAAGGACTCTCCCGTGTTGATACTGCCAGCAGCAGACTATCTGCTCGAGCGCCTCAAGGCACCTCATTCCCAAACCCGCCTACTTGCTCTGGAGGTCATCAACGACCTGTTTACACGATCCAAGGTGTGTGACCTATATGTGTGTGGTGATGTTTTGGATGTGAAGGATGTTTGCTGGGGTGACTGTATGCAGCAACAAAACACACACAACGCAAACACCACACACATGGGTTTGCACATGACCAATCCACCCATACACAACCACAACCACAACCACCACAACAGGCATTTCGACAAGCCATTACTCACCAATTTGTACGTCTATTGGAGCTCACCTTGGGATTTCGACAGGGACAGCCACTGCCACCCCCCGCAGATGCCGCATCCAATCTCCGTGACAGGGCCCTCGAAATTGTGGAGCATTGGCGGGAGCACCATGGTCGCCACTACCAGCAGCTGGAGTTTGGGTATGGCTACTTGAAACACTCGTTGAGGTTTGTGTTTCCAGATATTTCGTCACAGCGTGCACAGCGTGAGGCGCAAGAACGTGCACAGCAGGTATGGTGTTGTTGTTTTGGGGGGTGGTGGTAAGGGTGGCATGCTGCTGTATCTTGCCCTTTATGCACACACAACAGTTAGTGCGGTATAACAACGCAACACACACACCATACACTATACACACCATACGCACTATACACGCCACACACAGGCACGATATCAGCAGTGGCTCAAGGACAAGTATGCACACATACAACGTATTCATAGCAGTGCAGTGGAGGAGATACAAACCACTGTCACACAACTGGTATGAAGGGATGTGATGTGTGTGTATAGGATGTGTGTGTATAGGATGTGTGTGTATAGGATGTGTGTGTAGGATGTGTGTATAGGATGTGTGTATAGGATGTGTGTATACTGAAATGGTGATTATGGGATACCATACACTCTACACACACCCTATGCACAGAACACATGTATGCAGCTACTTGATGCTGCAGCTGCTGCTGTCAACAACCCACAGCAACCACAACCACAACAGCAATCACCATCACAACCACAACAAGAAGCAGAACGTGAACAGCGACAACAAGGAGGAAATGAACAACAACACGATGAAAATCAAGAACAACAACAACAGCAACAACAACAGGAGGAGCAGCTGCAGTGGGAAGATGTGGATGGTGCAGTACTAGGAGGGCCTCTCGAACAGGGCCCCGACATCCCCCTTGACCTCACACAGAGCTTTCATGAGGCAGTGGGCGTGATACAGATAACACACCTACCACGTGTGTTGGAGTGGCTGCGGGTGCTGTCACGGGTGGACGTGGGTGACCCTGGTACAACACAGCGTGCAGAGCGTGACAGGTAGGTTATATGTCTGTCATGGAGTTTGAGTGGTGGGAATGGGGGTAGTGGTGGCAATGGGGGGTGGGGAATTTGCTTGTAGAGATGCGTACGTGGTGATGGGTGCATGTGATGATGTGACAATGCAGCCCACCCAGTACTGAAACAAAGGGGATCAGCTCTCCTCCATGCTTTACAGGTTGTTGGTGGCTGTAACTTCACTGAGAGGGTGTTTGGAAGATACCGTGGCAGCTGCTCATACCCTGGAGCACCGCATTGCCCTCCCATCCACCTCGTCATGGTCAACACATGTAGGAACACATCCGGAAGCAAAGCCAACAGGCACGGTCAACATCCCAGCCGACCCATCCCATGGAGCTTTGAGAACAAACGTGACACATGATAGGGCAAAACAACATGACACATCAAAACAGCATGACATAAGAAGCCAGCATGACACAACAAAACAACAAAAACAAACTGCACGCATTTCAAAAGACCCCACACTGCCTAGGAAACGGTATGAGTATAGTATGATAATGATAATGATAATTTTCCTATGCTATCTCTTTTCCTATGATACACATTGTGCTTATCAGACACTGCATATATACAACATCCTCCCCATGCTGCACACAGACCCCTTGACTCTTCACAAAACCACACACCACCAGCAACAACAACAACGACAAACACCACCAATAACAACAACAATGATAACAACAATAAAAACACTACCCATGGTGATGTATCTGCCTCAATAAAGCAGCGGTTGTTACTAGAAGCACCTATCATTGATGCATCATCAGAACTGGTGCACTACTGGGAACATGGGGGTATGTGTGTGCTGTGTGTGTGCTGTGTGTGTGCTGTGTGTGTGCTGTGTGTGTGCTGTGCATGTTGACTGCATGTGATGTGCATGTTGACTGTGGCATGCCCATTGTGTGCATATCATGTATTTCACACACACACACGCACCCAACACACACTTTCTCACCCCCACCCCATATGCACGTATACCCCCACCACCCCCACCACACCCCACCACCCACAGGGCAATCGGCAATACAGGCCAACAGGGGTATAGAAATATACAACCACTGGGGGCCTGTGGACATTGACCACCAACTGAGTGAAAAACACAGAGCAGAGCTGTTTGGCCATGTGGCACGCTACTATGTCCCTAACAGTCACACTCCGACCACCACTATGACCACCACTCATGCAAGCACAAGCAGACACACCACAACTGTACACAATGCAAGTAAGAATGACGGTCGTACAACACATGGAAGTCAACAGCATGGTCAACAGGCGGTGCAACCACCCAACACACAAATACCTAATGCAGCACATGTGGCACAAGGAGGTGGGGGTGGGAGAGTGTACAGGGAACTGGGGATGGATGGTACAGCTGGGGATGAAGAGCTGGCAGCTGAGTTGCAACAGGAGGAGGCCAATCAAGTGACGGTGCGTGGAGGTGATGTGTGGAGGGAGGTGAAAGGAAAGGGGAGGCGACGTATACCGTGTATCAATGCATGTCCTCGAGCATTGTTTGTGCGTGCTGTGTGTATGTAGATTGTCTGGTACTGGGTGTGTTTTGTATGTGCATGTGCAGATATATGTGTGTGTATATGTCGTCCTCCTCATGCCCAGGGAGGAGCAGCGGCAAGACGTGGCACCCATCAGAGAGCAACACAGCGGCGACGTATTCCGGTGCGGCATGCCTTGCAGCGTAAACTGCTGTCAAAGCGTGCCAAGTGCAAGGTGCATGCGGATTTGGAGCATGCAGAAAGCCAGGCAGCTCGTGATGGGGATGTCAATAAGTTTGTAGACTAGTTTTCCCCCACCAGAGCATGGTGCTCCATCAAGACGCCTGATCACAAGGTAGCACAACACAATTTGTTATATTTGCTGGTTTGTATTGTAGCATTTGCATTTCGTATACATTTCCCATCGTACTGCGGTGTCCCACACAGCAGCAAAACGCATATAACCTCAGTGCACTCGTCCAGATCACACCGATATTTGCCATGCATGTGGTTTTACCTGTACAGTGTGCATCCACGCGACCCAGCGTCGTGATGCCCACTCCCAGACGCATCCATCGTGTGCATACCAGGCTCGAAGCAGCACAGAGTAGCAACAGTCCTATTAGCACTGACTCCTCAGCACTGACGGTATGAAAGGCGTGTGTATACACCCACAAGCACACAACCCTTCCCTTGTATGCCCCCAGCTTGTTTTGCCCCCAGTTTGTTTGGCCCACACAGTAGCACCTACTCACCACCATGTTATTGCCACCTACTCATCACCGAGTCTTTCCCACCTACACAGGTCTTTCCAGATGAATACCCAGTTGCAATTCAGCAGATGCAGGGTGCAGTGACAGCAGCACTGGCAGATGGTGCAAAACTCATTGAGGTGGAGTTTCCCACCAGTGGCTTGTCCACTGTTGCTGGTGATGGTATGTTTATGTCACAGCAGTGTCACAAAACACATACACACACACACACGCGTTACTGTGTCCATCACACACCATACCATCACCCCATCCACATTACTACACAGGTGAGGGTGCCAATGAGATGACCAACAGCTTGCGCTTCATGCGACAGTTTTGCCGAGTGTTTCAAGAGCGTGCCAACCGTGTTCGCATCTTCTTCCCTGATCAACAGGTGTGTTGATGGTGGTGTGCTGTTGTTGTTTTGCACAGCCTGTAATGATGTTGCACCCATCATGCTGATTGCTGAATCGCCCTCTATTGACCAATGTTTGACCATTGATCGTTATTTGACCGTCGACCATTGTTTGACCACTGACCACCCTCCCATGTTTGACCACCCTCCCTGGTTTGACCCATCACACAGGAGCTCATGGTGGCAGTCAACGGAAAAGCGATGGATCCGAATGCAGGCAGTTGGACCATTGACCCTGTATGGGATAACAGCAGATTTCAGCTAGACTACCTCACCAAACCAACTGCCCTCATGGACTTGGGCATTGACATCAACAAGCGCAAGGTAGGGGAACGGGTGCAGGACAGTGATGAGGTGCTTATTGCTGCGTATCCACACTTTTCCCCATCAGGTGTGTACGGGTGGGTTGGTGGGCGTGTAGTGTGGGTGGTGGGTATATGTGCGTGTAGGAGCAGGGTTTGTGTAGTGTGTGTGGGAGGGAAAAGAGGTTGACGTAACCGGAAGCATGTACTGAGTACTCCTTTCCACCCGCACCCCCACACAACCACCATCACAACAACAACACAGAAATGGTTGCAGTGGGTGAATTGTGGTCCACAGCAGCACGAGAGAAAGGAATACCCATCATCGTGTTCAACGGAGAGCTCGATCGGTTGCGTAACAACTATTATCCTGGCCTATTCTACCCAAAGCTTGCCAAACTATCCAAGGAGCTGCTTCCCTTGTTTGAAAGCGCGTACTACATACACAACTTCAAGGGTTCAAAGGCAGGGGCGCTCTTCCGGTGCTACCCAGGGCCTTGGCAGGTACTGCGTCGACCACGTGGAGGAGATATGGTGGTTGTTCATACACAGGAGACCAGGCCATCACTCAAGGAGGTTGCCCTTGAGATCTTGCCTCGTTATTAATGTTGTTGACTGCAAGCTTTGATGTGCATCAATGTGTGATGATTACAAGCTGTGTGATTTTTTGATGATGTTGTTTCACTCATGATGCCAGGGTTATTGATGATGATGTAGCTGTGAATGTAACACAATACACCCGGTGTTGAGAACGAAAGAGATGGGGGAGGCAGAGCAACAACAATATGCCATCTCTATTGATGACATTCGAGCAGCTGCAGAAAGAATACGTGGCTTGGTTCATCAAACACCAGTATGTGTGCATCAACGTGCATAACGCAGTGTTGTTGAGGTAATAACCATGCAAAACCATGCAACATATCGCACCACACAGGTACTCCAATCAACCACCATCAATCGCACAGCAGGGCGATGTTTGTTCTTCAAGGCAGAGGTGTTTCAAAAAATGTATGTTGGGAAATATACCATCAACCATCACACACACAGACATACACAAACCCACACACGCAGTGGTGCATTCAAGGCCCGAGGTGCAGCCAATGCTGTACAGAGCCTCTCTGATGAGGAATGCGCTCATGGAGTCGTTGCCCATAGCTCAGGCAATCATGCACAGGCGCTTGCATGGGCAGCAGGGCAGCGTGGAATTCCCAGTTACCTCGTGGTGCCTTCAACAACACCCGCATGCAAGGTGGACGCTATACGAGACTACAACCCACAAGGTGGTGTGTGTTGGTGGTGTTGCGTTGCTGGCATTGCTTGGTGCAGCTCATAAAGCAGCAATCTGTTGTGCTGTGCTACTTTGCTGCTGTCACTTGTGCACTCAAATTATCAATTGTGCACTCGCAAACAACACCTCATGCACCACACCACACATAGCATTGATTGACAATATCAACCAACACTATGACCACCAACACACAGGCAAGTTGTTGTTTTGTGAGCCCACCCTTCAAGCACGGGAGTCCCTGTGTCAAGAGGTAATAGCGTCCACACAAGCTACCTTTATTCACCCCTACAATAATCCACTAGTGATGGCTGGGCAGGCGACTATTGCCTTGGAATTTTACAACCAGGTTGGTGGGTGGGTGTATGTGCTGTGGGTGAATGTGCTATGTGTGTGTGTGTATGTATTCATCCCTACACCACACAGTAACCCACACCCTCCTCCAAAAAACACCTCCCCCACCCACAAAGGTCCCCAACCTGGATGCAGTGGTCATCCCAGTCAGTGGTGGTGGCATGCTCTCAGGCATCACCATAGCCTGGAAAGCACTCAATCCCTCTATAAGAATAATTGCTGCTGAACCATGCGGCCGCAACAACAGCGCTGATGTGTACCAATGTAAACAGGCGCAGCTGTTGCTCAGGGACCTGCCTAAGACAGAAACCATTGCCGATGGCTTGCAGGCCAATCTGGGGTCACTCACGTGGCCTATTGTTCGTGATTTGGTGGATGCGGTGGTGACTGTGACGGAGGAGGAGATTGTCAACGCCATGAAGTTGTGTTTTGAACGGTTGAAAGTGGTGGTGGAGCCCTCGGGGGCGGTGGGGCTGGCGGCAGTGTTGAGTGAAGGGTTTGAGGAGGTGGCTGGGGGTGTGCAGCGGGTGGGGGTGGTGCTGTGCGGGGGAAATGCGGACTTGGAGGGGCGTGGGCTGTGGAAGGCGTACCTTGAGGATGGGTGACCTCGTTTTGGATAAAATCTGCACTCAACAGTGACAAAAACAACAATTCAACATTCCCATCATCGCTGCTTGTAATTGAGCAGAATTACCACAACTGTAATCCGTATCGAATTGCAACCTACTCCCAACGATTTGCCCGGGTGTACACCGGCGTTGACGGGTGTTTTGACTTTGGCATTGACCATTGACCTACGCACCTAGCCGCGTCACGATGGCTCCTTGCGTTTCAACCCAGCAGCTGCAACAGCCATGCACCTCTGGTCGATCCACGGCACGTACCCCAAAGCTTGGCAACGAATTTGCTTCGGGGCGTGCATTGCTATCTGCCAGCACACCACGACGATACCGTGCACGATCGCAGCCATGCCATGCAATTGCAACCGGTGAACCCACCGTAGATGATCGAGGTATGGTTGTTGATTGAGGTTTTTGGTGGTGGTCTGCAGATGTGGTGTTGCATGTGTGCATGCTGCGACATGTCCCCTTCCACACAGTTGCACAAGCCATGGCTGTGGAGAAAGCACAGGATGACTTTGATCCACGTGCCCTCACCCGTCTCCAGCGCGCCTTTCCCCTCTCTGCCGTTGTGGGGCAGGATCACATCAAGCAAGCCTTGCTCCTCGGCGCCACAGACCCCACGTTGGGCGGCATTGCCATTGCTGGGCGCAGGGGTACTGCAAAATCCGTGCTTGCCCGTGGCTTGCATGCCCTCTTGCCTCCCATTGAGGTGGTGAATGAGAGTATGTGCAACGCAGATCCCGAGAACCCCCGTGATTGGGAGGAGACACTGGTAGGCAAGCTGGCTGGTAGGGAGCCCACCACCAGGGTGAGGTCGGCACCCTTTGTGCAGATTCCCCTTGGTGTCACAGAGGATCGATTGGTCGGTACTGTTGACATCGAGGCCTCCATGAAGGTGTGTTGGTGGGTGTGGGCTTTTGCGTGGTTTGTTTTTCGCAGTTATACTCAATTTTACTCAATAACTCAATTTTACTCAATTTTACTCAGTATTGTTCATTTGTATACAGTATTGTATACAGTATTCTATACATTATTGTATACAGTATGACACGCATGTATCCAACATCCACATGCATCACATCCACATGTATCATCCACATGAACCACATACGCATCACACACCTACTCACACCACACACACACACAGGAGGGTCGCACTGTCTTTCAGCCAGGCCTGCTTGCAGAGGCCCACCGGGGTGTGTTGTATGTGGATGAGATCAACCTGCTGGATGATGGCATTGCCAACCTGCTGCTGTCTATTCTCTCTGATGGTGTTAATGTGGTGGAGCGTGAGGGCATCAGCATCAGCCACCCGTATGTAGTGATGAATGACGTGGGGGGGGTATATGTGGGTTGCGTTTTGGCACGTTTTTGCTTGTGTGTGGTTTTTGTTGGTATTTCAAAACCCTGAATACACTCATGCACTATTTACTACTGCTATTGTGCACACTTCACCACGCATTCACATGCACATCCTTCAATACCACACAATACACGCATCCTAACACCCCCCCCCACCCACACACCCACACAGATGCAAGCCCCTCCTCATTGCAACCTACAACCCCGAAGAGGGCCCCCTTCGTGAGCACCTGCTGGATCGCATAGCCATCACCCTCTCAGCAGATGTCCCCTTTAACTTTGATGATCGTGTCAAGGCAGTGGAGAGTGCATTGAGGTTCCAAGATGATGCAGGGCAGGTGATCAAGGAGGGGCAAGAGCTTATGGAGGCACTGCGTACACAGGTATTTGTTATTTTTGTGTGGTTGAGATGGTTTGTAGTGTGGTTGAGGTGGTTTGTATTGTGTTGAGGTGGTGTGTTGTGTGGTTGAGGTATACTGTGTGATGCACAATGGTGTCTCTTTTGTATGTGCAGAGTTGTGTGTGCATAAGGTTGTGTGTGCACTAGAAAGCACAATGATGACCTCACCCATTACCCCCACACCTTTCAGATCATTTTCGCTCGAGAATACCTCAAGGAGGTGACCATCGGCCCCAAGCAGGTGGGCTACCTGGTGGGGGAGGCACGCAGGGCAGGTGTACAGGGACACCGAGCAGAGCTGTTTGGGGTGAAGGTAGCCCAGGCGTGTGCTGCACTTGAGGGGCGTGAGAATGTGGAGCCAGAGGACCTACAGCAGGCAGTGCAATTGGTGATTTTGCCTCGTAGCACCACCACAGATATGCCACCACCTGATGAGGTAGGTGGTGTGTGTTGGGTGTGTTGGTGATGTGTATGTGTTGGTGGTGTGTGTTGGGTGTGTTGGGTGTGTGGATGTGTTGTTTTTTGGGGGGGGGGAAACTCCTGTGTGTTGGTTTGCACAGAGGTGTTGGTTTCATATGGTGGAGTAGATGTATATGTATGGTGGATGTATATGTATGGTGGAGTAGATGTATACTTTGTCACTTCATCATTATACAGAAACACGTTGTATACACACATAATAATATATGCGTACAATCTTTCTTGGTTTTCCACACACATTGCAACCCGCTCTCCCCCCAAAACACAGGAACAGCCCCCTCCCCCTCCCCCACCCCCTCCCCCACAAAACGAGCAGCAGCAAGACGAAGACCAAGACGAGCAAGATCAAGAAGAAGAAGACGAAAACGACGAGGACAAGGAGCCGGACGCTGATCAGATACCTCAAGAGTTTATTTTTGACACAGAGGGTGTGGTGCTTGACCCCAATATTCTCAAGTTTGCACAGCAGACACAGCGTGCACTTGGCAAGTCTGGTCGAAGTAAGAATCTTATCTTCTCAGAGGATCGTGGTCGGTACATCAAGCCCATGTTTCCCAAGGGTACGTGTTTTGGTGGGGGTGGTTTTGGTGGGTGGGGTTATAGTGGCTGTGTTTGGAAACAAGTTGCTGGTTGCATGTAGAGATATTGGAGTGTATACATATTGGCAGTGTATATATATTGGCAGTGTGTACACACACACACACACACACACACACACACACACACACACACACACACACACACA
>VFQP010000478.1_pt1 | contig 77328 bp, 59 predicted proteins | sample 3512351 | NCBI WGS metagenome assembly VFQP01 (sample SAMN10412372, study PRJNA504923) | tailings metagenome | isolation source: Relicate 1 Philex TSF1 revegetated site | place: Philippines: Tuba, Benguet | collected 2017-08-29
CTGTGGGACGTCTACAACCAGTACCACATGGGCATCACCGCCGAGAACGTGGCCAAGGCACACGGCATCACGCGCGAGATGCAGGACGCGCTCGCGTTGGCCAGCCAGCAGAAGGCCGCTGCGGCGCAGGACGCAGGCAAGTTCAAGGCCGAGATCGTGGGCGTGAGCATTCCCCAGAAAAAGGGCGATCCGCTGGTGTTCGATGCCGACGAATTCATCAACAAGAAGACCAGCGCCGAGGCACTGGCCGGCCTGCGTCCGGCCTTCGACAAGGCCGGCAGCGTGACGGCGGGCAACGCCAGCGGCATCAACGACGGCGCCGCCGCGGTGGTGGTGATGAGCGCGAAGAAGGCCGCTTCACTGGGCTTGAAGCCGCTGGCGCGCATCGCCGCCTTCGGCACCAGCGGCCTGGACCCGGCCACCATGGGCATGGGCCCGGTGCCGGCCTCGCAGAAAGCCCTGGCGCGCGCCGGATGGAAAGCCGCCGACGTGGACCTGTTCGAACTCAACGAAGCCTTTGCCGCGCAGGCCTGTGCGGTCAACAAGGCGCTGGACATCGACCCCGCGCGCGTGAACGTCAATGGCGGCGCCATCGCCATCGGCCACCCCATCGGCGCGTCTGGCTGCCGCGTGCTGGTGACGCTGCTGCACGAAATGCAGCGCCGCGATGTCAAGCGCGGCCTGGCCGCGCTGTGTATCGGCGGTGGCATGGGGGTTTCCCTTGCTGTGGAGCGCTGAGCCCGCCGCTAGCATGATCCGATTCAACAACGACACACAGAAAGAAGGTCAACATGGCACAGAAGGTTGCATACGTCACCGGCGGCATGGGGGGCATCGGAACCGCCATCTGCCAGCGCCTGCACAAGGAGGGCTTCAAGGTCATTGCGGGTTGCGGCCCGACGCGCGACTTCAACAAATGGCTCGATGAGCAAAAGGCGCTCGGCTACACCTTCTACGCCAGCGTGGGCAACGTCGGCGACTGGGACTCCACCGTGGAGGCCTTCACCAAGACCAAGGCCGAGCACGGTACTGTCGATGTGCTGGTCAACAACGCCGGCATTACGCGTGACCGCATGTTCCTCAAGATGTCGCGTGAGGACTGGGCGGCCGTGATCGAGACCAACCTCAATTCCATGTTCAACGTCACCAAGCAGGTGGTGCCTGACATGGTGGAAAAGGGCTGGGGCCGCATCATCAACATCAGTTCGGTCAACGGCGAGAAGGGCCAGGCCGGCCAGACCAATTACTCCGCCGCCAAGGCCGGCATGCACGGCTTTTCGATGGCCCTGGCGCAGGAGCTGGCCACCAAGGGCGTCACGGTGAACACCGTGAGCCCGGGCTACATCGGCACCGACATGGTGAAAGCCATCCGCCCCGACGTGCTCGAGAAGATCGTGGCCACCGTGCCCGTCAAGCGCCTGGGCGAGCCGAGCGAGATCGCCTCCATCATCGCCTGGCTGGCCAGCGAAGAGGGCGGCTACGCCACCGGGGCCGATTTCTCGGTCAACGGTGGCCTGCACATGGGCTGAGCAGGCGCACTCCCTGCCGCCACCCCGCTGCGGCGGGGTTTTTTGCGCGTCTTTTACGGTGGTTTTTCACGGATCAGCGCGCGTCCGGCGCACTAGAGTGCCGGTATGTACCGGCCATTGCCGCTCGAGTCGTTCGAGCTGAACCAACCCGTCCCCATCAACATCTGGGACCCCAAGGGCACGCTGTTGCTGCGCAAGGGCGAGATGATCATTTCCGAGCAGCACCGCGGACACCTCATGCTGCACGGCCCCGTGGTGCTGGCCAGCGACTGGAAGGCCGTGAGCTATGCCTACACCGCCACGCTGGACCGCATGGTGCGAGGAAACGAATCGCTGCAACGCATCGCCGAGGTGAGCGCACTGGCGGCTCGGGGCACGCGCTCGAACGAGGCCGAAGCGCTGCCGGCGCCCGAGGCCTGGGCTGACCTGCATGCGGCGCTGGCCACGTTGTTGCATCAAGGCCCGCAGGCGCAGCATTTCGTGGAGCGGCTGCTGCGCATCCAGGCCGCGGCCGATGCCCTGTGGCACGAGCAGGCCGACAACAGCCTGCTGGTGCTGATCCAGCTGCTGTTCGATCCGCGCGTGTCGTACAGCGCCACCCACGCACTGCTGACGGCCGGATTGTGCGCGCTCGTGGCGCCGTCGGCCGGGCTGGATGAAGCGCAGCGCCGATCGGTGGGCCTGGCCGCGCTGACCATGAACATCGGCATGACGCGCGAACACGACGAGATGGCGCGCCAGCCTGGCCCGTTGACCACGCTGCAGCGCAAGACCGTGCGCGAGCACCCGCAGCACAGCGTGGCGCTGCTGCGCCAGCTGGGTGCGATCGACACCGAATGGCTGCGGCTGGTGGCGCAGCACCACGAAAGGCCCGACGGCACCGGTTACCCGAACGGCGTGCCCGTGGACCGCATCACCCACCGGCTGCTGCAGATGGCCGACGTCTACACGGCCTGCATCAGCCCGCGCAAGAGCCGTGGCGCCCTGCTGTCGCAGCAGGTGGCTCGCGAGCTCTACCTGGGCGCGCGTCGCGGGCCCGACCCACTGGGCGCGCAGTTCGTCAAGTGCATCGGCTTCTTTCCGCCGGGCAGCTATGTGCGGCTGGCGAACGACGAGCTGGGCGTGGTGGTGCGTCGTGGCGCGAAGGCCAACACGCCGAAGGTGTTTGCGCTGGTTGGCAAACAAGGTCTGGCGCTGGGCGAACCCGCGTTGCGCGACACCGCCGATCCGGCCTTCGCCGTGACGGACAGCCTGCCCCCGGGCGTGGTCAAGGTGATCGTCAACCCGGGCAAGCTGATCGCGCGCTGCTGATGGGTCGCCGGTCAGGCGCCGTCGTTACCAGATCGCGCGTCCATCGCCCACGATGTGCGAATTGCCATCGCGCGACGGTTGCAGAACCTGTTTTACCCAGGTGTCCATGACCTCCTGGTCCCAGCCGTGAAACCAGTCGGCATGGCCCGAGAACCCACCCGGCGCGCCGGTGTAGTTGTCGCTCGAGAGCCGCCAGGTCGACGAATCGGGCCCCGAACCGTTCTCCACCGGGTAGATGGCGATCGTGCTTACCTCCGGCAGCGCCACGGGGAAACCGCTGGGGCAGCCGCGTCCGTTGGCGTAGGCAACGTGAGAGCGCCCGTCGGGGCTCGTGAGGTTCACGCCGTCCCAGCACTGGGGAAAGTTCACCGTCATCTCGACTTGCTGGCCGGTGCGGCAGACCGGAATGCTCGACTGCCACCGCACGCCATCGCAGGCATAGCTCACGAAACGCTGGGGTCTGTCGCTCTTGCCATCGCCCGCGATCATCCGGAAGCCAGGCGGAAACGTGGTGACCTGGGCGGGCTTGATTCCTTGGTAACCGGTCTTGTAATAGAAGCCGCTCTCGCGTGGCCGGATCGGTCGGCCATCGCGTGTGTCGATCATCGCCGGCACCCAATAGGCCGAGCGGTTGACGATGCCACCGCGGCAGGTGGAGTTACCGGACTTGAGGATGGACTCGGGTGTGGAACGGTAGTCGGTGCCGGTGTTGCCGAAGAACACATGAAGGTGAGAGCGACCCTGCTGACCCGGGAACAGGATCGGGTCGTCGTTGTTCATGTGCGAGTAATCGCATGCGGTGCGAAAGGCACCGATATCGCTCTTGCCGGCCATCTCCCCGGTATGGCCGATGCGTCGTTCGGAGGTTCCGGTGTTCGGGGGCGGAATCAAGGCGCGGTTGATGGTCGGCATGTGGCTGACCACGGCCTGCGGTGCGGCCGCTGGCGCCGCGCCCGAACGCGCCGCTGGCGAAGCCGGTGCGTCGGCGCTCACCGTGGTGCTGAAAGCCAGCGTGAGCACGCAGCGGTAGTTGGCGTTGGCGCCCCGGCTTGCGGTGTGCTGCCGCGCGGCTTCGATGCACGCTTCCCGCGTGGGGTGGGGCGAACCCAGCGGGCTGGCATCCTGCATCAACTGGTAGTGCTGGACTTCGATCGGGCTGATCGTGACGGTGGCCAATGCCGGCAGCAGCACCAGCGCACCCAGGGTTGGGACAAGTCGCTTCATGTCGGGCTCCAATCAGCGGGTAACGTACACCAACAGGCCCTGGGTTGTCGACCGGTTTGCGACCGCCAAAGCCCGATTGCCCGGTGCCGTCTCAGGAGGGCCGCACGGCACAGGTTTCAAGCTGGGACAATAAGGCCATGCAATGGCAAGACGTTCCTCAGTCAACCGATCCCCCGGGGTTTGATCCGGGCCCGACGGATGGCCCTCATCCAACCCTGGCACACAGCCCCTGGCGTCTGTCCGTCGCGCCGATGATGGACTGGACGGACCGGCACTGTCGCTACCTGCACCGGCTGCTCACGAAACGCACGCTGCTGTACACCGAGATGGTGACGACGGGCGCGCTGATGCACGGCAGCGTGCAACGCCACCTGCGCTTCAACGCCGAGGAACACCCGGTGGCGCTGCAGTTGGGTGGCAGCGAGGCCGACGAACTCGCGCGCGCTGCGAAGCTGGGTGAGCAGTGGGGCTATGACGAGATCAACCTCAACTGCGGCTGCCCCAGCGAGCGCGTGCAGCGCGGCGCGTTCGGAGCCTGCCTGATGGCCGAGCCGCAGACCGTGGCCGATGGCGTGAAGGCGATGAAGGATGTGGTGTCGATTCCGGTGACGGTCAAGCACCGCATCGGCATCGACAAGACCGAGAACTACGAATTCGTGCGCGATTTCGTGGGCACCGTGGCCGACGCCGGCTGCGAGGTCTTCATCGTGCACGCGCGCAACGCCTGGCTGCAAGGGCTGAGCCCGAAGGAGAACCGCGAGATTCCGCCGCTGCGCTACGAACTCGCGCACCGTCTCAAGCGCGACTTTCCGCAACTCACCATCGCGGTCAACGGCGGCATCACCAGCAACGAACAGATTGCCGGGCACCTGCAGCATGTGGACGGGGTGATGGTCGGCCGCGAGGCCTACCACCACCCCTGGCTGCTGACCACCTGGGACGAAGCTTTCTTTGGTGCTGCCCCGAACAACGTGACGCGCGACGAGGTGGAAGCACAAATGGTGGACTACATGGAGCGCGCGCATGCCGAGGACGGTTGTCCCTGGTACGCAATTGCGCGCCACATGCTGGGCTTGCGGCACGGTTTGCGGGGTGCCCGCAAATGGCGCCAGGTGTGGAGCGATCACCGCCTGAAGCCATTGCCGCCGCGCGAGGTGTGGCAGATGGCCCGGGCGCACGTGAGCGAAGAACCCGAGGTGCTTTCCGCATGACCGTCCCGAAACTGCCATCGGCATTGCCGGTCGGTCCGATCGTGATCGAGACACCGGTGGGGCCTCTGGCGGTGTTTTCAGCCGGACAGACCCGTGACCTGCCGCCCCTGGTGTTGCTGCACAGCGTGAACGCCGCCGCATCGGTGGCCGAGGTGGCGCCCCTGTTCGAGCGCTGGCAGAGCGACCGCGTTGTGGTGGCATTCGATTTGCCCGGCTACGGGCACAGCGACCGCAGCGATCGCCCCTACACCCCGCGCCTGATGACGGATGCGCTGCACGCGGTCATCGACCGCGTGTGCCGAGACACCGGTGCGGCCGCGGTGGACGTGTTGGCGGTGTCCTTGTCGGCCGAGTTTGCCGCGCGCGCTGCGGTGGAGCGACCCGAGCGCATTCGCCGCCTGGCGCTGGTGAGCCCGACGGGCTTCTCGCGCCGAAAGCGCCGCCATGGCCCGCCGGGCACCACCTTGCTGGTGCCGTGGCTGTACCGGCTGCTGCGCCGTCCGGGGTGGGGCGAGGCCGTCTTTCGACAACTCACGCGGCCCGGCGTCATTCGCTACTTCCTCAAGCGCACCTTTGGCCAATCGCAGATCGATGAGGCCCTGTGGCGGCAGGCTGTGATCACCACGCAGCAGCCCGGCGCCCACCACGCGCCGTTGTGTTTTGTCTCGGCCGGTCTGTTCAGCGCCGACGTGAACACGCTGTACGAGTCCCTCACGCAGCCCGTGTGCGTGAGCATGGCCACGCGCGGTGACTTCACCGATTACCAGGGCCGGGCCACGGTGGATCAGCGATCAAACTGGCGCTTCGAGGCGGTGCAGGGTGGTGCGCTGCCGTACTTCGAGGATCTGCCGGCGTTCGTGCGGCGGCTCGAACCCTTCTGGCGCTGAACGCGCGCGGGTGGGGGCCCGCGCGTCGGGCGATCAGGTGGCGGCCTCCAGGCCGCTGGCGAAGTGTTCCTTCATGCGTTGCACCGTGAGGGCGGCGTCGCGTGCGCGCAGCGCGGCCAGGATGGCCCGGTGTTCGGCCAGCGATTCTTCGATGCGCCCGGTCTTGAACAGCGAGTGGTGGCGGTTGAGCTTCATGACCTTGCGCAGATCGCTCACCATCTGCAAGCGCCAGCGGTTGTCGGCCAACTCCAGCAGGCGAAGGTGAAAACGCTCGTTGACGGCGAAGAAGCGATCGCGTTCATGGCGTGCCGATTCGAGTTCCTCGTGCAGGTTGGCGAGTTCGGTAAGGGCGGCCTCGCTGCCGTGGGCCGCCACCTCACCGCCGGCATCCGATTCGAGCAGCGACAGCAGGTGGTAGACGTCGCGCAGGTCCTTCTCGGACACTTCGGTCACGTAGGCGCCGCGGCGCACTTTCATCGTCACCAGACCCTCGGCAGCCAGCACCTTCAGCGCTTCGCGCAATGGCGTGCGGCTGATGCCGTACTCCTCGGCGATCTTGAGCTCGTCGATCCAGCTGCCGGGCTCCAGCTCGCGCTTGAAGATGCGCTGGCGCAGCAGCTCGGCCACTTCCTCGTAAAGGGCGCGAGGTGCGAGCGACGGAGCGGCCAGGGTGGGTGTCGGGGTGTCCATGCAGCGCCCGATTCTAGTGGGGCAGTGAAATTCTGCATCAATAATTATGAATGATGTAAACTTGCTGTCGTTTTGCGGCCCCATCCGTGGCGTGCTCCGGGCCCGCCGACGCGGCCGATGCCATCTCCGCCCGACACCACGGCCACCACGACACCTGCCATGAGCTCATCCCCCGACGCCTTCGCGCGCGCCACGCTGACCGACTGGAACCGCGCGGCTGCCAAGTCCGCCCCCGGCGGCAACCTGGACGCGCTGACCTGGACCACGCCCGACGGCATCGCGGTGAAACCGCTCTACACCGCGGCCGACCTTCAAGGCCTGCCGCACACCGACACGCTGCCAGGCTTCGAGCCTTTCATCCGCGGCCCGCAAGCCACCATGTACGCGGTGCGGCCGTGGACGATCCGCCAGTACGCGGGTTTTTCCACCGCCGAAGAAAGCAACGCTTTCTACCGCAAGGCCCTGGCCGCGGGCGGGCAGGGCGTGAGCGTGGCGTTCGATCTGGCCACCCACCGCGGCTACGACAGCGACCACCCACGCGTCACCGGTGACGTCGGCAAGGCCGGTGTGGCCATCGACAGCGTGGAGGACATGAAGATCCTGTTCGACGGCATTCCGCTGGACAAGGTCTCCGTGTCGATGACCATGAACGGCGCGGTGCTGCCGGTGCTGGCGGGCTACGTGGTCGCGGCCGAAGAGCAGGGCGTGGCACAGGCGCAGTTGAGCGGGACCATCCAGAACGACATCCTCAAGGAGTTCATGGTCCGCAACACCTACATCTACCCGCCGGAGCCGAGCATGCGGATCATCGGCGACATCATCGAGTACACGGCAACGCACATGCCGAAGTTCAACTCGATCAGCATCTCGGGTTACCACATGCAGGAGGCCGGCGCCAACCAGGCGCTGGAGCTGGCCTTCACGCTCGCCGACGGCAAGGAGTACGTGAAGACCGCGATGGCCAAGGGACTGGACGTGGACGCCTTCGCCGGGCGCCTGTCGTTCTTCTGGGCGATCGGCATGAACTTCTACCTGGAGATCGCCAAGATGCGCGCGGCCCGCCTGCTGTGGACGCGCATCATGAAGGGCTTCGGCGCGAAGAACCCCAAGAGCCTGATGCTGCGCACGCACTGCCAGACCTCGGGCTGGTCGCTCACCGAGCAGGACCCGTACAACAACGTGGTGCGCACCACCATCGAGGCCATGGCCGCGGTGTTCGGCGGCACGCAGAGCCTGCACACCAACGCGCTCGACGAAGCCATCGCGCTGCCCACCGAATTCAGCGCCCGCATTGCGCGCAACACGCAGCTCATCATTCAGGAAGAAACCCACATCACGAACGTGATCGACCCCTGGGCCGGTTCTTACATGATGGAGAAGCTCACCCAGGACATGGCCGACGCGGCCTGGGCCATCATCGAAGAGGTCGATGCCATGGGTGGCATGACCAAGGCGGTGGACAGCGGCTGGGCCAAGCTCAAGATCGAAGCCGCTGCGGCCGAGAAGCAGGCCCGCATCGACTCGGGCAAGGACGTCATCGTCGGCGTCAACAAGTACAAGCTCAAGAACGAAGACCCGGTCGAGATCCTCGACATCGACAACGTGAAGGTGCGTGAGCAGCAGGTGGCACGCCTGCAGCAGATCCGCGCCACGCGCGACGGCGCCGCCGTTCGGGCCGCGCTCGACGCGCTGACCGCGGCCGCCGAAAGCGGGCAGGGCAACCTGCTCGACCTGTCCATCCGCGCCGTGCGCCTGCGCGCCACCGTGGGAGAAGTCAGCGATGCCCTCGAAAAAGCCTTCGGCCGCCACCGCGCCGACACCCAGAAGGTGACCGGCGTGTACGCCGCCGCCTACGACAGCGCCGAGGGTTGGGCGCAACTGCAGAAAGAGATCGCCGAGTTCGGCGAGCAGCACGGCCGCCGCCCGCGCGTGATGATCTCCAAGCTCGGCCAGGACGGCCACGACCGCGGCGCCAAGGTGGTGGCCACCGCGTTTGCCGACCTTGGCTTCGATGTCGACATGGGCCCGCTGTTCCAGACACCCGAGGAATGCGCGCGTCAGGCGATCGAGAACGACGTGCATGCCGTGGGCGTGAGCACCCTGGCCGCGGGCCACAAAACGCTGGTTCCGGCCATCATTGCCGAGCTCAAGAAACAGGGCGCCGACGACATCATCGTTTTCGTGGGTGGCGTGATCCCGCGGCAGGACTACGACTTCCTGTACGAAGCCGGTGTCAAGGGCATCTACGGCCCGGGCACGCCGATCCCCGCCAGCGCCAAGGACGTGCTGGAGCAGATCAAGAAGGCGGTGGCTTGAACGCTCCCGCCTCGTCAGAGGGCCTGATCGAAGGCATCGTGCGCGGCCAGGGCATGGCGCAGCGGCGAGCCATGGCCAAGGCGATCACGCTGCTCGAATCGACGCGCGCCGACCACCGCGCGCAAGGCGATGCGCTGCTGACCACGCTCCTGCCGCACACGGGCACGGCGTTTCGTCTGGGCTTGAGCGGCGTACCCGGTGTGGGCAAGAGCACTTTCATCGAAGCCCTCGGCCTGCACCTGATTGCGCGCGGCCACCGCGTCGCGGTGCTCACCATCGACCCGTCGAGCACGGTCTCTGGGGGCTCCATTCTGGGCGACAAGACGCGCATGGAGCGTCTGTCCGTGGACGAGCGCGCTTTCATTCGCCCCAGCCCGAGCAGCGGCACGCTGGGCGGCGTGGCCGAGAAGACGCGCGAGGCCATGCTGGTGTGCGAGGCCGCGGGCTACGACGTGGTGATCGTCGAGACCGTGGGTGTCGGCCAGAGCGAAACGGCGGTGGCCGGCATGACCGATTGCTTCGTGCTGCTGCAACTGCCCAACGCGGGCGACGACCTGCAGGCGATCAAGAAGGGCGTGATGGAGATCGCCGACCTCGTGGTGATCAACAAGGCCGACATCGACCCGGACGCGGCGACGCGTGCGCGCGCCACCATCACCTCGTCGCTGCGCCTGCTGGGCCAGCACGGCCGGCCCGAACACGCGGCCCACGACAGCGCTCACTGGCATCCCATGGTGCTGCAGTTGAGTGCCCTCAAGGCCGAGGGCATTGACGGATTCTGGGACGAGGTCCAGCGCTTCCGGCAACTGCAGACCACCAGCGGCGAACTCGCGGCGCGGCGCCAGCGCCAGGCCAAGGCCTGGATGTGGGAGCGCATCGACGCTGGTCTGAAACAGCGCTTTCGCGGGCACCCGGCGGTGCGTGCCGCGCTGGACGACACCACCCGACAAGTGCTGGCCGGGCAACTGCCCGCCAGCACCGCGGCGCGGCAACTGCTCGCGCTGTTTGATTGAACAGCGACCGATTCCTCCGGAGAAGAACCATGCAAGACATCCTGCAACAGCTCGAAGACAAGCGCGCCCGCGCGCGCCTGGGTGGCGGCGAGAAGCGCATCGAGGCACAACACGCCAAGGGCAAACTCACCGCGCGTGAGCGCCTGGAGGTGCTGCTCGACGAGGGCACCTTCGAAGAGTGGGACATGTTCGTCGAACACCGCTGCACCGACTTCGGCATGCAGGACAACAAGATTCCCGGCGACGGTGTGGTCACGGGCTACGGCATGATCAACGGCCGCCTGGTGTTCGTCTTCAGCCAGGACTTCACCGTGTTCGGTGGCGCGCTCTCGGAAGCGCACGCCGAGAAGATCTGCAAGGTGATGGACCAGGCCATGAAGGTCGGCGCACCGGTGATCGGCCTCAACGATTCGGGCGGCGCGCGCATCCAGGAGGGCGTGGCTTCCCTCGGCGGCTACGCCGACGTGTTCCAGCGCAACGTGCTGGCCAGTGGCGTGGTGCCGCAGATCAGCATGATCATGGGCCCCAGCGCGGGCGGTGCGGTGTATTCGCCCGCCATGACGGACTTCATCTTCATGGTGAAGGACAGTTCGTACATGTTCGTCACCGGTCCCGAGGTGGTGAAGACCGTGACGCACGAGGAGGTGACCGCCGAGGAACTGGGCGGTGCCACCACCCACACCACCCGCAGCGGCGTGGCCGACCTCGCGTTCGAGAACGACGTGGAGGCGCTGTTGATGCTGCGCCGCCTGTTCAATTACCTGCCGCTCAACAACCGCGAAAAGGCGCCGGTGCGGCCCAGCGGCGACCCGATCGACCGCATGGAGCTGAGCCTGGACACCCTGGTGCCCGAGAACCCGAACAAGCCCTACGACATGAAGGAGCTGATCCTCAAGATCGTGGACGACGGTGACTTCTTCGAGTTGCAGCCCGAGTACGCCAAGAACATCCTGATCGGCTTCGCGCGCATGGACGGCCAGACCGTGGGCATCGTGGCCAACCAGCCGCTGGTGCTGGCGGGCTGCCTGGACATCAAGAGCTCCATCAAGGCCGCGCGCTTCGTGCGCTTCTGCGATGCCTTCAACATTCCCGTGGTCACCTTCGTCGACGTGCCCGGCTTCATGCCCGGCACCAGCCAGGAGTACGGCGGCATCATCAAGCACGGCGCCAAGCTGCTCTACGCGTATGCCGAGTGCACCGTGCCCAAGATCACCGTGATCACGCGCAAGGCCTACGGCGGTGCCTACGACGTGATGGCCTCCAAGCACCTGCGCGGCGACGTGAACTTTGCGTGGCCGAACGCCGAGATCGCGGTGATGGGCGCCAAGGGCGCGGTGGAGATCATCTTCCGCGAAGAGAAGAAGGACCCGGCCAAACTCGCGCAGCGCGAAGCCGAGTACAAGGCCCGCTTCGCCAACCCCTTCGTGGCCGGCGCGCGTGGCTTCATCGACGACGTGATCCTGCCGCACGAAACGCGCAAGCGCATCTGCCGCAGCTTGGTGATGCTCAAGGACAAGAAGCTCGAAAACCCGTGGCGCAAGCACGGGAACATTCCCCTCTGATCGGGCCGGAGACACAGACCATGTTCAAGAAAATTCTGATTGCCAACCGCGGCGAGATCGCCTGCCGCGTGATCGCCACTGCCCGCAAGCTGGGCATCGCCACCGTGGCGGTGTACTCCGACGCCGACAAGGAAGCGCGCCACGTGCTGCTGGCCGATGAGGCGGTACGCCTGGGCTCGCCGCCCTCGCGCGAGAGCTACCTGCTGGGCGACGCCATCATCGCCGCGGCCAAAGACAAGGGCGCCGAGGCCATTCACCCGGGCTACGGTTTCCTTTCCGAGAACGAGGACTTCGCGCGCAAGGTGGAGGAGGCCGGGCTGGTGTTCATCGGCCCCAAGCACCATTCCATCGCGGCCATGGGCGACAAGATCGCCTCCAAGAAACTGGCGAACGAGGCGAAGGTCAGCACGATTCCCGGCCATAACGAGCCGATCCAGACACCCGACGAGGCGGTAGCGATCGCGCAGAAGATCGGCTACCCGGTGATGATCAAGGCCAGTGCCGGCGGCGGTGGCAAGGGCCTGCGCGTGGCCTTCAACGACAAGGAATGCCACGAGGGCTTCACCAGCTGCCGCAACGAGGCGCGCAACAGCTTCGGCGACGACCGCGTGTTCATGGAGAAGTTCGTCCAGGAGCCGCGCCACATCGAGATCCAGGTGCTGGGCGATTCGCACGGCAACGTGATCTACCTGAACGAGCGCGAGTGCTCGATCCAGCGCCGCCACCAGAAGGTGATCGAAGAGGCGCCGTCGCCCTTCATCAGCGACGCCACCCGCAAGGCCATGGGCGAGCAGGCCGTGGCGCTGGCCAAGGCGGTGAAGTACCAGAGCGCGGGCACGGTGGAGTTCGTGGTCGGCAAGGACCAGGACTTCTACTTCCTGGAGATGAACACCCGCCTGCAGGTGGAGCACCCGGTGACCGAGTGCATCACCGGGCTCGACCTGGTGGAGCTGATGATCCGTGTGGCAGCGGGCGAGAAATTGCCGATGACGCAGGCCGAGGTGAAGCGCGAGGGCTGGGCCATCGAGTGCCGCATCAATGCGGAGGACCCGTTCCGAAACTTCCTGCCCAGCACCGGGCGGCTGGTGCGTTTCACGCCGCCGCCGCAGAGCATGTGGCAGGCCGACACACAGCACCTGCAAGGCGTGCGTGTGGACACCGGCGTGCAGGACGGCGGCGAGATCCCGATGTACTACGACTCGATGATCGCCAAGCTCATCGTGCACGGGAAGGACCGCAACGAGGCGATCGCGAAGATGCGCGAGGCCCTCAATGGCTTCGTGATCCGGGGTGTGCAGAGCAACATCCCGTTCCAGGCCGCGCTGCTGGCACACCCGAAGTTTGTCAAAGGCGATTTCAACACCGGCTTCATCGCCGAGCACTATGGTCAGGGCTTTCGCGCCGAAGACGTGCCGCACGACGATCCGGACTTCCTGGTCGCGCTCGCCGCCTTCGTGCGCCGCAAGAGTCGCGAACGCGCGGCCGGGCTATCGGGTCAGTTGCCGGGTTATGGCGTGAAGGTGGGTCACGACTACACCGTGATCGTGCTTGACAAGGCCGGCGCGCACCGCCAGCTGCCGGTGCATGTGGACGAGATCCTGGGCCAGATCGGCGCAGCGGTGGTCATGGTGGGCGGCAAGCGCTACGCGATCCAGAGCCCATCGCGACTTAACGACGTGGTGATCAGCGGCCAGTGCAACGAGTTGCCCTTCACGGCACAGTTGGAGCGTGGCACGCCGCGCAACCCGCTGGCCCTGGTGGTGCAACACAACGGCACGCGCATCGAAGCCATGGTGGTCTCGCCGCGCATGGCCGAGCTGCACGCGCTCATGCCTTTCAAGGCGCCGCCCGACATGAGCAAGTACGTTCTGTCGCCGATGCCGGGTCTGTTGGTGCAGGTGGCCGTGCAGCCGGGGCAGAAGGTGCAGGCGGGCGAGCGCGTGGCGGTGATCGAGGCCATGAAGATGGAAAACGTGTTGTTTGCGTCGGCCGACGGCGTGGTGGCCAAGGTGCTGGCTGGCCAGGGCGAATCGCTGGCCGTGGACCAACCCATCGTCGAGTTCGAGTGAGCGACGCCGTACTGGCCTTGCCGGGCGTTGCATCCGCTCACGCGACAAGGCGGCTGCTCTCGGTTACGCTGCGGCCTCCACAGCTTCACGGAGCGGCGCACATGGCAGATGGACGCGGTCAGGGTCTCGGTGGTCTGGCGTTTGCACTGGCCTGGGTGCGCAACCCGCGCCGCGTGGGTGCGATCGCCCCGGCGTCAAAGGCGCTGGCGCAGTCCATCGCTGGCGAGGTGGCCCGCGTTGGCCCCGAGCTGCTGCTGGAGGTCGGCGCCGGCACCGGGGCCATCACCCAGGCGTTGGCGGCCCTCGGGCCGCCGCCGGAGCGCTTTTTCGTGATCGAGCGCGACCCGGGTCTGGTGCGCCACCTGCGCGAGCGTTTCCCCAGTGCCGAGGTGCTGCACGCTTGTGCCTCCCGGCTCGACCAGTTGCCGCTGCCGCCCGCGGCTTCGCTCATGCTGGTGTCCTCGCTGCCGTTGATGTCCATGCCTCGCGACGAAGGGCGGCGCTGCGTGAATGCCATGCTGGCGCTGCTGGAGCGCATGCCCAACGCGCGCCTGCTGCAATACACCTATGCCGCGCGCCACGTGCGGCCGTTCGATCAACTGCCGCCGGGCTGGCGCTGGCGGCGCGTCAAGACCGTCTGGGCCAACCTGCCGCCGGCGACCGTCTGGTCGCTGGAGCCCGCGGCCCATTTCACCCAGGGCATCCACTGACCATGACCGTTTCCCCCCGTCCTTTTCGCGTGCTCGGCGTGCAGCAGATCGCCATCGGTGGCCCCGACAAGCAGCGCCTGCAGACACTCTGGGTCGACATGCTCGGACTCGAGGTGACCGGCACTTTTCGCAGCGAACGCGAGAACGTGGACGAAGACATTTGCGCCATCGGCAGCGGGCCGTACAAGGTCGAGGTCGATTTGATGCAGCCGCTGGACCCCGAGAAGAAACCCGCGGTACACACCACGCCGCTCAACCACATCGGCCTGTGGATCGACGACCTGCCTGCCGCCGTCGATTGGCTCACCGCCCAGGGCGTGCGTTTCGCGCCCGGCGGTATCCGCAAAGGTGCAGCGGGTTACGACATCACCTTCCTGCACCCCAAGGCGAGCGACCAGTTCCCGATCGCGGGCGAGGGCGTGCTGGTGGAGCTCGTGCAGGCGCCGCCCGAGGTGGTGCGCGCGCTTTCGGTGCCGGCGCCGTAAAGGCGCCTGCCGCTCACTCGTCGCGGTTCAAGGAGGGCTGGGCCGCGCCGAACTCGATGAGGTTCGGATGGGCCCGGCAGACCGCCTCCAGTTCGGCCAGCGCCTGCGGTGGCAAGGGGTCGGTTTTGACGGTGGCGTCAGAGGCCCAACGCACGGAATTGGGATGCGTGACAGGCAGCGGCTCGCCAGGGTCGCCCGGCGTGCCGCCTTGGCGCTGATAGTCCTCGAATGCCTTCTGCTTGGCGCGTGAGTTGCTCACCACCGTGTCGAGGTCGATCAGGCGGAAGGGCAGTTGTGCAATGTCCTTGTCGTCGTCGAGCTCGTTCTGGATGTTCAGGAAATCCAGGGCGGTGAGGCCTTCCAGGGGAATGCCGTGTTGCTCAGCGTAGGCGCGGGCCTTGACCATCAAGGGGTTCGATTGCAGATCGTTGCCGTCGAGCACCACCGCAACATGGCGACCCTCGTGCTGGAAAGTGCACAAGACAACCATCGCGTGGTGGCTGGTATAGGTCTCGGCGCCTTGTTGGGGGCCCAAAGCACTGGCCATGCTGACAGACACGGGGCCGTGTTCTTTCACCAGCCGGGCAATGTCCTCGGCACCCGGGTCGAGCATGGTCTGCATCGTGGGCTCGTAGCGCGGTTTGCCCAGACCGGTCTTTTGTTGCAGCCGCTGCACGGTCTGCGCCACTTTGCCGTCGGGTACGGGCAGCTGCGCGTCGATCTGGTTGCGTCGGTACAGGTCGGTCAGCAGTTGCTCCTGTGTGCTTTCGGCGTTGTCCACACAGGCGCCCTGTTCCTGGATGCGAAAGGCGCTGACCGCCACGGGAAACCAGGGCATGCGCTTGAGTGCCTGGAGCGTGGGCATCGACACGATGGAGCGGTTGCGGTCCTGATGCAGCGACTGCGGGGTCGATGGTCGGGACCTTGGCGAGAGAACGCCAGGCTGGGGGCGGGAAGCGGACATTCGGAACATGGCGGACCTCGTGCTGAAGCGGGTGTATGAATAAGGGCACGCTTGTGTCACGCCGCCCCGGCCCGCGGTTCCGTCCCGTCCGCGCTATGGCGTCAGGTCCTGGTCCAGGATCATGTAGGTCTTGGTGATGGGCTCCAGCACCTCGAACTCGCCATTGAAGCCGGGCGGGATGTGGATGGCCTCGCCCGGGCCCGCCTCCTCAAATCCCCCCCGGGCGTCATGCACGCGGCATCGGCCTTTCAGCACCGTGAAGAGCTCCCGTTCCGACGCCCCCATCGCGATGCGCCAGCGCCCTGGCTCACAGCGCCAGACGCCGCAGTACACCCTTCCTGCGCCCTGGGGCTCATCGACCAGGTTCCAGGTGTCGCGCCGCGGGTTGCCCTGGATCAAGCGATCGGGTCGAGGGTGGTCTGTTTCGGGTTGTCCGGCCGGCTCGGCGGTGAGTTTGATGAGTCGTGCTGTGTCCATGTCGGCATTGTCGGGGTTCGCCGCGCGAACAACGGGTGTTTGACGGCGCTGTTCCAGCCATTGCGGGCATCGGCGGCTCCTAAGCTAGCCGAACCGTCCCGTATCTGGCCTGCGAACGCCCATGACGACCTCGAACCTTCTCATCCGTCCCGCTGAACGCCTGCTGCGCCGCTTGCGCCTGGGAGGCAAGCTGATGGTGCTGGCAATGGCGGCGCTGTGGCCGCTCCTGGCCATGATGACGTTGACCGCCCTGGCGCCTGCCTGGCCGTTGTGGCCGGTGGCCGTGGTGGGCGGGGCCCTGCTGATCTACCTGATGGCGGCGTTCCATGCCGCCTTCGTGGGCGAGTTCCAGCGTGTCTTCGATGTCATGTCGCAGACCGCCAGCGGCAACCTTCGCGCGCAGATCCGCACCGAGGGCAGTGACGAAATGGCCGAACTGGCCCGCTTGCTCGACCGCATGATCGGCAGCGTCTCGGCCATGGTGGCCGAGGTGCGCAGCAATTCCGCCCTGGTGGCGCACGCCGGCCAAAGCCTGGCCAGCGGCAACCGTGAGCTGGCGGACCGGACCGAACAACAAGCCGCCAACCTCGAGCAGACCGCTGCCAGCGTGCAGCAGCTCACCGGTACGGTGGCGCAGAACGCACAAACCGCGAGCGAATCGGACCGGCGCGCAGCGCAGGTTCGTGATGTCGCCGAACACGGCGCCGGTTCCATGGGCCAGGCGGTCGAGACGGTGGAAGGTATCCAGAAGCGCGCGGCGCAGATGAACGAGATCATCGGCGTGATCGACAGCCTGGCGTTCCAGACCAACATCCTGGCGCTCAACGCCGCGGTGGAAGCCGCGCGCGCGGGCGAACAGGGCCGCGGCTTTGCGGTGGTGGCCAGTGAGGTGCGCAACCTGGCGCAGCGCTCGGCCGATTCGGCGCGCCAGATCCGCGCGCTGATCGAGGCTTCGCGCGAGCAGGTGGAAACCGGTGCGGCGCAGATTCGCGCGGCCGGCCAGAGCATTGCCCAGATCGTCGATGGCGTGCGCGGCGTGGCCAGCAACATGTCGCTGATCTCCGCGTCCAGCGCCGAGCAGAGCACCGGCCTGAGCGAGATCAGCACCGCGGTCAGCCAACTCGACCAGATCACCCAGCGCAACGCGCAGATGGTGGAGCGTGCGGTGCAGCAGGCCAACCTGCTGGAACAGCGCGCCGCGCACCTGGCCCGGGCGGTGGCCAGCTTCATGCTCCAGCAGGGAACGGCCGAGGAAGCCATGGCGCTGGTCGACAAGGCGCTGGCGCACCGTCGTCAGGTGTCGCGTGACGCCTACGTGCGCGACCTGACCGACCCCGCACGCGGCTTTCACGACCGCGACATGTACGTTTTCGCGCTCGATGCCACCGGTGTCTACCGCGCCTTTGGCGGCAAGCCTGAAAAAGTGGGCAGCCGGGTGCAGGACATCGCCGGTGTCGATGGCAATGCGCTCCTCGCGTCCATCGTGGCACAGGCCGAGATCGGCCCGGGCTGGGTGGAGTACGACATCGTCAACCCCGCGTCAGGCGCGGTGCAGGCCAAGATGTCCTACGTGGTGAAGGTCGACGACCTTTACGTGGGCTGCGGCGTGTACAAGACGGCCGCCGCGCGCGGCTGATCAGCCCCGCCGTTGGGCGCGGGCGCGCGCCAGCGCGGCTTCGATCACGGCGCGCTTCTTGTCGAGCGCCTCCGGTTCGGTGAGCTTCGACGCGGCGGCGAGATCGGCCAGCTTGGCTTCGGCTTTCGCTTCCAGCCGCGCCTCGTGTTCGGTCTTCTCGCGTGCCAGGCGAAGCTGGCGGGCCTCGTAGCGCGCCTTGCCCTGCGCGGCCTGTTGCGCCGACCACCCGGCCCAGCCGGTGCGGTCCCCACTCACGTTATCCAGCGAGATGCAGTCCACCGGGCAGGCGGGGATGCAGAGTTCGCAGCCGGTGCAGTACGCCTCGATCACCGTGTGCATGCGCTTGTTGGCGCCGACGATGGCGTCGGTGGGGCAAACCTTGATGCACAGCGTGCAACCGATGCACCAGTCCTCGTCGATGACCGCGACCGTGACCGGCCCCTCGATACCATGCATGGGGCTCAAGGGCAGGGCGGGGCGGCCCGTGAGTTCGGCCAGGCGCTGCACGCCCTCGGCTCCGCCGGGCGGGCACTGGTTGATGTCGGCCGCGCCGTCGGCAATCGCCTGGGCGTATTGCGCGCAGTCGGGGAAGCCGCAGCGCTGGCACTGCGTCTGCGGCAGGGCCGCGTCGATGCGGTGGGCGAGGTCGTTCATGCGCGGCGGGGTGCCCGCGCCCAGGGTGGGCGTCAGGCCTTGGCGGTGGTGCGGCGGCGGGTGGCGGCGGTCTTTTTGGCCGGCGCTGTGGCGCCGCGCTGCTCGTGCGCCGCGATGAAGGATTTGACCACGGGATAGACCATCTCGCGCCAGCGGCGGCCACTGAAGATGCCGTAGTGACCGGCGCCCTTGGCCTCGTAGTGCATGCGGTGCGACTTCGGGACGCCGGTGCACAGGTCGTGCGCCGCGGCCGTCTGGCCAGATCCCGAGATGTCGTCGAGCTCGCCTTCAACCGTGAGCAGGCCCGCGTTGCGGATGTCCTGCGGACGCACGCGCTCGAGCTTGCCGAGCTCACTTCTCACGTCCCAGGTGCCCTGCACCAGGTGGAACTCCTGGAACACGGTGCGGATGGTCTCGAGGTAATAGTCTGCATCCATGTCGAGCACGGCGTTGTACTCGTCGTAGAACTTGCGATGCGCCTCGGCGCTCTCGTTGTCGCCCTTGACCAGGTCCTGGAAGTAGTCGTAATGGCTGGATGCATGGCGGTCGGGGTTCATGGCCACGAAGCCGCTGTGCTGCAGGAAGCCAGGGTAGACGCGCCGGCCGGCACCCGGGAACTTGTCGGGCACGCGGTAGATGACGTTGTTCTCGAACCACTCGTAGCTGCGCTGCATGGCCAGGTTGTTCACCGCCGTGGGCGACTTGCGGGCGTCGATCGGACCGCCCATCATGGTCATGGACAGCGGCTGCAATTCGCCCCGGCTGGCCATGAGCGAGACCGCAGCCAGTGCCGGCACCGTGGGCTGACACACGCTCATCACGTGGCAGTTGCCGTAGATGCCCTGCAGGTGGCGGATGAAGCCCTGCACGTAATTGACGTAGTCGTCGAGGTGGAATTCGCCCTCGGACAGCGGCACCAGGCGCGCGTTCTTCCAGTCGGTGATGTAGACCTTGTGGTCCTTGAGCAAGGTGCGCACGGTGTCGCGCAGCAGCGTGGCGTAGTGCCCGGAGAGTGGCGCCACCACCAGCACCACCGGCTGCACCTTGAGCTTGGCCAGCGTGGCGGTGTCGTCGGAAAAGCGCTTGAAGCGGCGCAACTCGCAAAACGGCTTGTCGATCTCGACCCGCTCGTGGATGGCGATGTCCACGCCATCGATGTCGATCGTGCGGATGCCGAACTCGGGCTTCTCGTAGTCCTTGCCCAGCCGGTGCATCAGGTCGTAGGTGGCCGAAATGCGCTGCGCCATCGGCATCTGCGCAAAGGGCAATGCCGGGTTGCTGAACATGCGCGAAGCCACTTCGGCAAGGTCGGCGAAGGGCTCCATCATGGAGCGCTGCGTTTCATAGATCTGGTAGAGCATGGGTCAGGCTTCCGTGATGTTGCGGTGCAATATAGCAGGAAGGGCTGGCCAGCAGGTAGGGGAGAACAGGCGGGAAATGCCTGCATCTGTCGCCTTTGCGAACGCTCCGGGGGGAGAATGGCGCTCATGAACACCACCGATCGCCTGCCCGTTCTGTTTGTCGGACACGGGAGCCCCATGAACGCCATCGAAGACAACCGCTGGCGCCGCAGCTGGGAGCGGCTCGGCGCGGATCTGCGCGCGCAAGCGCTGCCCATCCGCGCCATCCTGTGCATTTCCGCCCATTGGCTGACGCAAGGCTGGTGGCTGACCGCCATGGCCCAGCCGCGCACCATCCACGATTTCGGCGGCTTTCCGCAGGCGCTGTTCGATCAGCGGTACCCCGCGCCCGGGGCGCCCGATCTGGCCCGCGAGCTGGCGGCCTCGGTGCATCAGCCGGGCGGTGCCGCGCTCGGGCTCGACCCGGAGGAATGGGGTCTGGACCACGGCAGTTGGTCGGTGCTCAAGCCGATGTTCCCGCAAGCCGACATCCCGGTGCTGCAACTCAGCATGGACTACGGGCGCCCGCCCGAGGAGCATCTGGCCATCGGCCAGCAACTGCGCACCTGGCGCTCGCAGGGCGTGCTGATCGTGGCCAGCGGCAATATCGTGCACAACCTGCGTGTCATGCAGCGTCAGGTTCCCGACGATCAGGCCTACGACTGGGCGGTGGATTTCGACACCCACGTTGCCGAGGCCGTGTCACGCGGTGATGCCGATGCGTTGGTCAATTTCCGATCGGTGGGCGATGCAGCGCTGCTGTCTCACCCTAGCTGGGAACATTACCTGCCGCTGCTGTACGCCGCCGGCGCAGCAGAGCCTCGCGAGCCGGTGCGCTTCTTCAATGAGGGGTTCCAGGCCGCGTCGATCTCGATGCGGTCGGTGGTCTGGGGCTGAGCGTACGGCTGAGGAGTCGTGCTTCAGGCCAGGGCCTCGTCCACCGAGGCCATGCCCACCCGGCGTCCCAGCCCGCCCAACGCGAGCTTGTTGACGGTCTCGCTCAATGTCGTGACGGCATCGCGGAGCACCGTGAGCTTGCGGTAGTGCCCGGCGCGGGGTGACAGCGAGGTGTAGGTGACGCAATGCTGGGTCATCATGCCGCACAGCAGCAGCTCGTCGACGCCGCGGGCCTGCAGCAGTTCATGCAGCGTGGTGTCCTCGAAGGCGTCGGGGTAATGTTTGACGACGACGGGCGCCTGCGGGGCGGCGGCCAGCACCCTGGGGTGGATCTTCACGCCCTCGGTGTCGGCATTGAAGAAGGGCGCAGCACCGGGAGGCGCCTTGGCCACGTGCTGCACCAGGATCACCGCGATGCCCTTGGCCGATGCGGCACGGATGGCCTTCTCGGTGGCGTCCAGCGCGGCGTCAGCGTTCCAAAGGGGAAACGCGCCACCCGCGAAGTAATCGTTCTGCACGTCAATGACGATGAGGGCCTGGCTCAAGCGGGTCTCCTGGTGTGGGGCTCGGGCGGCCGCAGCCGCCCCGTGCGCATGTCTTACAGCACCGCGGCAATGGCCTTGCAGACGTGATCGATGTTCTTGCCGTTGAGGGCAGCGACGCACATGCGGCCGGTGTCGGTGCCATAGACGCCGAATTCACTGCGCAGGCGCACCATCTGGTCCTTGGTGAGGCCGGAATAGCTGAACATGCCGATCTGATCGGTGATGAAGCCCATGTCTTGCTTGACGCCGGCGGCCTTCAGGCCGTCCACCAGCTTCTGGCGCATGGCCTTGATGCGCACGCGCATCTCGCCGAGTTCCTTCTCCCACAGCGCACGCAGTTCGGGGTTGTTGAGCACCGCCGCCACCACCGCGCCGCCGTGCGTGGGCGGGTTGGAGTAGTTGGTCCGGATGACGATCTTGAGCTGCGACAGCACGCGATCGGCCTCGGCCTTGTCGGCGCACAACACCGACAGCGCACCCACGCGCTCGCCGTACAGGCTGAAGCTCTTGGAAAACGACGTGGACACCAGGAACAGCAGGCCGGCGGCCACGAACTTGGCGATCACGGCGCCGTCCTCGGCGATGCCATGGCCGAAGCCCTGGTAGGCCATGTCCAGGAAGGCGGTGAGGCCACGTTCCTTCACCACCGCGATCACCTGGTCCCATTGGGCGGGGGTGATGTCGTAGCCGGTGGGGTTGTGGCAGCAGGCATGCAACACCACGACAGTGCCGGGTTCGGCCGCACGCAGGCTGGCCAGCATGCCTTCGAAGTTCACGCCGCGTTTCGCCGCGTCGTAATAGGTGTAGGTGTCGACCTGGAAGCCGGCGTTGGTGAACAGGGCGCGGTGGTTCTCCCAGCTCGGGTCGCTGATCAGCACCTTGGCGCCGGGGTTCAGGCGCTTGAGGAAGTCGGCACCGATCTTGAGGCCGCCGGTACCGCCCAGGGCCTGCACGGTGGCCACACGACCGCTCTTCACCGGCTCGCTGTCGGTACCGAACACCAGGCCCTTGACCGCGTTGTCGTAGGCCGCGATGCCGTCGATGGGCAAGTAGCCGCGTGCCGCGGGCTTTTCCATCATGGCTTTTTCGGCCGCCTGCACGCACTGCAACAGCGGAAGCTTGCCGTTCTCGTCGAAGTACACGCCCACGCCGAGGTTGACCTTGCTGGGGTTGGCGTCGGCGGCAAACTGTTCGTTGAGACCCAGGATCGGGTCGCGGGGTGCCATTTCGACGGCGGAGAAGAGGGACATGGCGACTTGGTGAGAGGATGAAAACACGAATTTTAAGGGCCGGTGCCGAACGTCAGGGCCGGGCTTGAGCGACACCCGTCTTGGGATAGCGCGTGACCACCTCCCAGACCACCTCCTGCATCGCGCGCGCCACCGCCTCCGAAGGCGCGTCGGCGGCGCTGCCGTCCGCGCGGCGCAGTTGATGCGGCAAACCCACCGGATTGCGGTGGTACAGGACCGCGTAGTGCGTCAAGGCCACCAGGTAGTTGCCGAGGTCGCTCAGGTGGATGTTGTCCTGCGTGCCTTCCTTCGTGATGGCAAACAGCGCATTGCGCGACGACACGCCCGGGACACCGCCTTGTTCGACGCGTTTTACGAAACGCGCCATGACCTGGCCTGCCGGGATGACGTGGATCGGCCCCCCGGTGTCGCCGTGCGCCTGCGCTTTGGCCAGCAGTTCACCCTCCCAATACTGGGTCAGGTCGTTGTCCAGGCGCTGCAGCCAGCCCGCAGGGTCGTCCAGCTGATGCCAGGTCTCGTAGAGGTAGACGCGAGCATCCGCCCGGACCTCGCGCGCCAGGCGTGCCCACTTGCGCAGGTAGGCAGGGCTGTCGTGGTACTTGATGGCGTGCTTGATTTCGACCATTTCGGTCAGGACCAGCGCGTCGAAGCGGCCGCTCTTCACGGCCTCGGTCGCGTCCTGGTAACGGGGATGGGCGTTCTCCTGCTCGAAGCCGTTGATAGGAACGTCGGGCTCCCAGTGGGACTTGAGCGGCGCACCCCAGCCCAGCTGGGAGCGGTGGTCGTGCCCGGGGCCTGCCAGCTGCTCAAGCATGGCCGGCATGTCGCGGCCGACCAGGCTGTGGCCGATGTGGAACACGCGCATGGGCTTGTCCGGCGGCGCCAGGGGCTGGGCATAGAGCGCCGAGAGGGCGGCCGGCTCCAGGGATTTCTGCCAGCCGCAAGCGGTCAGCAGCATGACCAGAATGAGCTTGAAGGAATGTTGAAGCTTCATGTGCGAACGTCTTCGGACAATGGTTGGGTGTCGGCGGAGTGGGTTGACTGCGCGCGGCCCTGCGTGATGGTCGACGCTGCGAGATGCGCGCGGATATGGCTGGCTAGGGCTTCCACGTTCGGCGGGTCGAGGATGTCCATGTGGCGCCCCGCGACGCGCGCCAGGCTGAGGCCTGGCACCAGCGATCGCCAGCCGTACGCGGGCTCGGTGGACGCGTCATCGCCGGCCTGCAGGAACAGCACCGGCAGCTCGCTGGGCTCCGCCTGGTACCTGCGAATGGTTTCGGCATAGAGCCGGATGCGCCGGCTGCCGGGCTCGTGGTGACGCTCCGTCTGCTGTCGATAGACGCGATAGATGTGCAGCAGGTGCCTGAGCCCGTCGCGGCGGAGCATGCGCCAGCGCCGACGCACACCGGCCCACACATGCCTGAACCCCCAACCGGGCAACATGGTGTCGAGCATGATCAGCAGGCCGATGGATTCTCCGGAACGATGCAAGCGCCGGGCCACCTCGTAGGCCAGCACCCCACCGATGGAAAAGCCGCCCAGGAAGTAAGGGCCGTCGGGCTGGATGGAGCGGATCAGGTCGAGGTATTCGCTGGCCAGTGTTTCGATCCGCAGTTCAGGCGCTCTCGCGTCGGCTGGCATGTCGAGCAGATCGATCTCGGTCTGTGAAAACACCCCGTAAACCGGCCGTTGTACGCCCAGCCGCTGTGCAAGTGCCCGGTACATCTCGGCGCCCGCCAGCAGGAACAGGCCTGGCGCTTGGCCATGGGGCTGCAGCAACGCCACCGGGACATCGGGAACGCCGTCGCCCGCCCGGCGTTGCGCGAGTGCGTCCGCCAGCCGGGCCACCGTCGGGTGCTCGAACAACGTTCGCAGCGGACAGGGTTGTCGCAATCGTTCTTCGATTCGGCTTACCACCCGCACGGCCAGGATCGAGTGACCACCAAGGTCGAAGAAGTTGTCGTCGATACCGAAGGAGCGGGTCGTGAGGATCTCGCTCCACGCGGTCCAGATGGCTTGTTCCAGCGCGTTGCGCGGTGGCGTGGGCAAGGCGCTGGAAGGGTCTCGGACATCGGCCGGCGCCGGCAATGCGCGCCGGTTTGTTTTTCCGTTGGCCAGCACGGGCACTTCGGCGATCTCGACAAACGCGGCGGGCACCATGTGGTCCGGCAGCCATGGGCGCAGGTGCTGCACCAGTTCGGCACGTGACGGCATGGATGACCGGGGCACCAGGTAGGCCACCAGGCGGGGGTTGCCGGGCTCGTCCTCGCGCAGCACGACCAACGCTTGCGCCACCCCGGGGTGGCTGACCAGGTGGGCCTCGATTTCGCCCGGCTCTACCCGAAAGCCCCGAAGCTTGACCTGCTCGTCCAGCCGACCCAGGTGTTCGAGCGATCCGTCGTGACGCCAGCGGCCCAGGTCACCGGTGCGGTACAGGCGGTGCGCAGCGGCCGCGTCGTCAGGGCCTTCGATGCCGGGCAGCATGATGAAGCGCTCTGCGGTCAGCGCAGGCTGCTGGTGGTAGCCCGTCGCCAGGCCCTCACCGCCGATGCAGATCTCTCCCGGTACACCGATCGGACAGGGTTGCAGGTTCGCGTCCCGTATCTCGATGGTGGTGTTGGCCACAGGCCGGCCCAGTGAAATGGAAGGCAGGTCCGACGCGCGCACCCGCCACAGGCTGGACCAGACGGTGGTTTCGGTCGGGCCGTACATGTTCCAGACTTCGCCACAGCGCTCCAACAACCACCCCGCCAGGTGCGGTGTCAGCGGTTCACCGCCCACCAGGGCTTTGAGTCCGGCCTTGCCCGTCCAGCCTGTTTCACGCAACAGGTGCCATCGCGACGGCGTGGCTTGCAGGACGGTGATTTGCTCGCGCGCGATCAGATCGGCCAACTCGCGCCCATCGCCCGCTTGCGAGGTGTCGGCCATGACCACGGTGGCGCCGACGCCCAGCGGCACAAGCAGCTCGAGCACCGCGATATCGAAACCCGGCGTGGTGACGGCCAGCAGCCGATCCTGCGTGCCAAGGCCCGGCTCGCGCGACATGCTGGCTGCGAAGTTCACCACCGCCGCGTGTGGCACCACGACGCCTTTGGGACGGCCGGTGGAACCCGAGGTGTAGATGACGTAAGCCGGGTCATCCGGTCCCGCATCGTGTTCGGCGTCGGCGTCCAGCGGCGCGTCCGGCTGGGCCGCGATCAAGGTGCTGTCGGTGTCCAGCAGCAGTCGGGGCAGCCCTTCGCGCGCCAGGTTGTGGGCCGATGCCTGGTTCGTGACGAGCAGCGACAGTCCTGCGTCGTCCATCTGGTGCGCCAGCCGCTGCACCGGATGGTCCGGGTCGAGTGGCACGTAGGCCGCACCCGCCTTCAGGATGGCCAGCAGCGACACCACCAGACCCTGGCTGCGCGGCAGGCACACACCGACACGGCTGCCGCGGCATGTTCCGTGCTGGCGCAGCAGGCGGGCCAGCCGGTTCGATGCCTGGTCCAGTTGCTGGTGCGTCAGATGCACGGAGCCCGTCACCAGGGCGATCCGATGCGGATTGCGCCTCATCCCCCGCGCGATCCAGCCGGCAAGCGTCTGCGCGGTGGTGTTTTCCGCGGGGCCCTGCGCCCACGAGCGAAGTAGGGCCGCTTCGGCCGCGTTGATCAGAGGCAGCGTTGCCACGCGCGTCCGGGGTGAATCCAGCGCCGCGCGAAGCACCTGCTGCAGGTGCTCCGCCATGCGTTCGATGGTCTCGCGTGCGAACAGATCGGTGGCGTACTCGATCACGATGGACTGGTCGTGAAGCAGATCGGCCACCACCGTCAGATCGAACTGGGTGGACTCGCGGTCGAAATACAGCCGCTGCCAGGCGAGTCCTTCAAACTGGCTGTCCCGGGTTTGTGAACTCACCATGTTGAACATCACATTGAACAAAGGCGACCGCCCCGGGGTGGGTCGTTCGTTCATGGCCCGCACCAGTAACTCGAACGGCATGTCCTGGTGTTCAAAAGCCCCGAGCGAGGTCTGCCTGACGCGCTCAAGCACCGCGAGGAAATCCGGCTCCCCCCCCAGATCGGTGCGGTACACCAGTGTGTTGACGAAGGTGCCGATGAGGTTTTCGGACGTGAGGTGATGGCGGTTGGCGATCGGCACGCCGATGGCGATATCCGTCTGACCGGTGTGTCGAAGCAGCAGCACCTTGAGCGCTGCAATCAGCACCATCGACAGGCTGGCGCCGTGCGCCGCGCCCAGCTGCCGCAAGGCCGCGATGTGATCCTGCTCCAGGGGCAAGCGCACGGCCGCACCGCGGAAGCTCTGGCTTGCTGGACGGGGGAAATCTTCGTGGAGCGTCAGTGGCTCCAGGCCGCGCAGGCGTTGGAGCCAGTAGGTCAGTTCCCGGGCATGGCGTTCACCGGCGAACGCTTCGGCATGCCAGCGTGCGTAGTCGGCGTACTGGAACGGCAGGGCAGGCAGTGCAGCCCGAGTGCCTGTCTTGATGGCGTTGTAGTGGGCGGCCAGTTCCCGGCCCAGCTCCGATAGAGACCACTGATCACCCACGATGTGGTGCATGACGATCAGCAGTACGGCGTCGTCCTTTGCGATGTGAACCACGTGCGCGCGGATCAAGGCATCGCAATCGAGCCTGAAGGGAACGCCGCCGATGGCGGCGAGTTGGTGATGCAAAGTGGCTTCGCAGGTCGCGGATGCGGCCTCGCCAAGGTGCGTCTCCTCGATGCTCAGGCGCGGGGCTTCGGTGACTTCGCCAATGACGCCCTCGGTGGTTCTGACGAAACGCGTGCGCAGGACCTCATGTCGTTCGATCACGCGGTTCAACGCTGCCTGCATCGCGGCCACATCGAGCGTACCGCGCAGCCTCAAGGCCAGCGGGATGTTGTACGCGCCGCTGTGCGGCGACAGCTCGTGCATCAGCCACATGCGCTCTTGCGAGAACGACAGGGAAACCCGTTGCCCCGCAGGTCGGTCGGCTTGCCCATGGGGCAGGGCCGGCGGTGGCGCAGCGACCGTCGCTGTCGGCGCCTCTCGCACCCGCTGCGAAAACATGCGCAGCGTTGGCTTTTCGAACAGGGCACTGACAGGCAGTTCAATGCCCAACCGGGCGCGCAGACGCGAGATCAGCTGGGTGGCGAGCAGGGAATCGCCGCCGAGGTCGAAGAAGTTGGCATCGGGCCCGATGGACTCCATGCCCAGCAGCTCCGCCCACAGCAGGGCCACGCTGTCGTCCAGTGCCTCGTCATGCTTGGTGCGGTCTGATGGCGACGTTTCCAGACGCACCTGTGCCGCCAGCCGCAGTGGCTCCAACTCCCCCTGCAGGTAAAGGCGCCGGGCCGCACCGCGTTGCGGTTTTCCGCTGGACGTACGCGGCAGGGTGCCGGCCCGCAACGGCACAACGTCATGCACGTCGACTTCATGTTCGCTGGCGACCCGCTCGCGGATCTGGTCGACCAGTTGCGCAATCAGGTCTGGTGTGCGCCGTCCGACGCATTCGACAAGAAGGGCAATGACCTCCCTGCCTCCCCGTTCGATGGACACGGCGATCACGCCGCCATTGCGAACGCTGGGGTTCACCTGTTCAGCGCTTCGTTCCAGATCCTGCGGATACAGGTTGCGACCGTTCACGATGATCAGGTCCTTGCGGCGGCCAGCGATGAACAGCTCCCCCCCGTGCATGAAGCCCAGATCCCCGGTGCGCAGGTAGTGCGGGCCATGTGCCCCTTCACCGGCCAGGGTGGCGCCGAAGATCTCGCTGGTGACCTCGGGCTGCCCCCAGTAGCCTCGGCCCACACTGTCGCCGCTGATCCATATCTCGCCGATGCGCTCCGGCGCGCTCGCGATGCCGGTGTCCGGATCGACGATTCGCACGTCGAACCCGGGCAGCGCGGTGCCGCAGCCGACGAGGGTTCGAGCGCCCTGCGTGCCTGGTGGAACTTGCCTGACATCGAGCTGTTCGAGGCCGCCGGCATCGAAGGCGCCGACGAGCACGGGCTTGTCCGGGTCGTGAACTGTCACCGCGAGCACGGCCTCCGCCAGGCCGTAGGAAGGCGCCAGCGCTGCACGTTGGAGGCCGAAAGGCGCAAAGGCGTCGGCAAATGCATTCAGCGTGGTGGCGCGAACAGGCTCGGCGCCACAGGTGGCCAGCTGCAAGGTGTCAAGCCGGGCATTCCAGCCGGGGCTGCGGGACAAGGCCTGGACACAAGCAGCGTAGGCAAAGTCTGGAGCGCCGCTGTGTGTGATCCCGTACTTGTGAATGGCTTCCAGCCACCGCAACGGACGCAGCGCGAAGCTCGAGGTGGCCATCAGGTAGGACGTGCAACCCAGGTACATGGACTGGATGACGCCATGCACCAGACCATAGTCATGAAACCAGGGCAGCCAGACCAAGCCCCGCGGGGCGTCGGTGCGCAGGCAATGCATCAATGCACGGCATTGGCCCAGCACCGCGGCGTGTGTGATTTCGACGCCGCGTGGCGCACTGGTCGAGCCGGAGGTGTATTGCAGGTAGGCGACGGCCGAGTTGGCGTCGGCGGCGGCATCAAGCGAAAGCGTTGGATGGCTGGTAGCCGGTGGTTGCTCCAGCAGCGTCTGCGTGCTATGCCACACCACGTCCGGCGCCTGTGCGCGCGCCGCTTCAAGGTGCTCCGGCGTGGTGAATGCCAGCGCCGCGCCTGCATCCCGCGCAATGCCCAGCAGCCTTGAGCCACCATGATTCTTGCCGGCGCGAGCGGCCTCGGGCGCGGGCGCTGGCACGGGGAGCAGGCCCGCAAGCAGGCAGCCCCAGAACAGCCTGACCGCATCCGGGTCGTTGTTGAAAGCCAGGACCACCCGACCGCCCGGGCGTGCCCAAGCCCCCAGCCGCGACGCCAAAGCGTCGGCCGACTCCCGGAGTGCCGAATAGGTCAGAACCTCCGCAGGCTCAAGATCCAGGCCGAGGAACACGTACGCCGGTTCGCCTTTCCGGCCTGAGGTTTGCGCGCGGAACAGTTCTCGCAGGTCGTTGCTCTCCGAGCCTGCTGTGCGGGTCGTCATGTATTGCGTCTGTCGGATGGGCGGTATTGGCTGCCAGGCTCCCGGTTGCCCGTCTGGCGCATCGGGGCGGTCTTGAAATGTACGGGACTGGGTCATGGATACTGACGACAGTATCGGTGCAACACCCACACCCGATGGATGGAGGAGGTGCAATGCAGCTCAGCTGCCCGTGATGAATGTCTGCCGGTATGCTGCGGTGGCGCGCGCATGCCCACCGCGCCAGGTGCCAGACCTGCTCAGATCCGCAAGACATCGTGAACTCACCGACTCCACCCCTGCGTATCGTCAACAACGCCGAGATCGCTGAATCCCATTGGCGATTTCTGGAGGGCAAGACCGAGGGTGTCACGGCGATCTGGTCTTTTCAACGGGCTCACCCGAGAAACTGGCTGGAGCGTCTGGTCCGGCGCCCGAACCTCGCCCGGTTGCGAGCGGCTTGGTGCTCTGCGTTGGCTGCCAGACGGGCGCAGGTGTTGATCACCCACCTGCCTCGCACCACGCTGTGGACCGCTTTGATGTGCGGCCTGGTCTTTTCCCGCCCGAGGCACCTGGCGTTTTCGTTCAATTTCACCCAACTGCCGGGACGCGCGACTCGGCTGCTCATGCGTCTGGCGTTTCGTCGGGTGGATCGCTTTGTCGTGTTCTCGCAGGTCGAGCGGCGTATCTATGCGGATGCGTTCGACATCGATCCCGCCCGAATCGATTTCCTGCCTTGGGCAATGGACGTGCCCCGTTCAGACGGACCGCTTCCCCCGCAGCTGCCCGCGCGTTACGCGTGCGCGGTTGGCGGCGAAGGGCGGGACTATCGAACCTTGATCGAGGCGGCCCGCCTGATTCCGGACGTGGCCCTGGTGATCGTCGCTCGCCCGCACAGCTTGATCGGGCTCGATATTCCGCCGAACGTCGTGGCGCTTTCCAACGTCGACGGAGCGGTTTTCTGGGCCATCGTGGCCAGATCCGCCTTCACGGTTGTCCCGTTGTTGACGCAGGACACCGCCTGCGGCCATATCTCGATCGTGGGCAGCCTGCTGCTCGATCGCCCGGTGATCGCGACCCAATCCAGCGGCATCGCAGATTACGTGGTCGACGATGAAAACGCATTGCTGGTGCCGGCCGGTGACCCGTCGTTTCTGGCCGAGCGCATTCGCCTGCTCTGGGAAGATCCGCAGCGTTGCGACAGCCTGGGGCGACATGCGGGAGAAATGGCGCGAGCCCGGCACAGCGAGCGCGTTTGGGCCGACTACCTGAGCGCCTACCTCGGAAAGTCACAACCCCATCGATGAGCGAGGCCGTGTTGTGTTGCCGCGTTGCACCCGGGAACTCGCGTTCGCGAGGTGACCCCAACCGGAGCGGCGTCGAAAGCCTTGTCGCCGAGCGGTGCTGTTCCTGCCCGCCATTTGCCCGATAAAGTTCAGCTTCCATGCAAGACACGAAAGCGCCACCTCGCAGATTGTCAATTTCACGCCGAACGACCGCTCTGCTGGTCGCGGGGGCGGGCTTGCTGGTATCCGGTTATGTGTTCCGTGATGCACTCGGGATCGGCGGGGTTGCGAAGCGGACGGCCATGGATCCCATGACTGCAGAATTGCTTCGCGCGGCCGAGCGCGCCGACATATGCACCGCCGCCAATGCCGTGGGCGTGGGGCTGCGAGGCGAGTATTTCTCTGAAGCCAATCTGGCGGGGACACCCCTGCTGGTGCGGGTTGACGACGTGGTGGACTTCGACCACGTGATCCAGCATCCCACGGCGGTGTCCACTCAGGCCGCACGGTCCGTGAAGTGGACGGGTTGGGTCAAGGCCCCCATCACCGGGCCCTATCGCTTTCATGCCGACGCGCCGCACATGAAAGTGCTGGTGGCGCGCAAGGTGCTGGCCGGTGAGGGTGCCCCGGCCGACGCCAGGATCGACCTGGCGGCGGGCCGCTACTACCCGATCGAGGTGGTCGTCACCCGTTTCTCCGACTCGGACGCCCGGATCCGTCTGGAGTGGACCGCGCCGCACGGGGCGCGGTATGTGGTGCCCCGTTCCTTGCTTCAGCTGCCGTCGGACACCGTCGCCAAGCGCCCCTGACGGGCGTCTGGCGGTGGTCGGGGCATCGCGTCAGTAGATTGCTCGTCCGTCGCCCAGGAGGTGGGAGTTGCAATCCCGTGCCTCGCGGTCACAGCGATTGACAAACGTCTGCATGATGTCCGCGCGCCATCCGTTCATCCAGTCGGCATGGGCAGAGTAGCCGCCCGGCATCGAAGCGCTGTAGTTGTCGGAAGAAAGACGCCAGCGCAGAGGCGCATTTGCTTCGGTAACCGGATACACAATATTGAAGGTGATTTCCGGCAGTGGCACCGGGTGCGATGCGGGGCACCCGTTGTTGGCATAGGCCATGTGGCTCTTGTGATCGGGCGAGTCCAGATTCACGCCATCCCAGCATTGCGGGAATATGATGGACTGCCAGACCTCAGTGCCGACCGGGCAGTTCGGAATGGAAGGGCCGTCCATGAAGGTGCCGCCGTCACTGTGGCAGCTGTAAAAGAAGAAGTCTCGCGGGGCGGAGTTGCCGGCATCTCCCGCAATCATCCGCAAACCCTCAGGAAACGGCCGTACCGTGCTGGGCACGACACCGCGATACCCTGTCTTGTAATAGAAGCCGCCGTCCTTCGGCCGGAGCGGAGCGCCGTTCCGGGTATCAATCATTGCAGGCACCCAATATGCGCTGCGGTTAAGGATGCCGCCACGACAGGTGGAATTCCCGGTGGTTGCAATCGATTGCGGCGTTGAATTGCCGGTCGTTCCTGTATTGCCGAAGAAGGTGTGCAGGTGCGACCTTCCCGGTTGACCAGGGAAGACGAGCGGGTCGTCAAACGCCATGTGGCTGAAATCGCAGACGGTGCGGAAGTTGCCGGTTCTATCGCCAGAGAGGCCCGCCACCTCGCTGGTGGCATAGATGCGTTCCGTCGAGAACCCAGCGCTTCTGGCGGGTATGAGCGCGGTATTGATGGTGGGCATGAGGGAATTCCCCGACGGCGGCGGCGGCGGTGGCGGTGGCGGTGGCGGCGGTGGCGGTGGCGGCGGTGGCGGTGGCGGTGGCGGTGGCGGTGGCGGCGGCGGCGGCGGCGGCGGCGGCGGCGGCGGTGATGTTGCCGGCGATGTTGCCGGTGGTGTTGCGGGTGATGTTGCCGGTGGTGTTGCTGGCGGTTTCGCAGGCGGTGGAGCCTTGACAGAATTTCCCTGGTCTGCGGCTGCCTGAGGGCCCGAGGGTTCGCTGCCACCACCACCGCCACATGCGGTCAACACAGCGGTGAAAAGTAGCGACATCGCCGCGTGATGCGTTGCAGGTCGAATGCGCGTCGGGTCAGACATGTCGTACACCTTATATCGATCGTTCAGCGACCCGATGCTGTTGGGCGGAGCGGGTCAACCGTGTTGGTCGTGAGGCAAGTTTCGGCTGTGCTCACAACGTGATTAATCTCACAGCGACGAGTGGAGTCAGGCGGAACACGAAAGAGATTCACGTCCAACGAGCGGCCTGTTAAAGGAGGCGAGCGGCACGTCTATCGCTGTCATGTTCGTCAAGGGCCACCGTCACCGGTGAGCCGGGTACCCCATCCCATCAAGTGGCGCGATTATCTGGGGGGCTTCAGGTGCAGCATTTCCATCGTGTTACATGTGCTTGGGGGTACTGCCCCTTGCAGGACACGTGCCAGTGATGTTTTTTCAGTCATCTGCGCGTGCTCGGGGTGTACTTTCCGCCTCTGCCAGACCGGTCAACGGTGTACGCCAGCGATCTCGGGCCCCGGTAATGATTCCTAAGGAAATCAACGGTTGTTGCTCGCCCTTACATCCCAGGCGCGTAAATGGGCGGTGATGTCGGTCCGCTTGTACTTGCCTTCAGGTGGGCACCCGGGGGTGCGCAATATTGCGCAGGCTGGCTCACTTCATGGGAGCCGGGGCACATTCGTCGTGACTCTGTGGATGGCAATAATGGGCTCATCCCGTAAGATGTACGAGCTCGCTTTTTGGTACTTATGGGTGCCAAACGGGGTGCCAAGGTGCCAGATCGTGGTGGCAGTCAGGATGCTCCCCATGCCCCTGTGGCCACGGGGGACGACGTGCCCCTCGGGCGTGCACGCCAGTCACGGTTTTCGTTCGACCACACGGGATCATTCGATGTCATACCTCAAACACCTCATGCTTTCTGCGCTCCTGGTGGCGGTCAGCGGATCCGCGCTTGCCCAAGCTGCCGTCTACAAGCTTCGGCACGGCGATGCACTGACGGTATCGGTCTGGCGAGACGAGGCGTTGCGTATGGCGGTTCGTGTGCTGCCTGACGGCAGCATCACTTTCCCCCTGGCCGGCCGGGTCGAGGTGGCTGGCTTGACGACGCAGGAGGCGGAAGCCCGCGTGGCGGAAAAGCTGAAAAAGTACATTCCCGAAGCGGTGGTCAGCATTTCGATCACCGCCACCGATGGCAACCGGGTGTTTGTGCTGGGCAAGGTGGTCAACCCCGGTCCGGTGATGCTGATGTCCCCTGATACGACGGTCCTGCAGATGCTGAGCCAGGTCGGTGGGCTCGATCGGTTCGCGGATGGCAACGGCATACGCGTGCTGCGTAGCTCGCCGCAGGGCAACAAGGTGCTTCCGGTGCGGTACGACGATCTGGTCAAGGGCAACCAGCTGGACACCAATGTGGTGCTGATGCCTGGTGACACGATCCTGGTGCCCTGACCATGTACGCTCACCGAGCCCTTTATGGGATCTTGATCGGCCAGGCGGCCGTCTGTCTGCCGGTTCTTGCTCAAAACACGTTGACGGTTCCGTCAGAAATCGTCCACATCGACAACCCCAGCCTTGCCGCCAACAACGGTGGAAGCGTCACTTTGATTCGCGTCAACCCCCAGTACACGATTCTTCGGGAAGATGCCGGCGTGATGACCGAGTTTGTGTTCGGGGGGGTGATCGAACGCTCCAGCAATACCGGGCTGAGTGCCAATCGCTCGTTGCCGCGAGCGAGTGTGCGCTGGCAGAACAGCAGCGCAATCTCGACGCTCGAGCTGCGAGCCTCTCTTGAGGAGGAGTCCACCCGCACCACCGAATTCGCCGATTTCGGACGGGTGACGCTCGACAGCACATCGCGAACGGGTCTTGTGGGCGCGCGGTGGGAGCGAGAGCTCACGGCGACGTCCTCATTCGAGCTGTCCACCTCCTATCGACGGGTGAACTACGACACAGCGTCGCTCGTCGACTTCGACGAAACCCGCGGCGAGGCTGCTTACCGGTTCCAGGCAGGTGCCAATGCACGGTACTCGCTGGTCGCGGACCTGGGGCACGTGAACTTCGATGGGGCGCAGCGCAATGCATCGCTCGCCGGCCTCAAATTGGGCTACGAGCGCGATCTCAGCGAGAGCCTCACATTGAACGCCTTGGTGGGTGCGGTTCGCACCAATCTGCCCCGCAGCCAAAGCTACGGCGTGGGGACTGTGCGCCTCGCATACGTGGGCGAGCGTCTCGGCTACGCGATGTCCTGGTCGCGCGACGTCAGGGCCAGCGGCCTGGGCGGCTACGAGCGATTCAACGCCATCGAAGCCTCCATGACCTATCCTCTGACGGCCGATACGTTGCTGTCGCTTGGCGCTGGCAGGGTTCAATCCCAAGGCGCCACCGACGACACGGGTGCCAACGCTTTTGCCCGACTGCGAACCACACTGAGCCGTTACTGGGCCTTCACCACTGGCGTGGAACTGCGCCACGCCTCGCCCGCCGGCCGGCCGTCCGCGCGGGGCTATTCGGTTGCCGTGGGTCTGGTTTACGAGAACCCCAACTTCTAACGCCGCCCGTCATGCCCGTCGAATATCAGCTCAGCCCTCGGGACTATCTGGCCATCGCCCGGCGGTGGGCGCTGGTCATGATCCTGACTTTTGGCACCGTGCTGGCCGGCTCGGTGGTCGTGGCGTTGATGCTGCCGAGGGTCTACGAGTCTTCCGGCACCTTGCTCGCTGAAGCACCGCGTCTGACAGGTGAGATGGCCCGGGCAGGTCAGTCCATGAACGCCGAACAGCGTGTGCAAGCCGTCGGCAGGCGCATCATGACGCGGGAGAACCTGCTTCGAATCGCAGCGGCCCATTCCGTGTTCGACAGCGGCGATGGGCCTGCGATGAGAGACAACGACATCGTCGCAGCCATGCGTGCCAGCATCGGCATCAACGTGCTTGGCGCGGGATGGGAACGGCCCACCAACAACTTCACGTTCGCCGTTTCCTTCCAGCACGGCAACCCCGAGAAAGCGTTTGAAGTCACCAACGCCTTGATCCAATTGTTCCTCGAAAGCAGCGTGCAGCAGAGCGTGGATCAAGCAGCACGAGCCAATGAATTCCTTAATCAGGAAGCGGATCGCGTCAAATCCCAACTGGAGGAACTGGAGCGTCAGATCGCCGCGTACAAGCGCGCGCAGGGTGGCCTGGCGGCCGGCGAGGGGCAAGCGATGACGTTGGCCAACATCCAGACTTTGGAGAGCGATCTGCGAGCCGCTGAGCGGGATCACCGCGCTGCGCTGAACGAACTGCGAACATTGGAGGTCGACCTCGCCGGTGTGCGATCGGGTGTGCTTCCCCCCGGCATGGTGCCCTCCCAGGGCCCAAGCCCATCGGAAGTCGAGCTGGAGCGCGCCAAGGCCGAGTACGCGCGCATCCGCAGCCTCTACACCGACGATCATCCCGACGTGCGCCGGCAGCAGCGCCAGATCGAGTTGTTGGAGAGAGCCGTTCGAGCGGAGGCCAATGCCAGCACCCCGGCCCGCGAAGCGGTGGCTGGACAAGCCCGGCTGGCTGCATCGCGCCTCGAGGCCCAAATTGCCACCGCCCGCGCGCGGGCCGATCTGTTGGCAGATCAGCAGCGCAATCTGCGCAGTTCGATTGCGCAACAAAGGGCTCAGCTTGCTCGCGCCCCGCAGGTCGAGCGCGACCTCGCGGCACTGTTGCGCGACTACGCTGCCGCGAAGGCGCAATACGAGGATTTGCGCTCGAAGCAAATGTCCGCGCAGGTGGTGCAGAACCTGGAAGGGGAGCAGCAGGGTGATCGCATCACGCTGTTCGAGCCCCCACTGCTGGCCGAATACCCCATCAAGCCCAGTCGCAAGAAACTCGTGGCGGCGGGCTTTGTGGCGGCACTTGCCGCCGCGGTGGGCGTTGCTTTTCTACTGGAAATGGTGTTTGCCAAGGTGCGCGGAATCAATGCGGTAACGGCATTGACCGGTCTGCGCCCGATGGCGGTCATTCCTTACATTTCAACAAGCGCTGAACTGCAGTCGATGCAATTGCTGCGCAAGCGTTTGATGATCGGTCTTGTGGTCTCGGGCCTGGCCGCCGTTGTGCTGTTCCATACCATGATCATGCCCCTCCAGAATTTGTTGATCGCTGTTTTTTCGCGTGTCGGTTGAAGGCCGACTGCCGTATGGAACGTATCAAACTTGCCATTGAGAAGGCCCGGTCGGATCAGGCGCAATCGACGAAACCGCCGATACCCACCCTGCACGAGGTCAAAGAGGCTCCTGTCAGGGTGCTCAATACCGGCACGCCTGCCCCGCACGAGGCGGGTGAGGCAGCCGAGCGGATCGTGCCCCGGTACACCAAAACGCCTGTCGTGTCCCTCAACGAGGCGTACATCGAACAGCGCCGGGTGATCGCTCATCAAAAGTCCAATCCGGCAACCTGGGCATTCGATGTGCTGCGTACCCAGGTGCTGCAAAAAATGGACGAAAACGGGTGGCGAACTTTGGCGATTACCTCGCCAAGCGTCGGCTCGGGAAAGACCGTTGTTTCCGTCAATCTGGCATTGAGCATTGCCAACCAGACCAACCGCACGGCACTGCTCGTGGACTTCGACCTTCGTCGCCCGAGTGTTGCGGCAACCCTGGGCTTGAACCAGCAGCATTCGCTGAACGATGTGCTTGCCGGCAAGACAGACATTGCCAGCGCATTGGTCAATCCGGGCATCGAACGGTTCGTGGTTCTGCCCGCCAACCATCCGATCGACCACGCATCCGAGACACTGTCTTCGGCGAAGGTTCAGTCAATCATCAACGATCTGCGAGACCGATACAGCGACCGCGTGGTGCTGTTCGACTTGCCCCCTGTGCTGGCGGCCGATGATGTGATGGCGGTGCTCCCGCGCATCGACTGCGTCTTGTTGGTCGTGGGCAATGGCGTATCGACTCAGACCGAAATCGAGGAAGCCAGCAACCGGCTCGCCAAGGCCAATCTGCTGGGCGTCGTCCTGAACATGGACGAAGCACCAGCGCAGCAAGCCTACTATTGACACGCCCGCCCCGGGCGTCGTGGAACCTGGCGCGCCGAGCTCATGGGCGCAACGCGCAAAATTGGTGAATGGAAGACGTATGGATCGACTGGACATGAACCCAAGCGTGGCCGAGATGGGAAAGGCTAACCGCTCGTCACATGATGGCTTGCTTCCCATCGATGCCACCAGATCGTTCTACTTGAATGCCGAGGAGTCCAGGCGGATCGGTGAGAGCTTGTCCGGGCAATACTGTTTTGCCGATCCCTTCCCTCATATCGTTATCGACAATTTTTTGCCCATGGAGGTCGCGAGGATTGCGCGCGATCAATTCCCCGCAGCACGACTCAAGAACGACACCAACTTTGAGATCGGCTACGCAGGCCAGTTCAAACGCCAGATCCTGCCGGATGATTGCAGCCCCCAAGCACGGCAACTGTTCGCTTTCTTCAACTCGGCCCCGTTTCTTGCGTTTCTTGAGGGTCTTTCCACCATCGATGCGCTGATTCCGGATCCCCATTTCATGGGCGGTGGCTACCATGAAACGGGTCGAGGTGGTTACCTCGGCGTGCACGCTGATTTCCGCATCAATGACAGGCTCCATTTGCATCGAAGGATGAATGTAATCATCTACCTCAACGAGTCCTGGTTGCCTGAATACGGCGGCGCCCTGGAGTTGTGGGATCGACAGATGAAGAACAAGTGTGCCTCGGTGTTGCCGGTGTTCAACCGGTGTGTGATCTTCAATACCGATGCCGACTCATTCCACGGTCACCCGGATCCACTGACCTGCCCCGAGGGCATGTTTCGGCGTTCGATTGCGCTGTATTACTACACCGCTTCCAAAGAAATCTACAAAGAGGTGCCGGCCAATTCAACGGTCTATCACGCGCGACCCAACGACAGTGCCAGTGTGAAGCGCGAGGCCTTCAATTTGCGCCTGGATCAGCATCTTCGCCAATGGCTGCCGCCGATTCTTTATCGGTACGCCTTTGCCATCAAACGGCGCCTCGGGTTTTGAGCAACCTGCCAGGCCGCATTGACGGCAAGGCGATGCCGCGGGTCCGGTCTTTGCGCTGCCTCAAGGGTTGATGCGGGATGCTTCAGGACCTGAAAGCACTCATCGTTGTGCTGGTGTTGACCGCACCGATATGGGTTCTGGCAAAGCGGCTTTTTGCGTCGCAGTCGCAACCGGGGGAATTCGGCAGACGGCGCAACCTGTGGTTGTACCTGACGATCACCGGCATGATTTCGCCGTCGATCTGGCTCTACTTGCTGCTCGCGGCGCCAGCGATCTTGTGGACCGGGCGTCGCGAATCAAACCCCGCGGCACTGTACATCCTGTTGTGCTTCGTCATCCCCAACGCGTCAGTCCCGCTGCCATCCATCATCGTCAATGAGTTGTTCAATATGAACAACCAGCGGTTGCTGGCGTTCACACTTGTGTTGCCTGCACTGCTTCGAGCCAGAAGACAGCGTTTCGCCCGATTGGCAACGTCGCAAGAGCCAGCCAAGCGCTTCGATTCGGTGGATGCACTACTTGCTGCTTATGTATTCCTGACCATCGTATTATTCATCCCATATGAAAGCGTCACTCACACCCTGCGACGCACAACACTTGCGATCATCGATATCGGCTTCTTGTTTGTGTTGTGGAGTCGATTGACATCCAGGCCTGAGGTCATGCGTGATTGCATGGGCATGTGGGTTGTATCGGGCATGCTGATGTCTGTCGTGGCGGTATTTGAGATGCAGCGCAGCTGGTTGCTTTATGCACCCATTGCCGAGCGTTGGGGCGCACCCAACGATTTCGCCTTTTTGCTCCGCGCCGGGCTTTTGCGTGCGCAAGTGTCGACTGGCCATTCCTTGACGCTTGGCATCTGGCTTGCTTCTGCGTGGTCGCTCTTCCTGTATATCCAGACCACGTGGAACAAGAAGTCGGCCAAACTGATCGTTGGACTTGTGCTTTTGGCGGGGTTGGGCGCGAGCATGGCAAGGGGGGCTTGGATCGCGTCAATATTTGCGACGCTGGTGTTTTTCCTGCTGAACCCGCGAGGGCTCACCACCGCCATCAAGGCGATAGGTGCAATGTCCTTGATCTTCGGCCTGTTTCTGCTGTCTCCGTTGGGCGAGCGTTTCATGCAGTTGCTGCCATTTGTTGGAACGGTGGACTCGGGCAACGTCGAATACCGTCAGCGCCTGTTTGACCGTTCGATCGAGCTGATATGGGAAAGCCCTTGGTTCGGGGATCCGTTCGTGATGCAACAGATGGAGTCGCTTCGGCAGGGGCAAGGGATCATCGATCTGGTGAATGGCTATCTGGTGATCGCGCTTTTTAACGGTCTGGTGGGTCTTGGCCTGTTCGTTGGGTTTTTGCTGCTCGCCTTGCGACAAGGGCGATACGCATGGCGGGCTTTTCGTCGCGACGGTGATGCCGACGCAACACTGCTCGGTGCGGCCTTGTTGGCCGCGATGCTCGGGACCATGCTGTTCATCGCCACCGCGGGCGTTGACCCCATGACTTACATGCTGGCCGGGTTGCTGAGTGCCTATGGGTGGCGTGCTCGACGTGCCCGTGGTGCCTCCGCTGCCAGCAGAACTCGGGAAGCGAGCCCGATGGAGGCGTCGACGAACCGTCGTCGGGCCGACTCCCGAAAGGCTGTTGAATAACCCGTGCTCAATGAACACAACTGCACTGAGGTGACGTAATCAACATCGTTACAAACCTGAATCGGCGCGCGTTTTTCGCGGCCCGGCTCGAAATCATCGTCTATGGCGGGGGGATGGCGCTGCGCTTCATTTCCAGCCTGATCTTGAGCCGTTTGTTGTTTCCAGAGGCATTTGGTCTGGCGGTCACGGTCGGTCTGGTGTCTGCGGGCTTGATCATGATCTCGAACGTCGGGATCACACAAAGCATCATCCAGAGCCCCAATGGTGAAAAGCCGGAGTACTTGAACACCGGGTGGACAGCTTCGGTTGTCAGAGGTGTTGTGCTGTGGCTGTTGGCCGTTGCCCTCACGTACCCGATCGCCGTGCTCCTCAAGGAGCCCGCGCTGATTGCACTGCTGCCCGTCGGCTGCCTGGGCGTGCTGATCTCGGGGTTTTCAAGCACGTCGTTGATCACCTTGCGCAGGAACCTCAATGTGCGGCCGATTCTTACCTTGGAGGTGTGTTCCCAGCTCCTGACATTTGCGTTGAATGTTCTGTTGGCATGGTGGCTTGAATCGGTGTGGGGCTTGATCATCGCCTCGCTGGTGGGCAATCTGTTTTCAGCCGTCGGCAGCCATTGCCTGAAGGTGGGGTACCGGAATCGATTCCAATGGCATGCGCCTTCCTGGCACGAGATGTATCGGTACGGCAGATGGATCCAGGCCTCTTCTGCCATGTCGTTTACCAGTACCCAGGCGGATCGCTTGCTGCTGGCTCACTACATCGGCATGTCATCGTTGGGCATCTACAACTTTGCCTCGATGCTTGCAGAGGCGATCTCGGCGGCGGTGATTCGCATCACCCACGGTGTTCTCTTCCCGCTGTTCAGCCAGATCAGTCGCGATGACCCCGCGGAGCTGACCCGTCGCTACTACAAGATCCGTCTTCGTACCGATGCACTGACCTTGTTGCCCCTGGGGTGCATCGCCGCCAGCAGTCAGCTGATCGTCGATGTCATGTTCGACGATCGCTATGCGGCGGCGGGCTGGATGTTGCAGGCGCTTTGTGTTCGGGCGGCAATGACCTGCTTGCTCGCGCCGGTCGAAACGTACTTGTTCTCCATCGGTCAGACGCGCTATGGGTTTTATCGCGATCTTGCCCGTGCCCTGTGGGTGCTGCCCGGCATTCCCCTGGCATGGATGTACGGCGGTTTGCCAGCGGTGGTATGGACGGTGGCGCTATCAGAGGTGCCGGTTGTGCTGGTCCTCTGGATGGGGTTCTGCCGCCACGCGAAGATGTCGTGGCTGCGAGAGGCTATTGGCCCGGTGGCATTCCTGGCGGGCTACCTGGTGTGCGCGGGCGTGTGGCGCCTGCTCGCCATTTGACAAGTCGGGTGCATGGTATTCGCACGCGGCTGGATAACAAGGGAGTTCTGAATGGACGTGAATATGCGTTCGATCCGACAGCGTTTGACACATGAGCACCTTCTGTTCTTGGTGTTGACGCTTGGATTCGTACTTCGTTTGATCTGGGCCTTGTTGATCAAGGTTGATCCGGTATCCGACTCCTACGCTTATTTCATCCTCGCCCAAAGCGTGGCGCAGGGAAGCGGTTATGCCTGGGCCGACGGCACCGCGACCGCCTATTGGCCGCCGGGAACATCGTTCATCTACGCGGCTTTGTTCAAGGTGTTCGGCGTCGGTTTCGCTCCCATCGTTGTCTTGCATCTGATGGCAGGAGTGGTGGTCATTTATCTGGGCTACCGACTGTCGCTGTTGGTGTTCAACAAGCCGGTTGCCTTGTTGGCCGCCCTCATTCTGGCTGTATGGCCTTTGTTGATTCAATTCACCACCATTCTGGCCAGTGAAGTCCTGTTTCTGGTGCCCACCTTATGGGCTGCCGTGCTGGTTCTTGAAGACAGGAAGTCGGGCTTGCATCGCTACGTGCTCTTTGGTGCGCTGCTGGCGGTGGCGGCCTACATCAGGCCTACCGCTTTGCCCCTGCTTTTCATCATCCCGTTCCTCGGTTTGGTTCGATTCCGGAGATGGGCGCCCACGCTGGGTTGGGTGCTTGTGGGTGGGGTTGTCTGCGCTTTGTTGATCTCGCCCTGGAGTCACCGCAACACACGCCTTTTCGGCGAGTTCACCACCATATCGACCAATTTCGGCGCCAATCTGTGGATGGGGAACAACCCGACCTCTTCGGGCGGCTATCAGCCGATCGACCAATTCGCTGGGGACACCAATGAGAAGACCCGTGACGACACGATGCGGCGAGAGGCTGTGGGCTTCATCGTCGAGAACCCGGTCGCCTTCTTGCGCCTGGGCATCAAGCGACTCGTCATGACTTTTGATCGCGAGACGATCGGGGTGGTCTGGAACGAGAAGGGCATCGAGGATCGCTTTGGCAAGAGCCCTCTGATCCTGAACCTCCTCAAACTCGTCTCCACCGCGTATTGGTACCTCGGTTTGATGGCGGCTGTGGCCGGCGCTTGCGTGTTGCTGGCACAGCAGCGTGCGCGAGCCCTCCTGAACCCGATGGTCTTGCTGGCGGGTTTCTACGCGGCCATTCCCGCGATCATGGTGGGTCAGGATCGTTATCACATGCCCATGATTCCCATGATCGCCTCACTGGCGGCCTATGCGATCTGGCACGTGAGCGCGAGGCGCCGCGCCTCGATGGATACCGCCGTCCCGGTCAGCTGACGGAGAACGTCGCCGCCGGCGCAGCCCGTGCGTGTCGTCACCGCAAAAGGCAGCCGAAGCGTGGCCGTCATCGAGGCCGTAACGACGTCAACGCAACACGCAACAGCAACATCCAGGTTCGACGAGAGAGCGGATGCTTGCGGGCTGCCCGAAGCGCATGTTTGCGCGCGGTAGGCATGTGACCGGATCGCATCGCCTGGTGCGCCCATTCAATGCGTGCCACCCATTCGAGATCGGCCGCCTCAGGTGGGGCGGGGAACCGCAGATCCAGCGGCAGGCCGAGTTGAAGCCGGTCTCTGCCCGATTTCCTTTCCTCAGCCAGTTGCAAAATGGTTTCGCGGTAGGTCGGCCAGCGATGCCGCAAGCGGCGTGACGTGTTCGTGGTGTGTTGGCGATAGTCGAGCAAGACCTCCTGGAGGTTCTCCAGGCGGCCGACTTCCGACAGACGAAGGAACAGGTCGAAGTCTTCGCCCATCTGGAACGGTTCTCGAAAGCCTCCCACCTTTCTCGCCACCTCTGTCTTCATCATCGTGGTCGGAAAGCGCATGGCGCCGCCGCTTTTCATGCCTTCCATGATTTCCTCATGGGTGGGTGGGAAGCGATCAATGCCAAGTGGCATCCCCTCGGGGTCGATCTCCAGAACGATGGTGCCCAGGCATACCAGGTCCGCGCTTTGTTGAAAGCGCTCAAACTGGCGCCTCAGTCGATCGGGGTGTGCCAAGTCATCCGCGTCCATCCATGCAATGAGTGGGGCACTGGCGGCCGCCATGAGTTCATTGCGGGTGTTGATCAAACCCTGGTTCTCCCGCTGGATCAGTTTCACCCGGGGGTCTCGTCTTGCAACGGTCTCGACGATCGCGGTGGATCGATCGGTTGAGCCGTCGTTCAGCACGATGAACTCGAAGTCGGAAAACGATTGACGCAGGATGCTGTTGCACGCTTCTTCAACGTACGACTCACACTGGTAGACCGGCATCAGAACGGATATTTTGGGAGCGGGCATGCTGTTGTGGAGATCGGCCGCAGGGATTCAGGTGCCAATGACTGCGATGATGGCGTGATTCAAATTCATGAGCCGGCCTTTGGGTATGGCTGGCGTGGCAATGCGCGCGGCAAGCAGGGCATCGATCTCCACCCTGAACCCGGTGCAGTCGGGGTCGATCTCGATCTGGACGTCATGGAATTCCAGCAGTTGCCCGGTCTGCGGGTACTGCCATTTGTAGAAGGCCTCTTTGGCGCAAAAAAGCCGGGTTGCGTGGCGACCTTTCAAGCCGGGTGGCAACGTATTGAGGGCAGCCAGCTCGTGCGGTGCGCAGATGTGCGGCCACAGCGAATCGTCCATCGCTTGATCGGGCTCCATATCGATGCCGAGCGCGGGTGTGTGGCGTTTCCATGCAGCAACCGCCACACAGACATCGTCGGTGTGGGCCAGGGACCCCACCACCTGGTCGGGCCAGATGGGCGAGCGGTCTGGTGCCGACGGGATCGCAACCGGGGCGTGACCGATCTTCGCCAGAGCTTGTCTGGCCGCCTCGCGGCCCGCCGCGTACTCGGACTGGCGTTTCGAAACGGCCGCCAGGATGCTAGTCCTTTCGGTCGGCCAAAGGTTCTCGGGATTGCCGGCCCTCGTCTCGGCCAAGCCCACGCCGATCTCGGGCCCCAGTGCTTGCGCGAGGCGAACGCGCATCAGCGCCAGATCCGGTGTCTCGGTTGTCCCTTCAGCGCTGACGGAACGGCTCATGATTCCCGGCTGGTGACTTGTGCGCCCGCGCGCAAGGCCCGACGCCGTGACATGGCGTCCGCGCGCATTTGCGCGCGGGATGCGGAGTCACCAGCATCTTCTGCCTGAGCGCTCGGTGTTTCGTCGAGATGCCGGGCCAACGCCGTCAGGGTGGGGAAGCGAAAGATGTCCGTGATGCTGAGCTTGCTGGTGCCCAGCGCTTGCTTGATTTCGCGGTGCGCCTGCACCGCCAGCAACGAGTGGCCACCCAGGGCAAAGAAATTGTCTTTGGCGCCGACCTGTGGAACACCCAGCACGCGCGACCAGATCGCGGCGATCTTCTGTTCGATCTCGTTCTCGGGCGCCACGAACAACTCGGTGCGTTCACGCACCACGTGTTGCGAGGGCGCCGGCAGGGCCTTGCGGTCGACCTTGCGATTGGGTGTGAGCGGGAATTCGTCGACGGTGACGAAGTGCGCCGGCACCATGTGCTCGGGCAGACGCGTGGCGGCCCAGTCGCGCAGCTTCTCCGCGTTCAGGCCGTTGTCGGCTCGCAGGTAGGCCACCAGTCGCACATCCCCGGGCTGGTCTTCGCGGGCCACCACCACCGCCTGGCGCACGCCGTCAGCCGACTCGAGCACGGCCTCGATCTCGCCCAGCTCGATGCGGTAGCCCCGAATCTTGACCTGGAAGTCAGCGCGCCCCAGAAAGTCGATGCGGCCGTCCGGGCGCCAGCGCGCCAGGTCGCCGGTGCGGTACATGCGGGCACCGCCGGGCGCAGCGCAATCCGGACGCACGAACGGGTCTGGCGGGAAGCGTTCGGCGGTGAGGTCGGCGCGCTGCCAATAGCCGCGCGTGACGCCGTCGCCGCCGATGTAGAGCTCGCCGGGCACGCCCACGGGCAGGGGCTGCTGGTTTTCGTCCAGCACATACATCTGCGTGTTGGCGATGGGCCGGCCGATGTTCACCACCGCTTCACCCGCGCTCGCGGTTTCGGTGGACGACCAGATGGTGGTCTCGGTCGGGCCGTACATGTTTTCGATGGACGCGCGGGTGACCTGAGCCAGTTCGGCCACCAAGGTGCCGGGCAGTGCCTCGCCACCGATCATGAGGTGCTGCACGCGGCCCAGCGCCGCCTTGGCCTCGTCGTTCATGGCGATCATGCGGGCCATGCTGGGCGTGCACTGCAGGTGCGTCACGCCGTGGCGAATGATTTGCGCCGCGATGGAGAAATCGTCGTCGGCCACCTTGGTGGGCTGATTGCTGCGGCGAAGCACCTCGGCCAGCGGCACCAGGCTTTGCAACACCAGCTCGGTGGGTATGCCGTAGTCGATCAGGCAGGCGACCTCGCCCACGCCGATACGCTTGAGCTGCTCCACGCGCGCGATGCAGTCATCCACCGTGCCGAACAGGCCGGAATCCTCGAAGTAGCGCTGGAACGCGAAGTCGAGGATGGCGTTCAACTCTTCTTCGCTGAGCGAGCGCAGGTCGAGGTCGAACGGGTTGCTCACGCCGGCGGGCTTCTTGAAGGCAGGGAACGCCCAGGCGTATTGCTTGATGAGGGCGGCGGCGCTGCGCAGGTAGTCCTTCATGGGGCCGCGCGCCACTTCGCGGGCCTGCTCGCGGTCGCTGGCCACATAGGTGTGCAGCATCAGCGTGACAGTGAAGTTGGCCGGGTCGTGGCCGGCGTCGCGCAGAGCCTGGTGGTAGATCTTGATCTTGCTGCCGACCTCGTCGACGGTCTGCCCCAGCAGGTGGGTGAGCACGTTGGCGCCCACGGCGCCGGCCTCTTTCCAGGTCTCGGGGTTGCCCGCGGTGGTCACCCACACCGGCAGCTCCTTCGACACCGGCCGCGGTTGGGTGACCACGTTGAAGGGCTCGCCGCTGGCGGTCGGGAAGGGCACCGGCTCGCCGCGCCACAGGCGGCGCAGCTGGTCGATGGTCTCGAACATCGCCTTCTTGTTGTTCGGCGGTGTGTTCTGTGGGCGCAGCACGAAATCGTCGGGCTGCCAGCCCGAGGCGATCGCCAGTGCGGCGCGGCCGTTGGTGAGGTTGTCGATGACGGCCCACTCCTCAGCGATGCGCGCCGGGTGGTGCAGCGGTCCGACGCAGCTGCCGGCGCGCACGCCGATGTTCTTCGTGACCGCCGCCACGGCGGCACCCGTGACCGACGGGTTGGGGTAGGGGCCGCCGAAGGCATGGAAGTGGCGCTCGGGCGTCCACACCGCGCAAAAGCCGTGCTGGTCCGCGAACTTGGCGCCCTCGAGCAGCAGTTCGTACTTGCGCGGGCCGGCGCCATCGTCATTGCCCCAGTAGTAGAGGCTGAAGTCCATCTTCTGCGGCGAGACCGGCATCTGTCCGCTGGAGACAAGGGCGCGGTTCTCGTCGCTGGAGAGCACCAGCTTGAAGCCGCGCGCCAGGGTGTAGAACAGCTCCAGCACCGAGATGTCGAAGGACAGGCTGGTGACCGCCAGCCACACCCCGGGCGGATCGTGGCGCAGCCGGTCGTCCATGCCGCGGAAGAAGTTCGCCACGTTGCGGTGCTCGACCATCACGCCCTTGGGGCGGCCGGTGGAGCCCGAGGTGTAGATCATGTAGGCGATGTCGGCCGGGGCCACACCGCTGTCGACGTTGCTGTCGGGCTGGGCGGCGATCTGCGTGTCCTGGTCGATCACCAGCACCTGCGCCTGGTGCGCGGGGAGACTGGCCACCAGCGCCGAGGCCGCCACGATCACGGGTGCGCCGCTGTCTTCGATGTAGAGCGCCACACGGTCCGCGGGGTAGGCCGGGTCCAGTGGCACGTAGGCACCACCGGCTTTCTGGATCGCGAGTGCGCCGATGAGCAGTTCCAGCGAGCGCGGCGTGTACAGGCCGACCAAGGTGCCGGGCTTCACCCCCATGCCGCGCAGGCGGTGCGCCACGCGGTTGGCGCGCGCGTTGAGTTCGGCGTAACTCAGCGCCGTGCCTTCGAACACCACGGCCGTGGCCTGGGGCGTGCGCTTCACCTGCGCTTCGAAGAACTGGTGGACACAGGTGTTGCGGTCGTAGTCACATCGCGTGTTGTTCCAGCCGTAGAGCACCTGCTCGCGTTCGGCCGCCGACATGATGGGCAGGCGGCCCAGTGGCGTGCTTCGGGCCGACGCATCGGCCAGGGCATCGAGCACCCATTGCAGGCGCTGCACGAGCTGCGCAGCAGCGGCGTCGGGCAGGCGGGCGGCATCGTGCCAGATGATGAGGCCGCCAGCCGGCGTGCACTCCACCGTCAGCGCGCTGCCTTCAATCGCACCGGCGGCGAGCGACAGGCCCACCTGCGGCACCGACAGGCCTTTGATGGCCGGGTCACGCACCACCAGGTCGAGGGCGAAAGCCCCGTGCTGGCGACCTTTGTCCAGCGCAACGGCACATTGCGCGGCGAAGTCTGTGAATGGGGTGTTGCCCGCAGCGCTCAGACGCAGCGGCACCCAGGTGGACAGGTAACCAGGCGCCTGGGGTGCAGCCGCGTCGCGCAGGGCCAGGTCAAACACCGCTTTGCCGCTCACGCGGGCCACCCAGGCGGCCACGGTGGCCAGCAATGTGTCGCCCGACAAAGTGGGCGGGACCTGCAAGGCACTTGAGCGCCAGTCGGCCGCGCCCTGGCTGGCCACCGCCGAAGGCAGGTCGATGGCTTCGGGTGCCTGCAGACAGCGCCGCCAGGTGGCTTCGCCGGCCGCCACGCGTGCCATGGCCTCGGTCAGGGCGCGGGCTTCGGCCACTTCCAGCAGGGGCAGGCGCTGGCCTGCCCCTGCAATGGTTGACGGGCAAATGGCCTGCCCGAGCAGGTCGCGCAGGCCGGTGAGGCGCACCGGCATGGTGGCCGTGCCCACCACCAGGCCCGCGGGTGTGGCTTGCAGCACCTCGCCTGGCGCGGCACTGCCCGCGGCGGGTTCTGCCACGGCGCCGGTGACCAGCAGCACCCGGCCATCGACGAGCAGCTTGGGGCAGCCCAGCGGGTTCCAGTAGCTGCCGTGGTCGAGCGCGCAGACCAGAGCCACAAGGGTCGGCGCCGGTTGTGCGAAATCCAGGCGCGCGGCGGCGGCAGGGCGATCGAGTCGGGCGTGGTAGCTGCGCTGGCTCAGGTCCTGCGGCCTGCGTTGCGGACCAGGGCCGCGCAAATCGACCAGCAGCTCAGCAAAGCTCTCGATCGCGGCCTCGTAGCAACGCGTGTTGAGCGTGAGCGCCGTTTCGTTGGGCGCCAGGTCGAACAGCTTCTGTTTGAGGATGTCGCCTTCGTCGATGCCGCCTTCGATGAGGTGCCAGGTGACGCCGTGCTGCTTTTCCTGCTGGAGGATGGCCCACACCGGCGCATTGAGGCCGGCGTGCCGGGGCAGCGGGCCGTCGTGGAAGTTGATGGCGCCGCGCTTTGCCATCTGCAGCAACGCCTGCGGGATCACCGACAGGTTGGCGATGCTGAACAGCCAGTCGAACTCGAGCCCGGCCAGGCGCTGCGCGAGGTCGTCGCCGGGCGCCTCCACGCGCAAACCCTGGTGCGTGGCCCAGGCGCGGACGTCGACGTTGCGGGTGATCACCACCGAAATGCGGTCGCCACCCTGCAGCAGGAGCTCGGCGCACTGGATCAGCAGGGACTCGTTGCCCATGACGGCGCAGGAAAAACGGCTCATGGTGGACGTCGCTCCGGAAAAGTAAAAGAAAAGCGGGGTGGCTCAGGTCGCCTGATTCGGGCGTCCGCCCACCAGGCGTCGATGCCACAGGCTGCGCAGCGCATGGGAGGTCAGATCCCGCCGGAAGTGATCGGGCGCCGTGGATCGTTTGCTGCCCAGCGCGCGCCTGGCCAGGTGAATCACCGAACCCGCCAGGTACGCCAGCGTGGCCAGCGCTGCATAGATTGCGCCGTGGTTCTTGGTGAAGTACCACAGGCGGGAGTCGAACCAGAAGCCGGGCACGCGCTTCCAGTGCTTCATGCCGGTGGAGACGGAACCGATGTGCATGATGCGGCTCTCTCGCACGTAGCGGGCCACCCAGCCGGCGCGCCGGGCGCGCAGGCACAGATCGGTCTCTTCGAAGTACAGGAAGAAGCGTTCGTCGAACAAGCCGATTTCGTCGAGCACCTCGCGGCGGATCAGCAGGCTGGCGCCGGCCAGCCAGTCGGCTTCGGTCGATTGCGCTGGCGCCGGCATGACCACGACGTGCCGGCGGAGCAGGTACGAGATCGGCCCGGTGCTGGCCCCGGACTCGAACTCGCTCAGGATCGAGGGGAAGCGGAACGCGGTGTTGTGGAAGGCGCCGTCCTCGCCGAAGGTGTAGCCGCCCGCGAAGCCGCAACGGGGATGGGCCAGCATGTCGTCAAGCAGCCGCTGGACCGACCCGGGCTCGGGAAAGGCGTCGGAGTTGAGCAGGTAGACGAAGTCGGGCGCCGAACCATCGGGCAGGCCCAGCCGGATGCCGACGTTGTTGCCAGCGCCGAAGCCGCCGTTGTGGCCCGAGGCCACCACGCGCACCCGGTCCCAGCCGTTGGCGGCCACCGCGTCACGGATCTTCTCGTAGGAGCCGTCACCGGAGTCGTTGTCCACCACGGTGATCGCGCCGGGGATGTCCGCGGTCTCGCGCACCGCGGCCGCCAGGGCCTTGAGTGTCATGTCGGCGGTGCGGAAGTTCAGCAACACCGTCAGGATCTTGGGTCGTTCATTCATGGCGGGCGTTTCGGGATTCCGCTTGTTCAATGCATTGTTTGATGTGGCTGGCCAGCACGCGCACGTTGGGCTCGAGCACCATGGAATCGTGATTGCCCGGCACCTCGATCACGCGTATCGCGGGCATGTGGCGTGTCCAGTCGTTGTCCGCGTAAACGTACTCGCGGGCGGCGCTCACCCATTGCCCGCGGGTCACTTTCCAGTGGCGGTCCAGCGGCGGGCGGAACAACACCGCTGGCCCGCCCCAGGGCTTGAGCGGATAGATCTGCACGGCAGCACGAAAAGCCGATTCGATCTCGGCGTTGTGCAGTTGATGGGCGCTGGTGGTGGCGGCACCTTGCGCATGGCGGCGCTGCCGTTCCCACGCGATGCGGCGCTGCGCCCACTGCTTGACAAAGCCCAGGCCACCTCGGCGCAACTCGGCCAGCTTGATGAGCAGCTTGTCAGGCCGGCTGAGGGCAGGCCGCACAGGCAATGGGGTATCGAGCAGCACCAGCAGCGACACGGTCTCGCCCGCCGCTTCGAGCTGGCGCGCGATTTCGTAGGCCGTGATGCCACCGCCCGAGAACCCACCCAGCAGGTAGGGGCCGTGCGGCTGCACCTGGCGCAGCTCGGCGATGTAGTCGGTGGCGGCTTCCACCAGGGAATCATGCGGCTTCTGATCACCGTAGAGCCCGCGCGCCTGCAGGCCGTAGAAAGGGCGCCCGACGCCGATCAGGCGGGCCAGGTGGCGCAGGTTGAGCACGTTGCCGAACATGCCGGCCACGAGGAAGAAGGGCGTGCGTTCGCCGCCTTCGCCGTCGTGCATGGCCACCAGGTGGGTGAAGCGGCGCCGCGGCACGGCGGGCGCGGGCGCTGCGTTGCCGGTATCGCCCGCCTCAGCCCCGGTGTCACCGATGCGTTCGCGGATCATGGCCGCGCACAAGGCGATGGTGGGGGCCTCGAACAGCACGGAGATGGGGAACTCGACGCGGTAGGCCTTCTTGATCATGGCGAACAGGCGCACCGCAATGAGCGAATGCCCGCCCAGGTCGAAGAAGCTGTCTTCCACACCCACCTGGCTCACGCCCAGCAGCTCTTCCCAGAAGCCCACCAGCGTACGCTCCACGTCGTTGCGCGGCTCCACATAGGCGCTGTCGAGCTCCGGGCGCTGGAATTTCTGCCCCGAGCCGATGTCGGCCGCCACCGCCTGGTTAGCCTGGCGCACCAACGCGTCCAGTGGCATGGAGGACACCACCACCTGAGGCAAGCCGCTTGCCAGTGCGCGGCCAAAGGCATCGGCACCCTCGGCGGGCCTGATGCCTTGCGCGATGTTGTGCTGCAGCTGTTCCTCGGCCGCAGACAGGCGGGCCTGCGCGTCGGCCTTGCCCACCTCATCGAACTGCAGTTCGCGTGCGTCGAGCCGGCTGGCCGGCGCGGCAAAACCGCCTTCCTGCAGCCGCTTGATGGAAAAGCCCGACACCTCGACACAGACGTTGCCCTGGGCGTCGCACAGGGTCACGTCGAACACCGCAAACGGCGCGTCGGCGCGGTTGTCCTGCGCGTTGCGCACCCAGCTCCAGAGCCGCGCAGGCAGGGGGCGGTGCACACGCACTTCGCGGTAGGACACGGGAACCCACAGGTGATCGGGCGCATAGCCGGCGATCAGGTTCATGGCCCAGCCGGTGGCCAGGTCGAGCAACGCAGGGTGGAGCTGGTAGCCGGCGTCGATGTCACCGTGATATGCCGCGGGCAGTTCGAGTTCGGCAACGCCTTCTCCCTCGCCGTAGGCCACCGATCGCAACACCCGCCAGCGGGGGCCGAAGTTCAGGTGCTGCTCCTGCGGCGAGCGCAGGCCGGCAGGGTCGGCCGCGCGATGCGCCGGGCAGCGGGCCAGCAGCGCGGCCAGGGTCACCGCGGGCGCGGGGGGCAACGCGCCGGGCACCAGGGTGGCCTGGGCATTGAGCTGGAAGGCTTGGCGACCTTCGAAGCTGACGTCGCTGCGCACCTCGAGCGCGTAGCCTTCGTCGCTGCGGCTGAGTCGCACGCGCACTTCGCGGGTCTGCCCGTCGTTCACATCGAGCGGACGGAAGAAATACAGGTCGTGGATGGCGAACGGACCGGTTTCGCCATTGCCTCGCAAGGCTTGCGCCGCCAGCTCCAGGTAGCCGGTGCCGGGCAGCAAGGCCTGCCCGCTGGCGGTGCGGTGGCCATCCAGAATCCAGCGGTCCTGCGTCTGCCAGCGGGCGGTGAACAGCCGGTGCCCGGCGGCGTCGTAGGTGGCTTCGTCCAGCAGCGGGCTGTCGGCGGCCTGGCGTGGCGCCGGGGCCGCCTCGCCCAGGCGATGCGCCATGGCCTTGGCGGCCATGCCCACTTCGTTCCAGATGCCCCAGTCGATGGCCAGCACGCGCGTGCGGCCGCCGGCGCGGCTGTGCGCGTAGGCGTTGAGGTATTCGTTGGCGGCCACGTAGTCCACTTGGCCGGCCGGTGTGGTGATGGTGCTGGTGGAGGAAAACAGCACCAGTTGATCGACGCTGCCGTCGGGAAAGAGCTCGTGCAGGATCTGCACGCCATGTACCTTGGGCGCAAACACTTCCTCGACCGCGCCCGAGGTCTTGGTCAGCAGGGGGCCGTCGTCCACCACGCCCGCGCCGTGCACCACGAGGTGGATGCGCCCGAAGCGCTGGCGGGCCTGGTCGACCGCGGCTTGCATGTCCTTGACGTTGCACACGTCGGCCGCGAGCACGAGCACCTCGGCACCCAGGCCCTGGAGCCGCCGCACCGCACGAATGCGCTGCGCCGTCGCGCTCTGCGCCTCGGTGCCACGCAGCAGTGCGTCCCAGGTGTCGGGGGTGGGCAGGGCTTGTCGCGCCAGCAACACGAGCCGCGCGCGCTTGTCGCGCGCCAGCCGCTCGGCCACGGTCAGGCCGATGCCGCCCAGGCCGCCCGTGATGAAACACACCGCGCCCTGCGGCAGTGCCGCCAGGTTGTCGTGGGCGGCTGGGAGCGGCAGGGGCGCAAAGCCGAGTTCGAATCGCTTGTCGCCCCGCAGCGCCGCCACCCGGTTGCCTGGCGCGGCGAACAGGTCTTCCAGTATTCGGTCGGTGAGGTCGTCGAACAGGGCGGGCTCGGGCCTGGCGCGCCAACGTTTGTCCAGCGCGGGCAACGTCACATCGAGCACCGTGCAGCTGAGCCCCGGCAGCTCGCGCGGGGCCACGCGGGCCGGCCCCATGAGCGTGGCCTTCTCGGGGTAGGGCAGGGGCTCGTCGCGAACGCGCGCGGCGCCCGTGCTCAGCACCGTGAGATGCAAGGGTTTGGGCAGGTTTTCTTCGGCAATCGCCTGCGTGAGGAACAGCAGGCTGAAGAAACCTTGTTCGATGTTGCGGTGGAAGAAGCTGCTTCCAGGGCGAAAACGCTCTTCGCGTGTGACCTGCCAGGCATGCACGATGTGCTGCGGCGGGTTGCCCGAGGCCATGAGCGCGCGCGCCAGTTCGTCGTAGCCCTCACGGCCGCGCTCGGGCGCCAGCAGGTATTCCTGCTCGCTCAGGCGGGCGAACACGTCGCCCGCGCGCACCACCGTGACACGATGGCCCGCGGCCCGCAGGCGCTGCACCAGCGCGTCACCCAACCCGGCTTCGTCCAGGAACACGAGCCAACTCTGTGCCGGAGTGCTGGCCAGATCGCGGGTGACGTCGATGTCCACATCGGCCTGGCGCGGGCGCCAGCGTGGCTGGTACCCCCATTGGCCGACGTCGTCGCTGCGCAGCAACTGCACCGGCTCGGGCGCCGCATGGCGTGCTTCGCCGGGTTCGATGAAGTACGGCTTGCGTTGGAAGGCGTAGGTGGGTAGCGGCACGCGGCGGCGCCGCGCCTCGCCCCAGATCGGCTCCCAGTCCACCGGCACACCGGTGGCCCACAGCCGCCCCAGCGTGCCGAGGAACCAGACGTCGTCGGCGATGGCGTGATCGGCGTGGCGCAGCGAGTTGATCACCTGGTTGGCGGGCACGCCATTGGCCTGCGCCAGCGAGCCCAGTGCCTTGCCCGGCCCGACCTCCAAATAGACCCGCTGGCCTTGGGCCACCAAGGTGGACAGGCATTCGGCAAAGTGAACCGTGTTTCGCAGGTGGCCGACCCAGTACATCGGGTCGGTGGCCTGATCCGCGCTCAGGGGTTGGCCGTTGCGGTTGGAGATGATGGGCAGTCGGGGCGCCTGCAGGCGGATGCCGCGCAGGTAGGCCTCGAAGCGGGCCAGGATGGGCTCGAGCATGCGCGAGTGCGCGGCGATGTCGATCGGTACGCGTTGCGGCTCGATCTCGCGTGCGCGCAGGACGGTTTCGAGGGCATCCAGCGCGTGTTGCGGGCCGGAAACCACGCACAGCGCGGGCGCGTTCACGCTGGCCATGTCCAGCTCGTTGCCCAGCAGGCCGCGCACCTCTTCAGCAGGCAAGGGAATGCTGAGCATGCCGCCCACGGGCACGGTGTCGAACAACCGGCCGCGAAGCAAAACGAGACCGATGCAGTCCTCGAAGGACATCACGCCGGCCAGGCACGCGGCGGTGTTCTCTCCCATGCTGTGGCCCACCAGCGCCGCGGGTTTCACGCCCCAGGAGATCCACAGCTGCGCCAGCGCGTACTCCACGATCATGATCAGTGGCAGCTGCACCGAGGGGCGCTTGAGCTTCTCGGCCGCCTCGGCGTGCTGCCCTGGCTCGGGCAACCACAGGGCGCGGATGTCGTAGTCGAGCTGGCGTTGCAGCACCTCCAGCCCCCGGTCCATCCAGTCCTGGAATACCGGTTCGGTGGCGTAGAGCTCGCGCGCCATGCCCGCGTATTGCGCGCCGCCACCCGGAAACATGAAGACCACCTCGGGCTCGTCGCCGAGGTGGCTGTGGGTGAACACGCGGCGGGTGTCGGTGCCCTCCAGCAAGACAGCGGCTTCTTCGTGGGTTTCGGCCACCAGCACGCGCCGATGTTCGAAGGCGCGGCGGCCCTGCTTGAGGGTGTAGGCCACATCGGCGAGCGGCTGTTCGGGGTGGGCCCGCAAATGAGCAGCCAGGGCTTTGGCGTTGGCGTCCAACGCGGCGCGTGTGCGACCCGACACCACCAGCAACTGGAACGGCCAGTCGGACGGATCGCCTGGTGCGGCCTCGGGTGCTTCTTCAAGCACGGCGTGCGCGTTGGTGCCGCCCACGCCCAGCGAATTCACGCCTGCGCGGCGTGGCCCCTTGCGCGACACCCAGGGGCTCAGCGTGTGGTTGACCAGGAAGGGGCTGCTGTCGAAATCGATGGCCGGGTTGGGTCGTTCGTAGCCGAGGCTGGGCGGTATCTCGCGGTGTTTGAGCGCCAGGGCCACCTTGATGAGGCTGGCCACGCCGGCGGCGGTATCGAGGTGGCCGATGTTGGTCTTGACCGAGCCGATGCGGCAGAAGCCGGTCTCCGACGTGGTCTCCTGGAACGCTTGCGTGAGGGCCGCGACCTCGATCGGATCGCCCAGGTAGGTGCCGGTCCCGTGGCACTCCACGTAGTCGATGGTGTCGGCCGACACGCCCGCCACGGCCTGTGCTTCGGCAATGGCCTTGGCCTGGCCGTCCACGCTGGGGGCCAGGTAGCCGGCCTTGGCCGCGCCGTCGTTGTTGACCGCGGTGCCCTTGATGACCGCCCAGATGTGGTCACCATCGCGCAGCGCGTCTTCGAGGCGGCGCAACACCACCACACCGGCCCCCGAGCCGAACACCGTGCCTTGCGCGCGGTGGTCGAACGCGTGGCAATGCCCGTCGGGCGAGAGGATTTCGCCCTCCTGGAAGATGTAGCCGCGGGCGTGTGGCAGCTCGATGGTGACGCCGCCCGCCAGCGCCATGTCGCACTCGCCACCCAACAGCGCCTGGCAGGCGTAGTGCACCGCCACCAGCGAGGTGGAGCACGCGGTCTGGATGTTGACGCTCGGGCCCTTGAGGTCAAAGATGTGGCTGACCCGGGTGGCAAGAAAGTCCTTGTCGTTGCCGGTGTGGCGCAGCAGGAACATGCCGGTGCTGGCGACCAGGTCGGGGTTGGAGCAGATGTTGAAGTAAAAGTAGCTGCCCATGCCGCAGCCGGCGTAGACCGCGATCGCGCCCGGAAACGATTCCGGCGGGTGGCCGGCGTTCTCCAGGGCTTCCCAGGCAACTTCAAGAAACTGACGGTGCTGCGGATCCATGATGGCCGCTTCCTTCGGGCTGAACCCGAAGAAATCGGCGTCGAAGTGCTCAAAGCTGTCGAGCACCGCGGCGGCCCGCACGTAGTTGCGGTGGCGCATGCGCTGCGGGCTCTCGCCCGCGGCGAGCAGCTCTTCCTCGCTGAGGCGGCGGATCGACTCGATGCCGCGGCGCAGGTTCTCCCAGTAGGCAACGGGGTCGGCAGCCCCAGGGAGATGCGCGGCCATCCCCACGATGGCGACGTCGTTGTTGACGGTATCTGGCGTGGTCACTCGATTCCCTGCGAATACATCCCGGCTACACCCGCTCCTCCGGCGCAGCCATTGTTACTCAGCAGGGTTGGGTTCGACAGGAGTTATGTCACGCTTTTTTGGGAAGCGGGGTATCCCGGAGGTTGCCCTCGTCGTCCGTATCGTCCGCCCGTCCGAGGCCGCCTGCAGAGGCGCCCTGTAGCCCCTGGTTGCCCAGCACGCCGTACTGCACGCGATCCCTGAGCACCTCGTCGATGAACTGCACGTCGATCAGGCGCGCGCCGGCGCCGAGCCCGTAAACCAAAGCGAGGTCGGCGAGGATGTTGATGGTGCGTGGCACACCGCCCGCCACCTTGGCGATCTTGGCGGTAGCCAGTGGGGTGAACAGCGGCTGCTCGCGGCCGGCCACCTTCAGCCGGTGCTTGATGTAGTCATCCACCTCGGCCGAGTTCAGCGGCGGAATGAAGAAGTCGGCGGCAATCCGTTGCGCAAACTGCTGCAGCTCCGGGCGCAGGAGCATGGTGCGCAACTGGGGCTGACCGACCAGAATCATCTGCAGCAGCTGGTCCTTGTCCGCATTGATGTTGGACAACATGCGCAGCGACTCCATGGCCGGTGCGCTCAGGTTCTGTGCCTCGTCGATGATCAACACGACCCGGCGTCCCTTGCTGTATTCGTCGATCAGGAAGCGCTGGAAGGCGTCGTAACGCGCTACCGCCGACATACCGTCATACGGCAGCCCGAAGGCCAGCATGATCCATTCCGTCAGGTCAGCCAGGTCGGGGTGTGTGTTCGTGACCAGCCCGACGGTGACGCGCTCGCCGATGTCGTTAAGCAAGCGGCGCACCAGTGTGGTTTTGCCGCAGCCGATCTCGCCACAGATGACGGCGAACCCCGCGCGGTTGTGGATCGCATACTCCAGCACGGTATAGGCGAGCGAATGCCGCTTGCCCATGTAGAGAAAGTCCGGGTCAGGCTGGATGGAGAAGGGTTTCTCCCTTAGTCCGTAGAACGATTCGTACAAGCGAGCCCACCTAAAAAACGCATGGTAGCGCAAGAAAATCGAAACAAGCCGAGGCTCGGCGAGGCCTCGCGTCAGGCCAGCGTCAACGCCAACTCCGTCACGTCGCCCAGCGATGCAGCGGGCAAGATTGGGGGATGGCGCGGCCGTTCCTGCCCGATCCGTCGCGACTCCACGCTAGACTGAGCGGCTGTCGTCGGCTGCAGTCGCAGGCGCGTGCAACACGGGCGGCCAACCCAATTGACACTTTCCGAACAGGCCAATGGGCAAGACCGAACCAAATCGAAACGTCTACTGCTTGATGGGTTTGCCCTTCGATGCCATCACGCTGGAAGAGGCGGCCCGGCGTGTGCGGCAGTCGGCCCTGTCCAATGTGCCGTGCTTCATTTCCACCCCGAACCTCAACTTCGTGATTGCGGCGCGCTCGGACCCGCAATTCCGGGATTCGGTGTTGCGCAGCGACCTCTCCCTCGCCGACGGCATGCCGCTCGTGTGGGTGGCCCGCTTGCTGGGCTTGCCCATCCGTGAGCGGGTCTCGGGAGCCGGCCTGTTCGAGCGTTTGCTGGCCGACCCGGGTGAGCCCGTCACGGTCTATTTCTTTGGCGGGCCACAGGGGGCGGCCGAGGCGGCCTGCCGCAAGGTCAACGAGGCCCGGGGCGGGTTGCGTTGTGTGGGCTTCGAGTCCCCGGGTTTTGGCGATTTGTCCTCCATCAGCACCGAAGAGCACATTGAGCGCATCAACCGCAGCGGAGCGCAGTTCGTCATCGTCTCGCTGGGCGCGAAAAAGGGGCAACGCTGGATCGAAATGAACCGCCATCGGCTGCGGGCACCGGTCGTGTGCCACCTCGGTGCGGTCGTCAACTTCGCGGCGGGGACCGTGCAGCGCGCGCCCCGATGGATACAAGCGCTGGGCGGCGAATGGCTTTGGCGCATCGGGCAGGAGCCAACGCTGTGGCGGCGCTACTGGGATGACGGTCGCGGCTTCCTGGGTGTTGTGCTGCGTGAGGTGCTGCCGCTGTGGATCGGACAACGGCGGCGATCGCTTGTACCCGGCGCTGCCGGTGCCGATGTCCGGCTGGAGCAGATCGGAAGCAGCACCAGGCTGTCGTTGAGTGGCGCCTGGGATGGCCAGGAAATCGAGCGCCTGCGGACCGCGCTGGGTACCGCGCGGCAGCGCGGCGATTCTCTGACGGTGGACCTCGGGCAAACGGTCACGATCGGCAGTGCGGTGCTGGGCATGCTGATGTTGGCCAAAGCGGCATGCGGCGAGGCGCGGCGCTTCGAGGTTCTCAACGCCAATCCCGTGGTGTCCGACACGATTGCGCGCTTCGGGGCCTCTTTCTTGCTAGAGACCCGGCCATGACCCGACTTCCGTTGCCGCCCCAGACCCAAGCACGCGCAGTGTTGCGGCAGGCCGCCGGTGGCTTGTGCCGGCCTTCGCCGTGTTGTCATTCATTTCTTGCCTGCACCATGGAGGGTTGTCGATGAGCCTGGCCGATATCAAGGGTGATTTCAAACGGCATGGCGGGACGGTGCTGAACGCCGCGTTCATCACCTTGTGCGTTTACCGATTCGGCCGCTGGGCGATTCACTTGCGGCAGCCCTTGCCCAGGTGGGTGTTTTCCAAGCTCTACGGATTCACGAACCTGTTCATTGCGAACCTGACCAAACTCTGGGTGCCTCCGCAAGTCACCATCGGCAAGGACTTCCACATCATTCACGCCGAGGGCTCGCTGTCCATCCACCCTGACGTGGTGATCGGGGATCGACTCGGTGTGATGCACAACGTGACGATCGGCACCAACATGACCGCGGGTGCGCCGGTGATCGGAGACGACGTCTTCATCGGGGTGAACTCCACCGTGCTGGGCCCCATCAAGATCGGCGACCGGGTGCGCATTGCGGCCAACACGGCCGTCACCACCAACGTACCGCCCGATTCCGTCGTGGTGGGCTCGCCCGCCAAGATCTATCGGCGGTTGACGCCGTTTGTGCGTCCGACGTCAGGCGAATCATCGGGCCAGTGATGGCGCGCGTGTGTTGATTCATCCCAGCGGCACTTCTCCATGAACGCTCTTTCCACGACCTTTCACCAGCTCCTGTCCGACAACCTGCCGATCCGTGCGGACCAGGTGGCGGTGGTCGATCCCGACCGGACGGCCACGTTCGCCGAACTTGATGCCGAGGTCGCGGCGCTGGCGGGGTACCTGGTCGGCCAGGGGGTGAGGCCGGGGGATCGGGTGATCGTTCATTTGCGCAAGAGCATCGCCGAAGCGGTGGCGATGTTTGCCGTATCCCGGGTGGGTGCGGTGGTCGTGAACGTCAACGTTCAGTGGACGCTGGAGCAACTGGCCTACGTGGCCGACGACTCGCGCGCGAAACTGATGATCGTCGAGAAGCGGGCCGCGGCCGCCCTGAACGACAGCGGCCTGCCGGCGTCGGTGCAGAAGGTGCTGTCGGTGGGTGAGGGGCCCGATACCCCGGCCTTTGACAGCTGGCGGGCGGTGCAGGCAGCCAACCCGGTCACCGAAGTGGGCCGGCTCGACACCGAGCTGGCGATGATCCTGTACACCTCGGGGTCCACCGGCAAGCCCAAGGGCGTGATGTTGAGCCACCGCAACCTGCTGGCCGGCGCGCGTTCCGTGGCGCGCTACCTGAAGTTGTCTCCCGACGATCGACTGCTCAGCGTGTTGCCGTACAGCTTTGACTACGGGCTCAACCAGCTGACGACCATGATGCTGGTGGGCGGCACCATCGTCCATCAACCGGTGGCGATGGCAACGGAAATCATTCGCTCGATCCAGTCGCATGCGATCACCGGGCTGGCTGCGGTGCCGCCGCTGTGGAGTCAGATCGTGCGACTGCTTCACGAGAGTCCCGCCGCTTTGCCGACCCTGCGTCGCATCACGAATTCGGGCGGGCGCATTCCGTCCAACGTGCTCAGCCTCATGCCCACCGTGTTTCCGGGTGTGGACATCTACCTGATGTACGGGCTCACGGAGGCGTTCCGCTCCACCTTTCTGGCGCCTGAACGCTTTGCCGCCAAGATGGGCTCGATCGGCCAAGCCATTCCGGGCGCCGAGATCTATGTCATCAAGCAGGGCGTTGGGATTGCCGGTCCGGGCGAGGAGGGCGAGCTGGTCCACCGCGGCCCACTGGTCAGCCTGGGCTATTGGGAGCGGCCCGAAGCGACCCGTGAGAAGATCCGACCCTGCCCTGAGCTTGAAGGCTTGCTGGGCGCCGAGCCGGTGGTCTACAGCGGCGACATCGTGCGTGTGGACGATGATGGCGATCTCTGGTTCGTGGGTCGCAACGACGCCATGATCAAGACCAGCGGTTTCCGTCTGAGCCCTGAAGAAGTGGAGGAGCACGTGAGCCGAAGCGGCCTGGTGAGCGACGTGGTTGCGTTCGGTGTGGACGACGATCTGCTCGGCGAGGTCGTTCACGTGGCGGTCACACCCCTGCGTGACCTGGACGTTGCCGCGCTGCTCAAGCACTGTCGCCAGACCATGGCGCACTACATGGTTCCGCGCGAGATCCATGTCTGGCGAGCCACCATGCCGCGCACCGCCAGCGGCAAGCTGTCCAGGCCCGACGTGATCCGCACCTGCCGCCAGGCCATCGCCGGTGATCCCGATGCACGCACCCTCCTTCAATCCGATCCACCGTCCCACTGACCGACACCGCACGAGACACACATGCAACTGACCGCTGACCAACTCATCCAGTTCATCAAGGGCACGCTGCAGATCGAATCCAATATCGACGCCCAGAGCCTGTTGTTTTCCACCGGCGAGCTCGACTCCATGTCGATGATGCAATTGATCGACTTCATCGAAACGTCGGCCGGCATGGATGTTCGCCCCGATGACGTGACCCTCGAGAACTTCGACTCGATCGAACGCATCCTGCGTTTCGTCAGTGAAAAAGCCTGACATGCTGGCCCAACCGCCCATCGATGCGTGGTTGCGGCGCGTGGCCGATGAGGTCGGCACCCCGTCCTTTGTCTACTTTGCCGACCTGATCGAGGCGCGTGCGCAGTTGCTCAAGGCCGCCTTTCAGGGCCGGTTCGCTCTGAGCTACGCCGTCAAGAGCAACCCCAACGCGGCGCTGTTGCGCTGGTTGAATGGCCGGGTCGATTACCTGGACGTCTCTTCGATCGGTGAATTCCACGCGGGCGTGCGCGCCGGTTGGGACCCCCGGCGGTTGAGTTTCACCGGACCCGGCAAACGGGACTTTGAACTGACGCAGGCCATCGAAGGCGGCATCGGGGAAATCATCGTGGAGTCGGTTCGCGAAGCGATTGCCGCGGACCGCATCGCTGCTGAAAGGGGCCGCACGCAAGACATCCTGGTGCGCATTGCCCCGACCCGCGTGCCCAAGGGCTTTGGCGACCACATGGCGGGGCGGCCCTGCGCGTTTGGTGTGGATCAGGAAGACGTTGCGACCGATCTGCCGAAGATCCTGGCCTTGCCTAACCTGCGCTGTGCGGGCTTTCACATTTATTCAGGCACCCAGTGCCTCAAGCCCGCGGCCATTGTCGAAAACTACCGCAACTTCCTGGACATATTCCAGCAGGTCTGCTCGCAATACGACCTGACACCGCGAAAGCTGATCTTCGGATCCGGGCTGGGCATTCCTTACCACGAGGGTGATGTACCCTTGGATTTGAACCAGGTGGCGCTGGAGACCCTGGCCGCGCTGGATGCCTTTTCCATGGAGACGCGGTTTGCCAAAACCGAGTTGATCCTCGAACTCGGGCGTTACCTCGTTGGCGAAGCCGGCTTTTTCCTGACCCGTGTGGTGTCGATGAAAGAGTCCCGGGGTTCGCGCATCGGCATTTGCGATGGCGGCATGAACAACCACCTGCCGGCGTCCGGCAATTTCGGGATGGTGGTGCCCAGAAACTACGCCATGCACAAGGTGGGAGGCGTGGGTGAATCCGAGAAGGTCGACCTGGTCGGCCCGCTGTGCACGTCGATCGATCGATTGGCCCGGGGCTGCCTGTTGCCGCGGGTGGAGGAGGGCGATCTGATCGCCGTCCACAACAGCGGCTCCTACGGCCTCACGGCGAGCCCCCTGCTCTTCATCAGCCACACCCTGCCGAGCGAGGTTCTCATCGAATCGGGCCAGCTGCGTGATGTCACGCAGGTCAGACTCCAGGCTTGAGCGGGGGAGCCGATGATTTCTGTTCGTCCTTTGATTCAACAGGTACGGCGCGGATTCGGGCAGGCATCGATCGATCTGGAAGATCGGGCCGTGGAGCGGTGGACCATCAGCCCTGGCGGCCGGCGGTTTGTGCCCCCCGCAAAGTTTCTTGCCGGGCAGCTCGAGCGCATCCTGGGCACCGAGTTCGGCTCCATCGAAGATGTGGTGCGCGATCTTCGCGGCGGACACGAGTCGCCTGATGAGGACACCCTCGGCTTTCGTGTGAAAGACGTCGACTTTGTCGATGGTGTCCTGTATGGCCCCGGGTGTATCCGGCACCTGCGGCAGCGCTCTCGCTGGCGACCGTGGTATCGCGTGCCCGCCGAAACATTGAGCGGGGCACTCTACGAAACCTGGATCGGCAACCGCTGGTTTGGCAGCTGGCTGATGGAGGACTGCGTGAGCTACGAGCTCGCCCGCGGACACGGGCTGCCCGTCACGACCGCGCCCTTGTCAGCACAAGTGCACGTCAGCGACTACGAGCAAAAGCTTGACATGAACCCCTTGCGGGTTTCAGCGGCCCATTTCGATGAGCTGATCGTCTTTCGCGACAGCGCCGGCAATCAGGGCAAACGCTTGCGGGCGCAGCAGATGCGCGATCGCCTGGTATCGAACGTCTCGTACAAGTCACATCCGGGTGTTTTCATTCTGCGGGGTCAGAGCGGTGACCGGCGTGTGCTGCTGAACGAGATGGCGCTCGCCCACCAGCTCGCGGTGCGGCGTGGGTTCCAGGTGCTCGATCCCATGGTCTCGTCGGTGGACGAGATCATCGAGGCCTGTGCCGGGGCGCGGGTGGTGACCGGCGTGGAGGGCAGCCAGCTCGTGCATGGGCTCGTGTGCATGCCACCCGATGCCGCATTGATGGTAATTCAGCCTCCCCATCGGGTGGTGTCGGTGTTGAAACTTGTCACTGATCGGCAGGGTCAGATGTTCGGGTTCGTCGTCGCCTCGGGCGGCCACGACGAATTCACGGTGGATCCGGACGAGGTCGAACGCACGCTGGACCTGCTGGATCGGTGATGAACGTGTGCATGGCGGGCCGCTTGCAGCCCACGGAATTGAACGGATGTTTGACAATATTCGCGCAGACCTTCGCGCCCACGGGGGCGATTGGGGCGCACCGGGCTTCTGGGCTTTGCTGGTGTACCGCTTCGGGCGTTGGCGCTACGGTATCGGGCCAACCTTGCTCCGCAAGCCTTTTTCGGCTGTTTACAAGATCCTCTTCAAGCTGGTGAAGATGGGCACGGGCATCGAGCTGCCCTGCGAGGTGAAGATCGGCCGCAATTTCGTGATCGATCACCACAGTGGAATCATCATCAGCGGGTACACCGTGTTCGGCGATGACTGCCGCGTTCGTACCGGCGTCGTGATCGGCTTGAGTCGCGTCAGCGAGCCCTGTGCCGCCGTGATCGGCAACAACGTGGACATCGGTGCCGGCGCCAAGCTGCTCGGCCCGATCCGGATCGGCAACAACGTCTCGATCGGGGCGAACGCGGTGGTCCTGTGCGACGTGCCCGATGACTGCCTTGCGGTCGGGGTACCCGCGCGCATCAAGCCGCGAAAGACGGCGGCGCATGCAGTGCAGCTGGCCCCATTGGAGCAGGCTGGCGGCCTTTGATCGGCGCTACCCGGGTGACGCCCCGCTCAGTCTCGGCGGGTGCGTATCCAGTTGAGCTGCTTGCGGGACAGAAAAGCCACGTACACCGGAAGCTTGCGCAGAACGTACAGGGGCGTGGTGAGCAACTCGCCCGCACCGATCCAGCGGCGGCCCACCCGCCACCACCCCAGCAGCACGCAGACCCCAACGATCAAGAGGGTCAGCAACCCCAGCATGGCAACCGGGAGTGCAATCCATGCCATCGCCGCCAGTGCGCTGGTGAGACAGGCATACAGCACGGCCGTGAGAACCAGAAACGCCAGGGGCGGTACGCTCATGTCCAGCACCATGGCCAGCAGCGGGCCGTTGCGTTGTGCGATCGCCTCAAGCAGCAGCCTGGGTGCCGACGAAAACACCATGCTCAGATGCCCGTGCTCCCAGCGCTGCCGCTGCGATTGCGCTCCTTGTTCGTTCATCGGGAAGTGGCTGCTGAGCACCGCCGCCGGTCGCAACAGGGGGGCACTGCCGATGCGCGCCAGGTCCAGGCCGAGTTTGAGGTCCTCGACCAGATGGCCGTTGGCCAGTGATACCCGCTGCAGCAGCGGCCAGGGAAACGCCATGCCGCTGCCCATGAGCTGACACGGCAGCCCCAGACGCCGATAGCCCTCCGCCCGAAAGCGCGAGCGAAAGTCCCAGGCGAAGGCAGCGATGCGTTGTTTGCGCCCCGCCTGCGGCGGGGGCAGCATGTCGTAGCGCCCCTGGATCGGGCGCTGGAGCCTTTGTGCGGCTTCCACAAGGATGTCGATGGTGTCGGCCTCCACCTTGCAGTCCGCATCGAGGATCACCACCACGTCGGGGGGGGCGGTGTCCAGTTGCGCGAGTCCGTGCGCCAGCGCGTAGCCCTTGCCTCTCTCGCTCGCGTGGTGCCGCTCGACCACGTCGGCCCCAGCGCCCCGCGCGAGCGCCGCGGTGGCATCCGTGCAGTTGTCTGCCACCACCAGCAAGCGCCCGTTGCGGCCCACGTGCTGCAGCGTCCCCTTCACCGTGGATTCGATGATGTCCTCCTCGTTGTGGGCGGGCATCAGCACGGCGTAGCGCGGACCGTCAGCGCGGTCGTCACCCCTCGCATCCTCGCGCGGCGGCAACAGGCTGGCGAGGCCCTGCAGGCCCAGCAGCAGGGCCCAGAAGAGCAGCAACAACCCCGGCAGGGCCAGCAACCAGCTCAGCGCGGCTGACATTCGGCCTCCTGAAAGATGCGTACCAGCTTGGCTGCTTCCTGGTCGATGTCGTGTCGAATCCGCACGCGCGCGTTGACCTCGCTGCCCATCTGGGTCAACTGCTCGACGGGCGCGCGCAGTGACGACCGAATGGCTTCGGCCAGGACCTCGGTATCGCCCGCCGGCACGATCCAACCGTCCACGCCGTGGCGCACCAGTTCGGGAATGCCGGCGATGCTGGTGGTGACGACCGGGCGGCCCAGCGCCATGGCCTCCATGATCACCACGGGCAGGCCTTCGGCAAAACTGGCCAGCACCATGGCACGGGCCGCCAGCAGCTCCTGCTTCACGCGTTCGCCGCTGATCCAGCCCGTGATGCTCACGTGCGATTCAAGGCCATGTTGCCGGATGTACCGCTCGATATCACCCCGCATTTCCCCATCGCCAGCGAGCACCAGTTGAAACGACTCGCCACGGTCCCTCAGTTGGCGCACCGCATCGAGCAACAACAATTGCCCTTTTTGTGCGCTCAGGCGGCCGACGCACACCAGCCGCGGCGCGCCCGTGGGCGGCGGCGCGCTGGTGGGGAAGTAGTCCGGTTCCAGACCACAGTGCACCACCCGCACTTTGGACCAGTGTTCCGGGTCCACCCATCGGTAGAGCTGGCTCTTGCCGAACGAACTGATGGCGATCACGTGGGTGGCGTGGGCGACTTTCTCGCGCAGGTGCAGGCCCTGCGGACGGTCGAATTCGTCCGGCCCGTGAACCGTGAACGAGTAGCCGGGGCCGCCCAACAACCGGGCGAGCATGGCCACCTCGGCCGAGTTGGTGCCGAAATGCGCGTGCAGATGCGTTACCCGGCGCTGCGCGCATTGCTGCACCAGGCGGCATGCCTGTGCCAGGTACACCAGGTGGTACACCCAGGGCCGTTCGGACATGTACGCCATGCTCAGGGCCACCCGGGCCGCCCGAAAGAACGCCAGGGGTGCTTGAACGCACCGCTGCAGGACGGCGGGGATCAGGCCACCCAGACCGGTTCGTAGCAGGTAGTGGGTTCGATCGCGTTCCGCCACATCGTCGGGATCGACAAGCGCTTCGTCCCATCCTCGCACCGAGAACCGCTCCACCGGCACACCGGCGCGTTCCAGTGCCAGGATCTCGCGGCGGATGAAGCTGTGACTGACCTTGGGGTACTGGTTGGTGAGGTAAGCGATGCGCATCAATGTGCTCCCCGCCGACGCCAGGCGGACGCCCCGATCAACAGCAGGCCAGCCCACTCAAGCAGCCAGTTGATGCGCAGGCCAGCCAGGCTGCGGCCCAGCAATTCGTCGACGTGATGAAAGGACGTCGCGCGCACGAGCACGAACAGTACGAGCGCCGCACTGCCCCCCAGGGCCCAGTAGGTTGCGCGCGGTGCGCCCCAGATCAGGTACGTGGTGGCTGCCAGCAAGGTCAACCCCAGTATGGCGCCGCCCGCGATGAAGGCCACCTGGGCTTGGCGGCGCTCGGCGTACCAGCCTTGCTGGATGGCGATCAGCCGCGCCAGTTCGGTAAACGCCGATTGGAGATCGAGTTGCTTGTTGATGCCCAGCAGCACCAGGGCAACGAGCAGCAGCTTCCAGAACCAGATTTCGTGCAGCGTGCTCGATCGAGGCCAGCGGCGCAGCAGCCGCCACACCAGCGCAGCCGTTGCGAAATACAGCGCGACCGTGAGCCACCCGCCAACGCTGGGGTCGCCAATGCCTGGCGACCAGGCGCCAATCAGACCGGTGTTCATGGGTTGGCTCGCTCCATGGGCTGCCTATTTGTATTCGATGATGGGGCCCGCAACGCCGCGCAGCCGGGCGAGGTGGAACTTCAGCGCTCCCCAGGCCTCCGCGAATTTGCCGAGCAGCAGGAAGGTGGCTTTGACCGCGGAGCGTTCACGAAGGCACAGCCGCCACCACTGCAAGGGATAGACGAGCGCCAGCAGGCCGGCCCATGGACCCAGTGCCATCAACGCGATCGCGATGGCCAGCGGCAGGTACGCGCCCCACAGCCTGGCCCGGCGCGACTCGCCGACCCAGTGACGCTCCGGCGCGCCGCCGTGCAGCCACGCCCCTTCTTCGAAGGCGTGCCCCGCGCGCACACTGCGCCGCCACCACTGGCCGAAACGGGTCATGGCCGCGTCATGCAGCGTCATTTCGCGATCGAGCCGGTGGATTCGCCAACCTCGCTGGCGCAGGCGCACGCAGAGCTCGGGCTCCTCGCCTGCAATAAGGCTCTCACGATAGCCGCCGACCTGTTGCAAGGCATCGATGCGCATCATGGCGTCGCCGCCGCAGGCCAGCGCGTCGCCCACCGGGGTGTTCCACTCTTCGTCGCACAGCCGGTTGTACACAGAACGCTCGGGGTGGCGCTCGCGCCGCCGCCCACAGACCACGGCGTGGGTGGGGTGTGTCGCCAGAAAATCGCTGGCCGCCTCAAGCCAGCCCGCGACGACCTCACAATCGCCATCGACGAATTGCACCCATTCGATGCCAGGGTTTCGCTCCGTCAGGCGCCGCAGGCCTTCGTTTCTGGCGCGGGCCGCGGTGAACGGCCGCGACAGGTCCAGCGCCACCACATCCGCACCCAGGTCGGCGGCCATGGTTGCCGACCCATCGCTGGAGTCGGAGTCGACGTACACAATGGCCGGTGCGAGGTGAAGCACCGATTGCAGGCAGCGCCGCAGCCGCTCACCCTCGTTGCGACCAATGGCCACCACGCCCAGGCGGCCCTTCAGCGGGGAAGAGGGGGTCACCATCGAACCTGGGGCCCCGATGGACGCGACCGCGTGTGCGCCTGTGCGTAGATGTCCAGGATCTGATCGATCTTGCTTTCCCAGTCAAACTCGGTGCGCACCCGCTGCCGACCCGCATCGCCAAGGCGTAGTCGCAGGTCGGGATCGACCGCCAGTCGAGCGATGGCGTCGGCCAGCCGTTGTGCGTAGGTCTGCCTGGGCACGGGCGACACCAGGATGCCGCAGGATGAATCCAGGTAGTCCGCCGGGCCGCCCCAGTCGGCCGCAATGACCGGTAACCCAAGACTCATGGCCTCCAGCACCACCGCACCGCCGCATTCGTAGACGGAGTTCAGGATCAGCGCGTCAGCCGATTTGAGCTCGCTTGCGCATTGCGCCTGCGAAAGAAAGCCCGCGAAGCGCACGGCGCCCGCGAGCGGGCCTTGCGCGGCCATGTGCTCCAGTGCTGCTCGCTCTTCCCCATCACCGATCAGCAGCAGCTGGACGTCGTGGCCTTTCTCTCGCGCGATTCTTATCGCGTCGAGCGTGATGTCGATGGCCTTCCACTTGACCATGCGGCCCATGTAGACGAGACGCAACGTGCTGCTGAGGGTCTCGCGGGTACGGGGCGTGAAGTGCCAGACCGAGTGATCGACAGCGTTCTCGACCAGTTGCAGGACGCGGGGATGTCTGGAGACTGGCAGCGCTTTTCGAGTGCGCTCGTTGGCCACCAGAAGGGCGGCCGCCAAGTGCTTGCCCGGGATGAGTCGGTTGATGAGGATCGCGCTCAGCCGCGCCACGGCCACGAAGCCGCGGCTGCTGCGGCTTTGGTGATCCTCGTAGCCTTCGGGATAGGTCATGCCGCCGTTCATGGGTCCGATGACCACCGGAACGCCGAAGCCGAAGATGGCAGAGGGCGCCTTCGGCGAGACGGGGATCGGTTGGTGGATGACATCCACGCCCGTGGTGCGGATCAGTTGCTTGATGAGTCGCCGTTGGCGCACCTCGTCGAAGAGGTTGATCAACGTGCCGAAGACCGCGTCGCCGATCACTTTCGGAATTCTCGGCGCAAGCCGCCACAGCGCCAGGTGGATCGCCGTGTCTTCGATGTAGTGAATCGCCGTCGAAGCGTCGGGGAACAACGCCGCCAGATCGTCCCGGTTACGGCCATGAACGATCAGGCTCACGTCGTGGCCACCGCGCTTCCTCAACAGCTCGAAGTACTTGAGGGGAAGGAACGATTCCCCGCCGAACCGGGACGATGCGTTCTGCGCGACGATCACGATTTTCATGGTCTGCCTTGAGATCGACGAGGCGGCTTTGCCGAGCCGGGGCCAGCCGACCCCTCAGTACGCATTCTTTCCCGTCAGGGCACCCAGGGTGCGGATGAGGATGATCAGGTCCAGCCAGACCGACCAGTTGTTGATGTACTCGATGTCGGCTTCGATGCGTTGCTGCATGCGCTCGATTTCGGTGGTTTCCCCGCGCAGACCGCGCACCTGCGCCAGACCGGTGATGCCGGGTTTGATGTTGTGTCGCGCGAAATACGCGTTGATGCGCTTTGAGTACTCCTCGTCGTGCTGCACCGCGTGCGGACGAGGACCGACGAGAGACATCTCGCCCTTGAGCACGTTGAAGATCTGAGGCAGTTCGTCCAGGCTGGTGCGACGCAGCAGCGCGCCGACGCGCGTGACGCGGGGGTCACCGCGTGTGGCCTGCCGTACCACACCGGCCTCGGGTTCGTGCACGAACATGCTGCGGAACTTCCAGATATGGAACACCTTGCCGCTCCAGCCTTTTCGGGCCTGCCGGAAGAACACCGGGCCCGGGCTGTCCAGCTTGATGGCCACCGCGATGAGCAGCAGCAAGGGCGCAATGAGCAGGAGGATCAGCACGGCCAGGATGCGGTCCTCGACCGCCTTCAGCAGCAGACGGGTTCCCGTCAGGGGCGTCTCCGACAGCGTGAGCACGGGCAGTCCGGCCATTTCGCGCACGCTGTGATTGACCAGCAGCAAGGAGAAGATGTCCGGTACCCAATGAACCGCCACGTGTCGATCCAGCAGGTGAAAGTGCAGGTCTTCAATGAGATCCGATTGGTCCAGCGGGATCGCGAAGTAGACGGTGCGCACATCGTGGCTGTCGATGATGTCGAGCAGCTTGTCGAGCGGACCGATCACGTTGGCCTCGCGCAACGAGGCGAAATCGGAACTGGCGTAGAGGGCCGAACCCGCCCTTTCGTTCGGCGGCGTTGCCGTCGATGGCAGCTCCAGGCAGCCGACGATGCGCTGGTTCAGCCAGGGGTTGTACGAGATCTTGTGCTGCAGGTAGCGCGCCAGCTTGCCGGTGCCGATGATCAGGGCGTTTTCTGCCGGCACCGCGCGAAGCAGGATGCGGGTCTGTATCTCACGGCTCAGGTAGTGCAGCAGCACTTGCAGCAGGTAGCCGATCAGGAAAAGCTGGCCGAGCAGCAAACGCGAAAAGGTCTCGGTCTGCTTGGTGGCGAAACCGACCACCAGCAGGAAGATGAACGCCAGCGACCAGGCCTTGAACAAGGTCAGCGCCTTGCGGGCGAAGCTGCTGTTGCTGCGGTACACGCCGAACTGGTCGTAGGCAAACAGCATGCCGATGGCCAGCAGCAGGAGCATCACCGAGTATTCGGCGGTGATGCCACCGATCTGGTATGAAATCAGGAGCAGCGAGAGCCCGAGGACCGCGGTCAGATCCAGAACCGTCTGTACCGCGGTGGAAATGCTGCCGCGGCGTTTGAGGATGGATCGGGGGGGTCGACGGGAATGGACCATGGCCGGAAAGTATAGGGGTCTGAAACATTTCGTTGTATGACCTGGGTCACGTATTGGGGATGTCCGCGCGGGCTAGCAGGCGCATGCCGGCCCGGTCTGGGGCTGCAGCGCCATCAAGATGTCATGGTTGGTGCCTACCTTCGGTGAAAACCGGAGGGCGGCGCGGCATGAAAGTCACGGTGGTGGGTTCGGGGTATGTGGGGCTGGTCAGTGGCGCATGCCTGGCCGAGGTCGGCAACGAGGTGCTGTGCCTGGACGTGAATGCGGAGAAGATCCGCACCCTGGCCTCGGGCGGCATGCCGATTCACGAACCCGGCCTGAAGGAGATGGTGGCGCGCAACGTGGCAGCGGGGCGGCTGCATTTCTCCACCGACGTGGCGCGCGCCGTGCACCACGGCACCATCCAGTTCATTGCCGTGGGGACGCCGCCCGACGAAGACGGATCGGCCGACATGCAATACGTGCTGGCGGCCGCGCGCAACATCGGCCGGCTGATGACGGACTACAAGGCCGTGGTGGACAAGAGCACGGTGCCGGTCGGCACCGCCGATCTGGTGCGCGAGGCGATCGCCGACGAATTGGCCAGGCGCGGTGTGAACACGCCCTACGCGGTCGTGTCGAACCCTGAATTCTTGAAGGAGGGCAGGGCCGTCGACGACTTCATGCGGCCTGACCGCATCATTCTCGGCGGCGGAGACGAACAGGCCATCTTCCTGATGCGCGCGCTCTACGCGCCGTTCCAGCGCAACCACGAACGCCTGCTTGTCACCGACGCGCGAAGCGCCGAGCTCATCAAATACGCGGCCAACGCGATGCTGGCCACGCGCATCAGCTTCATGAACGAGATGGCGAATCTGGCCGAGAAGCTCGGCGCCGACATCGAGATGGTGCGCCAGGGCATCGGTGCCGACCCGCGCATCGGCCACCACTTTCTCTACCCGGGTGCGGGCTATGGAGGCTCGTGCTTCCCCAAGGACGTGAAGGCGCTGATCAAGACCGCCGCCACCGATGCCGGCGTGGAGTTGAAGGTGCTTCAGGCGGTGGAGTCGGCCAACGATGCGCAAAAGCAGGTGCTGGCGCGCAAGCTCAAGCAAGCGTTGGGCGCCGATCTCACGGGGCGCCATGTGGCGCTGTGGGGCCTGGCGTTCAAACCCGACACCGACGACATGCGCGAGGCGCCGAGCCTGCGATTCATCGACGAGGTGCTGGCGGCGGGCGCCACCATCACCGCCTACGACCCAGCGGCCATGGCCGAGGCGCAACGGGTGCTGCAAGGCCGTCCGGGTGTGCGCTACGCGAAGACGCCGAACGAAGCGCTCGCGGGCGCGGATGCCCTGGTCATCGTGACCGAGTGGCGGGAGTTCCGCAGCCCGGACTTCGATGCCATCAAGCAGGCGCTGAAGCGGCCGCTGATCGTGGATGGACGCAACCTCTATGACCCGAGGTTTGTGCGCGGCCAGGGCATCGAGTACCTGCCGATCGGGCGTTGAACCTGCGCCACTGCCTCGGGTTTTTTCAAACCCAGCCTAGCGCGCCGAGCACGCCGCCGGCCCCCAGCAGCCACAGCAGGTGCACTCGGGTCCGCCACACCACCAGCGTGACCACGGCCGTCAGCAGCCACAGACGCCAGTCGCGCCGGGGGTCATCGTGCGCGGCGCTCAGCAACCAGCCGGTGGCGATCAGCAGGGCAATCACGATCGGCGCCATGCCGGCCTTGAAGGCGCGCACCGAGCGACGTTCGCGGTTGCGGTGGGCCCAGCGGGTGGCGGTGTAGGTCAACACCGACGAAGGCAACAAAATGGCCACCATGGTGGTCAGCACGCCAAAGAGGCCCAACGCCCAGGCCATGGCCCCGGCTTGCGGGCCGCCCGCGGCGTTGATCCCCACATTGAAACCCAGCAGCGCAATGAACAGCACGTTCGGCCCCGGGGCGGCCTGTGAAAGCGCGATCGACGCGGTGAACTGTGCGTCGCTCAGCCAGCCGTTCTGGGTGACGAGGTAGCGGTGCATGTCGGGTGCGACGGTGATGGCGCCGCCCACCGCCAGCAGCGACAGGGTCAGGAAATGCAGGAACAGGTCCAGCCAGTCGACAGCGATGGGGAGGGTGCTCATGTCAGCCCTTGGCCGTTGCAAGGCGGTGCCAGGCCCAGCTGCAAGCGCCCGTGCCCAATCCGAGCAGCACCCACACCAGCGGCCAGCGCATGACCGCCACGGCCGCGAAACTTGCCAGTGCAAAGCCGACGCAGGCCGCCATCCCCATGACGTTCTTGCGCAGCGCACCCACCAGCTTCAGGCCGGTGGCCGCGATCAGACCCGCCGCCACCGCCCCCATACCGCGCAGCGCGCCCTGGGCCTGTGGCAGGTTGGCCAGCTGGCTGTAGAGGGTGGCGATCAGCAACAGCAGCACCAACGGCGCCAACAGCATGCCGGCAAGCGCTGCCAGCGCGCCCGACAGGCCGAAGTGGCGTCCGCCGATCATCATCGACAGGTTCACCACGTTCGGGCCGGGCATGATCTGCGCGACCGCCCAGTCCTCGATGAACTGTTCGCGCGTGAGCCATTGGCGTTTTTCCACCAGTTCGCGCTGCACCACCGCCAGAACGCCGCCGAAGCCCTGAAGCGCCAGCCAGGTGAAGGCGGTGAACAGTTCGGTGCGTGAGCGGGGGCGGGCGGGGGCTTCGTCGGGCGGCACGGTGGCGGGTGGAATGGTCAGGCCGCCAGAACGATGCCACGCACCGTGTCCGCCGTGAGCGGCTTGATCACGTAGCCCTGGATCACCGGGATCTCGCTGGCCCGGCGGCGGTCGCTGTCGGCGCCGGAAGAGGTGAGCATCATCAGCACGGTGGTGTCGCTGCCGGCCAGCAGGGGCGTGGCCCGCAGAGCGACTTCGAATCCATCGAGCATCGGCATGTTGATGTCCAGGAAGATGCAGGTGGGCCGTTGCAGCGGGTCGTTGCGCAGGAATTCGAGTGCGGCTTCGCCATGGTCGAAGATGAGGACTTCGCCGGTGAAGCCAGCGCGGCGGATCATGATCTCGTGGAAGACGTTGTCGGCGTCGCTGTCGTCGATCAGGATGATGCGTTCGGGTACGGTCATGTCGCTCGTTTGTGGCTCAGTTGCGTTCGCCCACGACGGGCAGGTGCAGCGTGAAGCGGCTGCCATCGCCGGGTTGCGACTCCACGCTGAGCCGGCCCTGGTGCATTTCGGCTATGCGCTGGCAGATGGCCAGCCCCAGGCCGGTGCCGTCGTGCTGACGTCTGTTTTGTAGTCGACTGAACACGTCGAAGATCGCGCTCTGGTGTTCTTCTGCGATGCCGATGCCGTTGTCGCAAACATGGATCTGATCGACCGTGGCATCTTGCGAGGCCACCACCCGCACCACCGGGGGCACATCGGGGCGCACGAACGCCAGCGCGTTGGCCACCAGATTGTGCAGGGCCTGGTGCAGCAACCTGGGGTCACCCGTCACCACGGGAAGCGATCCGGTCTCGATGCGCCCGCGCGTCTGCCGCAACACCGGCTCGAGCGACGCCGTCACCTGACGCATCACCTGCGCGATGTCGACCGCTTCCAGCGAGAGTTCGTGGCTGTCGAGCTGGGCGAACGCCACCAGGTTGTCGATCAGTCGACCCGCGCGCTGCCCGCCCTCGCGCACGAAGCCGAGGTAGCGCTGCGCGTCGGCGGGCATGGCCTGCAGATGGTCCTCGACCAGCAGCGAGCAGAAGTTGTTGATGCCATTGACAGGTTCGCGCAAATCGTGGGACAGCATGCGGATGAAGCGCTGCTGCTCGCGCGTCTTGCGCTCCAGCAGATCGACCGTGCGATTCAGGCGCGCCTCGTTCTGCTTGAGTACCTCGATATCGTGGGCCCGCATCACCACGCCTTGCACCGTCCCATCCGCATCGCGCACGGGCAGCAGAGCCACCTCCATGTGGCGCGTACCGCGCCCCTGGTAGTGCACACGGCGCTGGTAGAAAACCGGCTCGCCGTGCAAGGCGCGCGTGAGCTGGAAGCCCACCACGTCGCGGTACAGCGCCTCGCCAACGTGTTCGGATACGTGGCGACCGATCACTGCCTCGGCGCTGCATGCGTTGTAGTCAAGGTAGGTCTGGTTGACGTGCCGGTAAACGCCTCGGCTGTCGATGTAGGCCTGCAGATCAAGCCCGGCGGTGGCCATGGCGGTGAGGCGCTCGATGCGCCGTTCGGTGTCCTGTGTGTGCTGGGTCTGGGCCTGGCGCCGTTCTTTCTCGTGCAGCAACAGGGTGGCGACAAGGTCAGAAAGTCGACGCAGGGCGTCGACCTGCGGCGGATCCAGCTGGCGTGCCTCGGCATCGATGACGCACACCGTGCCCAGGGCCAACCCGTCGTCCGTGACGATGGGGGCGCCCGCGTAGAAGCGCACCGGACCTTGGGGTACGACGAGCGGATTGCCCAGGAACCGCGCATCGTTGCGGGCGTCTTCGATCACCAGCACCTCCTGCGGCTGCAGGATGGCGTGAGCGCAAAACGCCACCTCGCGCGGCGTCTGCGCCGCCGCCAGGCCGATGCGCGACTTGAACCACTGGCGGTGCTCATCGACCAGGCTGATGAGCGCGATATCGGTACCGCAGATGGCCTGGGCCAGCGCGGTGATGTCGTCGTAGACCCTCTCCGGCAGGGTGTCCAGGACGTCCAGCTCCCTCAATCGGGCCAGACGCTCGGACTCGTTGGCTGGCAGGGTGGCGGGCGGCATGGGGTGGTGGCTCGGGCAGTGCGGAAAAACCCGAATTTGTAACACGCACAGGCCTGCAGGTGTTGCCGCCCGGCCGGGGCCATCGTCGCCGTCGACTCCATCACACCAGGCGTTGCACCCGGCGCGGCAAGCATCACACCGACATGCCGCCGCTGACTTCGATTACCGCGCCGTTGACATAGCTGGCGTCGTCGCTGGCCAGAAAGGCATAGACGCTGGCGATCTCGTCCGGACGGCCCAACCGCCGCAGCGGCACGCGCTGCTGCATCTCGGCGATCACCTTGTCCGGAATGGTGCCCAGGATGGGCGTTTCGATGAAGCCCGGCGCCACCGCGTTCACGCGCACACCCTTGGGGCCGAGTTCGCGCGCCCACGTTTTGGTGAAGCCAATGACGCCGAACTTGCTGGCGGCGTAGTTGGTCTGGCCGTAGTTGCCGTAGATGCCCACCACCGAAGAGGCGTTGAGGATCACGCCCGAGCCCTGCTGCACCATGGCGTCGGCCACGAGTTGCGCGCAGTGAAAGACGCCGCGCAGGTTGACGTCGATCACACGATCGAATTGCTCCAGCGTCATTTTTTGCAGCCGCGCGTCCTGCGTGATACCGGCGTTATTCACCAGCACATCGATGCGGCCGTGGCGCGCGAGCACCTCGGCCACCACCGCGG